>JGI12316J15310_10000588_pt6 | contig 43802 bp, 43 predicted proteins | sample MarCyaLeptolynsp_FD_15310 | JGI IMG/M metagenome (IMG submission 15310) | reverse complement strand
GGCGGGACCGTGTGAGACTGGCCGTTCAGGGCATTGAGAATGGGGTTATCCAAGGATCGCAGCCTTTGAGAGTTTTCACCAAGAGGATCTTTAAAGAGTTTTTTCTGAATCTTGATTATTCTTATTGCCGGTGGATTACAGGGATCTTTGCAAATCCACAATGTACAAACAGACGCATGTTTCCCGGATCCGCGAATACAAACCGGGTGCCGGATTTCCGGATGATCGTGAACAATCTTTCAAACCGTTGATTCAAAATCGTTTTCAAAGTTAACAAAATGTAAATCCTGTGGATTTTCAGTCGAATTCCAAGGAACAATCAAGCCCTCGTGAGTCTTGCCAACAGGCGGCGTAAAACCGGGTATGGGCAATGCAGCCTGTTGATATCTTCTGGTCATTTCCACCGGCCTCGGCTACAGCGGAAAAACCATGATCGTTTGTGCACATTTATCACCAGCCTTGTTGTCGGATCCCGGGAAAACAGCGTGAGCCCGAATCGCAATTTCTTTCACATCCATCTCGTATCGGATTCGACCGGCGAAACCCTCTTGACCGTGTCGCGGGCCGCGGCCGCCCGCTACGAAAACATTCATGCGATTGAACATGTCTATCCGCTTGTGCGGTCCCGCATGCAGATGGATCGCGTGCTGGCCGATGTCGAAGCGGCCCCCGGCATCGTGCTGTATACGATCGTCGACGAAAATCTTGCCGCGTTGCTGGAATCGACCTGCCAGAGCCTCGGCCTGCCCTGCTGCAATGTCCTGGAGCCGATGCACAATGTCTTCCAGGCCTACCTGAACCTGCCACTGCTGCAGAAAATCGGCGGCCAGCACGCCCTGGACACGGATTATTTCCGCCGCATCGAAGCCCTGAACTACACGATGATGCACGATGACGGTCAACTGCCGGACGATCTGGAAACCGCCGATATCATCCTGTTCGGGATAAGCAGAACATCCAAGACACCGACCAGCATGTATCTCGCCAACCGCGGCATCAAGACGGTCAATGTCCCGATCATCCCCAACCTGCCGTTTCCCGAAAGACTGAAGCGCACCGAGGGTCCGTTTGTCGTGGCCCTGATCGCATCGCCGGAACGGATCATGCAGATCCGTCAGAACCGGCTGATGTCGCTGAATGCCTCGGATCAGGACAATCCATATGTCAACCGGCGCGCGATCGCCGAAGAGATTGCCTTTACAAAACGGCTTTGCGCCGAAAACAACTGGCCGGTCATCGATGTGACCCGGCGATCCATAGAAGAAACCGCAGCCGAGGTCCTGAGTCTCAGAAACCAGAGACAGTCTGAACGGCTGGCGGCTGAACTGGAGAAATGATGCAATCCGTTATTCTCGCCTCGACCAGCAGGATCCGTGCGACATTGCTTGCCAATGCCGGGATTGAATTCGATGCCATCGGCGCCGATGTTGACGAACGAGCAGTCGAGGAACCGCTGATCAAGGCCGATTTCCTGCCCGAGGACATTGCGTCCGTGCTTGCTGAAGCCAAGGCGCTGGACGTATCGCAGAAATATCCCGGCGCCTTTGTGATCGGCGCCGATCAGATCCTGTCGTTCCGGGGCAAGCGCTGGACAAAACCCGAGACCATGGATGAAGCGCGCGCAAACCTTCTTGAGTTTCGCGGTGAAACCCATGAATTGCATGCCGCCGTTGTCTGCGCCCGCGACGGCGAAACCGTATGGCGCCACGTTTCCACGGCGCGGTTGACGATGCGTGACTTTTCGCCTGCTTTTCTCGGCCGCTATCTGGCGTCTGCCGGTGAAGCCGTCCTGACAAGCGTCGGCGCCTACCAGCTGGAGGGCGAAGGCGTGCAATTGTTCGAGCGCATTGAGGGCGATTATTTCACCATTCTCGGGCTGCCTCTGTTGCCGCTTCTGGCCTTTTTCCGACAGGAGGGTGTGATCGATGCCTGACCCGGACGCCCATCCCGATATTGATGCCGAAGCCGGGCCGAAAGCCGCGGTCATGGGATGGCCGGTCGACCATTCCCGCTCGCCGATCATCCATCGTCACTGGTTGCACGACCTGGGCCTGGCCGGGGACTATGAACGCCTGGCGATTGCCCCGGAGACGATTTCGGATCTGAAGTCAATTCTGCTCGACCATGGCTATGTCGGCGGCAATATTACGATCCCGCACAAGGAGGCGGCGTTTCGTCTGGCGGATCATGTCGACCCGGCCGCGCGCGATCTGGGAGCCGCGAACACGCTCTGGTTCGAAGCCGGCCGATTGTGCGCGACAAACACCGACGGCTACGGCTTTCTGGCAAATCTCGATGACCGGGTGCCGGGATGGGACGCGGCGCCGGGAAAGGCCGTCGTTCTGGGTGCCGGCGGCGCGGCCCGTGCGGTCATCTGGGCCCTTTTGCAGCGCAATTTCGATCCCGTCATCGTGGTCAACCGGACTCTGGAAAAAGCAGAGATTCTTGCCGATCTGTTCGGCCCGCGCCTCGTCGCCACGCCGCTGGCGGACTTTGCCGCCGCGCAACGGGATGCCGGCTTCCTGGTCAATACAACGTCGCTCGGTATGCACGGCGCATCCGAGTTCGATCTGCCGCTCGGTGGAATGAGGGAGGAGGCCGTGGTGACCGACATTGTCTACACGCCGCTTGAGACCGGACTGCTGCGGCAGGCCGCGTCCAGGCGTCTGCGCACCGCCGACGGATTGGGGATGCTGTTGCACCAGGCGGTTCCGGGATTTGAGAAATGGTTCGGCCGGAGGCCGGAGGTGACCGCGCGATTGCGGCAGATCCTGGTAGACGACCTTGACCCGAAAACCTCCGAAGAGATGCAAGACCGGGAACCGCAGGCATGATCGTTATCGGTCTCACCGGCTCGATCGGCATGGGGAAATCGACCACCGCCGCCATGTTCGCCCGGCACGGCGTTCCCGTGCACGACGCCGATGCGGCAGTGCACGCCCTTTATGCCGGCGCGGCCGTCGCCCCGATCGAAGCCGCCTTTCCCGGCACAATCAGAGACGGTGTCGTCGACCGCGCGGAATTGTCGACACGGGTCGTGGGCAAGCCTGAAGCATTTGCCAGGCTGGAAGCAATCATTCATCCCCTGGTCCGCCAGGCCAGCAGGGACTTTCGTGAAAAGGCGGAAAAAGCCGGGCACGAGGTCTGTCTGGTCGATGTCCCGCTCCTGTTTGAAACCGGCGGCGACAGCAATGTCGATGTCGTCGTTGTGGTAACCGCAGACGCCGATATTCAGCGCGAACGGGTGCTGGCGCGCGACGGCATGACGGCGGAACGGTTCGAGGCGATCCTGGCCAAACAGATGCCGGATGCAGAAAAGCGAAAGCGCGCTGATTTCATCGTCGACACCGGGCACGGGCTCGAGGCTGCGGAGCGACAGGTGGAGGACATTTTGAAGACGATTTCCGAACGGGGGCGGCAACAGCGGGGATAACTTGCCGATCAGGCTTGCCTCCTGCCCGCTATAGCCCGATTCTGCCGGGATCACGCGGAAGGCAATGAACATGCGCGAACTCGTACTCGACACCGAAACAACCGGCCTCGACCCCCGCAACGGCGACCGCCTGGTGGAAATCGGCGCGGTCGAGGTCGTCAATTATGTCCCAAGCGGCAAGTCCTATCACGTCTACATCAATCCCGAACGGTCCATGCCGGTTGCGGCCTTTGAGGTACACGGGCTGTCCGAGGAGTTCCTGAGCGACAAATCCCTGTTTGCCGATGTCGCGGGCGGGTTCCTGGACTTTGTCGGCGGCGACAATCTGGTGATCCATAACGCGGCGTTCGATATGGGCTTCATCAATATGGAGCTGGAGCGGGCCGGCCATGCGACGATCGGACCGGAGCAAGTCGTCGACACGCTGCAGATCGCCCGCAAGAAACATCCGTCCGGCCCGAACTCGCTCGATGCCCTGTGTTCGCGCTACGGCATCGACAATTCGCGCCGGACCAAACACGGCGCCCTGCTCGACGCCGAACTGCTCGCCGAAGTCTATCTCGAACTGATGGGCGGCCGTCAGGCGGGTCTGGCGTTGCAGACGATCGCGGACGTTTCGGCAAAGCGGACCGGCGCGGCAGATATCGAATATGTCGCGCGGCGGCGCCCGCAGGAGTTAAAGCTTCCCGACCGCGAGGCGGAGGCCGTAGCCCACGCTCAATTTATTGAAACTATTGGAGAAAACGCGATCTGGGGGAAATATTCCGACCCCTGACAGGCGGGGTCCGAATGGGGCCGCGACGCATGGTGCTTTCAATCCGCGTCCGCGTAATCCTGACCGGCTCCGGAATGAAACGCGTTCTGTGAAACCGATTCAACGCAACGCGCTTTCAGGTCGCGCCCAATAAAGAGTTACAGCATGGACGGCAGAACCCTGTCCGGCGGCCGGTGTCCGTCCATGAAGGTCTTGATATTGACGATGACCTTCTCGCCCATGTCGATCCGGCCCTCCAGTGTCGCCGATCCCATATGCGGCAAAAGCACGACCCGGTTGGATTGCGCCAGCTTCGGATTGACCGCCGGCTCGTGTTCGAAGACGTCCAGCCCGGCTCCGGCAATTTCCTCGGCCTCCAGCATGCGCGTCAAAGCGTTTTCGTCGATGATCTCGCCGCGCGCCGTGTTCACCAGATAGGCGTCCGGTTTCAGGAGTTTCAGGCGTCGGGCCGACAAAAGGTGATAGGTTGCCGGCGTGTGCGGACAATGGACGGAAACCACGTCCATCCGGGCCAGCATCTGGTCCAGGCTGTCCCAGTAGGCCGCTTCCAGTTCCTCCTCGACATCCGGACTGGCACGGCGGCGATTGTGATAATGAATCGACATGCCGAAGGCCTTCGCCCGTTTCGCAACCGCCTGGCCGATCCGGCCCATGCCGATGATGCCAAGACGTTTGCCAGAAATCCTGTGGCCGAGCATCCAGGTCGGCGACCAGCCGCTCCATTCCTGCTTTTCCATGACCTTGAGGCCTTCGGCCAGGCGCCGCGGGACCGCAAGGATCAGCGCCATCGTCATGTCGGCCGTGTCTTCGGTGAGCACACCGGGCGTATTGGTGATCGATATGCCGCGATTGTTTGCCGTATCCACGTCGATATTATCGACGCCATTGCCGAAATTGGCGATGAGTTTGAGGTTTTCGCCGGCCTGGCTGAGAACGCTGGCGTCGATTCGGTCGGTTACAGTAGGAACCAGGACGTCGGCGACCTTGGCGGCCTCGACAAGTTCCGCCTGGCTCATGGGTTTGTCGGAGGCGTTGAGCTTGGTTTCGAACAGTTCCGCCATGCGCGTTTCGATCGCGTTTGGCAACCTGCGGGTGACAATGACCAATGGCCTTTTTTTCGGCATCGTTCCGGTTCCATGCTATGTTCAGGGAAAGTTAACGCACCTGAACGACAGTGAGAGCGACCGACCGTGGCGTACCACCAGGGCGTCTTAAGTGATTTGTCTATCAAACATAATCAAAATCACAAGCGGTGGCGCCTTGTTTCGGGTCAAACCCCGTCAATTTTTGAGTCTTGGGATGATCGTGTCCGAATTTCTTAACGCCAAGCTTCTGTCCGGCATGGCCCTCCGGCTGGGTCTCGTGGCAGGCCTGCTGATCCTGGTGCTTGGAGAATCCGGTTTTGCGCAGACCGGCCGAACCGGGCCGAGCGGACTGCCGCTTCCACGTTTCGTCAGCCTGAAGTCCGACAAGGTGAATGTGCGCGTCGGTCCGAGCCGCGATCACGATATTGCCTGGACCTTCGTCAAGGAAGGTCTTCCGGTCGAGATCATCCAGGAATTCGACAATTGGCGCCGGATCCGCGACCATGAGGGGTCCGATGGCTGGATTTTTCACAAATTGCTGTCGGGACGCCGGACCGGTCTTGTCGACCCGACCCGGGAATCCGGACTGGTTTCCGTCTACAAGCAAGATTCGAAATCTTCCGGTCTTGTCGCCTGGCTCGAGCCGAAAGTTGTCGTCAACGTGTCCAAGTGCGACGGCACCTGGTGCCGCATCGACGTTCAGGGCGTAAACGGCTGGATGGCCCAGGCCGAGATTTTCGGCGTCTATCCGAACGAGAAGTTTTAGCGCAAATCGCGTTTGAACTGCCTCAGATCAAGTGAAAACGACTTGCGCAAGATATGGTCTGCAGCATGTTGCGCGAAGCCGAGTTCATGCGACAGGGCTTTAGAGGCGGTCAGGCCCGCCCAGACACAATTGAGCGTCCGTCCGTCATGCGACGGAAGGCCACGAACAGATCGTCAGATCAACAAATTCAGGAATTCTCTACCGGCCGCAGGCGCACAACCACGTCGACGCGGGTGATTTCCATGCCTTCGGGCGGAATTGGCAGCCCGCAGAAGGTTATGTTCTCGCCGGGTATGTCGATGACGGTGTTCTCGCCCTCGATGAAATAATGGTGATGATCGCTGGTATTGGTGTCGAAATAGGTTTTCGATCCCTCCACAGCGACTTCGCGTAAAAGCCCGGCCTCGGTGAACTGGTGCAGGGTGTTGTAGACGGTTGCAAGCGATACCGGCACCTGTGCGCTGACCGCCTCTTCGTGCAGGATCTCGGCTGAAACATGCCGGTCGCCGCGCGCGAACAGCAATTCGGCCAGGGACGTCCTCTGCCGGGTCGGGCGCAGCCCGTGACCACGCAGTCTTTCGGCGATCTGTTCGTTTGGGGTGCCAGCAATCATCAAAACGTCTTTCTTGTTTGCAGAACGCTTTTCAGGTTTCAAACGTCGATTTCTATCTTTGTCAATGTCGAATATCGCACCTGCATTGCCGGACAGTCCAGCTTTGAAGGTGAACGGATAATACTGCCATACTCTTGGCAGGAATATAAAGAAGATGCGAATGCTTTGCAACAAGGACGAATTGCCGCCCCCGCGATGCGCATCGGCACCGTAAATTTTGGGCAATTCGGTCAGGATTTGCCCAATTTTGCGCTTTCCGTTGCGCCAAAACTGATCTAGGAACGGGACCTTACACTTATTAAGGGGTGTTCGCGCGGCGTTGCTACACCGGATGTGGGCATCGCGCGGACGTAAACACTGGTTGCGAGAGGAAATGGTGGAGCGCAAAAGCAGTTTCGCATACGAAGATCTCTTAGCGTGCGGACGCGGAGAAATGTTCGGACCCGGCAATGCGCAATTGCCATTGCCACCAATGCTGATGTTCGACCGGATCACCGAGATTTCGGAAGATGGCGGCGAACATGGCAAGGGTCATGTTCGCGCAGAGCTGGATATCAATCCGGATCTTTGGTTTTTCGGCTGCCATTTTCAGGGCGATCCCGTCATGCCGGGATGTCTCGGACTGGATGCCCTGTGGCAATTGGCCGGTTTCACCCTCGGATGGCTTGGAAGTCCCGGCCGCGGACGGGCTCTTGCGGCCGGAGAAGTAAAATTCACCGGTATGGTCCTGCCCGAAGTGAAGCTGGTTGAATACGGGATCGAATTCAAACGCGTGATTCGCCGACGGCTGGTGCTCGGTATTGCCGATGGCTGGGTCAAGGCGGATGGCGAAACGATCTTTACCGCCAGCGATCTTCGTGTCGGGCTGTTCCAGGATAAGGATAACGCTGCGGCCTAGAAGAGTGTCGGGAAAAGCGTGATCCCATGTCCGCCCGGACATATGCGTTGTGGTTGTGATTCGACGAATGGGCGATCCGGTTTGAAGATCGGCCTGGGTTCGGACGCAGTATGAAATCTGGACTGCAATCCGCAGAGATTCGTCGCGATCTGCCTGGATTGTGTATTATATGAGTTGCGCACGAAGATTTGCCGGAGAATGTGACCGGCCGATGATCACTACAGGAATATGGAGCGTCGCCAATGAAACGCGTCGTCGTCACGGGAATGGGCATCGTCTCATCCATTGGTAACAACAGCCAGGAAGTATTGGCTTCCCTGCGCGAGGCCAAGTCCGGCATTGTTCACGCCGAGGATTATGAGCGGCTCGGATTCCGGTGTCGGGTCCACGGTGCGCCGTCCCTTGATCCGAGCGAAATTCTGGACCGGCGCGACATGCGGTTTCTGGGAGGAGGCGCTGCGTGGAATCACGTATCCATGTCCCAGGCGATTCAGGATGCCGGGCTTGAGGAAGGCGATATCTCCAATCCGCGTACCGGCATCGTCATGGGTTCCGGAGGTCCGTCGACCAAGGCGATCGTCGAGGCGGCCGACATAACCCGCGAGAAGGGACCGAAGCGGATCGGACCGTTCGCGGTTCCCAAGGCCATGTCGTCGACCAATTCCGCGACCCTTGCGACCGCCTTCAAGGTCAAGGGTGTCAACTATTCGATCTCTTCGGCCTGCGCCACGTCGAACCATTGCATCGGCAACGCCTACGAACTGATCCAACTGGGCAAGCAGGATGTCATGTTCGCCGGAGGCGGCGAGGAACTGGATTGGGCCATGTCGGCCCTGTTCGACGCCATGGGCGCCATGTCGACAAAATACAACGACACGCCGCAGACCGCCTCAAGGGCCTATGACAAGAACCGCGACGGATTCGTGATTGCCGGCGGAGCCGGTGTCCTGATCCTGGAAGAGCTGGAACACGCCAAGGCGCGCGGCGCCAAGATTTACGGCGAGGTCGTCGGTTATGGCGCCACGTCGGACGGATATGACATGGTTCAGCCCTCCGGAGAAGGTGCGGTGCGGTGCATGCGCATGGCGCTGGAGAATGTGTCCGAGCCGGTTGACTACATCAATCCGCACGCCACCTCGACGCCGGTCGGGGACATTCGCGAAATCGAGGCATTGCGCGAAGTGTTCGGAACCGATTGCCCGCCGATCTCGGCAACGAAGTCGCTGACCGGGCATTCGCTTGGAGCGACCGGCGTCCAGGAAGCCATCTATTCGCTGTTGATGATGAACAACGGCTTCATTTGCAAATCCGCCAATATTGAGGAAATCGATCCCGATTTTGCCGACATGCCGATTGTCGTCGAGCGTCAGGATGACGCCAAGATCGACACGGTCCTGTCGAATTCGTTCGGGTTCGGGGGAACCAACGCGTCGCTGGTTTTCCAACGTTACAACGGCTGACGGTGCCGGCGACCGGCAAGGCGCCGCATTCCGTCCGCACAGGGGACAGATGAATGAGTGGGTTAATGAGTGGAAAACGCGGCCTCATCATGGGCGTCGCGAACGATCATTCCATTGCGTGGGGCATTGCCAAGGCGCTGGCCGACCAGGGTGCCGAACTGGCCTTTACCTATCAGGGCGAAGCCTTTGGGCGCCGGGTGAAACCGCTGGCGGAATCGACCGGGTCCGTGCATCTGCTGCCGTGTGATGTCGAGGATATCGAGACGGTCGACGCGGTCTTCGATACGCTGAAGCGCGACTGGGGCTCCATCGATTTCGTTGTCCACGCCATTGCGTTTTCGGATCGTTCCGAGCTGAAGGGCCGCTACGCGGACACAAGCCGCGACAACTTCACCCGTACGATGATGATTTCCTGCTTTTCCTTTACCGAGATCGCCAAGCGGGCCGCCGATCTGATGACCGATGGCGGATCGATCCTGACATTGACCTTCGGCGGTTCGGTACGGGTCATGCCGAACTACAATGTCATGGGCGTTGCCAAGGCAGCGCTGGAAGCCTCCGTGCGGTATCTGGCCATGGATTTCGGTGACCAGAACATTCGTGTCAATGCGATTTCCGCCGGGCCGGTCCGCACCCTCGCCGGTGCCGGCATTGCCGACGCCCGGGTGATGTACAATCACCAGCGGGATCACGCCCCGCTGCGCCGTACGGTCAATATCGAGGAAATCGGCGGCGCCGGCCTTTATCTCCTGTCCGACCTGTCGTCCGGCGTCACCGGCGAAATCCACTATGTCGATTCCGGTTACAACATCGTCTCGATGCCGCGGCTCGACGAACTGAAGGAAAACGAACAGCGTTCCGCTGCCGACGCGCAGGCCAAGGCCGCCGAATAGGGCGACCAACCGGTTCCGGACCGCACGACATGAAGCCGCCTGCTTCGGGATTGGACAATGGCTCTCTTCGTAAAAATATGCGGCTTGTCGACGGAGGCAACCGTTCGGGCGGCGAAACAGGCCGGCGCGGATTGTATTGGCCTGGTGTTCTTTCCAAAGAGCCCGCGCAACGTTTCCCTGGACCAGGGCGCGCGTCTGGCGGCAATTGCCCGCGAGCATCCGGCACTTGTGGTGGCGGCACTGACCGTTGATGCCGACATGGCGTTGATCGATGCGATTATGGAGCGGGTCAGTCCGGATCTGTTGCAGCTCCATGGCCGGGAAACGCCGGACCGGGTGCGCGAGATCAGGGCGCATACGGGGGTGCAGGTCATGAAGGCGCTCGGCATTCGCGATGCGGCCGACCTTGACGCAATCGCACCCTATCGCGATGTCGCCGACCGCATCCTGTTGGACGCCAAACCGCCAAAGGGCGCCGATTTGCCGGGCGGCAACGGTGTTGCATTCGACTGGTCTTTGCTCGAAAGCCTTGACCTTGATCGCCGGTTCATGCTTTCGGGTGGGCTCAAACCGGCAACGGTAGCGACGGCGCTTGCCGCGACCGGCCTCAACGAGGTCGATGTTTCGTCGGGTGTCGAAACCGCGCCGGGTGTGAAAGACCCCGGATTGATTGCCGAATTTGTCGGCGCAGCGCGTCGAAATTCATTGGAAGGGAAACAGCCGTGACCGTACAACAGCCAAATTCATTCCGGACTGGCCCGGACGAACGGGGACATTTCGGAGATTTCGGCGGACGGTTCGTTGCCGAAACCCTGATGCCGAACATCCTGGAACTTGAAGAGGCCTATGCCGCCGCGAAAGTCGACAACGAATACCAGGAACAGATCGCACTCCTGTCCTCGCGCTATGTCGGACGACCGTCGCCGCTTTATTTCGCGGAGCGCCTGACGGAACATTATGGCGGCGCGAAGATCTATTTCAAGCGCGACGAGCTCAACCATACGGGATCGCACAAGGTCAACAATTGTCTCGGCCAGATCCTGCTCGCCAAGCGCATGGGCAAGACCCGAATCATCGCGGAAACCGGCGCCGGACAGCACGGAGTTGCCGCCGCGACCCTGTGCGCGCGGTTTGGCCTGCCCTGCATCGTCTACATGGGCGCGATCGACGTCGAGCGCCAGAAACCCAACGTCTTTCGCATGAAACTGCTGGGTGCCGAGGTCATTCCAGTGACATCGGGAGGGTCGACCCTGAAGGACGCGATGAACGAAGCCCTGCGCGACTGGGTCACCAATGTGGAAACCACCTATTACATGATCGGAACCGCCGCCGGACCGCATCCCTATCCGGAAATGGTTCGCGACTTCCAGTCCGTGATCGGCGCCGAAGCCCGCGATCAGGTCGTCGAACGCGAAGGACGCCTGCCGGACGCACTGGTCGCCTGCATTGGCGGCGGCTCGAATGCGATCGGACTGTTCCATCCGTTCCTCGATGACAAGGAAGTGTCGATCTACGGTGTCGAAGCCGGCGGCCGCGGCCTCGACACGGACGAACATTGCGCGTCGCTGAACGGCGGCCGCGCCGGTGTTCTGCATGGCAACCGCACCTATCTGCTGCAGGATGACGACGGCCAGATCCTGGAGGGCCATTCGATTTCCGCCGGCCTGGACTATCCGGGTATCGGGCCCGAACATTCGTGGCTGAAAGAGTCCGGGCGGGTCAATTATGTGTCCGCCACCGATGACGAGGCGCTTGAGGCGTTTCAGATCTGCTCCAAACTGGAAGGCATCATCCCGGCGCTGGAACCTGCTCACGCCCTTTATTACACCGGCAAGCTCGCCAAGGAACTGGGCAAGGACAAGATCATCGTCATGAACATGTGCGGCCGCGGCGACAAGGATATCTTTTCGGTTGCCGAACATCTCGACGTTGAGATGTAGGTCGTGGTGACAAACGCAATTCAGGACGGGAGTATTGGTGGTGAGCGAACGGATTAAGCAGCGATTTGCGGACTGCGCGGCAAAGAACCGGCCGGCGCTGGTGACGTTCGTGACGGCGGGCGATCCCGATCTGGAAACGGCGAGCGCGATCCTGCATCGCCTGCCCGCGGCCGGAGCCGATGTGATCGAACTGGGCATGCCGTTTTCCGACCCGATGGCGGAGGGCCCCCCGATCCAGGCCTCCTCGAAACGGGCGCTGGAGGCCGGCCACACGATGAAGAAGACCCTGGCCATGGTGGCCGGGTTTCGTGAAGTGGACGACAAGACGCCAATTGTCCTGATGGGTTATTACAATCCGATCTATTCCTATGGCGTCGACGCCTTCATTTCTGACGCCCTGAAAGCCGGCGTCGACGGAATGATCGTTGTCGACCTGCCGCCGGAAGCCGATGACGAATTCTGCATCCCGGCCCTGCGCGCCGGCCTGAACTTCATCCGCCTGGCGACGCCGACCACGGATGAGAAACGCCTGCCCGCGGTTCTCAACAATACCAGCGGCTTTGTCTATTACGTGTCGATCACCGGCATTACCGGCACCGCGTCGCCCGATACCGGCGCCGTTGCCGATGCGGTGTCGCGGATCAAGGACCATACCGAACTGCCGGTCGTGGTCGGCTTCGGCGTGAAGACGCCCGATCAGGCGGCCGCGATCGGGCGGACCGCGGACGGCGTCGTCGTCGGGTCGGCGATCGTCAATACGATCCGCGACAGTCTTGATGCCGACGGCAAGGCCACCGATATGACGGTGGATGCGGTTGCAGAACTGGTTTCCGCATTGTCCGGCGGAGTCCGGGCGTCACGGCAGATGGCCGCCGAATAGGCCGTCTGCACCAACGTGATCTCGGAGGAACGCACTTGAACTGGATTAACAATGTCGTCCGGCCAAAGATTCAGAGTTTCCTGCAGAAGCGGGAAGTTCCGGAGAATCTATGGATAAAATGCCCGGAATCGGGCGAGATGGTGTTCCATCGCGATCTGGAATCGAACCAGTGGGTAATTCCGTCGTCGGATTATCACATGAAAATGCCGTGGAAACGGCGTTTGGCCCTGTTCTTCGATGAGGGCGCCTACGACCTGGTCACCACCCCGGATGCCGCCGTCGATCCCCTGAAATTTCGCGACGGTCGCCGCTACTCGGATCGTTTGAAAGATGCAAAGACCAAGTCCGGGCTGAACGATTCGGTCATTGTCGCCTCGGGAAATCTCGACGAACTGCCGGTCACGGTTACCGTGCAGGATTTCTCGTTCATGGGCGGTTCGCTCGGCATGGCGGCCGGTGAGGCCATTATCTGCGGATTCGAGACGGCGGTTGCAAACCGGACGCCGCTGATCCTGTTTGTCGCCTCCGGGGGCGCACGCATGCAGGAAGGTGTCCTGTCTCTGATGCAGATGCCGCGGACGACGATTGCGGTCAGGGCCTTGAAGAAGGCCGGACTTCCCTACATTGTCGTACTCACCAATCCGACGACTGGAGGTGTTTCGGCATCCTATGCCATGCTCGGCGATATTCACATCGCCGAACCCGACGCTCTGATCGGGTTTGCGGGGCAACGCGTTATCGAACAGACCATTCGCGAGAAGCTGCCTGACGGATTCCAGCGCGCGGAATATCTGCGCGAACACGGCATGGTCGACATGGTGGTGCACCGGCATCAACTGCGCGAAACCATTTCGCGGCTGTGCAAACTGCTGATGAAAGCCCCGGCTACAATCCCTCCCGTCACTGGCCCCCCTGCCGGTCCTGAGGCCGCCGACCCGGATCCCGGCGCCGAGGCGACGGAAGAGTCGGAAAACATGCCGTTAACGGACGCTCCGCAAGACCCGGCACCGGGTATTGAGAGCACCGATGAAATCCCTGACGATGCCGTGGCGGACGATCAGGCGGCGCCGAAGCAATAATCCGAATTCCTCTGGTTCATACCAAACACAGACAGAACAAGATCACGAGCACGTCATGGATCGATCTCCCGCAATCCTGGAGCGGCTCCTGTCGCTTCATCCCAAGCGCATGGATCTTTCCCTCGGGCGCGTCGAAAAGCTGCTGGCCAGGCTCGGCAATCCGGAAATGCGGCTGCCGCCGGTCGTCCATGTCGCCGGCACCAACGGCAAGGGATCGACGATTGCGACCATGCGCGCGATCCTTGAGGCTGCCGATCACCGGGTTCACGTTTACACGTCGCCGCATCTGGTATCGTTTCATGAGCGTATCCGGCTGGCCGGTACGATTGTCAGCGACGCCGATCTGGCGCGCGCTCTGACAATCTGCGAGGAAGCCAATGACGGCGACCCGATCACGTTCTTTGAGATCACGACTGTGGCGGCCTTCCTGTTGTTCGCCGAACAGCCGGCCGATGTGCTGCTGCTCGAGGTTGGACTGGGCGGGCGGCTGGACGCCACCAACGTGGTGCCGAGCCCGGTCGTCTCCGTTATAACCTCCATATCTCTGGACCATGAACAATGGCTCGGGGACACGCTGGAAGAGATAGCCGGCGAAAAGGCCGGAATCCTGCGCAAGGGCGTCCCCGCGGTCATGGCCCCGCAGGTCGACGGGGTCCGCGATGTGCTGGAAAGCGCCGCCGAACGGGTGGGTGCTCCGTGCCGGATCGGAGGCCAGGACTGGATCGGGCGCCAGGAAGGCGGCCGGCTTGTGGTCGAAGACGAGACCGGGCTGATCGATCTGCCTCTGCCGCGTCTGCCCGGCCAGCACCAGATCGGCAATGCCGGCCTGGCGGTCACCGCGCTCAAGGTTGCGGGCCTGCTTCCGATCCCCGATATGGTCGAGGCCGGCATTCTCGCGACCGAATGGCCGGCGCGCATGCAGCGCCTGCAATCGGGTGTCTATCTCGACAGCGTGCCCGTGGGCACCGAACTCTGGCTGGACGGCGGGCACAATGCCGACGCGGGGCGGGTGGCGGCGAGCTTTGTCGCCGATCTCGAGGAGCGGGCGCCGAAGCCCTTGTTCCTGATCGCGGGCATGCTGAACACCAAGGATCCGCTGCATTATTTCGAGGCGTTTCGGGGCCTGGTCCGGCACGTTTATGCGGTACCGATCAGGGACACGGAGGCAAGCTGGACGGCCGAGGAGCTGAGCCGCAGCGCCCAGGCGGCAGGATTGACGGCGCAGCCCGTTGCAACGGTCGCTGAAGCGTTGGAGCATGCTCGCCTGGCCGCGGGCGCGGAGACGGCCCGGATACTGATCTGCGGATCGCTGTATCTCGCGGGCGAGGTGCTTGCCGAGAATGGAACGCCGCCTTTGTAAAGCGGGTCCTGACGCATGTCGCGTTTGATCTGAGGCAGATCAAACGAAAACGATTTGCGCAACAAAAGGTCCGCAGCGTGTTGCGTGAATCCGATTTCGCGCGACACGCTGTAGTGACCGTGGCCGGCTCCAAAAAGAAGGCGTCTACAATCCCAGCACGTCCTTCATGGAATAGAAGCCGGGTTTTTTGTGAAAGCCCCAGAGCGCGGCCTTGACCGCGCCCCGGGCGAACAGACTGCGGTCCTGGGACTTGTGGGTCAATTCGATCCGTTCGCCTTCACCGGCGAAAATCACCGAATGCTCGCCAATGACCGATCCGCCGCGCAGGGTTGCAAACCCGATGGTTCCGTCGTCCCGGGCTCCGGTAATGCCGTCGCGCACCCTGACGGAATTCTCCGCCAGATCAATGCCCCGGCCTTCCGCGGCCGCGTCGCCAAGCAGGAGCGCCGTGCCCGAGGGCGCGTCGACCTTGTGCCGGTGATGCATTTCCAGCACTTCGATGTCGAAATCGGTCTGCAGGGCTTTCGCCGCCTGCTTCACCAGCTCCGCCAGCAGGTTGACCCCGAGGCTCATATTGCCCGACTTGATGACGACCGCATGGCGGGCGGCGGCTTTCAGGGCGTCGTCCTGTTCGGCGGTCATGCCTGTGGTGCCGACGACATGCACGATGCGCGCCTGCGCGGCGATCTCCGCGAAGGAGAGGGTCGCCTGGGGGCCGGTAAAGTCGATAACGCCGTCGGAAGCCGCGAACGCCGTCAGCGGATCGTCGGTAATCGCAATTCCGAGATGTCCGACACCGGCGAGCTCTCCCCCATCCCTGCCGAGGTCGGCGCTGTCGGGCCGCTCTACGGCCGCGCTCAGATGCACGCCGTCGACCTCGTGGATCGCCTGAATAAGCGTACGTCCCATGCGCCCGGCGGCGCCGACGACCGTCAATCCCATCGATGTCATTGAATTCTCCACGCTTTGTCCCTGCGGCACGATCGAACCGACCGGCAAATGCCGGTAACGGGTGGGCAGGATATACAACCGCGCTGCTGGTGGCGCAATGTCGAGGTCGGTTGGCGTTGCCGACCGCGTTCCATAATTGTCAAAAATACCAGTGCCTTTGGGGCCTCGCGCGCTGCTGCACCCTCTTGCTCAAGTTTCCCTTTGCAATGGCGGGGATTTGGCCTTACGCCGTGAAAAAAGCTCAAGCAAGATTTGGAGAACACAATGTTGGAAGTGGAACGCCGTTTGTCGCTCGCCACCGGTGCGGACGAAGTGTGGGATCTCGTGGGTGATTTCGGCGACCTCGGCTGGCACCCGGCCGCGAAGGCGACCGACCTTGAGGACCGCGACGGGATTGTGCACCGGGCGATCACCCTTCCCGACGATGCCGTGCTCGTGGAGCGGCTGGAAGATATGGACGATGCCGGAAAGACCTATTCCTATTCCATTGTCGAGGGTCCGCTGCCGGTTTCCGACTATCGTTCGACCCTGAGGGTCATCGCCGTCGACGACGGGTGCGAAGTCTGCTGGGGCAGTGCGTTCACCGCCGCCGGCGTCGGCGACGATGCCGCCAAGGAGGTTGTGGCCGGGATCTATGAGGCCGGTTTCGCGGCTTTGTCGCAGAAATTCAGATAACAACGATTTGGGGACTAGAGTTTTTCACTGTCTCCGTAAAATTGTGAAAAACTCTAGCCCGGACTTCTCACACTCTGCACGGTCTGCGTCGCACACAATTGCTTGCTCGCAAGGAGCGGTCGCGAAAAGCGCAGTGGGACTGCGGTTGAGCGGCGCGACGCAGCGAGCAAGCAATTGTGTGCGACCCATAGGGCGCCGTCATGCTGACGACATTGTGCGTCAAACCCCTTGCCCGATGTCCCACATCGCGCTGCGCGGTTTTCCTACCCTGTCGTCGGCACGACGACGCGCAGACCATGCAGAGTGTGAGAAGTCCGGGCTAGGCGTCATAACCCTCGACAATGATCAGATCGGCAATGCCCGCGTCGATCCGCAATTTCAGGACCTCCTGATATTCCGGCGATTCATAGCATGCCAGCGCGTCGGCATAGGACGGAAACTCAAGCACCACATTGCGTCCCCGGCTTTCGCCTTCCTTGGTGACGAAATCGCCGGCGCGAACGAGGAACTTGCCGCCGAATTTGGCAAATGCCTTGCCGTTTCCGGCCACATACAGCTTGTAGGCATCCATGTCGGTCACATCGACCCTGCCTATCCAGTACCCTTTTGCCATGTCGTTTGCTCCTTGCTGTTGATGTTGTTTCCTGTCTCGATCAATCCACTACAGCGTGTCGCGTGAAATCGGATTCACGCGACACGCTGCAGACCTTTTGTTGCGCAAATCGTTTTCGTCTGATCTGAGGCAGATCAAACGCGACATGCGTTAGGACCGCTTGCCGGACAGGAGGCCGACAATGTCGCGCACACTTTCCATGACCGGCTCGGCGATCTCCTGCGCCCGCCGTGCGCCATCGGCCAGGACCGTGTCGATATGGCCCGGGTCGGCCTGCAGGCGGCGCATCTCGTCGGCAATCGGCGCAAGTTTTTCAACGGCGAGATCGGCAAGCGCGGGTTTGAACGTTGCAAACTGGGATCCGCCGAATTCCGACAGCACATCCTGCTTGCTCGATCCGTTGAGCGCCGCATAGATTCCCACTAGGTTTTCCGCCTCCGACCGGCCGGCAAGACCGTCGGTTTCGCTTGGAAGCGCCTCGGGATCGGTCCGTGCCTTGCGGATTTTCTTGGCGATATCGTCCGGGCTGTCGGTCATGTTGATGCGCGACATGTCGGACGGCTCCGATTTCGACATTTTCCGCGCACCGTCCCTGAGCGACATGACCCGGGTGGCGGGGCCGGTGATCACCGGTTCCGTCAGCGGGAAGAAGCCGAGGTCGCCGACGCCGTTGCCCGTAGCGGCAATCGAGTCGGCAAAGTCGTTGTTGAACTTCTGCGCAATATCCCGGCACAGTTCCAGATGTTGTTTCTGATCGTCGCCGACCGGCACATGCGTGGCCCGGTAGACGAGGATATCGGCGGCCATCAGGGTCGGATAGGCGAACAATCCGATCGAGGCGTTTTCACGATCCTTGCCGGCCTTTTCCTTGAACTGGGTCATCCGGTTGAGCCAGCCCATGCGGGCAACGCAGTTGAACACCCAGGCCAGTTCGGCATGCTGGGGGACCTGGCTCTGGTTGAAGACGATGTTGCGCCGGGGATCGATGCCCGACGCGAGGAAGGCGGCGGTGACTTCGCGCGTGTTCGAACGCAATTCCTGCGGATCCTGCCAGACCGTGATCGCGTGCAGATCGACGACACAATAGACACAGGAAAAAGAGTCCTGCAGCGCGACGAATTTCGTGATTGCGCCGAGATAATTGCCCAGATGCAGGTTTCCCGTTGGTTGAACACCGGAAAAAACCCGCTGGTCGAACGCGGTCATGGTTCGTACTCCCGATCAAATTTCATTCCCCACCGGACTCCCCCGGCAGCCAAGAGCCGGTAGGATCTTTTTGAGGCAATGTCCAGTTGATTCGGGCGCGTAGCGCAAAGATCAGACCAGTGCAATCACCATCATGGCCAGTCCGACGATGCCGCCAATCCAGGCGACGGAGCGGATATAGGGAATCCCGGCAAGATAGGTCACGGCGTGCACTACCCGGCAGCCGAAGTAGATCTGCGCGCCAAGGACGGTTTGCGGCGACGACAATCCGGCGACGCTGACGATCAGAACCAGCGGGGCGAACAGAATGAGGCCCTCCTTGTGGTTTTCGACCGCCCGCTTGAAACGGGCGCCTGATTCGCCGGTATCAGCCGTCTTGTCCCGGTTTCCGAAGGCCCAGGGGATACCCATTTTCGCGGTTCCCACCGCCGCGTTCCAGGCCAGCAGGGCGAAAAAAAGCAGGGTCGTGTACAACAGCATCGACAATTCGGGCGACATGGCGCGTCTCCTTCAAAGCGGGTCCGAACAAAAGATGACCGCCCCTCGGGCATGCCGACAGTCCGGTCTTCGGGCAGGTTATCCACTCAGACACCGACCCGTCGTCAGAATGTTATCACGCCTTGGGCCGGCACCACGGTTCAACAAGTCGTGCTCGTATTGTCAGCGATGGGGCAAGGCCATCATGCGCGGCGACGCAGGAGCCGCTTGCCGAACGAAAGAAAGTCGGCGGCGCCGGTTAGCTGGCACAGGACCGCGAACAGCGTGATGCCGAACCCGACCAGGACGCCGAGCGCGGCCACCCGCATGAACAGGATCGGGTGGAACAGATAGGATTCGATCGCGTCGGCGCCGAAATAGACACACACGCCCATCAGCGCGCTGGCCACGCTCAGAAGCGCCAGCCGGCGGACCAGCAGGCCGTCGATCTTCAGTTCGTCCTGCCGCGCCAGCGTTCCCGCCAGGAGCAGCGCATTGACCCAGCCCGCGACGCTGGAGGCGATCGCGATGCCCACATGCTGATACATCGGAAACAAGGCCAGCGATCCGGCCACATTGACGATCATCGAGATGCCGGCGAACCACATCGGCGTCTTGGTGTCTTCCCTGGCGAAGAAGGCCGGCGAAAACACCTTGATCATTACGAAGGCCGGCAATCCGACGGCGAAGGCGGCAAGCGCCTGCGCGGTCGCGACCGTATCGGCGCGGTCGAAGGCGCCGCGTTCGAACAGGACATGCAGGATTTCCTCGGCGATGACGAACAGGGCGACCGCGGCCGGCAATGTCAGCGCCATGGAGAATTCCAGCGACCGGTTCTGGCTGTCGTACACCGCCTGTTTGTCGCCGGCGCGCAACTTGCGCGAAAGATCCGGCAGGAGCACGACGCCGATGGCGATCCCGACCACGCCCAGCGGCAATTGATAGACCCGGTCAGCATAGTAGAGGTAGGAAACCGCGCTCGCCTGGGCGGATGCGATGATCGTTCCGATCATGATATTGATCTGCGTGATTCCGCCGGCAATAACCCCCGGAATTCCCAGTGCCAGCAGACGCCGAACGCTGTCGACATAACGCGGCCGCCGCAGCGGTACGCTGAATTTTTCGCGCGATATCGCCCAGATCAATGATCCCAGTTGCACGAATCCGGCGATTGCCACGCCGCTGGCCAGGATGATGCCCGAGATACGGCTGGATCCGAAACCGGCCACCCCGATAATGGTCAGCGCGGAAATCATGATGATGTTCAAAAGCACCGGCGCCAGCGCCGCCACGGCGAATTTGCCGAACGTATTCAGGATCCCGCCCAGAAACGCGATCAGCGACATGCACAAGAGGTAGGGAAACGCGATCCGCGACAACAGCACCGTGAGGTCGAACTTTTCCGGATCGTCGAAAAAGCCCGGCGCGAGCAGATAGACCAGGCCGGGCATGCCGATTTGCGCGAGAAGCGTCAGCGCAACCAGGGTCCAGAACAAGGCGGCGAGGATTTCGGTGGCAAAAGTCCGCGCGCCCTCGCGCCCCTCCTTTTCCAGGGATCCGGCGAACAGGGGCACGAAAGCGGCATTGAATGCGCCTTCGGCGAACAGGCGGCGGAACATGTTGGGCAGGCGGAAGGCGACAACGAACGCATCCGCAACCGGTCCCGCGCCGACAAAGCCTGCGAGCATCACGTCGCGCACGAAGCCGAGAACCCGGCTGGCCATGGTGGCCGCGCCGACCGTTGCGAAATTGCGGAGAAGGGCCATTTGTGTCTGCCTATGCCCCTTTTGCGGTCTGTGCGGCCGCCCGCGCAACGCGCGGTGCGGGGGGCTTCTGTTTGCCCGAACCGGCGGGTTCGATTGCCGTCATCAATTGCGCCTCGATGTCCACGCGGCGTTTGGCGTCGGTGATTTTCTTCTTTTTCAGGTCGGTGACGTAAAACACGTCGACCGCGCGTTCGCCGAATGTGGCGATATGGGCCGAGGCGATATTCAGATTCAGGGCTGAAATCGCACGCGTCAACTGATAGAGAAGGCCGGGCCGGTCCAGCGCCGACACCTCGATCACCGTATAAAATTCCGACCAGTCGTTTTTAACCAGCACTTCCGGCGAGACCCGGAACGCCTTTGTACGCTGTTTCTGGTAGCGCGGCGGCAGGATTGTTTCGGGAAGCGATTCGCCGTTGCGCAGGGCGGATTCGATAGAGTCGGTGATCGTCATCCCCCGGCGCAATTCGTCTTCATCTTCCTTGAAAGCACGCGATACGAAAATCGAGTCGAGGGCCAGTCCGTCGGTCATCGTATAGATTTGGGCGTCGACAATGTTGGCGCCGGACTGGGTGCAGGCCCCGGCAATCGTCTGCAAAAGGTGCGGATGGTCCGGCGCCACCACGGTAATCTCGGTGATTTCCTCGAACGCGCGCGGGATCGTCCGGGTCGCCAGCCTGTCGGCGCGCGCGTCCGCGTCGCGGATCATTTCGGCATGGGCCAGTTTGCGATCGACCGTGACCCGCAGCCAGTAGGGGTCGTCGTGGCGCTTGCAATAGGCCTCGAATTCGGCCGGATCCCAATCCTGGAGGGCTTCGCGCAGTTCCTGCTTGGCGTCGCGGACAATGTGCTGGTGCGAGATCTGCGAGTGGCCGCCGGCGAGAATCGGTTCGGTCTCGGCATACAGGGTTCGCAGCAACTGACCCTTCCAGCCGTTGAAGACGCCCGGACCGACCGCCTTGATGTCGGCCACGGTCAGGATCAGCAACAGTTTCAGCCGCTCCGGGCTCTGCACGATCTTGGCAAAGGTATCGATGGTCAGGGGGTCGTTCAGATCCCGGGACTGGGCGGTCATGCTCATGTCCAGGTGATGCTCGATCAGCCAGGCCACGGTTTCGGTTTCCGCGGCCGTCAGGCCGAGCCGGGGACAGACCCGTTTGGCAATGCGCGCGCCGGCGATCGAATGATCCTCCGGCCGCCCCTTGGCCACGTCGTGCAGCAACAGGGCGACATAGAGGATCTTGCGGTTCTGCACCGACTTTATCAGATCGCTGGCAAGCGGATGCTGTTCGGCCTCCTCGCCGGCCTCGATGTCGGCGAGAACGCCGATCGACCGGATCAGGTGTTCGTCGACCGTGTAATGGTGATACATGTTGAATTGCATCATCGCCACGACCTTGCCGAACTCGGGCACGAACCGCCCGAGCACGCCGGTCTCGTTCATGCGCCGCAGCACCCATTCCGGGTTGGTCTTGCTGGTCAGCACATCCATGAAGATCGCGTTGGCCTCCTTTGAGGTGCGCAGGGAGGCGTCGATCAGTTTGAGCGAGCGGGTGATCAGGCGCAGCGCTTCGGGATGGAAGAATCGGTCCAGCCGGTCGGCGACCTGAAAAATCCGCAACAGATCGGTCGGTTCCCGCTGGAAAACCTCGTCGTCGGCGACGTTCAGTCGCCCATGTTCGATGATAAAGGCGTCCTCGCCGCGGATCCGGCGCACCCGTGAGCGGAACGGCCACAAAAGCTGGCCGAGCCGGGGCGCTTCCTTGGCGTGCTGGGCTTCCAGGGCCGAACAGAAGATCCGGGTCAGATCGCCGACATCCTTGGCGATCAGGAAATAATGCTTCATGAAGCGTTCGACGTCGCGCAGGCCTGGATGCGTCGTATAGCCGAGCATGACGGCGATTTCGCGCTGAACGTCGAAGGACAGGCGCTCCTCGGGACGGTTGCACAGGAAGTGCAGGTGGCAGCGCACCGACCACAGAAAGTCCTCGCACTTGCGAAAGCGTCGGTATTCGGTCCTGGAAAACACGCCGAGTTTGACCAGATCCTCGCCGTTCTTGACCCTGAAGAAATATTTGGCGATCCAGAACAGGGTATGCAGGTCGCGCAATCCGCCCTTGCTTTCCTTCACATTCGGTTCCACCAGGTAGCGAGACTGGCCCTGATGGCGATGGCGTTCGTCGCGTTCCTCCAGCTTGGCGGCGATGAATTCCCGGGCCGTATGCCGGACCACATCGCGGTCGAAACGGCTGGAAAGCTTCTGGAAAAGCTCCGTGTTGCCCCAGATCAGCCGAGCCTCCAGGAGTGCGGTGCGAATGGTCATATCCGATTTCGACAGCCGGATGCACTCGTCCACATCGCGGGCGGCATGGCCCACTTTCAGGCGCATGTCCCACAACATGTAAAGCACATATTCGACGACACATTCGACCCAGGGCGTCATCTTGTAGGGCAGCAGGAACAACAGATCGACGTCGGATTCCGGTGCCAGCGCACCCCGTCCGTATCCGCCGACCGCGACGATCGCCAGTTTTTCGGCTTCCGACGGATTTGTCGCCCGATAGACGTGATGGATTACGAAATCGAGCAGCACGCGAATGAGCTCATCCTGGCTCGAGGACAGGAATTTCGCGCACGTGCCGCCTTTTCCCTCCGCATTCAAATATTCGCGCGCTTCGTCGCGGCAGGTGCTCAGGACCTGTTTCAGGCGGGTCAGCACGGCCTGGCGCACATCCGAACCGGAGCCATCGCCACCGTTTCTCTGCGCCAGGTCGCTGAGTTCGCGGCGCAAGGCGTCGGCATCGAAGGGTCTGGCAATCTGGAGGGTCGATTTTTTCACGGCCTGCCTTTCCGGGCGCGTGTGGCGGGCATGGGGCGTAGTCAGGTCTCCCCGGGGATGACGACATTGCGCGCGCCCGAGATCAGCGGACCGGCTCCGGATCGCTGGTCGTCCGGACCCCGAAACGCAAAACCGGCCGCGCGGCGGGTCGTGCGACGTAGCGATCTTTTGCCCTGCTTAACGCACGCCGTCAACGGGTCTGCGGCGCAACCGGATATAGAGAGCGCCGTCGCCGCCATGATGGCGTCGTGCCTGCTGGTATCCAACGACAAGGGTGCGGAAACCCGGCTCCTGCAGCCACATCGGCACCGCGCGCCGGAGAATGCCGACTTCGCGAAAATCCCCGAACTCGGAAGTTTTGGCCGATCCCTTGCCGGTGATCACGAGCACCACTTTGTGCCCGCGCGCCTGCGATGCGCTCAGGAAGCGCCACAATTGTGCATGTGCATTTCGTTGTGTCATGCCATGCAGATCGATGCGGCCGTCAATGTCCGTCGCGCCGCGGGCAATCCGCTGCACGGTGCGCCTGTCCAGAGGGTTCAGGGTCGGTGCGCCGGGTCGGCCGGGAGAGGATGACGGTTTCTGAGGATTGACGGCCGCGCGTTGCCTTTGTGTCGATGGAACGGTTTTCGCCGTCTTTTGCTCCGGTTCCGGCGTCCGGCTTGAAGCCGGTGCGACGGGTATGGTGCCGGCCGTCGATTTGTGCATCGGTTTGGCGGACTGCTTGACCTTTTCCCAGAGCGCCCAGTCCTCGCGGGACAGCGGAGGACTGCCGGAACCTCGGCCAGTGCGCGTTTTGTTGCCGTTGCCGCTCATGGTCGTCCGCCGGATCTGTCCGCCGGTTTCGGCCACAGGATGACGAAGCGTCCGGAATGTTTGACGAGACCGGCAATCGCACCGGCGTCCGGCCCCGTTCCCAGAAACAGGTCGGCCCGCGTCGGCCCGACGATCGCCGATCCCGTATCCTGGGCGATCATCAATTCCCTGTGGCCGCGCCATGGTGCGGAGACGCTTTGTGTGCCGGAAGGTCCGCCTGCATGCGTTCCGGTGGACTGACCCATCCCCTCGTGTGCCGCCGCACCGGCTTCGACATCGACCCAGACCGGCATGCCGAACAAATGCCAGTTACGGTCGATGGCGAGGCTGATCCCGGCCCGAAGCGGGACCCCGGCCGCGCCGACCGGCCCGTCGTCCTCACCCAATCCTTCCGCCTCGCGAAAGAATATGAACGACGCATTCTTGCGCATGAGGGCCAGACCCTCGTCGGGATTGTCCTCCAGCCATTGCCGCAGGACGGGCATGGTCATCGCATCCCTGCCGATTGTCCCGGCTGCGATCAGCAATCGGCCTATCGCGGTGTACGGGCGGCCGTTTTTCGCCGCATAGGCCAGCCGCATCAGCGATCCGTCGGAAAAGCGCAATTGCGCCGAGCCCTGGATATGGATGAAGAACGCCTCGACCCAGGATTCCACATAGGCGAGTTCCAGTCCCTGTCCCTCAAGGGCCCCCGTCTCGATTTCCGCACGATCGGGATACGGCGTTATGCCGCCCGGTCCGGCCCGGGCAAAGCTCAGCTCCGGATCCCAGCCGGACGGAAGATCCACATCCTTGCTGCGCACCAGGTCCTTTGGCGGCCGGTAAAGCGGCACGCGGAAGCGCGCCGTTTGCGTTCGCGAGGCCGCCACCGTCGGCTCAAAGTAGCCGGTGAAGAAGCCGGCGCGTCCGCTGCCGCCATCGCGGAGCACCACGGGGTCGAAACGGGTTTCGAAAAAGCTTCGGGCTGCGGCGGCGGACCCGGCTTGGCGCACGATTGCGGCCGCGTCCTCGGCCGGTCCGCACAGGCTCGACAGGCGCTCCGGCGCCAGCCCCAATCGCCTTGCATGCGGTGGATTTTCGATGAGTTTGCGGCAGCTGGCCAGGAACGCTGCAAGCGCGCCGGCATGATCCGCACGGTCCCACCCGGCAAGGCTGGAGAAACCGCCGGGCAGCGCCAGCACAATGTCCGGCATGGCGGGCTCTGCAGACAAGTCGGTCCGGCCGGATATCAGGGTCATGATCAGAATCAGGACAAGCCGGAAAATCCCGGTCAAAACGCTATTCGGCGGATTCCGTGGCCACGAGATGCCAGTTCGGGTCCCGGGAATTGATGTCGCGAGCAAATGTCCAGACGTCGGTGACATCGATAACCTTGATCGGGTCCCCGTCGATGACGTTTCCGTTGCTGTCGCGGGTTGCCGAGATCAACTGACTCTGGAAGCGGACCGTCACCTGGGCGTTGCCGTTTTTCAGGGCCGCGTCCGAATAGTCCGCCTTGTCGATGCCGACAAAGGTCGTATCGGCGGTTTCATTGCGCGATTCCCGATCGGATATGGCCGCGTTGAAGCCTTCGTAGACCTCACGCGCCAGCAATTGTTTCAGGGTCTTGCGGTCACCCTCGGCAAACGCCACGACGATCATCTCGTAGGCGGCCTTGGCCCCGGCGATGAATTCCTTCGGATCGAAGGCGCCGCCGGCCGCCGAAATCGCCTTCAGGCCGTCGTTTACGGCCGTGCCGGGCGGTGCGATTTTGTCGATCACCTTGTCGGACGCGACGTCTTCCATGACCCCGTTGTCGCGAACCGGCTCGCGGGCATTCGGCAGGGAGATCACGTTTTCGTTGTCGGCGCTTCCATTGGCCTGCGGATCCGGCCCGCGGCGGGCGGACGGATCGAAGGGCGGGCGCTCATTTCCAGTTCGTTTTCCAAGCACGCTTCTCAGGCGGAAAAATATCGCGATCGCCAGGACAAGGAAGATCAAACTGTAAATGTCGAAAAAATCATTCATGATTTATAGTCCGATCAGAATCCTCGTGCGAATTGCGGGCCGCACCACATGGTTTTTAGATTTCCGTGTTATTTGCGACGGAAAGGGTTGGGAAGCAAGCCCTATCCAGCCTACATAAATAGTGCAATCCCTTTTGATTGCCAAACCGTTTGTCGGTTTTCGGCCCTCCCGTGCGGCGCAAAGCGCTGAATTGCGTGCGGCCGATTGCCGTCATCAATTTGCAAACGAGGCAAGCGTCCCATGCCCATCGGCCTGATCATTCCGTTGCTTTTGCTGACGATTCCCATTCTGGAAATCGCCGTCTTCATTTTTATCGGTGGCCAGATCGGTATTTTTCCGACGTTGGCGATGATCTTCGTCACGGCGGTGATCGGCACCATATTGCTGCGTTTGCAGGGATTTGCATTGATCGCAAAAATTCAGGGCGAAATGCAGGCAAACCGGCTTCCGGGCCGGGAACTGGCGCATGGCGCCATGTTGCTTGCGGCGGGAATTCTGTTGCTGACCCCTGGTTTTGTGACCGATTCGGTCGGGTTTCTTCTGTTCGTTCCCCTGGTCCGCGATGGTTTGTTCGCGTTCCTCGCATCGCGCATGAAGGATGCGGTCGTCATGCAGAAAGGCGCGTTCGGGCCAGGGGCCGGCCCCGGCGACCGCGCCTCGCCGCACCATCCCGGCCGTCCCGGAGATCCGGGCGTCGTCGACCTCGATCCGGAAGATTTCGCCAGAAAACCGGATCCGACGTCGCCGTGGAATCCCGACGATCCCGACCGCCGCACCTGACCGTCCGTCCGGCATTTCCGCTGATATCTCTGCCATTGTCTGCTCCCGCGACGGAGACGGCGTCGCGGTTGCACTTGACTTTGGCCGCACCCCGTTGTGTTAGAGGACCCAACAGAGCCCTGCCCCGTCAAATCCCGACGCCGCTCGAAGTCCAAGGAAAGGTTGAAGTCCATGTCAGATGCAGATGTCGCAGACGGTGCAGACGAGCAGTCCGAGGCGCCCTCGGTCAATATCCTCGCCCAGTATGTCAAGGACCTTTCCTTCGAAAATCCGAAAGCGCCGGCGTCCCTGCGTCAACAAGACGCCGGTCCGAAACTCAACATCAATGTGAACGTCAACGCCGATCCGATGTCGGAAACGGATTTCGAGGTGGTGCTGTCGCTCGAGGCGACCGCCGAAGCCGCGAACGAAACCGTTTTTGCGGTGGAACTGGTCTATGCCGGCGTGTTCCGGGTGCAGAACGTTCCCAAGGAACACATGCACCCCTTCATTCTGATCGAATGCCCGCGGCTTCTGTTCCCGTTCGCCCGTCAGATCGTGTCCGATGCGACCCGCAATGGCGGATTCCCGCCCCTGTTGATCGATCCCATCGATTTTGCCGCGCTTTATCGCCAGAACATGCAGACCCGCGCCGCGGAGCTGAATCCCTCAAGCCTGAATTGATCGGCAAACCGGCTCCGCCTTCAGCCGCTCCGGCGATCAGCCTGCCGTGCCGGTCAGCGGATTCTTGTCCGACCACCGGTAGCGCACGGTTTCAAACCGGGCCGCGCGGGCGTCGTACAGAAGCAGCCGGCCGACAAGGGACTCGCCGACCCCGGTAATTTCCTTGATGATTTCGAGCGCCTGCAGGGATCCGATCACGCCGGTCAGCGCACCGAGCACGCCGGCCTCTGCACAGGTCGGCAGCAGGTGGTCCGGCGGCTGTTTGGGAAACAGGCAGCGATAGGTCGGATTCGGCGTGCCGTCGGCGCCGTTTTCATAAGGTTTCAGGGTCGTGATCGAGCCGTCGAACTGCCCGACGGCTCCGGTCACCAGTGGCTTGCCTTCATGATAACACGCATCCGAAACCCCGTAGCGTGTGGCGAAATTGTCTGAACCGTCGGTGATGACGTCATATCCGGCGATGAGTGCGCGGGCATTCGTCTCGTCAAGCCGGCAGGCGTGCTGCTCGACCCGGACATGCGGATTGATTCGCTCCAGCGCCGCCGCCGCGCTGGCCACCTTCTTCTCGCCCACCGCCGCGCTGTCATGGATGATCTGGCGCTGCAGGTTGGACAGGGACACCACGTCGTCGTCGACGATGCCGAGCGTGCCGACGCCGGCGGCGGCCAGATATTGCAGGACCGGCGCCCCGAGACCGCCCGCGCCGACGACCAGAACGCGGGCCGCCTTCAGTTTCTGCTGACCGGGTCCGCCGACGTCCTGCAGCACGATGTGACGGGCATATCGCTGCAATTCCTCTGGGGACAGTCTGGCCGCACTCTCGCCGTATTTGTCGCTTGCCACGGGATCTCGGTTCCGATCGAATACCGACGGCGATTTTCACCGCTGGTACAACCTGTTAGAAACAATCAGGTTTCATGGGGCCTGACCGGGCGAAGCATATCGAAGCGCCCCTCAGGTTTCAAACACTTCATCGAGATCGGTCTTTTTCGGTTCGGCCGGTTTCCGGTCTGAGGGATAGCTGGCTTCGCACAGGATCTCGCCATCGTCGTCGTGCACCAGGAGGTCGGCCTTGATCCTGCCGCCGCCGTCAAGCATTACCCGCCCGATCTGTTCCGTTTCGCCGGCCGAGAGGTCGAAATCGCCGCCCTGGCTGATGCGGGAGGATCCGGACGGCCCCTTGCGTTCCAGTTCCAGTGTGAAGCGTCCGACCGACGCGTCATTGGCAATGATCAGGGCTTCAAGACTGGAGCGCGCGGTTCCCCTGCCGGTCCGGAGCTCGCAACCGATCGGGCTTTGAGCGGAAAAATCGCTTTCTCCCGTGCCGGCGTCGCCTTCGAAAAGGTGCGCGGTGCGGTTGCCTTCGGCAATCGCGGAGATATCGGGAAGGCAGCCCTGCAGGGTAACGCCGGTGGCGAGCAGCAGGATACCGAGGCCTATGGTCCGGTTCTTCATCGTTCTATCCTTTCACCGTTGATATGAGTCGCGGAGCGGACGGGCGCGTCGGAAGCGCGCTCCGCTCCACCGTCAGATTTCAGTCCCAGCCGCCCTGAATGATCAGGCCGACATTGCCGTTGCCCCGCTGTATGACGCGGCTGCTGCGATTCTTGCCGATCTGGATGACGCCGAGCGAATTGTTGGAGCCGTATTGCTCCGTCTCGACAGTGTGGCCGCGGCCGAACTGGGCGATGCCGGTCACATTGTTGTGTCCGTTCTGGCGCGCGGTGGCGGAATGGTCGCTGCCGTCCTGTCCGATGACCACGTCATTGAGGCTGCCGTCCTGCAGGATCCGTCCGAACTGGCGCAGGCCCTCCTGGAACAGGTGCGCACGGCTGCCATAGCCGTTCTGGTGGATGGCCGATTCGTGGTCGTATCCGTACTGTTCGATGACGACGCTGAAGCCGCCGCCGGCAAAAGCCGGAACCGTGCCCGAAACCAGACCGGCGAGAAGACCGGCAACCAGTGCGAATTTTTTCATTTTCATCTCCAATGTTCAGGCACCGGGCCGGCGCCGTGTTGCATGGAGATGTTTTAGAGAAGGGCGCTTGAACCCAGTTTGAATGGCCCGTTCATCTGGCGTTAACCATAATGTCGCCCGAAATCAGAGGTCTCTGCGATCGCGGTAAGCTGTTGTTAAAAAAAAGAAATTGGATTCATGTAGAGGTCACGGCCAGCAAATTGGTCAGTTCTGGCCGATGCCGGAAGAGCCGAAACCGCCCGCGCCGCGCTCCGTGCGATCAAGATCTTCGGTTTCGAAAAACCGCGCCTGACTGACCGGAGCGATCACCATCTGGGCGATTCGATCGCCGCGCCTGACCGAAAACGGTTCATCCCCGTGATTGATCAGGATGATGCCGATCTCGCCGCGATAATCGCTGTCGATGGTGCCCGGCGTGTTCAGGACCGTGACGCCGTTTTTCAGGGCAAGGCCGGACCGCGGCCGGATCTGGGCTTCGGCGGTCGGCGGCAGGGCAAGTGCGAACCCGGTCGGGATCAGACCCCGTTCGCCGGGTTTGAGCACGACCGGCTCACCGGCGGGCACGGCGGCGCAAAGGTCGAGGCCGGCGGCGCCCTCGGACTGGTAGGCCGGCAGGGGCAGGCCGGCGCCATGGTCCAGCCGCTTGATGGCAATCTCGATACTCACCCGGCCTGTCCCCCGGAATGGCGATTGTCATCGCCGAAAAAGTCTGCGATCCGGCTGACGAGGGTCGATGCGACTTCGGCCTTCGACAAGGTCGGGAGCGCGTCGACACCGTCCCTGCTGACGATCTTTACCGTGTTCCGGTCGCCGCCGAACACGCCGCTCGCCGGGGACACGTCATTGGCGACGATCCAGTTCGCGCCCTTTTTCTTCAGTTTTGCGGCGGCGTTTTCGATCAGGTTTTCCGTCTCCGCAGCAAATCCCACCACCAGTTGCGGCCGCATCTGCGAGGACGTGCCGATCGTGGCGAGAATGTCCGGGTTCTCGGTCAGTTCGAGCGGTTTCGGACCCGAACCCGCCTGCTTCTTGGTTTTCTGGGCGTTTTCCCGGGCCACGCGCCAGTCGGCGACGGCGGCAGCCATGACCAGCGCGTCGGCCGGCAGGGCCTGTTTGATGGCATCGAGCATTTCGGCCGCGGTTTCCACGTGCACGATCGTGACGCCTGGCGGATCGTCGAGCCGGACCGGTCCCGACACCAGAACCACCTCCGCACCGGCATCGCGTGCGGCAATTGCAATCGCGTGCCCCTGTTTGCCCGATGAGCGGTTGGCAATGTAGCGTACGGGATCGATCGGCTCGTGGGTCGGGCCCGATGTCACCACGATCCGCCGCCCCGCAAGCGATTGCGCCGGCCCGGCCAGCGCCGCGCCGATCGCGGCCAGGATTTCCGCCGGTTCGGCCATGCGTCCGGGCCCGAATTCGTTGCAGGCCATCGCGCCCTCGTTGGGGCCGACGACGAGGACGCCGTCCTGTCTGGCCTGGGCGACGTTGCGTTGCGTTGCCGGGTGTTGCCACATTCGCACGTTCATGGCCGGTGCCATCAGCACCCTTTTGTCGGTCGCAAGCAGCACCGTCGACGCCAGATCGTCGGCCCGTCCGGTTGCCATCTTTGCGATCAGGTCGGCGGTTGCCGGCGCCACCACCACGAGGTCGGCGTCGCGGGACAATTGAATATGGCCCATCTCCGCTTCGTCGGTGAGATCGAACAGGTCCTGAAACACTTTTTCGCCGCTGAGCGCGGAGACAGAAAGCGGGGTGACGAATTCGGCGCCGGCGCGGGTCAGAACGCACCGAACAACGGCGCCGCGTTCTTTCAGTCGGCGAATGAGATCAAGGCATTTGTAGGCGGCGATACCGCCGCCGATGATCAGGAGAATGCGTTTGTCCAGCAGCGAGGGTTCAAGCATTCGAATGAATCCGTTGGTTTGCAGCCTGCCGGAGAGACCGGTTGGAGCTTTTCCTGTTCAGACGGACTCGTCCGGACAGGTAGGAAATGCGGAATGCAGGGACTTTGAGCTTTTCACTGTTTCCGTGAAACTGTGAAAAACTCTAGCTCCCGTTGCCGAAACTCTGCCGGGCCGGATCGACGATGCGCGCCCCGCCTCCGTTGATCTCGTAGACGGCCAGTCCGCGTTCATTGGTGCCGTTCCGGCGGAACCGGAAGATGCCGTCCGTACCCTTGAATCCGTCAGGATTGGTCAGCGCCTGGGTGGAGAACCGGTCAGGACCGGCAGTCTTGATCAGGCCGAAGGCAAGAATGACGGCGTCATAGGCCAGCGTCGCATTACGCGGCGGCCGGGATCCGTAGGCAGACTGATATTTGCTGGCCATTGTGTTGAAGCCGGCTCTGGCCGGGGCCGGAAACCAGGCTCCGGCAAGGGAAGAGTCGGCAAACACGCTTGGATTGTCCCACTGGCCGCTGCCCATGAACTTGACCCGGTTGCGATCGACGCCGTTGGCGGTCAGGATCTGGGCGATGAAGAGGCCGGCCTGCGGATCGCCGGGGAAGTAGATCGAATCGACCCGGTTGGAGAATTTGGCGATCTCCTGGGCCTTGGCCTGAATATCATCCGACGAGGATTGATATTTCAGGATCGAGATGACCCTGAGATTGTGCTTGGCCGCTTCCTGGCGGAACGCCGCTTCGACGACCGCGCCATAGGTGTTTTGCGGAAACAGGGCCGCGATCGACGTGCGCCCGTTGCGGGCCGCGTATGACATCATCCGCGCGACATCGTCCTGCGGCAGGAAACTGAGCAGGTAGACACCGCGCCCGGCAACGCCCGCATCGCTGGAAAACCCGACAATCGGCACGCCGGCCGGCCGCGCCGTCGCGGCCGCTCCGGACACGCCCTGGGAAAAGACCGGCCCCAGGATCAGTTCGGCCCCCTCCGAAAGCGCCTGTTGCGCTGCCGCGTTGGCTCCGGCCGCGGTTCCGCCCGTATCCTTGACCAGCAACTGGATATCCGCGTTTGGAACGTCCTGCAGGCCGAGCTTTGCCGCGTTCTTGAAAACGTTGGCGACGCTGGCGCCGTTGCCCTGGGCGGATTGCGGCAGCAACAGCGCGATGCGAATCGCGCCGGTACCGATAATCTCTCCGGTCGGTTGCCCGATCGTGGCGCCGGGCGTGCCCGGATTCTGAAAGCGTCCGGACGGATCGCAACTTGCAAGCAGCACGGCCAGTCCGGCGACACAGCCGAATTTCACAAAAGCCGGTCCGGCGCCCGCGCCGAATTTTGACACAGACCAACCGGTCAAACTCTTACGCGGCGATGCTTTTTTCACATTCGCCTCCCATACTCGAAGCCCATTGCAGCCTCTTTAACAAATATTATCCGCCGCCGCATCCCCGTAGGACAAAAACCTCGCGGTTGCGCTCGTTTTTGCCGTTTCGGCGCAAATTCCGGCCTACAGCGCTGGAATTATTGCATTATCATGTCGTCAATATGGACAGGATTGACTGCGATCGGCCCGCTGCGGCGGCCGCAGGCAAAAAGAGACCATGCAAAACGGCGATCACGACGCGACCCGCAGGCGCAGGCGGGCTTTCCGGCTCGGCATCAGGGCGGAGAGCCTTGCGGCTTTTTACCTGCGCGTGAAAGGGTACCGGATTCTGGACCGGCGCTATCGCTGCCGTGCCGGCGAGATCGACATCGTGGCCAGGCGCGGCGACGATCTGTGCTTCGTCGAGGTCAAGGCGCGGCGAACGCTGACGGCTGCGATCGAAGCGGTCACGCCGCGGGCGCAGCGCCGCATCGTCACGGCGGCGCGGGTCTGGCTGTCATCGCATCCCGGATACGAACGGGTCAGCTGGCGTTTCGACATTGTTGCCATTGTGCCGCGCGCCCTGCCGCGCCATATCGTGTCTGCATTCGAAGCCGGATCCTGAAACCGGAGCACGGGCGCGGCAAAATTTTTCGTCGCCTAGATGGACAAGGCCGCACCGAACGGACCATAAACAGGCAAACCCTTCCCGGCCTGATGCGACGCCAAAGGCCAGTTCTAATTCGAAAGCGATTGTCATGGCTCTCTCGGTTGCGGTCCAGATGGACCATATCGCCAACATCAAAATCGCCGGCGACACCGCGTTCGGCCTGCTCCTGGAGGCGCAGAGGCGCGGCCACGAACTGTTTCACTACACCCCCGATCGGCTCGCCATGCTGCACGGCGAGGTCTATTCCACGCTGGAAGCGCTCACTGTGCGCGACCGGGAGGGCGACCATTTTACACTGGGGCCGAAACAGCGCCGCGCCCTGAAGGAGGTCGACACGATCCTGATGCGCCAGGATCCGCCGTTTGATCTCGCCTACATATCGGCGACGCACATGCTTGAACGCATCCATCCCGACACGCTGGTGGTCAACGATCCGACCCATGTCCGCAACGCGCCGGAAAAGATCTTCGTCACCGAGTTTCCCGACCTGATGCCGCCGACCGTGATCACCCGCGACGAGACGGAGATCCGCGCCTTTCGCGACGAATACAAGGACATCGTCATGAAGCCGCTTTACGGGCATGGCGGCGCCGCCGTGTTCCGGCTGCGCGCCGACGACGCCAATTTCGGTTCGCTTCTCGACCTGTTTTCCAACACGTTCCGCGAACCCTGGGTGATCCAGCAGTTCCGTCCGGAGGTGCGCGACGGCGACAAGCGCATCATCCTGGTCGACGGCAAGTTTGCCGGCGCGCTCAACCGGGTGCCTGCCCCTGACGACCTGCGCTCCAACATGGTGCGCGGCGGCAAGGCCGAAACCACGCAGATCAGCGACCGCGAGGCGGAGATCTGCGAACGAATCGGACCGGCCCTTTCGGAACGCGGCCTGTTGCTCGTCGGCATCGACGTGATCGGCGGTTATCTCACCGAGATCAACGTCACCGCCCCGACCGGCATCCGCGGCATCGCCAAGCTCGGCGGCCCCGACATCGCCGCCATGGTCTGGGACAAGATCGAGGAGCGCTGCGCCTCCTGAACACCCCGTGCAGGAACGATCTGTTAGCCATCGCCCTCGTTAGGAGATCCTTCAGGTTAACCCGCCGGATCTCCCTATAGGCCTGCTATGTTCTCATATTGTTCTTGATCGCGGTTGTATTCTCCTGTAGCCTGCAATCTCAGGAGGATCCGCATGGTCAGTCGCGTCGCCACAATCGCCTTTCGCGGCATCGAAGCCGTACCGGTCGATGTCCAGGTCCATATCGGACCGGGCGCATCCGGGTTTTTTATTGTCGGCCTGCCGGACAAGGCGGTCGGCGAAAGCCGGGAGCGGGTGCAGGCGGCCCTGATCGCGTCCGGCCTCGCCCTGCCGCACAAGCGCATCACCGTCAACCTCGCCCCCGCGGACCTGCCCAAGGAGGGCAGTCATTTCGACCTGCCGATCGCCCTGGCGCTGATGGCGGCGCTCGGCGTGGTCCCGGCCGACCAGATGGCGAATTATGTGATCCTCGGCGAACTGTCCCTTGACGGCACCATTGCGCCGGTGGCCGGGGCGCTGCCGGCGGCGATGGGCGCAAACGGGCTCGGCAAGGGGCTGATATGCCCGCACGAATCCGGGCCGGAAGCGGCCTGGGCCAGCGAGGACATGGACATATTGGCCCCGCGCAGCCTGATCGCGGTCGCCAACCATTTCAAGGGCGCCCAGGTGCTGTCGCGGCCGGAGCCCGGCATTCGCACCGACGCAAACACATGCGGCGACATGGGCGAGATCAAGGGCCAGGAAACGGCCAAGCGGGCGCTGGAAATCGCCGCCGCCGGGGGCCACAATCTCCTGATGGTCGGGCCGCCCGGCGCCGGCAAGTCGATGCTGGCGAGCCGCCTGCCCTCGATCCTGCCGCCGCTCCTGCCCAAGGAACTTCTCGACGTGTCGATGATCGCCTCGATCGCCGGCGAACTTGCCGACGGCAAATTGTCGGCCTCGCGCCCGTTCCGCGCCCCGCACCATTCCGCCTCCATGGCGGCCCTTGTCGGCGGCGGCATCCGGGCGCGGCCGGGAGAAGTGTCCCTGGCCCACAATGGTGTCCTGTTTCTCGACGAATTGCCGGAATTCTCCCCCCAGGTGCTCGATTCCCTGCGCCAGCCGCTGGAAACGGGCGAAACAATCATTGCCCGCGCCAATCACCGGATCTCCTACCCTTCGCGGGTGCAATTGGTTGCGGCGATGAACCCCTGCCGGTGCGGCCATGCCGGCGAGGACGGCTTTGTCTGCCGGCGCGGCGCCCGTTGCGCCGCCGACTATCAGGCGAGGATCTCGGGACCGTTTCTGGACCGAATCGATCTGCGCATCGAAGTCCCGGCCGTCTCCGCCCTGGACCTGATCAGGCCGGACCGCAGCGAATCGTCGGCTGCAATCAAGAAACGGGTTGCGGCCGCGCGCGACCTGCAGAAACAGCGCTTTCGCGCTCTCGGCCTCGACGTGACGGTCAATGCCCAGGCCGGCGCATCGGTGCTTGAAACGATTGCCCGGCCCGACGAGGGCGCACTCGCCCTGTTGCGCGATGCGGCGGAAACGTTCCGGCTTTCCGCGCGCGGTTATCATCGGGTGCTCAAGGTTGCCCGCACCCTCGCCGATCTCGACGGCGAAGACACGATCGGACGCGTCCATCTCGCCGAGGCGCTGGCCTATCGGTCCAACACCGGTCTTGCCCGGGCGGCGTGAAGCCCGCACCGCGTGACGGCCCGATTCGACTCAAACCGGCGGCACAATCTGGATGTCCACGGATCTTTGACAGTCCGTCGGATTCGCACAATTGGAAGGCACTCGGCCTGCCAAGTATGTGGCGTGCAATCCCCAACACGTCATCCCCGCACCTGTTGCGGGGACCTACCCTGAAGTGGCCAATCACGATGCCAAAGGAGGCGGCGCGGTGGGTCACCGCGACACGCACGGTGATGACGTGGTGGGTTGGTGGAGGGTGCGGAATTTTCCAGTGCGGAGCATGTCGCACCATCAAAATCATCATTGTCCAGAGGCCAGAACTGACAGTCTGCCGGCAGTTCGGCCCTTTGACACCATCCCGTCAAGGGTTTCGCAAGGCCTTTCGTTTATCCTCGTCGTCTGGAGTGAGTGTTCCGCGTTTGAGTGAGTATGAGTACCGCGATGGGTTTGGCATCGAATACGGCGTCCGCCTGGCAGCCGGAGGGCTTCGCCGAAGGTCCGGGGTCGCCCCATCCGCAGACATCGTTGGCGGGCGACCGCAGAGCCGCACGGACGGCGGACCGGCGCCGAAACCGCCGCGACTCCGAAAACAGGTTCCTGCCGCGCCGGCCCTCGGTGCCCGTGCGGATCGGATTGTGGTTTGCGGTCGCGCTTCTGATTCTTGCATCCCTTGTCTATGTTGCGCCGCTGAACGGATTGGCGTTCGCCGCGATATTGCTGGCGCTCGCGGCCGGTCTGACCATTGGTCTGGCGATCCGCGCCAGTTTTGCCATCGACGAAAAGTCCACTGCCGTGATCCGGCGCCTGCATGACCGGGTGGAAAGCCAGGCGGATCAGATCTGGCAACTGGAGGAGATCGCCAACCATTATCGCAGCGTCGTCGACACGCTGGGCGACGTGGTCGTGCGCCGCGACAGCGACGGAACCGTTGTTTTTGTCAACGAATGTTTCGAAAAGGTGTTCGACCGGCCGCGCTCGGCCGCGCTCGGGCGTCCGCTCGACGTGCCCCCGCTGCCGTTTGAACGCGCCGAAGCGCACGACCAGCCGCTGGAACTGGAAACCCGCAACGGCGCCCGCTGGTTCGATTTTTCCCAGGACGTGATTCGCTTCGATGGACTGACGGCGCCCCTGTTCCAGAGCGTCCTGCGCGACGTAACCGAACAGCGGCAGGCCGAGCAGGCGCTGATTGCCGCGCGCGACGCCGCCGAATCGGCCAACCAGGCCAAGTCCCGGTTTCTGGCCACCGTCAGCCACGAGATCCGTACGCCGCTGAATGGAATTCTCGGCATGACCGGCCTGTTGCTGGAGACTGAGTTGACGTCGGAACAAAGCACCTATGCCAGGGCCGTCGGAACCTCGGGGCGGGCGCTCCTGTCGCTGATCGACGATGTGCTCGATTTTTCCAAGATCGAAGCGGGGCACTTGGATCTGGCTCCGCAGCCGACCGCGCTGGAACACCTGATCGAGGATCTCGTCGAACTTCTGGCGCCGCGGGCCCACGCCAAGGGCATCGAAATCGGCGCCTACATTTCGCCCGACGTGCCGCAAGAGGTCGTTCTCGACCCGGACCGGCTGCGTCAGGTGCTTTTGAACCTGACCGGCAATGCCATCAAGTTTACAGAGCGCGGCGGCGTCTCGATCGAATGCCGTGCACGGACCGGTGAAACGGCGGCCGATGCGGACGGCGCCGGGGCGGAGTGTGCCGAAATCTCGTTTGTGATTACCGATACCGGGATCGGGATCGACGATGCCGACAAGGACCGGATTTTCGGCGAATTCGAACAGGCCGAACATGGTCCGACCCGGCGGTTCGGCGGCACCGGTCTTGGCCTTGCGATTTCCCGGCAGATCGTCCGGCGCATGGGCGGTGACATTGCGGTCGCCGGGGAAAAGGGCAGGGGCACCGAATTTTCCTTTGCCGTAAGGGCGCCGACGCCTGCGGGAGCCGGTGAAACCCCGGACGTGGATTCGGTCGCGCTCGACCTGACCGGGTTGCGGATCGGACTGTTGTCGCAATCGCCGATCGAGGCGGGCCTGCTCCTGCACCGGCTTGAGGACGCCGGCGCGCGCGGAATTCTGGCGGAAAGCCCGGACGCGGTCACCGGCGGCGTTGACGCCGTCCTGGTCGACATGGAGGATTGTCAGGCGGCGATCGCCGCGCTCACCGGTCTTCGCGAACGCTTTGCCACAGCTTGCCCCGGCGCGGTTCTGGTCAAGCCGACCGGGCGGGCTGAACTTGACGGCCTGCGCGAAGCGGGCTTCGAGAGCTATCTGGTCAAACCGGTGCGTCAATCGTCGCTCCTGCAGGTTGTGGCATGGCTGACCGGGCGCGCCGAAGCGGAAGCCCTGCCGGGCGATCAGGACTTTGCCGGTCTGGTCCGGCCGGCGGTCGCGGAAAATCCGCTGTCCCTGCTTCTGGTCGAAGACAATCCGATCAATGCGTTGCTCGCCAGGGCCCTATTGGAGAAAATGGGTCACACGGTGGTGCATGTCGACGATGGCGCGGCCGCGATCGCGACGGTGGCTGCCGGCCTCGACGCGCCGCAGCGTCCCCATGATTGTGTCCTGATGGACCTGCACATGCCGGGCACGGACGGTCGCGAGGCGATCCGCGAGATCCGGCGCCTGGAAGCCAGATCCGGCACGGAACCGGTGCCGATCATCGCGCTCACCGCCGACATGATGCCGGAGACCCGCACCGAAATCCTGGCGCTCGGTGCCAATGCCCTTCTGACCAAGCCGGTGGAAGAAGAGGATCTGAGGCGCGCGCTTGAGGACAATCAGGCGTGAGGCTGTCGGATTGAAACCCGCAAGGCCTTCATGACTTGCCGTCGCACGGCGTTGACTGTTCGCAACAACCTCATCCTGAGCGACGGTTGCGCGGAACGCCATGGCACATTCCAACCCGTCCCGTCCCTCACTCCCCCGTTATGGCCGGTACAAGACCGGCTATAACGTGGTTGGGGATGATCAGGGTTCGAGGGTCGTGGCGGGGGCTTTGGGCGATTTCGGCGACAATGACGCGAGAACCCCGCCCACGGCCATGACGTGGTGTGGAGCGATAAGGGTGCGCACCCGGGTTCGTCCTTCTGCTTTTTTGGCCGCCCGTCCGCCCTGTGACGACCGTCACTCGAGATCTGGTCACTCCGCCCTCACATGTTGGTTATCGAAGCAACGCACACCAACCGGGGGGAAACATCATGTTCCGCAAGACCGTCGCAACCGTCCTGACTGTCGCAATCGTCTCCACATCCGCCTTTGCCGCAACCACCACCGACGCATCCGCCAAGAACGGCCGCCGGGGCGCCGCCGCCTTCGGTGCGATCCTGGGCCTGGCCGCCGGCGCCGCGATCATCGCCGGCAAGCGCCACAAAAACCGCAACCGCTACGACGATTATCAGGAATACCGCGAGGTCTGCTTCGACAAGCCGATCCGCCGCTGGAACCGCTACGGCGAGCGCGTCATCGTCGGCTACCGGACGGTCTGCCGCTGAGTTTCATAACCAAACCATTTTTTACAAATTTTGACTCAAGCGCCCCGGTCTCATTCGTGAGCCGGGCGTTTGCGTTTTGAGGGGGACAAACATGCGGGCGGATTGAAATGCACATTTACGCGCTAGCAATCGGCCCTCGTAACCCATTTCGGGCAATTGCGGTGCCGAATGTCATGGCATACTTCAGCCCGTCACACACTCCCACGGCCATGAAGGGGGTTGGAGGCGATCAGGGCGCGGACAACCGGGTTCGAGGGCCATACGCGAGCGCCGGCCGCCTCAGGGCATGCGCGAAGGGATACACCCGCTAGACCTCGACAATCTTCTCCGGCGATTTGCACAGATCGAAAATCACGCACTTGTCGCAGTCCGGCTTGCGCGCCTTGCAGACATAGCGACCGTGCAGGATCAGCCAGTGATGGGCGTGCAGCATGAACTCCTCCGGCACGATCTTTTCCAGCGCCAGTTCGACCTCCAGCGGGGTCTTGCCCGGCGCCAGCCCGACCCGGTTGCCGAACCGGAACAAATGGGTGTCGACCGCGATCGTCGGTTGCCCGAAGGCGATGTTGAGCACCACATTGGCGGTCTTGCGGCCGACGCCCGGCAGGGTTTCGAGCTCTTCGCGCGTCTGCGGAACCGCGCCGCCGAAGGTCTCGATCAGCGCCGATGACAGGGCGATGACGTTTTTGGCCTTGTTGCGATAAAGGCCGATCGACTTGATCGCATCGCGCACCCTGTCCTCGCCGAGCGCCAGCATCTTTTCCGGACTGTCGGCAATCTTGAACAGGGGAACAGTCGCCTTGTTGACCCCGACATCCGTCGCCTGTGCCGACAGCACGACGGCAACAAGCATCGTATAGGCGTTGACATAATGCAGTTCGCCTTCGGGCTCGGGAAGCGCCGCCTGAAACCGTTTGAAGATCTCGAACACTTCCGCCTTGGAATATTTCGGCCGGCGCGCCCGGGGTTTTTTGGGGGCGGGTTTTTTGGGTACCGGCTTTTTGCTGCCGGACCTTGTCCCCGATTTGGCTGAAGACGGTTTTGCTGCGGCTTTTGGTGCGGGTTTTGAATTTGCCATTTCACGTCTATACTCGTTCGCGATGGCAAACGGCAATTCGAATGTTCCAGGCGGGCCGCCGATCTTTTCGGCAATCCTGACGCCCTACCGGTCCTTGGACCGTCGCGGATTTCGCATCCTGATGATCTGTGTCGGTTTGATCTGTTTTGTCTCCGGCCTGCCGTTCCTGTTGCTTGGCGCCTGGCCGGTCTTCCTGTTTTTTACCCTGGATGTGTTTCTTGTCTGGCTCGCCTTCCGGCTGAACTACCGTTCGGCACGGGCCTTCGAAGAGGTCGAGGTTTTCGCCGAATCCGTCACGATTCGCCAGGTTTCCGCCCGCGGCAAGGTCGCGACCCATGAGTTCAATCCCTACTGGGCCCGGCTTTCGGTGCAGGAAATCGAGGACGAGGGTGTCGCCCGCATCACCCTGACCTCGCACGGCCGCAGCCTGGATGTCGGCACCTTTCTCAACCCGCCGGACAAACAAAGTTTCGCTGCCGCGCTCCGCCACGCGCTGATGCAGGCGCGCGGAATGGCGCCGGCGTAAATACGCCTTTGTCGGGTCCGGTCCGGCGTGCAAGAATCGGGTGGTTTCCGAAAGCACTGCTCCCTATTTCTGGCTTCTGACAAAGGAGAGCGAAATGGACGCGATGGTTCAAACTGCGAGCGCGATGATGCCCACAATCGATACTGCCAAACGGCCATCCGACGATTATGCGATCGTACGCGAAACCATCGAGTTTCTGACCGACAATTGGCGCGATCATCCCGGGCTCGATGAAATGGCCGGCCATGTCGGACTGGCGCCGCTGCAATTGCAGCGGCTTTTCACCCGCTGGGCCGGGCTGACGCCGAAGGCGTTCCTCCAGGCGATCACCCTGGACAATGCCCGCGCCCTGCTGCGGGATTCAGCCAGCGTGCTCGATGCCTCCTACGAAGTCGGATTGTCCGGCCCCGCGCGCCTGCACGACCTGTTCGTCACCCACGAAGCGATGACCCCCGGCGTCTACAAGGCCCGGGGCGAGGGCATCGAGATCCGCTACGCCTTTCATTCATGTCCCTTCGGCCAGGCCCTGTTCATGGCGACCGAGCACGGTCTTGCCGGTCTGGCCTTCGCCGATGACGGCGACGAGGCGGCCGCGTTGGAAGACATGAAGAAACGCTGGCCGAAAGCGACCTATATTCAGGACCCGGCCGCGACGGCGCCCTATGCATCCCGGGTTTTTGATCAGTCGCAATGGTCCGACAAGGCGCCGTTGCGGGTCGCGATGATCGGCTCGGATTTCGAGGTCCGGGTCTGGGAAACCCTGTTGAAGATCCCGATGGGCCGGATGACGACCTATTCCGACATTGCCGCCCATATCGGCAAACCGTCCGCCGCGCGCGCGGTCGGAACGGCGGTCGGCAAGAACCCGATTTCCTTCGTCGTGCCCTGCCATCGTGTGATCGGCAAGACCGGGTCCCTGTGCGGATACCATTGGGGCCTGACACGCAAACGGGCCATTATCGGCTGGGAAACCGGCGCGCTCGGGACGCAGGTTGCGTAAAACCGCTCCACCCGGCGCTCCTAGAGGGTCAGGCAAATGATCCGGATCATTTGCCCTGGTGCCCTAACCACGTCATGGCCGCGGCTCGTCCCGGAGACATGGCGGACAGGTGTTCGGAGACATGGTGGACACTTTTCGGCGCAATGCGGAAAGCGTATCATCTGTCATTTACGATAGAAAATTCCCTCCAACACGTCATGGCCGGTCTTTACACTTGTTCCGGCCACCCACCGGGCAGGATGCAAATCACGATCCCGCTTCGAGGCGGCGTGGTGGGTGGCCGGGCCATACAACAAGCCCCGGACATGACGTGGATTGGAATTTTTCGGGACCTGTGGAAGGTTCGCCGAGCGTCGTGACACTGAAGGGCTCGCCGGTGTTTTCGCGCAAACCTCCGCCCTCTCAACCGAGGTGGATCAAACCAAAATGCGTTAAAAACCGTACCGCCCGATCAAATCTTCCGCAGGGCGACCGTCTCGATATCGTGATTGTCGCCCTTGGTCATGATCAGGTCGGCGCGCCGGCGTGTCGGCAGGATATTGTCCAACAGGTTGCGGCGGTTGATATCGTGCCACAATTGATGCGCCAGTGTCAGGGCCTCTTCCTCGGTCACGCTGGCATATTTGTGGAAGTAGGAGCGCGGATCCTTGAACCGGGTCTCGCGCAGGTTCATGAACCGTTCCACATACCAGTTGGTAATCGCGGCTTCCTCCGCATCGATGAAAATCGAAAAATCGAAGAAGTCCGACACAAACGGCACTGCGTCCGCATCCTTGGGCAGGCGGCTGGTCTGCAAGACGTTGAGGCCTTCGACGATCAGGATTTCAGGCTGGTGGATGACGTCAGTCTCGCCAGGAACGATATCGTAGGTCAGGTGCGAATAGACCGGCGCCTCGACGCTGGTCAGTCCGGCCTTGACGTCCGACAGGAACCGCAGCAGGCGCGGCAGGTCGTAGCTTTCGGGAAAGCCCTTGCGGCCCATCAGGCCCTCGGCCTCCAGCACCGCGTTCGGATACAGGAAACCGTCGGTGGTGATCAGTTCCACCTTCGGGCTCGAGGGCCAGCGTTCCAGGAGCGTCTGCAACACCCGTGCCGTGGTCG
>JGI12316J15310_10000061_pt27 | contig 43884 bp, 41 predicted proteins | sample MarCyaLeptolynsp_FD_15310 | JGI IMG/M metagenome (IMG submission 15310) | reverse complement strand
GCGCTGGCGTAGACGGCGCAGCAACTCCATGCCGTCCATGCGAGGCATCTTGATATCGAGGATCGCGAGGTCGGGCGGGTTCTCCGAGAAGCCGTCCAGCGCACTCGCGCCGTCGTTATAGGTCTGAGTCTTGTAGCCCTCCGCCTCGAGCACCATGCGCAAGGAGGTCAGGATGTTTCGATCGTCGTCGACAAGAGCGATAGTGGGCATAGGTGGCCTTTAGCACGATTGACGCGATGTGCAGGGTGATGCTGTGGTCTTAGGGCTGCTCGAAAAAGTGGCAGCATCGGGGCGCTTCGCGCCTCGCTCATCGTCATCGGGATGCAACAAAACGCATTATGGCGCAAGTAAATACCTCGCCATGGACGTCCTGCTGGGCGGAGATCGCGGCGGATGGGCGCAGGCTGGCCTGGCGGGTGCTTAATGGACCCCCTGTCAGCCTGGAGGTCCCATCAGGGCGCGTGAAGGCCAAGAGAGGTGCGAGCGCGCAGGGCCAAGATTGCGGGTACCTCAACAATAAATGCAATAAATCTATAATCGCTCTAGGTATTCCATAGGAAACGCCTACTGGATTTATAGGCGATTTCTTGAAGGAAGCCCAGGTTCAAGATAGCTAAGAGTCGATAACAACAAGCGCATACTGGGCAGATAAGGGACAAAGACCATGAGCGTGCAGTCAGAGATCATTGCCGATATGAAAGCCGAGGTGCCCAAGCCAGCCCAGGCGGCCAAGCCCCAAAACCCCAAGGTCTTGTCTTTCGTGGAGGAGGCGCGAGAGCTGTTCAAGCCCGATGCGGTTCATTGGTGCGACGGCTCCAAGGAAGAATACCAGGCAATGCTGAAGGCGCTGGTCGATGGGGGCACGGCCATGTGGCTCAACCCCGAGAAGCGCCCCAACTCGATTCTCGTCCGCTCAGATCCGAAAGACGTGGCACGCGTCGAGGACCAAACCTTCATTTGCTCCGAGGACGAGCAGGACGCCGGCCCAACCAACAACTGGTCCGATCCTGCGAAGATGAAGGAGACCTTGTCGGCGCTTTTTGATGGCGCCATGCAGGGCCGCACCATGTATGTGGTGCCGTACTCCATGGGGCCGGTAGGGTCGCCCATCGCGGGCATCGGCGTCATGCTTACCGACTCCGCCTACGCCGTCGCCAACATGCACATCATGACCCGCGTGGGCGATGCCGTTTGGGATGCGCTGGGGGACAGCGAAGATTTCGTGCGCGGCATGCACACGGTGGGCGCGCCTCTGACGGCGCACAACCAGGCCGATGTGCCTTGGCCGTGCAGCGAGACCAAGTACATCTCGCACTTCCCCGAGACCCGAGAGATTTGGTCCTACGGCTCCGGCTATGGCGGCAATGCGCTGCTCGGCAAGAAGTGCCATGCGCTGCGCATCGCCAGCGTCAAAGCGCGCGACGAAGGCTGGCTCGCCGAGCACATGCTCATCCTCAAGCTCACCAATCCGGACGGCCAAGTGAAGTACATCGCCGCCGCCTTCCCAAGCGCGTGCGGCAAGACCAACCTGGCCATGCTCGCGCCGACGATCCCCGGCTGGAAGGCGGAGACCATCGGCGACGACATCTGCTGGATGAAGTTCGGCGAGGACGGACGCCTTCATGCAATCAACCCGGAGACCGGCTTCTTCGGCGTGGCGCCTGGCACCTCGGACCGCTCGAACTACAACGCCATGCGGACGCTCGACGCCAACTGCATCTACTCCAACGTGGCACTCACCGACGACGGCGACGTGTGGTGGGAAGGCATGACGGCGCAACCGCCCAAGCACGCGGTGGACTGGCTGCGCCGGTCCTGGACGCCGGATGCGGAGCGCGCCGCCGCCCATGCCAACTCGCGCTTCACTGCGCCGGCTTCTCAATGCCCGGTGATCGCGCCGGAGTGGGAGGACCCGAACGGCGTGCCGATTGATGCGATCCTGTTCGGTGGCCGCCGTGCCTCCGTGGTGCCACTTGTCACCGAGGCGGCGACCTGGCAGCAGGGCACGTTCTTGGGCTCCATCATGGCGTCGGAGAAGACGGCTGCTGCCTCTGGCGTCGTCGGCAATATCCGCCGCGACCCGATGGCGATGCTGCCTTTTTGCGGCTACCACATGGGCGACTACTTCGCCCACTGGCTCAAGATGGGCGAAACCGGCGGCGACAAGATGCCGAAGATCTTCTACGTCAACTGGTTCCGGAAGAGCCCGGAAGGCAAGTTCCTGTGGCCCGGCTTTGCCGAGAATTCGCGCGTGCTGAAATGGGTCTTCGAGCGCTGCGACGGTGCGGCAGGGGCGGTCGACACGCCGATCGGCAAGGTGCCGGCGGAGGGCGCGTTGGACACTGAGGGCCTTGGTGTTGACGAGGACGACCTGAAGGACCTGCTCGACATCGATATCGAAGGTTGGAAGGCCGAGATCCCGCTCATCAAAGAGTACTACGAGACGTTCGGCGACAAGTTGCCGAGCGGTCTCAAGCAAGAACTCGCCGACCTGGAGAAGCGTCTCGGCTAACGCCGCCGGCGTCTCGGCATGGGCCATGACGCTTGTCGTCCGCCCCGTGACGCCTTAGGCACGTCTGCATGACGAAACCGAGAAGCGTTGTTGCGGCGGGTCACACGTTGACCGCCTCCGCCGCGGCCGAGATCCTTGCCGACGGCGGCAACGCCTTCGACGCGGCCATCGCGGGCGTCTGCATGAGCTTCGTCGCCGAGGCCGTGTTTGCTTCGCCCGGCGGCGGCGGGTTTCTCATGGCGCGCCAGTCTGGCAGCTCCGCCATCACGCTGTTCGACTTCTTCGTTGAGACGCCGGAGAAGCGGCGCGCTGAGAACGACGTCTCGTTCTTTCCCATACATGCGGATTTCGGCCCCGCGACCCAAGAGTTCCATATTGGGCTTGGCTCAAGCGCGACACCGGGCATCGCGCAAGGCCTGTTCGCCATGCATGAGGCACTTGGGCGCCTGCCCATGAAACGCCTGGTGGAGCCCGCCGTGCACGCCGCGCGCCGAGGCTTCGCGCTCAATGACTTCCAAGCCTACCTCTTCACTGTCATCGCGCCGATCCTGCAGGCGAGCGAAGGGGCCCGCGTCATCTTCGCGCCGGGCGGCAAGCTCCTGGAGGCCGGCGACACCTTCCGCAATGAAGGTCTTGCCGAAACCCTTGAATGGCTCGCGGAGGACGGCGCACGTCTCTTCGTTGACGGCGATGTGGGACAAGCCATCGCCCAACAGTCGCTTGATCTTGGCGGGCACCTGACGTCCGAGGACCTGACGCGCTACCGCGTTGAATTGCGCGATCCGCTCCTGTGGCGGTACGGCAACGCCACCGTTGCGCTCAACCCACCGCCGTCAGCGGGCGGCGCGTTGATCGCCTTCGGCTTGGCCTATCTGCAAGCTCTCGCCGAGACGGGTGCCGCCATCGACGCGCAAGCTCTGCAAGCGGCGATGGCTGCGACCAACGCGGCCCGCAAGACCTACGGAGAGGACCTTGCCGCGCGTCTTATGACGGGCACGCTTGGTCACGAGATCCAAGCGGCGGTGCATCATCCCAGAGCCTATCGTGGCACCACCCATATCAGCGTCATCGACGCGGAGGGGAACGCCGCCGCCGTCAGCCTCTCCAACGGGGAGGGCAACGGCTTCGTCGTCGGCAATCACGGTTTCATGCTGAACAACATGTTGGGCGAAGAGGACCTGGCCTGTGGCGCGCTCGACCGCTGGCGCGAAGGCGTGCGGCTCTCCTCCATGATGGCACCGACCATCATCTTGGAGGCGGACGGCACTTTGACCGCGCTCGGCACCGGCGGCTCCAACCGTATCCGCACGGCGATCCTGCAGGTGGCCGTCAACCTGCTCACCCATCGCATGAGCTTGGAGGACGCGGTCGCCGCGCCAAGGCTTCATGTGGAGCGCGACGGCACGACAAGCTACGAGCCGGGTTTTCCGGAGGCGGCGGAATCCGCCTTCCAAGCCCTCGGAGAGCGGGCGCGCGCTTGGCCTGAGCGCAATCTCTTTTTCGGCGGCGTGCACGCGGCTCGCTGGAACGAAAGGCGCGGTGTCGAGGGGGCCGGCGACCCTCGCCGCCAAGGTGTAGCGCAGACCGTCTAGGCCAGTCTGCGGACGCCTGTCGCAAAAGGCCAAGCGTACGGCGTGAAATGGCAATCCACCGCCTGTGCCCGGCGCGAACATGGCGGCACGTCAAGGCAGGGAGGCACATTGATGAAGAACGCCGTCGCCATCTACCATGTGGCTTTCGAGGATGCGGGCACGCTTGGCCCTGTGCTGGAGGATCGAGGCGTCGCCATTACCTACCTGCAGGCCGGCCGCGACGATCTCAGCCCCGCGCTGTCCGCCGACCTGGTGTTGGTGCTTGGCGGGCCCATCGGCATTTACGAGATCGACCGCTATCCGTTTCTGAAGGACGAGCTCGCCATCGTCGAGACCGTGGTGACCAAGGGCATTCCCGTGGTCGGCATTTGCCTCGGCGCCCAGGCGCTTGCCGCGGTGCTCGCCGCACGCGTCTATCCGGGCAAACAAGCCGAGCTCGGCTGGGATCAGCTCACCCTGACAGAGGATGGCAAGGCCTCGCCGCTCGGCACACTGGAGGGCTTGCACGTTCTCAACTGGCATGGCGACACGTTCGATCTGCCGACCGGCGCCACGCGGCTCGCCTCGACGGAGCTGACGCCCAACCAGGCCTTCTCCTACGGGCCGAAAGTCCTGGCGCTGCAATTCCATGTGGAGCTGCCGGAGCGTGACATGGAGCGCTGGCTGATCGGGCATACGCTGGAGCTTGCCAAGAACAATGTCGATCTGGCGCAAATGCGGAACGAGACCGCGCGTTATGCACCGCCGACCAACGCGGCGAGCCGCACCCTGTTCAATGATTGGCTAGACGCGCTCTAGAGCACGCCGTTCCAGAACCAGACGCCGATCAGGCCAAAGCCGATGATGCAGTCGATGATCACGCACCAGGGGATGTACCACTGCGGGATCGAGACAAGCTTGAGGTTCGCGCCGTTGTGGTGCGCGAAGTCCCACAAGGCGTGCGCCAAATAGGCCGCCGGCAGAAACCACGGACTGACGGCAACGCCCAAGAGGGCGGCGATCACAAACAGGAAGGCCACGTTGAACTCGATCTGCTGCTGCAGATTGGACCCGCGCACCACGGCGAAGCCGAAATAGACCCCGGCGACCACGCCCAGAAGGATGGCCGCGAAGGCAAGCGACAGGTCCGGCGGCAGGAAGAAATGCGGCGCCAGCGAAACAGCCCCGACGGCAATTCCGGTGGCGATCGGTCTCTGCGCGAAGACCGACTCGTTCGCGATGCTTGGAGCATCCGTCATGGGGCTACTCCCCGGCCAAGACAGACTCACCGATTGTGGTCGGCAGGTCTTCCGTCTTCGGCGGCTTGACCAGGTCGCCCTTGGCGTTCCACCAGGTCGAGGCGTAGGTCACCCCGCCGCTTCGTTTGATGAGATGCGTCCACACCTCCTCGCCTGGATAGTAGTAGACGGTCCATGGGCCCAGCGCGCCTTGCGGCACCGCGCGGAACGTCACCATCACCTCGCCGCCCGGCCGCACGTTGCCCTTCTTGGCCTTGAGCACCTGCAGCTTGGCGATATAGCCGGGCAGGTCCTCGCCCGTCTGCGCGTCCTTGGTGACGCTGGTGCAGGTCACCGACATCACGCGGACCAGCGCGACGATGTCGCTGTTCTCGGTCAGCTCTGCTTCTGACATCGGCGCAGGCAAAGCGAGTGCCGGCAGCGCGATCAGGCACGAGATAAGCAGCGCAAGAACCGTATGCACTTGTTTCACGGGCATGGGACCTCCTTGGCGAGCTGGAGAGTCTATCATAGTGAAATAGATCAGCGTCATACTCGGACTTGATCCGTCCGGCAGTGACAAGACTGGAATACGGAGGAGACGAACGCGATGGTTAAGATCTATCTCTTCATCGAGCTGATGCATGCTGCCAATGCTGCGGCCACCGTTGACGTACTGAAGGCGCTTCAGATGGAGAACTGCCAGTTCGAAAATGTCGTCGTGCTGTCCCAGGAGAAGATTGTGGCGCAGCTCGATTGCAAGGACACGGTGGACGGCAGCAAGGCGATCTTGGAGAGCATCTCGACTGTCGATGGCGTCGTGCAGACCAACATCATCAACGTCGTGCGCCCGGTGAAACACTGGCGCTAATGCGCGGCCTCCCAGTTGTCGGCGGCGCGGGCATCCACCTTCAGCGGTACTTTGAGTTTGAGCGCGGGTTCCGGCGCGGCCTCCATCACGGTGCGCGCGACGTCCATGGTGGCGTCGGCCTCTCCCTCCGGCGCTTCGAAGATCAGCTCATCGTGCACCTGGAGCAGCATGCGCGCTTGAAGTCCGGCCTCCTCCAACGCATCGGCCATGCGCACCATGGCCCGCCGGATGATGTCGGCGGCGGAGCCTTGGATCGGTGCGTTGATCGCCGCGCGCTCGTAGTTGCCCCGAAGCGATGGGTTCTTCGTGTTGATCTCCGGGTAATGCACCTTGCGGCCGAACAGCGTCGTCACGAACCCTGAGCGCTTCGCCTCCGCCTTCATCGCCTCCATGTAGTCCTTGATGCCCGGGAAGCGTTCGAAATAGGTCTTGATGTAGGCGGCCGCTTCGCCCCGAGGGATTCCGAGCTGGGCGCCAAGCCCTACGGCCGAGATGCCGTAGATGATGCCGAAATTGATCGCCTTGGCCCGGCGGCGCACGGCGGGGTCCATGCCTTCGATGGGCACGCCGAACATCTCACTTGCCGTCATGGCGTGGATGTCGAGCCCGTCGGCGAAGGCTTGGCGGAGCGTGGGTGTGTCCGCCATGTGGGCGAGGACGCGCAGCTCGATCTGGCTGTAGTCGGCTGAGATCAGCGTCTTGCCTGGCTCCGCCACGAAGGCCTTGCGGATGGCGCGCCCCTCTTTCGTACGCACCGGAATGTTCTGCAGGTTCGGCTCGTGTGAGGCGAGGCGCCCTGTCGTCGTGGAGGCCAGCACATAGCGGGTGTGCACGCGGCCCGTCTCGGCGTGGATATAGGCGGGGAGCGCGTCCGTGTAGGTGCTCTTGAGCTTGGCGAGGAGCCGCCATTCCAGAACCTTCTGAGGTAGCTCATGGCCTTCCGCCGCCAGGTCCTCAAGCGCCGCGGCGTCGGTGCTCCAAGCGCCGGTCTTGGTCTTGCGCCCACCAGGCAGGCTCATCTTGTCGAACAAGATCTCGCCGAGCTGCTTGGGCGAGCCGATATTGAAGTCCTCGCCGGCAAGCGCACGGATCTCGTCCTCCAGCCGCGCGATGGTCTGCGCGAACGAGCCGGACAGCGCGGCGAGCGCCGACCGCTCGACCTTGATGCCGGCACGTTCCATGCCCGCAAGAACGGGTTGCAGCGGCCGCTCCAACGTCTCGTAGACGGTGGTGACGGACTCTGCGGCGAGGCGCGGCTTCAGGAGCAGCCACAGGCGCAAGCCGATATCCGCTTCTTCGCCGGCGGCCTCCGTGGCGCGCGCCACGTCGACCCGGTCAAAGCCGACGGCGGACTTGCCCGTTCCCAATACCTCCTTCTCCGTGAGCGGCGTATGGCCGAGGCGCTGGACAGCGAGCTTCGCCGGGGCGTGATCGCCGCGGCCCGCGTCGAGTGCGTAGGAGATGAGGCAGGGATCGTCCACGCTCGTGAGCGCGATGCCGTAGCGGGCGAGCGCCACCATATCGGTCTTGGCGCCCGGTACGATCTTCAACACCGCCTCGTCTTCGAGGAGGGGCTTCAGCAGGTCGAGCGCCTCGCGCAAGGGAACTTGCGGCCCGGCGGTCTCCCCGTCGAGATCGAGCCCATCACTCGCGCGGTGAGCGAGCGGCACATAGGCGGCCTGTCCCGGTATGAGCGACAGCGCGACACCGGCGATCTCGCCGGTCATAGGGTCGGCCGCATTGAGCTTCACCCGGGGGGCGAAATATCCTTGGAACTCAGCGGCCTCCAAGAGGTCCCGCAGCCGCGCCACGTCGGTCACCGTCTCGTACGCGGTGCGGTCGAACGGCACCACCTCCAGCGCGCCCGCCCGTTCCACGGCCAGGTCCGCGGGCGAACCGCCTTGCACGGGGATATCGCGGGCGGGTCCCGCCTCGCCCCGGGAACTGCGCCGCAAGGGATGATCGTAGTCGTCCTTCTTCTTGCGCGCCGGCGCCTTGGGTTTCGCCGCACCCTCCGGTAGTGGCGCGCCCAACCCTTCCGCCACGCGCTTCAGTAGGGTGGAGAACTCCATCTCCCGCATGAAGGCAGTCAGCACCTCCGGGTCAGGCGGTTGTACCGCCGTATCGGCCAGTGGCACATCGAGGGGCGTTTGGGTGTCGAGCGTCACCAGGGTTTTCGATAGGCGTGCCTGCTCGGCGAATGCGATCAGGTTCTCCCGCCGCTTCTGCTGCTTGATCTCCTCGGCGCGGCCAAGGAGCGTTTCGAGATCGCCGTATTCGTTGATGAGAAGGGCCGCGGTCTTCACGCCGATGCCAGGCACGCCTGGCACGTTGTCGGACGTGTCTCCGATCAGCGCTTGCACCTCGATGACTTTGTCGGGCGGCACGCCGAACTTCTCGATCACGCCCTCCTCAGCGATCACTTTGTTCTTCATGGTGTCGTACATGCGGATTCCCGGCCGCACGAGCTGCATCAAGTCCTTGTCCGACGAGACGATGGTCACTTGGGCGCCTGCCTCCGCCGCCTGGAGCGCGTAGGTCGCGATGAGGTCGTCCGCCTCGTAGCCCTGCTTCTCGATGCAGGCCACGTTGAAGGCGCGCACCGCGTCGCGCACCAGCGGAAACTGCGGGATGAGGTCTTCCGGTGTTTCGGAGCGGTTCGCCTTGTAGCCCGAATAAAGGTCATTGCGGAACGTGTGCTCCGACAAGTCGAAGATGGCAGCCAAGTGCGTCGGCGGGTCCAGCTCGCTGGTCTCGCGCAACAGCTTCCACAACATGCCGCAGAAGCCGTGGACGGCGCCCACCGGCAGGCCGTCCGAAGGCCGGGTGAGCGGCGGCAGCGCATGATAGGCGCGGAACAGGTAGCCGGAGGCGTCGATCAGATAAACGTGGTCGCCGCGGGCGGCGGGCTTTCCGCCGGCGGACGTGGGGGTCTTCTCAAGCGTCATGATGAGGAAATATAGGGTGCCGGCGCTCTCTGAGGGAGTCGCTTCCCCCGCTCATCCACCGGCAAACACTAGGGCGTCTTCTCCAGCTCCGTCGGATCGACATTCCCCGGCGCGAACGCCTTGTCCGGTCCGCCGAACGTCTCCTCGATATAGCCCTTGAAGTAGTTGTCGAGCATGGGGAAGGCGCGCGCGAAGCGGGTGAAGTCCTTCTGGGCGATGAACAGCAGCAGCCCGTCTTCCAGCGCCTCCACGAGACCGGTGCGCAGCTCCGACTTCACCAAGACCCGCTCGCCGAAATGCTCGCCGGGGCCGAACACCTTCTCGAAGTGCTCGCCCGTCTCGGGGTTGTCGATGGTCAGCTTGAAGGAGCCCTTGATCACCGTATAGAAGCCGTCGATCAGCATGCCCGGCTCGAACACCTTGTCGCCCTTCCAGAAATGGATATAGCGGGTCGCCGGCGGCCGCATCCTGAGCTGCACGATATTCGGCGGCATGATGGCGTTGATCATCCAGTTGAGCCCGACGCGGAACTTGGCAACGAAGCCCGGTAGGAATGACAGGTAGAACCCGCGCCACAAGAACCAGGCAAACAAGCCGGACAGCTTGATACCGTAAACGTCTGCCACCGCCTTGCTCATGCCCAGCGAGGCAAGCGAACCCTTGGACTTGTAGGCGAACGGCTTCAGCTCTTCGCTTTTCAGCTTGGCGATGACATTGCCCGCGAGCTGGTAGCCTTCGCGCACCGCGAACTGCGCGGTCTGCGTGGCGTAGTCGGCCGGATCCTCTTGCGGGTTGTCGTTGAGCGGAATGAGCGCGGCGTCGCCGAGCGCCCACACGTGATCCTGTCCCGGCACGCGCATGAAGCGGTCGGTCCTGATGCGGCCCCAATGCAAGTCGAGGCCGAGCGTTTGGACCAAGGGGTGCGGTCCGTTGCCGATCGTAGCCACCACGGTCGACGCATTGATGATGCGTCCGTTGGTCAGTTCGACGCCCGTCGATGTGGCCGACTTCGTGCCGATGCCCGTCATCACGTCGATGCCGCCCTTGCCCAGCTGCTTCGTGGCGTACTCCGCAAGCTCCGCAGGAAAGGTCGGCAGGATGCGCGGCGCATACTCGATGAGATACATGCGTATCTCCTCGGGCTTGATGTTGGGATAGTAAGGCAGCGCGTTGCGGATGAGCTCCCGTAGTTCCGCCGCCGTTTCCACGCCGGAGAAGCCTGCGCCAACAACCACGAAAGACAGGAGCTGGTCCTTGACCGGGGTCTCCGTCGTTACGTCCGCGGTCTCCAAGCATCCGATCGCATGGGTCCGCAGCACGTGTGCGTCGGTCAGATCCTTCATGGTCAAGGCGTGGTCGGCCATGCCGGGAATCCGCGCCAGATCGACACCGGTGCCGAGCGCGATGACCAGCTCGTCATATTTGAGTTCCACGGGCGTCATGCGCGCGCCCTGCATGACGATCACGGTCTTGGTCTTGAAGTCGATGCCCATGACGCGGGCCTGGCGCACCTGAACCTTGGTGAGGAGCTGCCGCAGCGGCACCACCGCGTCGGAGGCGCTGATATTGGACGAGGCGACCTCTGGGAGCAGCGGCTGGAAAACGAAGTAGTTGTTATTGTTGATCAGCTCGACATCGACCAAGCCTCGCCCGAGCTTTTCCAGGGACTTCGCGGCGAACACGCCGCCAAAGCCGCCACCGATGACGATGATCTTCTTCTTGTCTGCCATAGGCTGCCCAGCCTCTCCGTTGGAGTGCATAGGTACGCCAATGCTCCGGCGCGTCAAGTCGCCTTGACCGCATCCTAAGTCTCAAGTGCCAGTCCTGCGACGGATATTTGGTGCTCGGCGCGCCATCCCATTACAGAGGTAGTACCAACTCGGCGATGTCGCCCGTGAACGACGTCGCGGGCTTTTGCCAAAGCTCTCACGTGACAATCGTGCGCGAGGAATACGAACTATGCGAAACCGTCAAGCGTCTGGCGGTGGCTCAGGCGGTAGCGGCCGCGGCCCGGCGCGTCGCCATCGGCAACTTGGCCCATTGGGGCCGCTTGAACAGGAAGCCCAGCGCGGTGCCCTTTACGATCGCGTGCAGAACAAGTGGTCCAACGACACCTGACGTCGTCACGATCAGTGAGACAACGCCGAGATCGAGCCCCGGCGCAAACTTCAGCAAGGCAATGCGCGTTGCCGCCATGGGGAGGAAGAAGGCGACATAAACCACAAGTGTGTTCTCGCCGACATACTGGAGCGGCCGCGCGAAGGTCTGCGTCGACAGCAGCACCGACACGGCCACGACGGCAGCCGCACCGAGGAGGCCAAGCCCGAGGCTAATGATGGGCAGATCGCTATAGCCGCTGAACACCATGACCGCCTGGAACACCGCCCAGGCTCCCAGGAAGAAACCGCAGGCGCTCCGATTGTCGGCAACGTGCTGGGCAAACCGGAAGACGTACGGCGCCAGCGCGTAGCCAGAGTAGAAATAGACGAAGTAAGCGCAGAATCCGTCGATCGCCGTCCACCCAGTCTGCACGTCGGCGACCTGTAGCATGGCTGCCGCGAGCCACACCGCGACCCGAGGCACCTCGCGCGTCAGTTTGGTGACGACGGCAAAGATCGGCAGAACGTAGATGAACCAGAGGACACCGAAGGGATGGATGAAGGAGAGCGCGTAGGCTTGCGCCACGCCAGCCCAGCCCATCTCCGAGGCAAAGACGGGGGCCTTGACGGCGAATTGAATGGTGACCCAGAGAACGTAGAAATAGACGAAGTGAAGCACCCGGCGGTCCAGATAGGTCTGCCAGTCGCGACCGATCACCCGGGACAAGAAGAGTCCCGAAATAAGAAAGAAGTCGGGCATCCGGAAGGGGTTGGCAAAGGCCACAAGCGCGCCCATCCAGCTGGTCTCTCCGGCGGCCGCTTCGACCCCCAAGGTTGAGTGCATCATCACCACCATGATGATGCAAAGCCCCTTGGCGTAATCGACCCAGTCCACTCTGGACGGATTGAGCTCCATGACGTGCCTCTCTCGCGCTCTGTCCCGTTCCGGGACGCCAGGCCATACGTTGCAAGGAGCGGGCTAGAGGCCGATATTGAGGTTAATGCGCGGCGTTGCTTAGGCTAGCGGGTTTGGCTAGGGTCCGCGCGGGAACGCACCCGTAGCTCAGTTGGATAGAGCGCTGCCCTCCGAAGGCAGAGGTCTCAGGTTCGAATCCTGACGGGTGCGCCAATTAAGTTATTGATCTAAGACCGCAATTTGAATTGTCGAGTTCTTGTAGACCGGTAGACCAGGGTCTTTGGTCGAGAGACTGGGAAGAAACACATAATATCTTGATCGGACTCCCTTTTTGATGGTGCTCACTTGCGCGAGACGTTCTAGCTCAGAAGGGGACGCGCGGAGCTAAAGCGCGGGTCGCGTCGATGCAACAAGGTGTCGACAGTTTCTTCAATCAGCTGGCAACAGTTGAGGCAGCTTACCATCACACATCGTTTGCATTCGCTGCTGTCCGAGCGAATGCTGGCTTTGCACTCCTAAAGGCTGCTCTGTTTCTGAGTCCCAAGCCATCAAGCATCCCCTTAGGGAGTTTTGTCTCAGCGAATGTCCGCGCAGGACACCATTCACTTGCTGAACTAGGTGTGAGCGCCCGCACCTTGGTCGATCAGTTCCTCACGGGCAGCATTGATACACCGGATGGGCCCGTTCTATTTCTCCCCAGAAGACAGGGAGGTTATGGTGCTGTGTACGAGCCCTTTCACGCACTCGGTCTTCAGAACCAGCAGAGGTTTGATGCCCTAATGCTCACGGGAGGGGATCGACCTCGCTTCAGACCCCAAGCACTTGACTGGGAGCTGAAGGCTCATGCTGAGCCTTTCTATAACTTGGCTGATCTGCTCGCCTATTACGATCTCGGCCAACTAGACCAGGAGAGCGCCGCGCAGACTGTTGAGGTCATTGCCTTCGGCGTTACCGAAATCGACAAGGCCTCGAAAGTGGATGGCGACAAAGCCTCAATCGGCCTCGCGATTGCGAAAGGGCTTGAAGCAGGCAAGGTCCGGCTTGGATATAGAGTCGTTCCACCTCATGGCAGGGTCACACGTCGCAGCATCGAGGGCCACAGATTGGATTGGGAAGAAGACGACGATTTGCTGAAGACGGAGGTCATTCTCGACGTGCCGCCTACCTCTATTGTCGACTGCACGGTGAGCTATGATGGGTATGCGCGAAATCACTGGTGGCTCACAGACGCATCCAGAGCGCAGAATCCTCGACGTGCCGCTTATGAAGTTGTTGATCCCGAACTGGCCGTGTTCAGTGATTATATTACCAAGGCTGGAAAAACTCCCAGAGATCAGCACGACTTCGAGTCCGCAGTGTCATGGCTCTTATGGATGCTTGGCTTCAGTCCCGTATATTTGGGCGTCAGCAAACAGCTTGAAACCGCTGATCTGGTAGTCACGACTCCAGGTGGGGATTTTGCTGTAGTCGAGTGCACTCTCGGTCTCCTGAAGTCCGAGCACAAGATGGCTCGCCTTATCGAGAGAACTGAAGCGATCAGGGCCCAAGTCGACGCGTCTCATCATGTGTTACCAGTGATGGTGACTTCCAAGACCCGCAAAGAGGTGCGAGCGGAGTTGCCGGATGCAGAGAAGCTCGGAGTTCTCGTCATGACGCGGGAAAACCTAAACGAGGCTATCAGGCGAACGATGTTGATGCCCAATGCAGATGCGGCCTATGAGGAGGCTGAGAGACTGGTTGCTGAGGCACAGGCGAGGCATGAGGCACAGCCGGAGTTGGAACTTGATGATGAAGCGGGTCGCACGAAAAACTAGTAGAGCCGGTGCAGAGGGTTGACGCGACCCGTCATTGGCACAACGGTTTGGGCCATGACAGCACCCCCTCAGAAAGGCCCGGCAATGAAAGCGGCTTCCACCGGACTCTTCGCGCTTCTCGTCCTACCGCTAGGCGCCTTCCTTACTCCTGCCACGGCCGACTCGCTTCCGGACCTCGTCGGCGAGTGGCATGGGACATACCGTACGCTCGTCTACCACGACGAGGCCACGCACACCGGCAAGGCCACGATGGTGCTGACCATCGACCGCCAAGATGAGGAGCTGATCTTCGCGGCGCACAAATGGGAGCTCCATGAAGACAATCCGGGTCGACCGGATTTGGCAGGTGAGGCCGTTCGGGGCGGCGACGAGACGCTCATCGGTGTCGTCGACTTCAACGGCGAAGAAGTGACGCTTCTCGAGACCCACGACAACGGCACCTTCGAGTTGACGGTCGTGGACGACAACGTGATGGAAGGCACTTACCGTGAGCAAGGCCATCACGAAGCAACGATCTTCCGGGTGCGCCTCACGCGGCAGGAATGAGCGCGCGGCGATCATAATCGGCGCTGGCTGCCATTGTATTCGCACAGTCTCCGGTCTACTCAAGCCGTCCGATGTGGGAGGCGATGAGCGGATGGGAAGGTTGGAGTGACGTCGGTGCCGCCGGCGCGTGGCTGATCACGCTCAGCCTCCTGGTTGTCGGACTGGCCGGGTGTTTCCTGCCGGTGGTGCCCGGGCAGCTGATTATCCTTCTGGCGGTCGTATTTCACTGGTTCGCGTTCGGCGAGGCATCCGGCGTCAACGCGTGGACGTTCGTGGTCCTTATCGCTCTGTTTGCTGCCTCGCAGATCTTCGATTTCGTTAGCGGGGCCGTCGGATCTCGATGGTTCGGTGGAACGAAGTGGGGGGCTATCGGCGCGATCGTCGGTGCCGTCGCCGGCCTCTTCTTCATGCCAATCGGACTGATCCTCGGTCCGCTGATCGGCGCCTACAGCTTCGAGATCCTGTTCGCCAAGCAGGATTTAAACCGGGCGGCCGTATCCGGCGTCGGCTCGGCCGTCGGCACACTCAGCTCTCTGATCGTGAAGGTGATCGTTGGTATCTTGATGATCACTTGGTTCTTCGTGGACGTGTTTTTCATCAATTGACCGCGCGAGTGGAGGGCGCCCAAGTCAGAACTTGGCTCGCCGCAGGACTTCAACGCTTTGCAGCCAGACAATGCCGGACTGCTCCTTGAAACAGTCATAGGCGAGGCTGTCTGCGATGCGCTCGGCGACGGCCCGATCTAAAATGATCGCTTCGATTTTGACGATCGAGAACTCGCGGACCACAGAGGCGGAGTCCACCGGATGGAGCCCGTGCTCGCCTTTGCCGCCGCCCGGGAAAATCGAATACCCCTTGACGTTCTCCGCCGCCAGGGCGCGTTCTACCTGCGGCTGGAGCAAGCGCTCCACGATGATCGAGAGCTTTGTGGCGGGAATTGTCATGTCAGTCCCTCCTCAAGGGGCAAAGACCACGTTTGCGAGTGCGATATAGAGCGGGATCGATAGAAGCGCGACAGGCGTGCCGATGCTGGTCGACGCGCCAATATAGGCCGACGGGTTCGCGCTCGGGATTGCTGCACGCAGCGTCGGGGGGCCTGAGATGTCGGAGCTCGACCCCGCCATCACTGCCAAGAGGATCACGCCACCAGGCGACAATCCGGTGATGAGATGGGCGACATAGCCAAGCCCAAAACCAATCAAGCCGTGCGCAAGAGGCGCGACAACGGCATAAACCGCGTAGACATGTGCCACGCTGCGCAGCTCCGCCAAACGCGAGTAGGCCTCGATCCCCATGACCAGCATGAGAATGGAAAGAAGCCCGCGGAACAACGGTTCGTAGAAACTCTCATAGACGGATTCCGGGCGGGCGAGGAGACCGATCGCCAGACCCAAGAGCAGTGCTGACAGCGCTGAGCCCCGGAGACTGTCCGTGACGATCGGCCAGATGTGAACGCCTGTCTTCCTCGGTTCCTCGCCGGCGTCCTTGTTCGAATCCTTGCGGCGCTGATGGACTTGGGCGAGGACGATCGCAACGACAAGAGCCGCGATGTCCATGAAGGGATAAAGCGCGGGGATCCATCCCTCAAACGCGATGTCGGCCTGCTCCAGCATGACCATCGCCGCGGCCAGGGTTGAGGCCGATACCGCGCCGAAAAGACCTGCGGTCGCGATGCCGTCGACGAACCGCACGCCAGGGGTGCGGGCCAGCGTCACGAGCCCCAAAAGGACGATCAACACACCAAGACCGATGGCAATCACCGCGGGGATCACAAGGGCGGTCAAGTCCGCCCCGCGAATCTCGATCCCGGCACCGAGCCCGATCTTCAACAAGAGCACGACGACAATGAAGCGATATATGGCGTCCGGAATCTCGAGCCGGCTACTCAGAGCCGCGATGAGCATGCCGCCGACCAGAAAGGCCAGAGTTGGTTTCTGCAACTGGCCGATGAAGGTCGCAGCAAAGTCTGACAATAAGTCCATGAAGCGTCGGTCCCCGTCGTGAGCACACGGACACTTGCCAGACCGCCTCGCACAACACAAATCGGATATGCCTTGGATCGCCGCAGACGGGCCATTGGGGCGCCGCGACGATATCGGGGATAGTCCGGCGATCTTGTGGTTTTTGGCCTTCGGCTCGGCTATTTTCTCCGCACCGCGTCGGCCCAGGGCTTCACCCTGGGGCAACCTGCGCGTGCAAATGAGGAGGATTTCGATGCGCAGATTTCTTCTGATTGCTGCGGCGGGCGCGATCGCGCTCGTCGGCCTGTCGGCCAACCAGTGCGGCGGCGGTGGCGAAAAAGCTGCCGAGCCAGCCAAGCCGGCCGAGGAGATGCCTTCAATGCCGGCTGACGGCGACACCTCTGCGCCGCAATAATCTGCAGTCCTTTGGACGAGTTTCAGGGGCCGCGCCGCGCCGGCGGTGCGGCCTCATTTTTGCGCATCCGCGCTCGGCGGAAAGGCACTCACCAAAGGCGCAAGGTCCCGCGCCGTTTCCCAATCGCCGCCCTTTCGCGTCAGCCCGAGCCGCACGATGACCAGGTCGCGCGATGGCACCATGGCGGTCACTTGCCCGTCGTGGCCGAGCATGTAGAAGGCGTCCTCCGGCATTGGCGGTTCCCCGAGCGCGGGCGACTTCGGCAGCTTCAGCCAAACCTGCGCTCCGTACCTGTCGTCCGGTGCCAGCAGCGTCGGCCGTACGGAGTAGGCGACCCAGCCTTCCGGGAGCAGCCGCTTTCCTTGCCAGACACCATCCTCCAGGAACAGCAGCCCCAGCCGCGCCCAATCGCGGGCCGACGCGTAGAGGAAGGAGCAGCCCATGAAGGTGCCTGATGCGTCCGGTGAGAAGACCGCCGAGCGCATGCCGAGCGGCGCGAACAGGCGTTCGCGGGGAAAGCGCAGATAAGCGCGCTCGTCGTCGAACGTCTCGCGCAAGACCGCCGCGATGATGTTGGTTGTTCCGCTGGAGTAGGACCAGCGCGTCCCCGGCTTGTGGTCCAGCGGCTTGTCTGCGGCGAAGCGGGCGGTGTTGCCATGCACGTAGATCATCTGCGACACGTCGCTGAGCATGTCGTCTGTGTCCTCGTCGAAGGCAAGCCCGCTCGTCATATGCATCAGCTCGTTGAGCGTGATGGCGGCGCGGGGGTCGTTCTCGTCCCGCCATTCCGGCATCAAGTCTGTGGCGTCCAGCGTGATCGCTTGGTCCTTGATACGCAAACCGGCCAACGCGTTGATTGCCGTCTTGCTCATGGACCAGCCGATCATCGGCATCTGTGCATCGAAGCCGGGCACGTAACGCTCCGCCACGATGCGTCCCCGGTGCACCACGACGAGGGCGCGGGTGTTGCGTGGACGCGCCGGATCGGGTTCGGAGAAGATCGCCTCGATAGCCTGCGCCACTGCGGCCTCGTCGACACCTTCTGCCCAAGGGCGGCTCGTGACACGCGCTCCCACTGGCCACTCTGCTTGCGCCATCGGCGCCGGTGTGGACGCAAAGAGGTTCGCCCCTTGCGCGCGCAAGGATGCGACCGTCTTATCGTGGATGAGCGTGCAGCCGAGACCGTCCCGGAAGATCGCGGTCTGGCCGAAGAGGCCGAAGGCAGTTGCGCGGACCGTTTGCGCTTCGTGGTCCACCACGGGCGTGAACAGTTGCAGCGGCTCGAGTCCAGGTCCGGAGAGATCCTGGGTCATCAGGCTCTCCATGTCGCGACCCGAAACGAAGAGCCCGGCGCACAGCGTTTGCGCCATGTAGCCGGAGCCGAGAAGCGCGATGCGCGAAATCCGCGGCAGCAGAATGGCTGCCGCCGTCACGACGACGATGAGGCCCACGGCCAGCCAGAATCTGCGGGAGAGCCCAAGGAGCATCGCGGCTCTCTATCATGAGGCCTTGACCGGCCAAAGACCCAAAGGCTTGTCTTGCCGCCTGGGTCTGCTGTCCGCAACGCAGGGCCCAGCCAAGGAAAGAGCAATGCCGCGAAAACCCACGCTGTCGATCCCCGAGGGCTGTTTGCGCCCGTCATCGGCTGCCGATCTCGACGGGCTGTGTGCGGTGCTGCGGCACGAGACGGTCCGCGTCTATCTCTGCGACGACACCATTCTGCCGCGTGACGTGGTCGAGGGCATGCTGACACGCAGCGACGCCCTCGATGCGGACGGTCTCGGCCTATGGATGATCGAGACCAGTGCGGGAACCGTAGGCTGTGCCGGGCTGGAGCCGATGAGTGAGGCGGCAGCAAGCGATGGGACGATCGCCGGCAGCGTGGAGCCCCTCATTGCCCTTCTTCCCGCGGCGCGCGGACGTGGGCTCGCCACCGCCGCCGTCGACGCGATGGCCGCGTACGCAAAGGAGGTCTGCCGGCTAGATCGGCTCGTCGCGGCGGTGGATGCACCCAACGAGCCCTCCCATCGGTTGATACGCCGCTGCGGATTTCAGGAGATCGGCCGCGGGCCTGGCCCAAAACACACGCTGGTGTTCTATGCGCGCGACTTGCAGACGCGATATTCGCGCTCCAAGGACGGCTAAAGGTCCAACACCACCCAAGCCGGATCATGATCGCTGCCGTCGCCGCCGTGCTTCTTGCGGCGGTCGATATGCGCGCTCCTGAGGTTGGGGGTCAGGGCCTCACTCAACCAGATGTGGTCGTAGAGCGAATACTCCGGGGGTGTATCCGGGCCGGGTGGATTGAACCGATGGGTCCAAACGGGAGATTGCGGGCCTGGTCCTTGGCCTGGCGTCTCGTCCTTCGGCGGGCGTGTCTCGACCGCCTGCGCCAGTGCGTTGGTCAGTGGGCGCTCATCGACCGTCAGCATTGGCCGGAGGAACGCAGAGTCCGGCGGATCGTTCATGTCGCCCACGAGGATGAACTTGCCGCCCTTCCGCTCGTTCTTGGTGAGGATTCTGGAGATCGCCTCGGCCTGGCGCCGGCGCCGGTCGTTCGCCTTCTTCCGGCCCTCGATCGGGTCCTCGGTGTGGGGGACGAAGTGGCTCTTCAAGTGGGTGTTATAGAGGGTGAAGAGCTTCTTTCCGGCCGGGTCTAGGATTTCGACCTCAAGTAAGTCTCTGCCAAAGACGCGCTCGTTCGGCTTGTCCGGATGCACCGCAGTTTGGTGAGAGGTGATCTTCCCGATTGGGAGCTTCGATAGGATACCAACGTCGATCAGCCGCTTGTCATTGCCTTCGATGAGGGCGACGTGAGGATAGAGGCCGTCGAGATAATCGCGATTGAACTCCTTCAGAATCCCGATGTGCTCGACTTCTTGAACGGCAAGGACGTCGGCATTGACCTCGTCGCGGATGCGTCGAGCGATCTCTTCAGTTGCGGCCTCGGGCTTCTGTTTGACAAGTCGGCCCTTGAAGGTCCGGACGTCGATGTCGTCCGGGCCGAACGTGAGCGTGATGCCGCCGTCATCGGCAGACGGTTTGCCTGCGACCTCTGCTTGGAAGTTGAACCGCGAGAAGAGGTTGTTCAGGTTGAAGGTTCCGACGCTGACCTGCATGTCCGCCTCCTGACACGCCACAACCGCTCCGCCATCTTAGGTAGCTGGACTCAGAGATGCTACCGGAGAAAGAGGGTCGAGCCGCTCGGAAAGGGCGGATTTCCTCTGCGCGCGATTTGCGGACGGAGGACTAGGCGAGTTCCTGCACCGCTTTCAGCACCTCGTCCACGTGTCCGGGCACCTTCACCTTGCGCCACACCTGGCGCACCACGCCCTTTCCGTCGATCAGAAAGGTGGAGCGGTCGATGCCCATGTACTTCCGGCCGTACATGCTCTTCTCGACCCAAGTGCCGTACGCCTCGCACGTCTTCCCGTCCTCGTCGGCCGCGAGCGGAAAGTTGAGCTCGTACTTCTCCTTGAACTTGTCGTGCTTCTTGACCGGATCGCGCGAGATGCCGACGACCGCCGTCTTCACCTTGCTGAAGTCGGGCAGCGCGTCGCGAAACGCGCACGCCTCCTTCGTGCAACCAGGGGTGTCGTCCTTCGGATAGAAATAGAGCACGACGATCTGACCCTTGAGGTCCTTCAGCGAGATTTTTCCGCCGCCATCTGTCGGAAGCGTGAAGGGAGGGGCCTTGTCGCCGGCGTCTACGCTCATTTTATAACCTCGTGCAGTTGGACAATATTCAGAGGGGAACCCTGAAGGATGGAAGATCGTAAAGCGTGGCCAGAATTACCATACGCGGCGTGGCGAGACACCTGCGCAACCCTGCACCTTTGGACGCAAGTGGTGGGCAAGGTGAGGCTCGCTCAAGCGCCCTGGGTCAATCACTCATGGCAGTCGGCGCTCTATGTGACGCCGCGCGGGCTCTCCACATCGCCCATCCCTTATGGGTCGCGCCTCTTCGAGTTGGAGTTCGATTTCCGCCGCCACGTTCTCACCGTCTCGACAAGCGACGGGGAGATGCGGGAGATTGGCCTTTATCCTCGCACTGTCGCCGACTTCTATGCCGAGGTCATGGCCGTCTTGGCCGACTTGGGTCTTGCGGTTCGCATCCACGAGATGCCGAATGAGATCGCCGACGCGGTTCCATTCAGTGCCGACCACGACCACGCGGCCTACGACCCTGAGTACGCCGAGCGGCATTGGCGTGTCCTGATGCAGGTGGACCGCGTCTTCACCCTGTTCCGGTCCGCGTTCATCGGTAAAAGCAGCCCCGTGCACTTCTTCTGGGGGAGCTTCGATATGGCGGTGACGCGTTTCTCCGGCAGGCCTGCCCCGCTGCACCCAGGCGGCGTTCCGAACCTCCCGGATGCCGTGGCCCAGGAGGCGTACTCCCACGAGGTCAGCAGTGCCGGGTTCTGGCCGGGCAGCCCGGGGGTAGAGCAGGCGATGTTCTATGCGTACGCCTATCCGGAGCCTGACGGCTACGCTCAAGCCGCCGTCGAGCCCGCCGAAGCCCACTACAACGATGCGCTCAAGGAATTCGTGCTGCCCTATGATGCCGTGCGGACGGCGCCCGACCCCGACCAAGCGCTCCTTTCGTTTCTCCAAAGCACCTATGAGGCGGCCGCCAATGCCGCAGATTGGGACCGCAAGGCGCTTGAGGGTCCGATCGGCGTTCCCGGCAAGCCGCGGCCCATCTGAGCGGAGCCTAGCGCAGCCGCTTTGTCACCCGGACATGGGGAATGGTATAGCGCTCGAAGGGCCCGCCTTCCCGCGTGTAGCCGTGTTTGATGTAGAACCCTTCGACGCCGACGCGGGCGTCGACGATCATGAGCCGGAACCCGGCTTGGGTGCCCCAATCCTCGGCAAAGGCAAGCAGCTTCGCGCCGATGTGCGTGTTGCGCTTTTCCTCTGAGACGGCCATCTGCTTGAGGTGCAGCGTGACCTCATCGAACGGACGCAACGAGACGGTGCCCACCACCGCGCCGGAGGACACCGCGCAGAAATGCTGCCGGACGGTGTCGTCAAGTCGCTCCTCCGGCGACACCTCAAGACCGAGCGGCGCCCGCAGCACCGCCTCGCGCAAATGGACCGCTTGGTCGTAGAGGTCGGAGCCAAGCGGTGCCTCGAAGATCAACGCGTCCGTTTCCTCGGACATGGCCGGGATCACTCCTGCTTGGCGAGGTGTTCCACCATCGCCCAAATCGCGCTGATCTGCGCCGCATCTTGGCTGAGAAAGTCGAGCCCCGTATAGCCCCACCAATCCCAGCACCCTTTCGGGTTGTAGCCGCCGGCGGAGATTTGGGGAAAGAGAATAACCAGGCGATTGGTGTCGGCGATCTCGGCGAAGTTGGTCTCTTTGATGAAGGTATCGCCGACCGCTTCGCGCGACTGTCCGCAGCCGTGGAGCGCCACATGTACCCGGCAACCGGGCTCGGTGCGGCACGCCGCGGGGATATAGACCACACCTTCCTCGGCGAAACCGTCACCCGGCTCGGAGAAGTCCCCTTGGTCGAAAACGACAAACGCCCCGTCTGGCGCGCCTGAGGAGGGCTTGAGCGGCCCGTAGATCCAACCAAGGATCGCGCGGGCCTGGTTGTAGTCGCAATCGCTCACATACGGGGTCTCGGAGATCCCGCAGGCCGCGCCCCCTTCATCGGTAATGAAGGCGTGCCCGCCATCACCCGTCACGAGCGTGAGACTGCCCGCCGGCACCCCCGCCAAACTGTAGAACTGCTTCGCCGCCTCCACGACGGGGCGCGTGACCGTGGCATCCGCGTCCCCGGAAAAGAGGTAGACATTGTGCCGGGCGAGCGCCGCGAGCGGGTCGATTTCACCCTTGGCAGCCAAGTCTTTGGCCCGGGCAACCAGACGTTCCGGGTCCGGTGCACCCAGTGTGGTCTTCATGCAGCCGAGGAGGGCCCGGGTGCCATTCTGGGCGACGGCGGTGGGCCAAAACGGAAAGGCTTCCGCAAGCGGGGAAACGGCACACCCGAATGGGCCGCCGGCGACGATTCCCGCCCCCACGATGTTCTCCGCATGGGCGAGTTGCAGCTGTCCCGCCATATAGGCGCCCGACGACAGGCCCGACACCGACGTGGCCGGCAGGCTCGTGCCGAGCTTCGGCAACGCCGTCTTGGAGGCGGCGACCGGTCCCGGCAACGCGGCCACCGTCAAGGCCGCCAGAAGGCCGATGGCGCAGCGCGCGCTAAGGAGAGACATGGCCCGCTTTCCCGGTTTCGTTCCGCACCTTCGTCCTAGACCCCTCTCACGTCGTCCAGGTGAAGCCCCGTCCCGGTCTTTCTGCCTCAGGCACCAAAAATCTCTTGCATAGGAACAAGTCGAGGTGCAAATAGCGCCTCTCATTCGACTGGATCTATCTGCTGGTTGGGGAGGACGCCATGTCCAGTGACGCCCTCTTCCAATTGGGGATGGACTTGGATCATGGTTCAAGCACCGCCCAAACGGAAGAAGAACACTCCAGGTGCCTCGATCCCGGGAGGGAAGAGGAACGTAAGGACTTTTTCTCTGAGCGAGACGGGGTCCGGTACGCGGGGACGCATCTCATCATCGATCTCCTGCGGGCGGAGCGGCTCGACGATCTCGACCACATCGAGCAGACACTGAGGCGCTGTGTCGATGCGGCGGGCGCCACGCTCCTGCATATCCATCTACATCACTTCACGCCGAACGGTGGCGTCTCGGGCGTCGCGGTTCTGGCTGAGTCGCATATCTCCATCCATAGCTGGCCGGAGCTCGAATATGCCGCGCTCGATGTCTTCATGTGCGGCGACACCGACCCCAACGCCACCATCGAGGTGATGAAGGAGGCGTTCTCGCCCGATCGGGTGGTCGTCAAGACGGAACTGCGTGGCAAGGAGATTCAGCGATGGACCGGTGGGTCGAAGAAACCCTCCATGACGGCTTCCGCGTCCGCCTAAAAGCGGACCGAGTCCTCTTCGACAGCAAGACCGAGCACCAAGAGCTGATCATCTTCGAGAACGAGGAGTTCGGCCGGATGATGATGCTGGACGGTGTGGTCCAGCTCTCCACGAAGGACGAGTTCATCTATCACGAGATGATGGCCCATGTGCCGCTGTTTGCCCATGGCGCCGCGCAAAAGGTTCTTATCGTCGGCGGGGGCGACGGCGGTGTGCTGCGTGAGGTCTTGCGTCACGATCAGGTCCGCCAAGCGACCCTGTGCGAGATCGACCGCGGCGTTGTCGACCTTTGCCTCGCGCATTTCCCGCAAGTTTCCGCGGGCGCCTACGACGATCCGCGAACAAACGTGGTCATCGCCGACGGCACCAAGTTCGTGGCCGAGACCGATGAGCGGTTCGATGTGATCCTCGTGGATTCTACCGACCCCATTGGGCCCGGGGCCGTGCTGTTCACCAAGACGTTCCATGCCGATTGCAAGCGCGCGCTTAAGCCCGGCGGCGTTCTCGTGACCCAGAACGGCTTGCCTTTCATCCAGGCCTCCGAACTGCGGGAGTCGGTGGCCCATTTTCGGGATCTGTTCGAGGACGCCTTCGCCTACGTCGCGACAACGCCGAGCTATTTCGGCGGCTCCATGTCCTATGGCTGGGCCACCGACGACAAGACGCTGCGCCATCACGATCTGAACGAGATCGAGCGCCGCTATGACAAAGCAGGCGCGTTCCCGACGCGCTATTGGCGACCGGAGGTGCAAGGGGCGGCCTTCGCGCTGCCCGCTTACATCCGCGAGCTGGTGGACCCGGCGCCTAGCGCTTAGAGGCGCGTGAAGCGCGGCAAGTCGCCCACGAGCGGCAGGCAGTAATCGTAGAATGCCGAACTCACATTGTTGCTGCCGGAGACGAACTCCGCCGGCAGATGCCGCGCATGCCGCGCCACGGCCGAAAGCGCTGCGTGCCCGTATGAGCTGTGATAGCCGTCGGCATCCGATGCGCGCAGGATCGTCACCGAGGCCCCAGAGGCGCCAATGGCGGCGAGCTCTGCCGCATGCCGCCCAACGCCGCGAGCTTCGGCCGCATCCACGGGCGACGTCACCGGCCAGCAGCGCTGGAGATAGCCGAACGTGTCGGCGCGGACTCGCGGCGGCTTGCCGCCCGCGGGCGTGAGCCCCTTCTTCACGACCCCGGCCAACCCGTCTCCGAGCGCCCCTGAGCCTGAGAGCTGCACATTGCCGTGAGCGTCCACCTCGCCCGTGCCCATGAGTTGCGGGCCGATCTCGTTGCCGTCCCCGTCGCGGATCCCTTCGCTCACTGCGATCTGGCACCGACCGAGCTTGGTGTAGACCGCATCAACCTCGGCCAAGAAGTCGTCCATGATGAAGGGCACCTCAGGCAGATAGATGAGATGCGGTGCCGGCCGCTGTGCGGGGTCGATATCGGTCTCCCGAGCCTGGCGAGCGAGGGCCGCCGCCGCCGTGAGAAAGCCCGCATTGCGGCCCATCACGATATTGATTTTGATGCCGCCGAGGCTCGCGTTGTCCAAGGCATCGCCCATGTGAGCGAGTGTCACGAACCGAGCGGCGGAGGGGAAGCCCGGCGTGTGATCGTTCTCGCGTAAGTCGTTATCGATCGTCTTGGGCACGTGGAAGCAGCGCAGCTCGTAACCCGCATCCTCTGCCTTCTCATTGACGATGCGGCACGTATCGGCGGAATCGTTGCCGCCGATGTAGAAAAAGTAGCGGATGTCCCGATCGCGGCAGCCATCGAGAATCTGTGCGCAGTAGGCGTCATCGGGCTTGTCGCGGGTGGAACCGAGTGCTGCGGACGGTGTCCGCGCGATGGCCTCCAGCTCGCCCACGGACAGACCGGTAAGGTCGACCAGGTCCTCGCCGGTGCCGCGCCCCTTGGCGATGCCGCGCACGCCGTGGCGCATGCCGAAAATCTGCCGGACCGTGCCCGATGCGGCCAGGCCCGCTTGCAAGCCTGCCACGACGCCGGCCAGTGATTGGTTGATGACGGCCGTCGGACCACCAGATTGGCCGATGACCGCGTTGCCGGTCGGTAAATCCGCCACGCGCCCCCTCCTTGTGCTTTCGGAGGCGGCACAATGCCCAACGGTCCGACCGCTGGCAAGGCATCCCGGGCGTCAGCCGCAATCACCCAAAGACCATGGCACTCAGGCGTCAGCCGGCGGGTTCTTGCGTGGGCTCCGTAGCGGAGTTGACCGTCGCGTGGAGGTGCTCGACCAGCTTGTCGTCGAGCTTCAGCCGCGCGGCGAGCATCGCCAGATAGCCGCGCTCGGCGGCATTGTCGACGTCGATCGCCAGCAACGAGGCCGTGTAGATCTCCGCCGCCTCCTCGGGCGTACGCGCTCCGCTTGCCACCGAATCCACGTCCAGCGGCTTTCGCAGCTCATCGAGCACGAACGCCTTCTCGTCGGCGGAGAGGTTGAGCTGGTCCATATGCGCAAAGATGGTCGCTTGTTCGTCCGCATCGACATGGCCGTCGGCTTTGGCGGCGGCGATCATGGCGCGCATGATATGGCGGGCCAGGGATTGCTGTTCCGCTTCGCTCTCCGGGTTGAAAGGCGTTCCGGAGGGCGCCGGAAGCACGGGGACGCTTTGCGCCGTTGGTGCTGCCGGGGTCTCGGGCGCACTTCCGGACTGGTAGTTCTGATAGGCGCGATAGGCCAGCGCGCCCAGCGCAGCCATGCCGCCATACTTGGCGGCGCTGCCGGCGATCTTCCGTCCTTTCTTGGAGCCCAGCAGGAGACCGGCCAGTCCGCCCGCGACCAAGCCGCCACCAATCCCGCCAAGATTGCCGCTGACGAATCCCGTCGCGTTCTTCGCCAGATCGGCCACGCCGCCGCCTTGTCCAGGCTCTTGCGCCTGCGCGGTGCCTTGACCTTGAGAAGGCTGCTGCGCGGGCAGATCGGCCGTCTGCGGTCCTAAGAACTGATCGAGCAAACGCTTGGTGTCGAGCATCGGATCTCCATATGAGCAGGGTGAAACGCGTTTCCTGCTATGTAGGATCCGAAACCGGCAATGCCAGACGGACTTCACGTCGCAGCGAAGGTAGTCGAACCGTTTTCGATAGCTGCCGCCGATGATGCGTGGTCAGACGCGCTCCAGAAGATGCAGGCTGAAAAGCTGAGCCTCGTCGGTCCAGACCGTCGATGGTGTCCAACCGGTGCCATCGGCGAGCGCTGCAAACTCCGGCACTGAGTATTTGTGGGAGTTCTCGGTGTGGATTCGCTCGCCCTTGCGGAACGCGAAATGGCGCCCCAGCACGTGGACCTCTTGGTCGGTCAGGCTCTCCAGGTAGATTTCGATGCGGCCCTTGTCCGCGTTGTAGAGCGCCTGGTGGGAGAAATTCGTCGTGTCGAAGTCGCCGTCGAGCTCCCGGTTGATGCGGGTCAGCAGGTTGAGACTGAAGGCGGCCGTGACGCCATCTTCGTCGTCATAAGCCGGGAGCAGAATCCCAAGGTCCTTTTTCAGGTCCACGCCAATGAGAAAGGCGCTCCCCGGCCCCAAGAGCTGTGCAGCATTCTCCAGAAAATCCTTGGCCTCGTCGCGCGCGAGATTGCCGATGGTGGAACCGGAGAAATAGCCGAGCTTGTCGCCAGGCGGCGCACCTGTCAGGACACGCGTGCGGGTGAAGTCGCCGACCAACGGTGTCACGGTCAATCCATCATGCTGCGCCATGAGCCGCTTGGCGGCGCCGACGAGAAACGACTCGGAGACGTCGATGGGAATATAGGTGTCCACGTTCGGCAATGCATCGATCAGCAAGCTCGTCTTGCGGCTCGAGCCGGACCCGAATTCGACCAGCACGCTCACAGGGCCGGCGCGTCGCGCGATCTCGGCGCCATATGTCTGAAGCAGCGCCGTTTCGGTCCGCGTCGGGTAGTACTCCTTGAGGCGGGTGATGTCCTCAAACAGCGCCGACCCAACCGCATCGTAAAGGAACCGCGACGGGATGCTGCGCGAGGGCGCCGCAAGGCCGCTCAAGACTGCCTCCGCGAACTCCGCGGTCTCCGCGTCGCGCCGTGCCGCCTCCGCACGGGCGGGCTGAATCTCCGGCAAGCTTTCCGGGGACAAATCGCCCGTCATCACGCGTCCGCCGCAAGACGCAGGCCCGTGAACTGCCAGCGTTGGTGTGGATAGAAAAAGTTCCGGTAGGTCCGCCGCACATGACCGTCAGGCGTGGCGCAAGAACCGCCCTTGAGCACGAATTGGTTGCACATGAACTTCCCGTTGTATTCGCCGATCGCGCCCGGAGCTGCTTTGAAACCGGGATAGGGGAGATAGGCGCTGGAGGTCCACTCCCACACATCACCGAACATCTGCTCGAGCCCCGCATCGCCCTCCGCGGCCATGGGGCGCAGATGGTCGGCGCCGAGGTTGCGGCCGGTTTCTGAAAGCGCGGCCGAGGCGTGCTCCCACTCAAATTCCGACGGTAGGCGGTAGCCGGCCCATCTGGCGAACGCGTCCGCCTCGAAATAGTTCACGTGCGTCACGGGTGCCGCCGGGTCCACGGGGCGCAAACCGAGCAGGCTCATCTGCAGATAGCCGCCGTCGGCTTGCTCGAAGTAGAGCGGCCCGTCCCAGTCTTCCGTGTTGATGGCCGTCCAGCCGTCGGCGAGCCACAGGGTCGCGGTGCGATAGCCGCCGTCCTCGATGAACGCGATCCATTCCGCGTTGGTGACGCAGCGATTGGCGAGCTTGAACGGCCGGATCAACTGCTGATGGCGTGGTCCTTCGTTGTCGTAGGCGAAGCCAGCGCCGTCATGGCCGACGTCGTGGAGGCCGCCGTCAAAGGCGGTGAAGGCCAAGGGGGCGATACTCTGCGTGGCGGTTCCAGGCGCGTCGGTGCGATAGGCGGGCTTGAGCGGCTCGGCGGCGAAGAGGCTCAAGATATCGGTAAGGAGCAATTCCTGGTGCTGCTGCTCGTGATTGATGCCGAGCTCCACGATCGCTGCGGCCTCCTCCGGCACGCCGTCCGCGAACAGGCCTTCGAGCGCCTCGTCCACATGGGCGCGGTAGGCGCGTACCGCCGCCGCCGAAGGCCGCGTCAGGAGCCCGCGCCGGGGCCGCGGATGACGCGGCCCAACGCTCTCGTAGTAGGAGTTGAAACAGTATTCGAAGCTCTCGTCGAACGGCCGGTAGTCTGGGATCAGGCGCGGCAGCAAGAAGGCCTCGAAGAACCACGTCGTATGCGCCAGATGCCACTTGGTGGGGCTCGCATCGTCCATGGCCTGGACGACTTGATCTTCATCGCTCAAGGGCTCGGCGAGCCGAAGCGATAGCTGGCGCGTCTCCATCAAGCGATCGCCCAAGGACACAGACGGTCGGGCGGTTTCGGGACGGGATTGGGGCAGGGCAGGGGTGGCGAGGCTCATGGTTCCTCCCGCGTGCGTTCGGGGGCCGGTCTCAGAACGTGCGATTTAGCAGCTTGTTCCAGCGTGTGAAACGAGCAACCATGCACAATTGCGTGACGATAGTCAGATTTGCGGGCGAGTCCATCCGGTGCTTCGATCCGACCAAGATTCCCTGATCCCATTCGATGGGCGACAGTCGCAGGCGGCCGCCGCGATCCAGCGCGGGGTCTGCCGCACTTTGCGTGCGCTCGGACATGCGGTGGTGACGGAGCTGCCCCTGGCAAACGGGCGCCGCGCGGACATTGTCGGACTGACGTCGTCGGGCGATCTCCTGATCGTGGAGATCAAGTCGAGCCTGGTCGACTACCGCACCGACGGCAAGTGGCATGACTATCTGGATTATTGCGACCGGCTGTACTTCGCTGTCGCGTCGGATTTTCCCTGCGAAGTGATCCCTGAAGATACGGGACTGATCCTGGCCGACCGCTACGGCGCGGAGCTGGTGCGCGATCCCGCCGAAGCACGGCTCAGCGCCGCACGGCGCAAGGCCATGATGCTGACCTTCGCGCACGCCGCCGCGTTGCGGCTGCAGCATCATCTCGACCCTGGCTGTGGTTTCGGAAGCTAACGCCTCGACACGAGACGTGGGGTCAGGAGCTTACTTGGGCGCGCGCTTGGCAAGGATGCGCTGGAGGGTGCGGCGATGCATGTTCAGCCGACGTGCCGTCTCCGAGACATTGCGGTTGCACAGCTCGTAGACCCGCTGAATGTGCTCCCAGCGCACGCGGTCGGCGGACATCGGGTTCTCCGGCGGTGGCGCCTTGTCGTTGGGAGAGGCGACGAGAGCGTTATAGACGTCGTCGGCGTCGGCGGGCTTGGCCAGATAGTCGACGGCGCCGATCTTCACGGCCGTAACGGCGGTGGCGATATTGCCGTAGCCGGTGAGCACGACGGAACGTGCCTCGGGCCGCACGTCCTTCAGCGCGGCGATCACGTCGATCCCGTTGCCGTCATCGAGACGCATGTCCACGACGGCGAAAGCCGGCGGACGGCGCTTGAGCGAGGACAGCCCCTCCTCGACGGACCCGGCTGCCTCGACCGCAAAGCCACGTGTCTCCATGGCTCGCGCCAGACGCTGCAGGAACGCCTTGTCGTCATCTACGATCAGAAGCGTGTTGTCTTCGGGTGGCACGACAATGCCCTCTGGCGAGGGGGAGGATATCTGAGCTTCCATCGTTGAGCTCCTTGTTGTGCTTCTTCAGCCCAACCCCAGCGTAAGCTCCCACGGAAATTGGTGATTTTGTTTGCGCTAGAGGTAGGTGCTTTCATGCTGGGAGGCAACCCTGCAGCCCGGCGAGGCCATCACTAAAGTGAATGAAATCGGCAAAATCAGGTTCAATTTTGGGCCCTTCGGCCGAAAACGAAGGCAGAAAGGGCCACAATTAAAGAAATGAAGTTGCTTTCTCCGGCTCCTGCCCGCTCGTCTCCTCGAACTTGGCGCGCGGCCAGATCACCGTCACCACCGCCCCCGCTTTGGGGCCCGTTCGGTTGGAGAGTTCAAGCTGCGCGCCGGACCGCTCCAGAAGCGTCTTGGCAATAAAGAAGCCGAGACCCATGCCGATATGCGCGTCCTCCAGATCCTCGCCCCAGCTCTCGCCGGGCCGGGTCGTGACGAAGGGCTCGCCGAGCTGTTCAAGGACGTTGGGCGGGAAACCCTCGCCGTCATCGGAAATGATGATGCGCACCTTGTCCTTGGACCAATCCGCCTCGATCTCGACCTTGGTCGCGGCGAAGTCGACGGCGTTCTCCACGAGGTTGCCGAGGCCGTAGATCACCCCGGGATTTCGCTGCGTCACGGGCTCAAGCGCGGCGGGACTATCCGGCTCCACGCCCGTGGCCGGTCCGCCCCTAACCTCGATGGGCACCGCCATCAGCCGGTGCGGTTCCACCACGTCGTCGATCAAGTGGCTCACCGGCATCCGCGAAACGATGATGTCGAGCTCCTCTCCGCGTCCGGCAAGCTCTTTCAGGATCTCGCGGCAGCGCTCCGCCTGGGCGCGCAGCAAGGTCAAGTCATCGCGGCGCGGATCGTCCTCGCCCGTGTCGCGCAGCAGTTCCTTGGTGACGACGGCGATGGTGGCGAGCGGCGTCCCGAGCCCGTGAGCCGCCGCGGCGGCCAAGCCGTCGAGCGCAGAGAGCTTCTGCTCGCGCGCCAGCACCAGTTCGGCCGCCGCCAGCGCTTCGGCCATGCGCCGGCCTTCTTCGGCGATGCGCCAGCAGTAGAAGCTGATGAACAGCATCCCGGCGACCACCGCGGCCCAGACGCCAAACACGTAAAGGAACGGCAGGCCGAAGGGCTCGTCGGCGAACCATGGAAGCGGGAAGTGCTGCGTCGTCAGCACGCTCGCCGCTCCGATGGCGATGACACCCAACGCCACGGTGATCTGCCACGGCAAGGTGGAGGCGGATACTGCGACGGGAGCGATCAGCAGGATGGCAAAGGGGTTCTCTAGCCCGCCCGTGAGATAGAGCAGCACCGCAAGCTGGAGCACGTCATAGGCCAGCATGAGGAAGGCGGAGCTGCTCTTAAGACGATGGCTTGTCGGATAGCGAATGCGCAAGGCCACGTTGAGCCAGGCGGACAGCGCGATGACGGCGAAGCACGCGCCGATGGGCACGGTGAGATCGAGCGCCCAGGCCAAGATAACCGTCAAGCTCTGCCCGAGCACAGCAAGCCAGCGCAGCCGCACGATCGTATGCAAGCGCAGCCCGCTATCGGCGGGGCGCAACCAGTCCGGGATGCTGCCGGTGGTGGCGGTTTGACTATTGTCGAGTGTAGCCATAGGTGCACCCTACTAGCATGTGGCATGGAGCCATAATTCCGACAAAGCAAGCGCGCAGGCGCAAGACCATGAACAAGACGGCTCCAAATCGCGCGATAGAGGACGCGCAGACAGGCAGTGACGCATCCCTGCCGGTCGCCGTGCGCGGTCTCACCAAGCGCTATGGCACGGTTACGGCCGTCGATCACATTAGTTTTACCATAGGTGCGGGCTCGACCGTGGCGCTGCTCGGCGGCAACGGTGCGGGCAAGACCACGACGATCGCCATGCTGCTGGGGCTCATCAGGCCGACAGCAGGCGAAGTGCGTGTGTTCGGCGCGGACATGAGCCGGGACCGCTACGACGTGGCGCAGCGGATGAACTTCCAAAGCCCCTATGTGGATCTTCCCCAACGGCTCACCGTGCAGCAGAACCTGACCGTGTACGCGGAGCTTTACGGGATCGCCAATATGGCCGAACGGATCGCCTATGTGGCGGAGGAGTTGCAGATCGAGACACTGCTTTCGCGCCCCACTGGAAAGCTCTCCGCCGGGCAGAAGACGCGGGTCGGGCTTGCCAAGGCACTGCTCAACGCGCCCGACCTGCTTTTGCTCGACGAGCCGACCGCGTCCCTTGATCCCGACACCGCCGATTGGGTCCGTCAGAAGCTGCAGGATTACGCCAGGGGCCGCGCCGCGACCATACTGCTCGCTTCGCACAACATGGCGGAGGTCGAGCGGCTCGCCGATCGGGTGATTCTCCTGCAGGCCGGACGCATCATCGAGGACGGGACGCCCAAAGCGCTTATCGAGGGTTATGGCCGGCAGACGCTGGAGGACGTGTTCCTGGATGTCGTTCGCGGCCGCTCGGCGCCGCGGCCCGCGAGCCTGGCATCATGACGGCGGCCGAGAACAGCCCTGATGTCCTGGGCGCGGTGGAGCCGGTTCTCCTGCCGCCGCGGGGGCTGCAGGCGTCGCTCCGGCGTATGGCTGCGCTCGTCCGCCGCTACATCTATCTCTTGCGCAGCTCCGGCGTCCGCATCGTGGAGCTGATCTACTGGCCCTTCCTGCAGATGCTCACCTGGGGCTTCTTGCAGAAATACTTGTCGGAGACCGACAACCCCTATGCGCAAGCGGCGGGCGTGCTGATCGGTGCGGTCTTGCTGTGGGACATCTTGTTCCGCTCCAAGATCGGTTTCTCCACCACGTTCATCGAGGAGATGTGGTCGCGCAATCTCGGCAACCTGCTGACAAGCCCCTTGCGGCCGTTTGAGTTGGTTGCGGCCTTGTCGGTGTGGAGCATCATCCGGCTGTCTGTCGGCATGATTCCGGTCACCATCGCCGCCTTCATCATCTTCGGATTCAACCTGCTCGATCTTGGTCTCGCCTTGGCCGCGTTCTTCGGTGTGCTCGTGCTGACCAGTTGGTCGCTGGGGCTCATCGCCGCAGGCGTGATTTTGCGTTACGGATTAGGTGCAGAAGAACTCGCGTGGTCGCTTGCGTTCCTGTTGTTGCCGCTATGTTGCGTGTACTATCCCGTTGCGGTTTTGCCTGAGTGGCTTCAGACGGTCGCGCTCGCGCTCCCACCGACGCACGTCTTCGAGGGCATGCGCTCCATACTCATCGACAAGACGTTCGATGCGGCACAGTTGTGGTGGGCACTTGGCTTGAACGCGATCTATCTCGCGGTCGGCTACGCCACGTTCAGTTGGTTCCTGAGCAGCGCCCGGGAGAATGGCACGCTGCTGCAACTTGGTGAGTAGACATGCGGCGTCCTTTGCTTCTGGTGATTCTCGGCGGCTTCCTCGTCGGCGCGGTGCTCGGCGCCGGTATGATGCTCTTCAACGCGGACCCGCAAAAGTCGCGCGTGGTGACGACCGGTAAGGCGCTCGTCGGTGGACCGTTCGAGCTTGTCGGCAAGGAGGGCAAGACCGTCACCGACAAGGATTTCCGCGGGCGCCACATGCTGGTGTTCTTCGGCTTCACCCATTGCCCCGACATTTGTCCTGCGGAGCTTCAGGTGATGGCGGCGGCGCTGGAGACGCTGGGATCCGATGGGGACAACATCGTGCCCATCTTCATCACGCTGGACCCGGAGCGTGATACGCCGGAGGCCATCACGGCCTATGTGGAGAATTTCGGCCCCAACTTCGTCGGCCTGACCGGTTCGCCGGAAGCCATTGACAAGGCGGCGAAGGCTTATCGCGTCACCTACAAGAAGTTCCAAGACGAGACCACGGGCGACAGCTACAGCATCGACCACTCAGCGCTCGTCTATTTCATGAACCCCGATGGGGAATTCGTCACCCACATCCCCTATGGCACGCCGCCGGAAAAAATGGCGGCAACACTCCGCCGCTATCTCTAGCTGCCTGGCGCACCCCCTGCGGCCATCTGTCATTGCACTGCAACATAGAATCACCATTTCATGCCGCAATGCAGCATTAGACTGCCAGCGAGTCGGAGGCCTTGACCATGTTGTATCACCTCTACGAGCTGAATCAGGCCGCGCTTCACCCGGCGCGGGCGACGGCGGAAGCCTATCGCCTGATGTGGCGCAATCCCCTGAACCCCGCATCGCGCACCGCCCTTGGCCGTGGCGCTGCGGCCGCGCTTGAGCTGTTTGAGCGGTCGACGCGCCGCTATCGCAAGCCGGCCTGGGAGATTGATTCGGTTGAGGTCGACGGGCGCGACGTGACGGTGATACCGCGCATCGTGTTGTCGAAGCCGTTCTGTGACCTCGTGCACTTTGAGCGGCGCTTGACCGGACCGCGCCGGCGCAAAGACCCGAAGGTTCTCGTGGTGGCGCCCATGGCGGGGCACTTCGCCACGCTCTTGCGCGGCACCGTTCGCGATCTCCTGCCTGATCACGACGTCTACGTGACTGAATGGCACGACGCCCGCTTCGTGCCGCGCGCCGCGGGCCCCTTCGATCTCGACGTCTACATCGATTATATAACTGAATTTATTCGTATTTTCCGGGGGAATGTCCACGTCATGGCGGTCTGCCAGCCGACCGTGCCGGTGTTTGCCGCCGTCTCCCTCATGGAGGCGGCAAAGGACCGCGCGGTGCCGCGCTCCATGATCCTCATGGCCGGTCCCATCGATGCGCGCCAAAGCCCCACGGCCGTCAACCGCTTCGCCGACAACCGGCCCCTAAGCTGGTTCCGCCACAACGTCATCACCCAAGTGCCTTGGCCTTACCCGGGCATGATGCGCCATGTCTATCCGGGGTTCCTCCAGCTCTCGGGCTTCATGGGCATGAACATCAACCGGCACCTGACGGCCCACCGGGATCTGTTCCACAACCTCATCCGCGGCGATGGGGATTCGGCGGACAAGCACCGGGAGTTCTACGACGAGTTCCTCGCCGTCATGGACCTGACGGCGGAGTACTATCTTCAGACCATCGAGACCGTGTTCTTGGAGTTCAAGCTCCCCAAGGGCGAGATGCAGCACCGGGGTGTGCCTGTGGACCCGGCGAAGGTCCAGCGGGTCGCGCTCATGACCGTCGAAGGCGAGAAGGATGACATTTCTGGCCTCGGTCAGACCCAAGCTGCACAAACATTGTGCAAAAACCTCCCAGACGGCCTCCGCGCCCATCACTTGCAGCCTGATGTCGGCCACTACGGCGTTTTTAATGGTTCGCGCTTCCGGCAGGAAATTTTGCCGGAAATCCGGTCGTTTATCCGTGCTCGCCAGCGCCCTCTGAGCATCCTGCAGCGGGCCTTGGCCCGGGTTGCCTAAACCACAGGCGAGCGCTCCCGCAAATCCCTGTGCTAGGCTCTGCCACTCAGATTCGGGTGGCCCTTAAAGTGTGGCGTAGGGAGCTAAGGGATGCTGAAGCGGCTGAATCTCGCGCGGGGTGAGACGATCGAGGTCAAGATTCGGGGGTTGGACATTCCCATGCTGCTGCGGCGCAGCACGCGGGCTCGGCGCTTCAGCCTTCAGGTCAGCGAGGCGCGCCGGGGCGCGGTGTTGACCATGCCCGCCTATTCCAGTTTTGCCGACGCCGACGAATTTCTGTCACGCCATTTGGACTGGCTCAAGGAGCGCGTGGCGGACCTTCCCGAGCCCGTCCCCTTTACCGAAGGTGCGGTCATCCCCTTGCGTGGGCTGGCCCATCTACTGCGGTTTCCGGGCCCCGTGCGCCGGCGCGGCGTCGTTTGGGTCGAGGAACCGGAGGATGCGATGATCGCGCGCGCCTGGCCCCTTGGCGCGCGGGTGGCCAAAGGACGCTTGCCACAGCTGCATGTCTCCGGTGCCGCAGAGCACGCGCCACGGCGGCTGAGCGATTGGCTACGTCGCCAAGCCCATGGCGATCTGAAGCTGCGGGTGGATCTTCATGCCAAGCGTTTGAACCTGACGCCGAAGCGCATCTTCGTGCGCGATCAAACCACGCGCTGGGGCTCGTGCTCCACCACCGGCGCGCTGTCCTTCTCCTGGCGGCTCGTCCTGGCGCCGCCCTTCGTTCTCGACTATCTCGCCGCGCACGAGGTGGCCCACCTGGCCCACATGAACCATGGGCCGCGCTTCTGGGCGCTCGTTGCGCGCACCATGCCGCGGCACGAGGAGGCGCGGGACTGGCTAAGCAAACACGGCTCCAGCCTCCATGCTTATGGGGCCGACGCCATGCCGCACCATTCGCAAGGCATCTCGCCCAAGGGCAGCATCGAATAAGGGCAGCATCGAGTAGCGACGCTTAGCCGCCGCCGAAGAATCCGATGACGCGCTGATAGAACGGACGTCCTTCGGAGGCCTCGCGGCTCTTCGCGGCTTGCGACGGCCAGGGCAGCCGGACCGCGATCGCGTCCTGGCGCGGGCGTGGGCTATGCGCTCCCGGAAGCGGCTGCGGACGCTTTTGCCGATGTGCGTGCTGCATGATGTCGTGCCACAGCGATGCCGGCAGCGTGCCGCCGGTGACCTCTTTCTTCATGGGCTTGCCGGTGTCGTTTCCGACCCACACGCCTGCCACGTAGTGCGCCGTGTAGCCGACGAACCACGCATCCCGTGAGTTCTGGGTCGTGCCGGTCTTGCCCGCCGCCATGTGCTTGGGGATGGCGGCGCGCTTGCCGGTGCCGCGCAACAGGGCCGAGTTCAGCATGTCGTTGATGGCGCCCACATCGTGGAGGGCGACCACTTGTCCCGTCACGGAGGTCCGGCGGCTGTAGAGGGTCTTTCCGTCGCCGTTGCGGATTTGGGTGATGACATGGGGCAGAACGCGCTGTCCGCCGTTGGCGAAGGGTGCATAGGCACCGGCTAATTCCAGCAGCGTCACCTCGGCGGTCCCCAGTGCGATGGAGGGCTGTGCATGCAGCGGCGATCCGATGCCAAGGCGCCGCGCCGTGTCGGCGACCCGCCGGGGCCCGACCTCCGCCGTCAGCTTGACCGCCACCGTGTTCAGCGAATGCGCCAGGCTGTAGCGCAAGGTCACGCGGCCTCGGTACTTGTTCTTGTAGTTCTTCGGCTGCCAGCCGCCGATCTTGACCGGCGCGTCATAGGCGACCGAGTTGGGCCCATAGCCGCTTTCCAGCGCCGCGAGATAGACGAAGGGCTTGAAGGCGGAGCCGGGCTGCCGCAGCGCCTTCAGCGCGCGGTCGTACGGGCTCGCCTTGTAGGAGCGTCCACCCACCAGCGCCTTCACGGCACCGGAGCCGGGCTCCAGGACAACCACGGCCCCTTGGCCGGCTTTGAGCTTGCGGCCTTCGGTGTCGAGCAGCTTGCGCAAGCGCTCTTGGGCGTCGCGTTGAAGCTGCGCATCGATCGTCGTGTTGACGATCAGCGCGCCATCGTGGTCGCCGACATATTCCGGCAAGAGCTCCGCCACCCAATCGACCGCGTAAGGGTAGCCTGTGTCGTCGCCCTTGGCGCGGAGCTTCAGGGATTGCTGGCCCGCTTTGCGGGCTTCGGCCTCGGTGAGGAAGCCTGCGTCCACCATGCTGTCGAGCACGACTTGGGCGCGAGCGCTCGCCGCTCGGACGCTGCGCGTTGGCGCATAGCGGGACGGCGCCTTGAGCAGGCCTGCCAGCATCGCCGACTGCGCGAGCGAGACGTCGCGCGCCGAGCGACCGAAATAGTGCCGGGCCGCGGCTTCCACGCCATAGGTGCCACCGCCGAAATAGACACGGTTCAGATAGAGCTCCAGGATCTCGTCCTTGGAGAAGCGTTGCTCCAGCCACACCGCGTAGACCAGCTCCTCCAGCTTCCGCGTGATGGTGCGGTCCGGCTTGAGGAACAGGTTCTTGGCGAGCTGTTGGGTGATCGTCGAGCCGCCTTGCACGACGGCGCCGGCGTTGAAATTGCGATAGGTGGCGCGCGCTAGACCCACGGGATCGACGCCTAGATGGTGATAGAACCGCCGGTCCTCCGTCGCCATCACCGCCTTGATGAGATGCTCCGGCAGCACGTCGACGCGGATATGCCCCCGGCGCAGGCCCCGTTCCGCCAGCACCGTCCCGTCGGCCGCCAGTACTTTGACGTTCGGCGGACGGTCGTCGAGGGTCGCGAGCAAGGGATCGGGCACGCGCGAGATGAAATAGACCACCGCGCCGCCAAGCGCGATGGTGCCCCAGATCGCGGCCAGCAGGCCGAAGCGCACTGCCTTGAAGACGTAAGGGTGGTTCCGGACGGCGCGCCTTGCGCGCGAAAACAGGCCCTTGCGGCGGGTTGGCCGGCGTTTCGATGGCGGCCGGCGGCGGGAAGGTGCGCTCGCGCCTACGGGCCTGCGGCCTTTGCCTTGCGATCTGGCCTTGCGCCGCGTGCCGCTCATCTTAGCCCTTACGCCTACTCACCGAACACCGTTACCCGAGCCTTGCCACGAAATGGCGGGAATCCAAGGCTCTTCGCGCGGCAACCTTAAGGGCCCCCGCGTTGCCATGGCGTTAAGGATGATGGGACGGCTAGGCGGCGGCCCTAGACGTCGAGATTGGCGACTTCCAGGGCATTTTCCTGGATGAACTCGCGCCGCGGCTCGACCACGTCGCCCATGAGCCGCGAGAAGATGTCGTCGGCGTCCTCGCCTTCTTTGATCTTCACTTGCAGGATGGTGCGCGTGTCCACGTCGAGGGTGGTCTCGAACAGCTGATCGGCGTTCATCTCGCCGAGACCCTTATAGCGCTGGAGCGTCAGCCCCTTGCGGCCGGTCTCCATCACCGCGTCCAACAGCTCCGTCGGCCCGTGCACGGTCAGGCTCGTCTCTTTGCGCTTGAGCGTGGCCGGCTTGGCGTAGACCTCTTGCAGGTGCGGGGCGTATTGATCGAGCTTGAGCGCGTCGGCGGAGGCGATGAACGGTCCGTCGATCAGATGCGACTCCATCACCCCGCGCAGCTCCCGCCAAAAGCGCAAGCCGCCTTCGCTCAGCGCCTCGCCGTGCCAGCCGCGCTCGGTCTCCTCGGACAGCGCATCGAGCCGCTTGGCGATATAGGAGGCTGCCGCTTGTGCCTGCTTGGCATCCTTCAGAACGCTGGGATTGAGCGCGCCGGCAATAGCCGCTTGCTCGATGACGAAGCGGGGATAGCGGCTGTGCAGTCCGCGCAGGATGCCGGTGACCACGCGCGCCTGCTCCACGATGTCGCGCAAGTCGCCGCCGCCGCGCGCCGCGTCGTCGCCGGTCATCAGCACGGCATCTTGCAGGCCTTCGTCGATGAGATAGTCCTCCAAGCCCGTCTCGTTCTTGAGGTAACGCTCCTGGTTTCCGCGCTTCACCTTGTAGAGCGGCGGCAGAGCGATATAGAGGTGGCCTGCTTCGATGATCGAGGGCATCTGCCGGTAGAAGAACGTGAGCAGCAACGTGCGGATGTGCGATCCGTCCACGTCGGCGTCCGTCATGATGATGATCTTGTGGTAGCGCAGCTTCGAGAGATCGAACTCATCGCCGATGCCCGTTCCGAGCGCGGTGATGAGCGTGCCGATCTCCGCACTGGACAGCATCTTGTCGATGCGCGCGCGCTCCACGTTGAGGATCTTGCCGCGCAAGGGCAACACGGCCTGGAAGGCGCGCTCCCGCGCCTGCTTGGCGCTGCCACCAGCTGAGTCGCCCTCCACCAGGAAGATCTCCGACTTGGCGGGGTCTCGCTCCTGGCAGTCCGCGAGCTTGCCGGGGAGGGACGCCACGTCGAGCGCGCCCTTGCGGCGGGTGAGCTCGCGCGCCTTGCGCGCGGCCTCGCGGGCGGCCGCGGCCTCCACGATCTTCTGCACGATGTTGCGCGCTTCCCCCGGGTTCTCCTCGAACCATTGGGAGAGCCGCTCCGCCACCACGCTCTCCACAACGGGGCGCACCTCCGAGGAGACGAGCTTATCCTTGGTTTGGCTGGAGAACTTGGGGTCGGGCACCTTCACGGAGAGCACGCAGGTGAGCCCCTCGCGCGCGTCGTCGCCCGTCAGCGCCACCTTCTCCTTCTTGGCGATGCCGGACTCCGCCGCGTATGTGTTCACCGTGCGCGTCAGCGCGGCACGGAAGCCGGCCAAATGCGTACCGCCGTCGCGCTGCGGGATGTTGTTGGTGAAGCACATGACGTTCTCGTGGTAGCTGTCGTTCCACCACAGAGCGGCTTCGACCGTGATGCGGTCTTGGGTCTTCTCCACCACGACCGGCTCTGAGATGAGCGGATGCTTGGTCCGGTCAAGATACTGCACGAAGGCACGCAAGCCGCCCTCGTAGTGCATCTCCTCGGTCTTCGGCTCCACGCCGCGCAAGTCCGACAAGATGATCCGCACGCCAGAGTTCAGGAACGCCAGCTCGCGCAAGCGATGCTCGAGCGTGGCGTAATCGAAATCGACCATGGTGAAGGTTTGTGGCGACGGCACGAAGGTGATGCGCGTGCCGGTGCGGCCTTGGGAGTCCCGCATCGCCTTCAGCGGCGCTTCCGGAACACCGTCGGCGAAACGCATGACGTGCTCCTTGCCGTCTCGCCAGATGGTCAGCTCCAGCAGGCTCGACAGCGCGTTCACCACCGAGACACCGACGCCATGCAGGCCGCCGGACACCTTGTAGGAGTTTTGGTCGAACTTTCCGCCGGCATGCAGCTGGGTCATGATGACCTCGGCCGCCGAGACGCCTTCGCCTTTATGGATCTCCGTGGGAATGCCGCGGCCGTTGTCCTCCACGGTCACCGAGCCGTCGGCATTGAGGATCACGTTGATCTCGTCGCAGAAGCCGGCAAGCGACTCGTCGATGGCATTGTCGACGACCTCGTAGACCATGTGATGGAGCCCGGAGCCGTCGTCGGTGTCGCCGATATACATGCCCGGCCGCTTGCGCACGGCGTCGAGGCCCTTCAGCACTTTGATCGATTCCGCGCCGTAATCGGCCGCGGCTTCAGCTTTGCGTTTGGCGGCTGGTGTCATGGTGTCCTGAGGTGGTCTTCGGTCTTAAGAGGGGGGCGCGGGGACCGGATGGTCCCCGGATCATTGATCGATATTACCCTGATTCACTGCAAACAACTGGGCGTCCGGGGCGATCGGCGAAAAAAGCTCCTTATCCGTTCCGGTCATCCAGGCCTGAGCGCCAAGCCGCAGAATCTCGCCAAAAAGGGCCTCTCTGCGCGACCCGTCGAGATGGGCAGCCACCTCGTCCAAGAGAACGAGAGGTGCGGTGCCTTGAAGCGACTTTATGAGCTCCGCCTTGGCAAGGACGAGACCCAGGAGAAGGGCCTTTTGCTCGCCGGAGGAACACTGGGCGGCGGGCGCGTTCTTCGGCCCATGCACAACAACTAAGTCGCTCAGATGCGAACCTTCAAGGGTCCGCGACGCCGCACGGTCGCGCTCCCGGCCCTCCTCCAGAAGGAGGCGGAAAAGGTCCTCCACCTCCGTTGCCGACCGCTCCGCCAGCGCGGTCTCCAGCGTGCCGTGGAGCGCCAGCATCGCATGCGGGAAGGGGCCATCGCCCCGTGCCTCACGCGTCTTTGCGATGAGGTCGCCAAGCCGCGCCACGGCGTCGACCCGGGCTGCGGCGATAGCAACGCCTGCTTCGGCCATCTGGGCTTCCAGGCCCTCAAACAGGCCGCGCGCGTACTCGCGCATCTGGAACAGCCGATTGCGCTGGCGCATCGCCCGGTCGTACCGATTGAGCGGCGTCCGCATCTTGGGATCGACGGCGAGCACGAGACGGTCCAGGAACCGCCGGCGTTCGGAGGCGCCGCCCGTGAACAGGCCGTCCATGGCGGGAACGAGGAAGACCTGGCGGACGTAATCGCCGAGCGCGCCTGCGCTTTGGGCCTTGCCGCCAATACGTACCGTGCGGCTAGGGTTCTCGACGCCTGGGTCCGCCGCAATACCGGTCCCGATATCGGTCTCCCCTTGGGGCGTGACCACCGTCGCGGCAACCGCAAAGCCGCCCGTGCCGCCGTTGCGGGCCAGCTCGCCATAGGGGCGTCCCCGCAAGCCATGGCCCGGGCTGAGCAGAGAGACCGCCTCAAGCAGGTTCGTCTTGCCGGAGCCGTTGTCGCCTACGAGCACCACGGGCCGGGCGTCCAGGTCGAGGCGCGCGCTTGCATAGTTGCGGAAATCAGTGAGCTTCAAGACGCGGACAAACGTCCGCTCGGCGTTGGCGTTGGGCTGGGACGGAACAGCGTCCTCGGATTTGCGGTGCCCGGACGTCGCGCTCATACCCGCATCGGCATGAGGACGTAAAGGGCGGACGGGTCCTTGGCGTCGCGCACCATCGTTGGCGACCCCGGATCGGCCAGCAGAAACTCCGCCGTCTCGCCCTCAAGCTGCTGAGAGATGTCGAGCAGGTAGCGGGCGTTGAAGCCGATCTCGAGAGGGTCGTCGCCATACTCAACCGCAAGGTCCTCCGTGGCGCTGCCGGATTCAGGATTGTTCACCGACAACGTCAGACTGCCGTCGGACAGCGCCAGCTTCACGGCGCGTCCCTTGTCGCTGGAGAGCGTCGACACCCGGTCCACGGCTTGCGCGAAAGTGCCGTTGTCCACCTCAAGCCGCTTGTCGTTCGACTGGGGGATGACCCGCTCGTAGTCGGGAAAGGTGCCGTCTATGAGCTTTGAGGTCAGTAGCACGCGCCCTGCGCTGACGCGGACCTTAGACGGCGACAGCGCCACGGAAACCTCGCCGTCCTCGTCCTCCACGAGCTTGGAGAGTTCCAGCACGGCCTTCCGCGGCAAGATCACGCCCGGCATTCCGGCAGCACCCGGCGGCAGCGGTAGCTCGACTTGCGCCAGCCGGTGCCCGTCGGTGGCGACGGCCCGGAGCGAAGGCGCATCGCCGCTTTCCGCCTCGTGAAGGTAGATGCCGTTAAGATAGTAGCGCGTCTCTTCCGTGGAGATGGCAAAGCGCGTCTTCTCGATCAGGCGCCTCAGGTCGGCGGCCGGAAGGGTGAAACTGTGGTCGAGGTCCTCGACGCTGAGCGCGGGGAAGTCGTCCGCCGGCAGCGTCTGCAGCGAGAACTGCGCGGGCCCGCTCGTGATGACAAGCCGCTCTTGCTCCGCGTTGCGCTGGAGCTCGATGTCCCCCTCCGGCAGCTTGCGCACGATGTCGTAGAACATATGGGCGGGCACGGTGACCGCGCTGTCGTCCTGGGTGGTGCACGCCACCGTCTCTACAAGCTCCATGTCGAGGTCGGTCGCGGTGAGCTTCAGTTCACCCGCCTCGGCCGAGAGCAGAACATTGGACAGGATGGGAATGGTGTTGCGCCGCTCGACCACGCTCGCGACGTGAGCAAGCGCCTTGACGAGACCGGGCTTTTCGATGGTGAGGCGCATGGTTGGAAAAACCCCGAAAATTGGTGCTTTTTCGCTGGGAAATTCCCAGCCCGAAGCGTCTTTCGGCTCCGGTCCGACCTGTTGGAGGCCTAGGCGAGGTGGGCGAAAAGCCCGGTCGAACTTGGCGCGGCGCC
>JGI12316J15310_10000040_pt36 | contig 44141 bp, 36 predicted proteins | sample MarCyaLeptolynsp_FD_15310 | JGI IMG/M metagenome (IMG submission 15310) | reverse complement strand
CAGTCTCTGTTGCCGTTACCGAGCCATCGCTTAATCCATTACATGAAACGCTTGTTCTATTTACCGAAGCTACTAATGCCGCCGGTTGATTTACTACCCTGCTTGCACTGTCCGTACAACCGTTTGCATCGGTAATGGTTACACTATAAGTACCTGCTACAAGACTCGTAGCTGTTGCAGTCGTTTGTCCATTGTTCCAGGAGTAAGTATATGGAGAGGTGCCTCCAGTCTCCGAAGCAGTCGCTGTTCCATCATTACCACCATTGCAACTCACTGACGTTCTATTGGCCGAAGCTACTAAGGCTGCTGGCTCGGTAACTACTCTACTTGCACTATCCGTACAGCCGTTTGCATCGGTAATGGTTACACTATAAGTACCTGCTACTAGACTTGTAGCTGTTGCTGTCGTTTGTCCATTGTTCCAGGAGTAAGTATATGGAGAGGTGCCGCCGGTTTGGGTCGCTGTCGCTGTTCCATCATTACCGCCATTACAACTTACATTTGTTCTGTTCGCGGATGCTATTAGTACCGTTGGTTCTGTAACTACTCGGCTTGCACTGTCTGTACATCCATTAGCATCTGTGATCGTTACACTATAGGTAGCTGCTACTAAACTTGTTGCTGTTGCTGTCGTTTGTCCATTGTTCCAGGAGTAGGTATATGGTGATGTGCCGCCGGTTTGGGTCGCTGTCGCTGTTCCATCATTGCCGCCATTACAACTTACATTCGTTCTGTTCGCTGAAGCTACTAAGGCTGCTGGTTGATTAACCACCCTGCTTGCACTATCCGTACAACCGTTTGCATCTGTAATCGTTACACTATAGGTATTGGCCGACAGTCCCGCTACTGTTGCAGTAGTTGCTCCTGTATTCCAGCTGTAAGTAAATGGTGAAGTTCCGCCAGTCTCTGTTGCTGTAACCGAACCGTCGCTTAATCCATTACATGAAACGCTTGTTCTATTTGCCGAAGCTACTAATGCTGCTGGTTGATTTACTACCCTACTCGCACTATCCGTACATCCGTTTGCATCTGTAATCGTTACACTATAGGTGCCTGCTACAAGACTCGTAGCTGTTGCAGTCGTTTGTCCATTGTTCCAGGAGTAAGTAAATGGAGAGGTTCCACCTGTCTCCGAAGCAGTCGCTGTTCCATCATTGCCGCCATTACAACTCACTGATGTTCTATTGGCAGAAGCTACTAAAGCAGCTGGTTGATTTACTACACGACTTGCACTATCTGTACAGCCGTTTGCATCGGTAATCGTTACACTATAGGTTCCTGCTACTAGACTTGTAGCTGTTGCTGTGGTTTGTCCATTGTTCCAAGAGTAAGTAAATGGAGATGTTCCTCCAGTCTCCGAAGCTGTTGCTGTTCCATCATTGCCGCCATTACAACTCACAGATGTTCTGTTGGCAGAGGCTACTAATGTTGCTGGTTCGGCAGGTGCCGCTGTATTTGTAGCGGTACATCCGTTCGCATCCGTTACAGTAACCGTATATGTCCCAGCAGCCAAAGCCGAAATAATTGAAGTCGTAGCTGCATTGCTCCACAAATAGGTATATGGTGATGTACCACCACTACCAAATGCCGATGCTGCACCACTGTTGTCTCCATTACAAGCTAAATCCGTTTTATTAGTTAGTGCAGATAATGCGGTAGGTTGATTTACTACCCTACTTGCACTATCCGTGCAGCCGTTCGCATCGGTAATGGTTACACTATAGGTATTGGCAGATAAGCCAGTCACTGTTGCAGTAGTTGCCCCGGTATTCCAACTGTAGCTATATGGTGAGGTTCCGCCTGTCTCTGTTGCTGTAACCGAGCCATCACTTAATCCATTGCATGAAACGCTAGTTCTATTGACTGAAGCCGCTAAGGCTGCTGGTTGAGATAATACCACGCTTGCACTATCTGTACAGCCATTGGCATCCGTTACCGTTACACTATAGGTGTTGGCCCCTAAAGAACTTACCACTGCAGAAGTTGCTCCAGTATTCCAACTGTAAGTAAAAGGTGAGGTGCCTCCTGTCTCCGATGCAGTTACTTGACCATCACTTACCCCATTACAAGATATGTTTGTTGTAACCGAAGCAGAGGCAACTAAAGCCGCAGCTGGTTGGGTAATTGTAGCAGAAGCAGTAGCTGTGCCCGCTCCTGCATCTGTAACAGTAACGGTATATGTGCCAGCTCCTATACTCGAAATGGTGGCTGTTGTTTCTCCAGCATTACTCCATACGTAACTATAAGGAGTAGATCCGTCCGAAGCTGTTACGGTTAAGCTTCCTGTAGCATCTCCATGACAAAGGACATTTGTTTGTGCTGATATTGAGGCTGAAACGGGTGTTCCAGCACCTGGCATGGTTGCAACCTGAGCTTCTCCAAGATCTGATGCATCAGTCTCATCCACATAAGCTACCACAAATGAATTGTCGTTTAAGGCAGTTATCCAACTGTCATCACCTTCTCCACCGAGAAAAGTTTGTAAAGCGCTGAAAGTTATGCTAGCAGAAGCTCCTGTACCGCTCACTTCTGCTATCAACACATTGGAGTTATCTCCAAATCCACCATTATAAGCAATCCCTACTTCTGCTCCTTGCAAAAATGATGTTGTAAGATCTCTTGAATCATTTACACCTGAAAAAGTATAATCCGAAGAGCTCATGGTAATCGTATTTCCGCTAACAGTACCTACCATGGCTTTTCCTATATCTGAGTCAGCATCATCCGTAAATGCCAGCAAAAATTGAGTAGAACTAATGGCAGAAATGGATGTATAAGAAGTTGCTGAAGCAGCATCTGAATTGAATGTAACCGCCGTTCCAAATGTTACCGTGTTTCCAGAAACGTCTCCAATAATCACTTTTCCTGGATCATTCGTGGTGCCATCATCTTCATAGGAAATTGCTAGTTTACTTGAACTAAGTGCAGTCATGGAAAGGTGTTGCACATCTCCTGTAGAAAATGTATTTTCAGAACCATAAGTAACATTCGTTCCAGAAATAGTACCAATTACTACCTTGCCATCATCCGTATTTTCATCATCAGAAAACACCAAGGCAAATGTGGTAGAAGTAAGTTTGACCGCCTCCAATACCTTATGAGAACCAGCAGCATCAACATCACCTGAGCTAAAATTGTCCACAGTTCCAACTGCAGTAATCGCATCCGTGGAAGTGTTAACCGTAATTACTCTAGACCGGCCGATATCATTTGTCAAATCTTCCTCATAAAAAACTACTACCTGTGAAGAAGACATAACCAATATATTTGGTCTAGCAAAGGAGTTTGTTTCAATTGCGCTTGCTGTTCCAAAGGTTATTGTTTTATTAGCTGTATCTACCTGTCCAATAACAGCATATAGATCACTGGTTGTTGATACTGATCCATCTTTATAAAAAATTATTACGTGGCTATCATCAAGTGTTGCAACTCTAACATTAGATGAGGTAGCGTTATTAAAAGTTTGAAAACTTCCTAAGGCGGGTGTTCGTTGAGCTATAACATTATTTAAAGAGAACAATGCGAGTACCAAAAACAAAAAACTATTCCTTAATCGGAATAGCCCTTTCAGATTAGTTGATTGAACTTGATTTTTACTGCCAGTGGAATTAAGTAAATATCGTTTCATAAGTCTATGATTCAATTAATGTCTTTCTAATTATTAACAGATGTTAACAAGACGCTAATATATGTCTTTCGATTGACATTAGCGCTTATTACATCTAACTTTTGCATTAAATTATCCCCTCTCAAATGTTAATTAATAACATAGATAGGTATTCGTCCAACCTCCGAATTGAAATTCTTCTTCATTCAGCTCACTTTTTTCCTCTTGATTCAATGATGGTGGTTCTAGAATTGGATTCTTTTTTTGTAGGGTTTCCGAAACAAAATACGAATTTGGAACCAAAAAAGTTTTACTTCCTTGGTCCCACTTCAATTTTCCCCTAGGTCCTTCTATGTCTACTCGCTTATTTTCAATGAGTTGTGATGCCAACATTCCTGCCTCAAAACCCAAAGCTGCAAAAATGCTTGGAAGGCGATTTGTTTGCTTGGAAAATTGTGCAATAAACGCTTTGGAATTTTCCGTTTGTCTATCCCAGATATTTAGGCCTAAAATGTTTTCGGTATTGTATTGCTCTAATTCAACCTCTTCCAGAAGTTGATTGTTGATTACCCAAATCAAATTGGGCAGTTTTTCTTTGATGGTTTCATTTTTTGCTAAAGACAAAAAGTTTTTGCCATCTTCTCCATGTGCATTAACATAAACAATTGAAATCTCATTTAGGATGAGTGCTTCTTCTATTTGACTTAAATAAGGGAATGCCTCTTCATTCATTCTTGTAATAAACTGATAATCTGCCTCTAATGACTGCCCTCCATGCTTAATTCCACTTAAATAATAGTGAGCTATCGGGTATCCCGCATTGATGAAATCAGATAAGATTGCTACTTTTTTTGGCTGGATGTGGTGAAGCATTTTTCCCAACTTCCGATTATTTTCCGCGAGCTCAAGGGAAAGTCTAGTCGAACTGTTTTCTGGAATGCTTTTATGCTCCATCCTAATTCCAGAATCAATTAATATTGCTTTCTTGCCCATTTTATTTGCAAGATCCGCAATCGCTGTTAAATTGTCACTAGAAGTATAAGCCACAATAATTTCCGATCCATTTAATATCAATTTTTGAACTTCTTCTAAAATATCTCTTTGATTCTGGTTAGAGGGAACAAAATGTCTAGATAAATTAAATTCGTCATCTAAAGACATCATTAACCCATCTGTCAAATCCATTGGTAATGTGGGGAATGCTGAAGAAAGATGGGTAATAAAACCAACATTCATATGGTGCTAAATTGATAAGTTTGAAAATAATAAAAGGCTGTGGAATTTCAAACTCCACAGCCTTTTTTAATTATGACAATCTATTAACTTCTAGATGGGAAGACTCCAAATAGACATATTATCATATTTACTACCATAACCGGCTGAATGTTATTAACTGCAGTTGAAGAGCCTGCCATACTAAGTGTAATGGCAGAAGAATTCACGCCCATTCCACTAGTATCCAAAGAAACATCAATTGCATCATTGGCTAGAAATTGCGATGTTCCAGGCGCATTTGCGTAAGAGGTCGCACCGTCACTTTTACCAATATATAACCCATTAGGCTCTTCTGCATCCGAGTCATCATTGTTTACCTTCATGGTAGCAGAAGCATTTGCAGTGCCAACAATTGGCAAAGCACCACTTGTTACATAATGGGTATGTGCTGGTAATTGATTGGAAGACAAATTATTGTATTCTGTGCCAAAACGTTGACCAATACGTCTCGTTGATAAGCCTGGTCCTGTGCCAGCATGCATTACTACTCTTCCTCTCATTTCCGGTAAACCAAAAGTGGTTCTACCATCCCCACCATAAGTGGTTCCTAAGATTGAAAATAATGCTTGATTTTGTCCTATTGATAATAGTTGGCCATTGCAAAATGCCCAGTTTCTTGGGGCGAAGTTGCCACCAAATCCTCTAATTTCTCCTATAGTTCCTTCCATAATTTTTAATTTTTAAATGATTTATATTAATTATTCTGCTGCAGGGGTGTTAACCACTTCGTCTGCTTCTGCTTTGTCAAATGGAGTCTGATCTCCCAATGTGAATCCATCAAGGTTGATTATAATGGCTCTACCATTTGCTGGTACTACATTGATGCCTCCATAGGTATTAACAGTTACTTCAACTTCACCATCACCTTCGTATCTCATGTAAATATCGATGGTTTGATAACTCATTAATATCCCCCAGGTTTCATTCAATTCAGGATAACCAGGAATTTTATTGTCTCCCAAATCGACAATGGCCATTGATCCCATTCCTGGAACCTCTAAAGCCAAATTGCCACCATGAGGTCCAACACTGGCTGTTCCACCTCCACCAGCAATAGTTTCACTGCCGATAGTGACCGCTTCGTTATACTCGTTTGTTACTTTTACTACGTACATAATAATTTAGTTTAAAAAGTTAATATTTGATTTATAATTAGTGCTTTATTGATTTTAAGGGTACCAAAGATTAAAATGTAATTGCAATCAAAATAGAGTATAAGTACCTGTTTTTAAATTTATTTTCGCACATTTTGTGTAACTATTAATGTGCTTTTTTCTATACATTAATTCAATTAACCAATTAGCAATAGCAAAAACACTCCATTAAAAGAGGGCCGTATCTTATTCAAAAAAAGGGGTTAAGAATAACTTTGAAAAGCACCAGTTGTAAATCCTAATTCTTTAAGCCTTGTTCCGCTTATGATGCCTTCATCGATAGATACTATATTAAGTTTCAGGCATTCAGAACCTATGGTGGAAACTAATATTTCACTGGATTCTTTGAGCAGAGAAATTGATCCTGGAATTTCATTTGAATTCGCCAGACAATCCACTTTTTCCACTTCTATTATTTTAATTGGATTATTGTTTAAATAGGTAACAGCACCTTTATTCCATGGGTTACATGCTCTACACAATGCTTCTATCTGATCCGCATTCATATTATTCCAATCTATTGTAATGTCAGATAATGTTGGTTTGGGGTAATATTTTGCATCCGTCTTTTTTTGACTTTTTACCTCGTTCAACCATTTTGTATTGTGTAACTTTTGAAACAATTTAGCGATTGCATGGATATTAAATTCTGCTATGGTTTTCATATAAGAACCAAATGTTTCTTGCCTCTTTAATTCATACTTTTCGAAATGTACGATTGAGCCTGCATCCACATCGCTGGTTATCAAATGAATGCTAATCCCGCCCTTGCGTTCTTGGTTTTTAATCATCCAAAAAACTGGTTGAGCTCCTCTATATTCTGGTAAGGGTGCAAAATGAAAATTTAGAATTGGAATATTTAAGGAGTTAATTTGATAGTCCGTAAATATATATGGGAAGGTCATTACCCAAATATGATCCAATTGATTCAATTCTTTCCAGGCGGCCAATTTGTTTAGACCCTCTTTATTCCATTTTTCATATGGTATCATGGATTGATTAAGAAAATACTCTAAGTCGTCGATATCTTCATTTTGCTTATTTGGAAGTATAATATTGAATTGTATACCATTCTGTGCCAAATAATACAATGATGGAATTGCCAGTTTGGAGGCACTTAAAACACCTATTTTCATGAGCTTTAGAAGATATTATTGTTTGAATAAATATAGGTTATTCCTTCTATTTTAGTACTTTAATTGCAGCCTTAAACGATTGAGTATATTTACTCACCGTTTCAACAGAAGCCTTAATGCAGGACAAAATTCTAAGCATCCTTTCTTATTTCGATGTATTTGATCATCCAATGCATGAAGATGAACTCAAAACTTTAAGTGACTCTAGGGACATTAGCGGTGAGCTGTCCCATCTAATTCAGCACAATTTATCATTTCATTATGAAGGATATTATTCCCTTAACCCTAAGGTAGAGGAGCTAGTAAGCAATAGATTAGAAAAAGAAAAAGTAGCACAATATTATTTTAAAAAACTTCCATCTTATGCTAAACTTATTAAGTCCTTTCCATTTGTAAGAGCTGTAGCTATTTCTGGTTCACTCTCTAAAAATGTTATGCATCAAGATGGTGATATCGATTACTTTATTATTACCTCCGCGAATCGTTTGTGGATATGCCGAACCTTATTGATTCTTTTCAAAAAGGTCTTTTTGCTTAACTCTCGAAAATACTTCTGTGTAAATTATTTCATCGATGAAAATAATTTGGAAATTAGGGATCATAATATTTTTACGGCTGTGGAAATCTCTTACTTAATCCCAGTATACAATAAAGACCTATTAGATCATTTTAGACAAATCAATAATTGGGTAGATAATTACTTCCCAAAATTTAACCACCCATCGAATGTGAAAAATTATCAGGGATCTAACCTTTTGAAGAAAACCTTAGAATCCATTTTAGGGCTATCTATTTGGGATCGATTGGATCTTTACCTAATGAAATTGACACATAAAAGATGGAGTAAAAAGTTTGGACACTTTGATGCAGACAAGCTCGAACTTACCATGAGAACCAATCGAGGAATTTCAAAACATCATCCTAGGGATTTTCAGAATAGAGTGTTGGCATCCTATCAAAAAAACTTAGAGAAAATAAGCGTGAAGAATGAAGGTATTATTTACTCATAGTTATTTCCTAAAGTTTGATCAAAAGCAATGGAAGCAGCGTAAACCTTACCCTCCATTGGCAACAATTCAAGCCGCCTCAAACCTAACAGAAGAAGGACATGAATGTGAATTGTTTGACACCAACTTTGCTTCAGATGCAAAAGAAGTCCTTCCCTACTTGGATCGAAATCCTGAGGTATTGGTAATCTATGATGATGGCTTCAATTATTTGACCAAAATGTGCTTGACCAATATGCGTGAGGCGGCATTTGAAATGATTGCGATGGCCAAAAACAGGAATATTCCTGTATATGTTTCTAGCAGTGACTCAACTGACCACTATGAAAAATATTTAGAAAAGGGGGCAGATGCTGTTATTCTTGGAGAGGCAGATGAGACTTTAAAAAGCCTGTTAGAGCAAAAAGTTACATTGCGTGAAGTACCTGGGATTGCCTATAAGTCACATGATAAAATTGAGCAGACTCCCAAAAGGTCAATCTTAAAAGATTTGGATCAATTGCCACTTCCAGCTTGGGATTTAGTAGATATTAGCCCTTATAAAGATGCATGGTCTATACATGGTTATTTTTCCATCAATATCGCAACTACAAGAGGTTGTCCTTTCAAGTGCAATTGGTGTGCGAAACCTATTTATGGTAATCGATATAACAGCCGTTCTCCAGAACATGTAGTTCGAGAAATACAGCTAATTCAGTCCTTATTTGATTTCGATCACATTTGGTTTTGCGATGATATTTTTGGACTAAAACCTCAATGGGTGCAAGAATTTAATACGCAGTTAAAGTCAGCACAAATACAATTGAATTATAAGATTCAATCAAGAGCGGATTTGCTGGTTAAAGATGATACTGTAAAGTGTTTGGCAGAGTCTGGCTGTGCTGAAGTATGGATTGGTGCTGAAAGTGGCTCTCAAAAAATCTTAGATGCAATGGATAAGGGAACTACCATAGAACAAATACAGGAAAGCACTGGCTTAATGAGGAAATACGGTATAAAAGCATGCTTTTTCTTGCAGTTTGGATATCTTACTGAAGATTGGGAGGACATTCAAAAAACCATTGCAATGCTTGATCAGCTAAAGCCTGATGACATAGGTGTTTCTGTATCTTATCCACTGCCTGGAACCGGCTTTTATGAAAGGGTTAGAAATGAATTGGCTGAGAAAACCAATTGGACTGATTCCGATGAACTTCTCTTGATGTATGAAGGTACATATAGTGCTAAATTTTACAAAAAATTACATCGTTTCATCCACAAGTATTTTCGTTCAAAACAATCACTAGGTCGCTTAAAAAACGGCCAATTGACTTTTTTAGGTAGATGGATTTATTACAAGCTTAGCTCCCTACTTTTTTATGTGCAAATGAATCGTCTTAGAAAGGTCTCATGAAAAAATCTATCGTAAAATTTCTCTTCATAATCCTATTTATACCAGTCGCATTCCTTCTTCTAGGTGAAGTGTTGTATCGTACTCAGCTTTTTGATTTTTATGCATCAGAATTTAAATATTTGAATCCTCAAATGGGGAATACTTATGATAGCACAGTATTGGTAATCGGCGATTCTTATTCTACCTATCCAAATGGCTATGTAGATCAATTGCGCACGAAGAGCCCACAAGTAAACTACATCAATGCTGCAATTCCAGGAACGGGAATAAGGCAACATAGATTGATAATTAAAAAACGGCTTCGGGATTATCAGCCGAATCGATTGCTTTATCAGTTTTATATTGGAAATGATTTTATCGACATTAAACATCCGACGAATAGCAATGGGCTTTCTTGGTTCAGAAAGTTCTATTGGAATGTTTCCGAAAGGCTTCTTTTTGTTCCTTATTTGAACTACAAACTTGCCATTTTCAAAGCGAAGAAACAGTCCATTGAAATGCTTCAAAAAGGAACATATTCTCCTGAAAACTACAACAATAGAGTAAAGTTAAACTTTAAAGGAAATCCCAACTATCTGGCTGAATCTCTGGAATTAAAAGGGGAAGCAGAAAAAGCTTATCAGGTTTGGAAAAAGAATTTTGAAGAAATTTTAAATGAACTGCCTCCAAAGACTAGAGTGAGTATATTGTTTGTTCCACATTGTGCACAGGTAAGTCTTAATTATGCAAGAAGAATGGCAGAATTGGGTGCGAATCTCAATGAAAATGCGCTCAAATTGAAATCAGACTACTATATGCGTATAAAAGAGGATTTTCCAAGAGTTGATCTTATTGATCCGCAAGAATATTTTCAAAATGTAGAACAATCTGGCAGACAGCTTTATTTCAACAATGACCCTCACCTGAATAAATTGGGTCAATATGTTATCGCTAAGTATTTATACATTAGAGGTCTTTAAGTTCCGTTTCGAATGCGTGTTGAAATATTTGGTAAATCATTTGAGGTAGACCCAGCAGATCAATTGGAATATTGGAAAATTATCGCTGAGGGTGTTTGGGAGGTGGACAGTTTTCAAGTATTACAATATTATTTGAACCCAACTGATATAGTTTTTGACATCGGTGCTTGGGCGGGTCCTTTGAGTTTATATTCCGCAGATTTTGTTCATCAAGTTTACAGCTTTGAGCCAGATCCGCATCTATTCCCCCAACTTAAAAAGAATGTGGAATTAAACCAGAATTTAGGATCGAAAATAAGCTGTTTCCCCATCGCAATATCTCACAAAAACGAAGAACAAAAGCTCTTTGCAAGAAATGCTTATGGGCAATCCTCTTCTAGCATTTTGAAACGCGCTAAGGATTCTATTTCATCTCATTCCTGCAAAATGGTTAGTCTAGAAAGTTTTATTAAAGAAGAAGAAGTTGAAAAGGTCAATTTTGTAAAAATGGACATCGAAGGAGGTGAATTTAATGTCCTTCCAAGTGTAGGTAATTTCTTAAACCTTATGCATTATCCTACCTTAATGGTCTCTTTTCATAGCTCACATTTAAGAGAGCATCTTTTGGGTAAAAACATCTCCAACTCATTTTTATCTAAGATCTTCTTGAAATTAAATGATGGTTTAAATCTGGGTTTATACAAAAAAGAGATTCAAAAGCATTACCAGAATTGTTTTGAAGTTCTAAAGTCATATCAATACGTCTATCTCTCGAATGGAGTGCCGATAAAATTAGACTACCTAATGAACAAGCTTGAATTATTGGATAAATGGAGTCTTATATTTAGTAACCAAGAATGGCTACAGCATGATTAAGAAATTTCTTTTTATTTCCCTATTTGGCTTATTTTGTTTTGTGCTCTTAGAGACTGGTATTGCTTTAATTACCAAGGCTGGTTACTTAAACATCATTATGCCAACTTATAATATGGGTGAATCTGAAGACCTATTGCCTGAAAGAAGTCTTTTATATGGCCACAGGCATCTACCAAACTCTTCTTATGAGGTGCGTAAAAATTGCCTGCACATCTCATATCGGTTCAATTCATTGGGATTTCGGGATGAGGATCATGAACTTAAAAGCAATGAAAAAAGGGTTATGGTAATCGGTGATTCTTTTTTAGAAGGATTAGGGGTAGAAGAATATGAGCGATTGCCTGATCTATTGGAAAAGCAATATGGAATCACGCATATTAATTTTGCAATGGCAGATAAAGGACCAACCCAAGCTTTTGTTATATACGATTCCTTAGGCTCCAAGTATGATCATGATGCTGTAATGGTAGCTTTATTCCCTGTTAATGACTTAATAGATGATGATCCCCATGTTGGTAAAAATGCAAATAGCATCAAACCCTGTTGGATAGGAGATTATCCAAATTATAAACTTGAATTTGTTCCTAAAAATGCTCCTTTAAATAAAGCTTCTTCCACTTGGAAGCAATTTCTCAAAACCTATACCTATACATACGATGCTTTATTTTACTTGAAGGAGCGCATGAAGGAGCTAATTGGAAGCAGAGCAAATTATCCCAAAACAGGCTATTTTGACTATACTGAAGAACAATTAAATCGCATGAAATACGCTTTGCTTCAAATCAAAACGAAGGCCAAGGGGAAGCCATTAATTGTAGTTTGCATTCCCTCCCATTTGGACTTACAAAACCAAGATAAAAACAAAACTTCTATTGAGAATTTATTGGCTTCTTTCTGCCAAGAAAATCAAATTGAGTTTATTGGACTATACAATGACTTCCTTAATAATTCTGAAAATCCTTCAAAGGAGTTTTATTATTCCTGTGACTCCCATTGGAACCCAACTGGCCACGAAATAGCAGCTAAAATTGTTGCGAACAACAGCGCTTTTTATAAATCACTGAGACCATGAATAAATTAAAAAAAGTGGTTAAAAAATTGAGTTGGGTATGGAATGATCTGCTATACAAAAGCAATTTAAAAACAATAAAAACTAGCAATACTGACAGAAGGATTTTGGTCTATCATGGAGTAACGAAGAATGCCAAAACAGACATTAACTCTCGCTTTATTTCTACAAGTTTATTTGAAAAACATTTGCTCTTTTATAAAACGCATTTTCATGTTGTGAGCTTAGAAGATTATTTAGCAGGAGCTTCACAGCAAGATAAATTGACCATTGCAATAACCTTTGATGACGGCTATCTTAATAATTTAGAGGAAGTTCTGCCTCTTTTAGAAAAACACGCAATTCCTGCAACCTTCTTCATTACTACAATTGAGAAAGCAGGATATAAATATCTGTGGCCTGATTTAATTGACTTATATCGATATACAGGTCCGAAAAATGCGACTTTTCTAGGTATGGACTTCCAGAAAAGAAAGCATGAATATGTTTCCACGAAAGGCACTTTAAAGCAACTTTTAAAATCAGGAAAGTGGTTGGATAAAAAGGAAGTATGCGATCAAATTTTAGCAGATAATGCTTTTATAAATGATAAAAGAATGTTCCCTTATTTTAAATTAATGAATGAGGAGCAGATTAAATTGCTTTCCAATAGTCCATATGCAAGTATTGGATCACATGCATTATATCATAATTGCCTTACTAAAGTAACATTAGAGGAAGCACAATTCGAAATAAAAGAGAGCAAAAAACACCTAGAGAAGCTAATTGATAATCCCATAGATTTTTTTGCATATCCAGATGGAGATTACAACGAATCGTTAATAGAAATTACCAAGAATTCTGGCTACAAACACCAACTATTGTTGGATTATAATGACCCCAAACACCCTAAGGATAAACGCTTAGCCAATAGATTCGGCATTAATCCCTACATTAGTTTTAATAACCAAATGCAATGCATTATAGATGGCAAATATTGATGCATATAAACTTGTGGCATTGGATGATGGCAATATCCACTTATTAAGAGGATTGTACCAAAAGGTGTTCGGGAAAAACTATAATCTTGAACAAATTAGGGCAAAATACAAACCAGAATATACCGACATCGTCGCTCAAGGCCACTTTGCTTTTTACAAAGGAGAAGCAATTGCTTTTCATGGTGCGATTCCCATGTACATGACCCAAGGTGGCAATCGTGAATTATGTGCCCAGTATGGAGATGCCATGACTCTAAAATCGCATACAGGTAATGGGTTATTCACAAAATTAGGTGAATTAACTGATGAATTACTGATACAAAAAGGCGTAAAGTTTGTGTGGGGTTTTCCGAATCAAAACTCAGAGTACGGTTATGTAAATAAGTTGCATTGGAGTGGTGAGGAGCGCATGCAATGTTTCAAAATAAAACTCAGATCCATTTCTAAAGAGCAGATATTCAGAAGACATCAAAAACTGCAAAAGAATTATCAAATTCAATTGTATAAACGCCTATCCCCATATAGAGTTAAAAAGTCAAATTTGAACTCTATAGATTTATTGCAGTATGGAGGGATTGAGCGAAGCGATGACTTCTATAAATACAAATCTTTTACTCCTAACTATTTTCTTTCTATAAAAGGAAATAAAGTATGGATTAAACCAAAGGGTGGGCTGCTTATTGGGGATATGGAAATTAAAAGTGAACAGAGCGTACTCCAGTGTATTCAGGAATTAATTTCACTGGGTAAAAGTATCGGCCTTCATCAATTGGTAATTCAAGCGAGCCCCAAAAGTCAAATTTGTCAAATTCTAAAAAAACACCATACTCCAATAGACACTTGGCTAATTGGATACAAAAACTTTGACTCTAATTTAGATTTGGAACGATTGCAGTTTACCTATGGTGACTTAGATACTTTTTAAACTAAAAAGGTAGTTTTTTTCACCCCATACCTTTTTGGAAAGCTCTTCTACCAATTCATATTCGAAATTATTGGCAATGGATTGAATATGGTCAATCTGGCAATCCTCAGATAAGATCATATATACATCTGAATTGGTATGGATATAGGACTGAATTGAAGAAAAAAGCTTGTCGAAATACTCAAAATTTTCACCGCAATACCATGCCTGTTCTTCTAAATTTTTGGGTTGTTTAGGATAGTAAGGTGGATTAATAATAATTAGGTCAAAGCTTTGTTTGTGAATACTTACGAATAAGTCAGACAAAACTGTTTCTACACTTAGATTGTTAAGGTTTGCATTCATTGAAGTGTTTTCAATGGCCTTAGGGTTGATGTCGGAAGCCAATACAAGTGCACCTTTTTTCGCGGCTAAGCAGCTGATGAAACCAGTACCACAACCCAACTCTAAAAACTTCTTTCCTTGAAGATTCATTCCTTGAATGAATTCCAATAATATCTTAGTGCTTAAGGTAAAATTTGGATAAAACACTCCCGGTAATACTGTGCCTTTTATGTCACCAAAACTGTAATTTCTTGCTTTAGAAAAGTAAAATTTGGCAAACCACTGTACAAATGGACCAATCAGTCTGATGATAAATTTTCTCATTCTCCGTAAAAGCCTTCAATTTCTGGCTGTCTGTATTTCCAAAACTTGTGCATGGCTTTGATTTCGTAAGGGTAATGATAAAATCCTGTTTTATAACGCCATCTGGATGCAGTACGCATTATGCTTTTCTTTAATCCCTGGATTCGATAATCCGATTTTGTAGGGTGGTAACCATTTAATACCGTTTCAAAGTTTTTAATCTTATCCACCATTGCAGGCGTAAGCCATGGAGTAAGTGGGTTTTTCCTGAGATCAAAATTTTCCCATGAAGGATCCAACCAATCATCCAGATTTTGTGGGAACTTAAAGCCAGCTTTAGTGATTTGTTCAAACAAGTCGGAGCCTTCTGTAGGCACTGGGCTGTATAAATAAATAATTATTTCTGTTTCTGGATTTAAGCGTTTTACTTCTTTGATAAAAGTTATATCATCCTCTATTTGCTTCATCACTTTGGTCTCACTTTCTCCAGGCATTCCCAAGACAAAGGAATACTCCGGAATGATTCCAAATTTTCTAAGTCTTACCGCAAAATCTCTAATCTGTGCAGCAGTTTGTGTACCTCCTTTATCCATTTGTTTTAAAACCTCATCGCTTCCAGTTTCCGCACCAAAAAATATCATTTCGCAGCCAGCCTCCTTCATTAAAGCAAGGTCTTCATCGCTGTATTTATCCAGGGTATCTATCCTTCCTTCGCCCCACCATTTTAGCTTATCATTGAGTACTAGTTTAGAAAATTCCACAACTCGTTTGCGAGAGGTAAAAAAGTTATTGTCATGAAATTCAATAGAATCGACACCATATTCTTCTTTAAGCATTTTGATGTCCGCGTAAATATTTTCTGCTGATTTTCCCTTCCACCGTGCATTATAAATGGGAACCACTGCACAAAAAGAACAGGTAAATGGACAACCAAAGCTTGAATGATATCCTATGGTTTTTTGACCCAAAAATGTCTTTTGCAAATAGCTTTTGATCGGATAAAATTCATTGTAAAATGTATATGGAAGATTTGGAAGAGAATCTTGATCTAATAATTCCTCTTTTGGTGATCTGTATATTTCGCCATCCTTTAGGTAGATTAAATTCCTAATTAACTCTGCACTCTCACCCTTTTCTATAGCCTCCAATAATTGAGGAAATGCATTATCTCCTGGACCATTAATTACATAATCTACATAACCGCTTTTCAATACAACTTGGTGTTGATTTGAAGCAAAGTATCCCCCCCAAATAATTTTGATTTCTGGATATTCTTGCCTAATTCTCTTGCTAATTGGGATAGCTTGCTTAAGCTGCGGACCAGGCATTACGGTACAGCCAAAATAGCCTACACTGCCTTCCTTTAAGTAATTATTGATAGTTTCCCAAGGATCAGTTTCCATATTGCCATCCACAAAAACCAATTCTCTTTGCCCATAAATTGAAGCACCAACCTGCAATATTGAATTAGGAATTCTATGTTTCCATTTTGCACTCTTTGGGTTAAACAGTAAGACTTTATTTTTCATGGCGATTATTTTCAAAAGTAATTGAATGCCTTCATACTTTTACCATTCATGGCTGTAGAGATCACAACAAAGGTTAATCTAGAATTTGAGTCTGCATATGTGGAAGTGCGAAACAAAGAAAACAGGCTATTGGATTTGAAGGATATATCGACTCTCCCATATTTAGCAAAAACTCACACCCATTACAAGGAATGGTTGGTAAGGGCTAAATCCATGCATCGTTTTTTAAATTACTTAAAGTCTAAGCCTGCCATTAAAAGCATACTTGAGATCGGATGCGGAAATGGCTGGTTTATTCATCAATGTTCCAGTGAAGTAGAATTAGCCATAGGAGTTGACATTAATTTAACTGAATTGCAACAGGCAGATCAAGTATTTGATAAAGAAAACTTGGCCTTTTATTATTGGGATATTTTCGAAAATTCACCTTTTGATAAAGCCTTTGATTGCATCGTATTTAATGCCTCTATCCAGTACTTCCCAGATCTAAAAAGCTTATTTAACCGATTGAAAGAAATCATAAATCCAGGTGGTGAAATTCACATTTTGGATAGTCCCTTTTACAAAACCAATGAAATCCAAGCCGCTAAAGAAAGAACCAAAGAATACTATGCCGAATTGGGGGCTCCAAACATGAGCGCCAATTATTTTCATCACGACAAAAAATTAATCGAGGACTTTAAGATATTGTATCGACCAAGAAAAAACCCTTTGATAAAAAGACTTAGTCCTTCTGATTCTCCTTTTGGCTGGTATTGCTTTACCGAGGGTTAAGGTTGTTGCTAAATATCATCTGCTTACGATATTCGCCATTGGTGTATCTTATGATATAAATTGCTCCAGCTTTCATTCGATCAACTTCTCTGCCCCTGATATCATAGATTTTATCAATAATCCAATCTTCTTGTTTTATAATGTGCTCTGTTAAAGCAGTAGTATTACAAAAAGTAGACAAAGAGTCTATTTGTATTGGATAGGACCCTATCATTCCTAATCCGTAGTCAACCCAAAGTTGATATTCGCCGACTTCTGTAATCGTTATTTCTTGGCTTGTTTCTCCAGTGCTCCACATGTAAGATTTCTTGCCAGTAGGAGCTGAAAGCTTGAGAATTCCATCTTTGTTTTCACATTCAATTTGAGGTCTTTCCCACTTAAAATCTAAATCATAGCTATTGGCTCGATAATTAACTACTGAATCTTTGAAAAAAAGCTCTGATACTAGACTATCTTTTCCATCTATAACAATGAAGCTTGGGCTGGGCCGATAAGTCAATCCATAGCCAATGGTGTGATAGCCAGCTCCAAAAGTTTGAAAGTTACCCATTGCTCTAGCGAAAAAAGCAGGCTCATATTTATAATCCCATATTTTTTCTGCAGCCCAGTTGATTGTATCCAATCTGTATTCAATAGCTCTAGTAATCTTGGGATTCGATGCTGCGTTAGCATTATCAAATAAACTTACATTGCCATTTGACAATCTTCGAAAATCATGTTGACCGCTAAAGCCACTATCGTTTATAAATTGAAAACTACTTGCCTTACCGCCAAGTTTCCATATAATATTACCGTTATTCCTATCTATTTTAAATATGGAATTGGTATGCCTCATGGAAACTAAATAATTGCCATCCATATCTTTTTCAATTGAATTTCCATGACAATAATCAAAGCCTGCTGAATCATAACCATATATTTCATCATAGGACTCCAATGGATCTAAATGATCATTGCTGTCCCAATCGAACAATAAATTGTGATTAAAATCAAACTCCTGAATTGTAAAGCCAACCAAATGGGTAGTGTCACTACCTCTAACTCCGCTGAATAGATGAGCACTTAAATCCACTATACTGTCGGATTTCCCAGAAATCAAGTAATTGCCATCAAAAGTTATATCAAATTCATGACTATCCATGGTATAGCCATTAAGCGGTTTTAATGAATCAACAACGACCAAATTCGAATCTAAAACTTTAAAATAATCTCCTTCAGCAAAAGTGAATATCTTCTTTGTTGGATGGTATTTAAAGTCCGTATACCGGCTAGTTGTTTTATTTGCATACCACAACACATATCCGAGGCTATCGAATATTACCAATGACCGCTTATATCTGTTGTTATTTGGGGGAATCAATAATGGGGTTGCCAAATATTCATTTGTAAAGTCATTATTATATAATTGAAATTCATATTCTGGGAAGAAACTTGGAACTGGACGATTAAAATTTTGTCCTAAAACAGTCATGCTACCGATAGTAAACAGAAATAGAAATACGCTAATTCTCATTTGCTTTCATCTTATAATTAGAAACTAAAGACTTTAATTTAAAAATGGCTGAATTTTTACTTAGCGTTTTTCCTTGAATCTTAAGTTTGTGAAAGTTTAACTCGTTCACGATTCTTCTAACCGCGTAATCGTAATACTTTCTAGAATAAGTACGTTTAAAATCGATTTGTCGATCGGTGCTTACTTCCCAATCCGGTTTCTTGGTAATAAATGGCTCGATTTGGTTATATAATCCAGTTCCTTTAATTGGATAAGCGACGGTAATGGTAAACTGATCTGGATTAGCCTCTTTTAAGTAGTTTATTGTTAAATCAATATCCTCTTTGGTTTCTGTGGGATAACCAACCATAATAAAAGTACCCGTTTCGATGCCATGCTTTTTAGTCAATTGCATCATCTGGCTTACTTGTTTTATATCTACCTTTCTTTGCATCAGATCGATAATTCTCTGTGAACCGCTCTCTGCACCGATCCATATTCTAAAACATCCAATCTCTTTTAATTGCTTAATTACCTCCTCATTCATTCGCTCCGCACGTGTGATACACTCAAAAGGGATTTTGATTTTCCGTTTGGTCATTTCTGCATGAAATGCAGACAACCATTTATGACTAACAGTAAACACATCATCGACAAACCAAAGTGCATCTGGTTGATAATTTTCTATCAAATATTCTATCTCATCGGCCACTAATTTTGGGCTTCTCCTTCTATAACTTTGACCATAAACTGCGGTGCTACACCATTGACAGGTATAGGGACATCCCCTTTGCGTTGAGATATTTAATGTACTTTTCCCATGGTGTTCTTTCCATACAGAAAGGTATTTTGTTAAGTCGACTTTTTTTCGATTTGGAAAAGGTAAATCGTCAATGTTTTTAATTTTTATCCTTGGAGTGTTTTTCACCAACTTGCTACCTTCTGCCTTAAATGCCAATCCAGAAACTTGTTTAAAATCCCTTTCTCCATAAAATTGGTCTACAAATTCTTTGAATGTTTCTTCCCCTTCTCCAACTACTATATAATCAGCTCCATGAATCAAATAATTTTCCCAATTATAGGTGACATCTGGCCCTCCTAAAAGAATTTTGGTTTGTTTTAGCATTGGATCCTCTTTCATCTTTTTAACCAACTTCAACAATTTAATTTTGGTCATCAAATTGGTATATAGGGCTAATATTTCTGGCTTTTTGTTGCGCATATAATCGATCCAATCTTGCTCAGAACTGAAGGTAGAATCGAATACTTCATGATCAACTTTTTGCTCTTCTAAGTAAGCTGATATGTATAGTAATCCAAGAGTAGGATATGGTTTCATAATTCTAAGCTCTGTCAGGTCTTCATTCAAGAAATAAGCATGTGATAATACAATGTTCATTTTCTTTTCGCTATTAAGACGTAATGGTCAGCATATGCTGAAAGCGAAGAAAACCTTCCAAAGAAAGACTCTAAGCGATTAAGGAAACTTAGAATTATTAAACGCCTTTTAAAAAAAGGCTCCATATATGAAGGAGGCAAAAAAATGGATGAAGGTTTTATCAGCAACACATCATAGATGTCTTTTAATCCATTTTTTAAGGTGTAAGGCGAATGGTAATAGGTGTCCACAATACTTTCATTAACATTTACTTCCAATGCTTTGTTTGAATTTCTTCTACCAATTTTATTCCATTGAAACCGAAAGAAAAAATACAAATCTTCCATCAAACAGTATTTGGGCATTAGCACAAAGACCAAATGATCCCCGCTATTCTGCACCTTACCTATGTCATTTAATAAATGACTTAAGCGATTTGAATCCATGCAATTAAGACCGCCAAAATTTGAAAACAGCACATTCGATTGCTTAAAATTATCATCTGTTGTTAGGTGATCAAAAGACAATTTATAGAATTTAATCTTATTACTTCTCGATCGAATTGCGACTTGGATCATTTCTTCAGAAGCGTCGGTAGCAACAATTTCATGTCCATTTTGGGAAAAATAATCTGCATCAAAACCGGTTCCACAATTGATTTCAAAGATTTTCTTAGAACCATTAAAAAGACCTAATCGATCTAGCCAATGATAGACGCGCTTTCTTTGGAGTTTTCCAATATGGCTATTGGTAAAAACCGCATCATATTCTTCTGCCGCCGAATCAAAACTGCCTTTTTCTTTCAACCTTCTCTTCTTTTCTTTCTACAAGAATAGCTATTTTCGGAGACTAACATCTGTCCATTTCATGAAAAGACTTTTAACGCTAATTCTGCTTTGCTTATTTGGTTTTCTGCTTTTAGAAGTCTCTTTAGCCATATATGTTTATGCAGGTGAAATTAAAGTTGAATTGCCCACCTACTCCATGGACAACACACAGAGTTTTTGGTATGATTTGAATGGAGATTTTGGTACTTGGCACATCCCTAATGATTCTTATCGCCAGAAGAAAGAATGTTTTGATGTCACCTATAGCAGCAATTCTCATGGGTTTCGAGATGTGGAAAGAGAAACTAAATTCATGGGCAAAAGGGTAGTCACTCTAGGTGATTCATTTGTGGAAGGATTAGGAGTTCAACTGGAAGATCGCTTGACAAACCAGTTGGAAGTTTTAAGCAATATCCCACACCTAAATTTTGGATTGGCTGGAAATTTTGGTCCAACACAATACGCTAAATTGTATGAAAGTTACGCTTCCAAATTTGATCATGATGCCATCCTAGTAGGTATTCTGCCTTCTAACGATTTCATCGATGATGATTATAAAATCAATAAAAAAATTGGATCTAACCGATATCGACCATTTTGGGTAGGAGAATATCCAGATTATCAATTGTTTTACTTTCAGGATAGTCTACACAAGTCATCGGTAAACAAACAAGACCTAAAACCATTCAAGCAAGTTCTTAAAAACTTCACCTACAGTTACAATGTGCTTTTATATTTTAAAACACTCTGGAATCAAAGGATTTATATGCAAGAGGAAAATCAAAATAAATTCGTTGTTCCTTCTTACTTTGAGTTTAATGAAGCGCAATTAAATCGTTTGATTTACTCTTTATCACATATCAAGAATTATGGGCAGGAAAAAAAAATGTTGGTTTTTACCATTCCTACGCTAGAGGAAATTCTTGAATTTCAACAAAACAAAATCAATCCACTTGGTGAAAAACTGAAACTATTTTGCAGTAAAAATGGGATCATTTATGTCGACCTATTAGAGCATTTTCAAGGAATTTCAAAGGAAGAGGCTCAAAAATTATTTTTATCATGTGATGGGCATTGGAGTGAATATGGAAATACGCAAGCAAGTCTATTAATTCATGACGCTTTTAATTATTATCAAAATTGAGCCATCAATCTCTGAAATATATCGCCTTTATTTTTTTGCTTTGGGTGGCTTGCATCTTGCTTATTAATCCAATAGGCAATTTCCCACTCAATGACGATTGGAGCTATGCAAAGTCTGTCAAAACCTTATATGATAATGGCAAATTAGTGCTTTATAACTGGGGGGAAATGACTCTAATTGCGCACATTTATTGGGCGTACCTATTTGTCCAAATTTTTGGTTTTTCTTTTACAGTACTTCGTTGGTCTACTTTAATTTTTTCTTTAGCAGGTGTATTAGGAGTATATGCCATTTGCAGGCAATTAAAGTTTACTGAAAAACATTCATTATTAGCATCAGTACTTCTTTTAGTCAACCCTATTTACCTTGCATTATCCTTCTCATACATGACTGATGTTCCATTTTGTAGTTTGTGTATTTGGGCCATCTACTTCTTTATTCGAGCTAGGCATAAATATTCAATTAAGGATTTACTGCTCGCTACTTTTTTTTGTGTTTGGGCGCTAATGATACGACAATTGGCTTTCGTAATTCCAATTGCTTGGTTGATTGCTATCCTTGGCACAAGGTCAATAAATAAAAGAAACATGCTATTCTCCTTGACCCCATTAATCCTCTTGTTAATTTGTTATTTCTCTTATGGGTATTTGATGAAATCGAATGGATTGCTTCAAGAACGATACAACGATAAACTCGGTTTATTGACAAATACACTGCTTTCATTTAACCCTAAACTATTGATCAACATTCCGGGTTACTTTTTTGTAATACTAGCCTATTTGGGATTGTTTCTTGGACCATTACATTGGTTTAAATTTCGAGAGCTCATTTCAAGTAAAAAATCCAAAATAATTGCCTCAATTTATGTTATTGGGATAAGCGGAATTTTAATTGCTACTGGCAAATTCATTCCTTCTTTGGATAATGTTTTCATTGATTTCGGTATCGGGCCGACCACTTTATACGACCACTATGGTAACTTCACCCAAAGTCCTAATCCCCAGCTTCCAAAAGTTTTCTGGTGGTTGATTACCTTTTTAGGTGTTCTGGGGAGTTCCGTCTGGATAATTGAAGTTTTCCAATTAAAGGCACGCCTCCATGAAAGAAAATTTTCTTTTTTGTCTGTCTTTATCCTGGCATGTATATTCATCTATGTTGCCCCATTTGTTGTAGTTGGAATATACGACCGGTACCTTATCTTTTTGATGCCACTATTTGCGATTTTACTTTTAAAAAACACACCAACCGAAACCAGAATAAAGCCTATCGTTTATGCCTTTGTGCTTGTAATTAGCTGCTTTTCTGTTGCAGCGATACACGATTACTTGAGCTGGAATCGATTGCGTTGGCAAACATTGAATGAACTCGCCGAATCCGGTGTACCTTTATATAAGATTCAAGGAGGCGCTGAATTCACTGCTTGGCATCATTACTCCGATTATGATGAGAAGTGGTGGGAAAACGTCCAAAATGACTTCGTATTGGTGTTTAATCCAGATAAAGGTGATAAGATTTTGAAAGAAGTAAATTATAACAGATGGTTGCCAGGCGAAGGAAAAATGTTCTTGGTAAAAAGACAACTTTAAAAAGCACTACAACATCTGCTACAAGCTGGTAATTGACCACCAGATTTTACGATCTCTTTTCTAAAGTTTCCATAAGCAGATGAGTTCCAAATTTCTTTCAAACTTTGCTCATGGATATTTCCCATGCTTACATTATAACATCTACCATGTGCTGGAATTACGCTGCCATCTGTTTTGATCATTAAATTGGTAAAGACATCATTACATGTTCTGCCTAACTTTTTCTCTGGCTCGTTATAATAAACTTTCAAAGTCTCTATGTCAGAAATATCTGGCGAAAAAGAGGGTTCAAAATGATAGGTATTGCTTTTGATTTGTTGAATTTGTTCAGCAAGAACTTCCAAATCAATTTTGGAAAAATCAGTTTCTTCTATGTTAGAATGTGTTGCTCTATATACATTTCCATAAATCGCATTATGGCTGTCTGACATTTCCTTAGTGATGAAATTTTGGTGCATAAACCCCAAATGCTCTATCGCTTGTTTGTCGAAATAGGCAACAAATTCTTCCAATTCTTTATAGTTCCATTCTGTGATTACGCAATAGATATAAACCTTAGGCGCATCTGGAAACTGACTTAGATAATCTATACCCTCGATTGCTTTTTGAAAGGATCTTTTATTTCCTCGGATGTAGTTGTGCGTATCTTCCAAACCATCTAAAGAAATATAAAGTTCTGAAAGCCCACCTTCCATTAAATCATCTGCTTTTCGTTTGAGGTTTAGTGCATTTGTAGTTATCGTCGTTGTTAGTCCCTTATCCTTAGCGTAAATCAAAGATTCCTTCAATTCAGGATAAACCAAAGGCTCTGTAAATGCATAACCTATCTTGGCATTGGGGTAGTACATAGCGGTTTGATCACAAATCTTTTTAAATAATTCAATTGGCATATTTAGCGGCTTTGCGCCAAGCAAATTCTGAGCGAAATTGGTCTCTAAATTTTGCGTTCCTACATCACACATTTTGCAATGCAAATTGCACACATTATTTACTCCTAAAATGATGTATTCGGGAGAGAAAAATAATTTCTGCGGGAGGAAAACCTTATTTGCTTTTTTTAAGCTTCTTGTAATCAAGTCCTAATTTTAATTCAAAAATACATCTTTAATGTAGGCATCAACAGTAGATTCAATTTTGTAAGGAGTATACCAATTGATTTTATGGTCAGAAGTCAAAAAATCATTTAAGAAATTAACTGCCTCTTCTGTTTGCTCAAAAGTTGTAATTTCCTGAATTTCTGGAGCAATACCAACTGCCTTTGTAAATACCTTAACACCCAAAGCAACAGCTTCAATAAATACTAAACCAAAGGATTCATACTTTGTAGGATGAAGCAATACTCTCGATTGAGCAACTTTATTTAAGGTCTCTTGACGCCCCATACTCCCAAGTAGTTTTACATTTTCAGATAACTTAAGTTTTTCAACTCTGTTCTTTAAATGATTCGATTGTTCCCCTTCCCCAATTATTTCTGCTCTTACTTCCGGAATGAACTTTTTCAATCCATCAATGATTTCAAGAAATTGGACAAAATTTTTGTTTTCATTTAACCAGCCAACTCCTATTACATCGATGGTTTTTTGATCTGAAACAAATTTGGATAAATCCTCAATGCCCCAAGGAATGACATGATTTGCTTTAAACCTTGAATTTGCTATCAATTTTTCATTCTGAAAGTTAGAAATTGCAATAAATTCTGGTTTAGATTTGATCTTATTGAGGTAAGGGTTTTGTTTTAAAACATCTTGTCCCATTAAAGTACAACTGTGTTTAATCTTCAACCTCTTTGCTACCCTATTTCCAACCAATGTACACTCTCCTAACCAAAGACTATGTACAAAATCAATATGGTGCTTGCGATTGATTTTTTGGGCATAATAAAAGGCTTTATTCAAGGTAAAAATTTTTCGAATTCCTTTTTTGTTTTTGCCTGCAAGAGCATAAACATTAATACCATTCCAAGCATAAAAAGAAGCTCGATAAGGATATTGGAAACTAATCACAGTCACAGTAAATTGATCCCTTTTTATAAGTTCTTGAAGAAACAATTGGAGCGCAGGTATGCATTTGCTATCGTTCTCGTCTTCGGGAAAACCAGGTGTCAGTAAAAGAATGTGTTTCTTATTTTTCAATGACATAGACCTCCCATCCTTTTTCAAAAGATTTTATTCTCAACAATTGATGATCGCGATTTAATTTTTCCCAATTAATCATGGGTGTTTTGCCTTCAAATCTTGAACCAAACTTTTCTTCATTGAATAAAACCAAAGCTTGGGGTTCAAAGTTTAATATTTCTTCAAACCATAAATTTTCATATTCAAACTTCAAGCCCCTTTGTTGAAGTGCCAAATCCATTTCAAAACAATACAGGGTGTTATTTTGATGATCTTTTAGAAAGTCGACCACTTCCTTTTCCAGTTTGTTTCTTTCTAAAGAAGGATAAATTGATCGTGCAAATAATCCCAATTGTGCGAAAATTGCCATTAGGATAAATGCATTTTTATACTTGCCTAATTTGCCCATTAGAAATTGAAATCCGCCAAACATCAAAACAATAAAAAGTGGATAGGTTGGGAATAAGTATCGATCGCCTTGGAATGTTACACCAGAAAGAAACAGGGCATTTAAAATGACAGAAATTGTAAGGTATAATAACGGTTGTTTAAGCCAATTCTGATTCTTTTTAAAGGCAAGAAAAAGAAAGACTACATTCAAAAAACAATATCCTGGATAAAGAAACAAACCAAAGTAGTACAGAAGGTTAGGAAAGGTATAGGTATGTGTTGCCAAATTGTGTTCTGTTGTTGAAACAAAGGAAGTTTTAAAAAAATTACCAATGTTCCACTCCTCCAAAAAATGGTGACTAACTACAGTGCTATCTTCAATCCCTTTGATTGAAAAGTGAATTCCTATCAATAGCAATGGGGCTATAAATGCCAATAAATTTTGCCATCTAAATGACTTAATATAAGTTGGGATAATTAGAATAATAAAAGGGAATAGTGGAACCACATTTCCGTATCTACTAAATACACCATAGGTGGCAAATACGCCAAAGAGCAGGATGGATTTAGTTTCTTTCTTCAGCCGGAATTTTAATGCATAAAAAGCAGCCGCACATAAACAAAATACACCCAAGAGATCTGCCATGAACTGCATGCCATTACGCATCAAATATGGTGCTAACAAAACTGTAATCAGTGTGTAATACCGGCTATCTTCGTTGTTCGAATAGCACAGCTTGATGATTCTATTGGTATAGTAATAGATGCCGATTAAGCATAAGATTGAAAGCAATTGACCTGCAAAACTTACAGGCATCAAGAAGGATAAAATCGCAATCAATATTGGATAACCAACGGGCCAAAAAAAACTGCCAGGATCATCCCCATGAAGGAAGAATTCTTTCAATGAAATGGAATAGCGATAGTATTCATAGCTATCCATGCCATACAAACCATCAAAGCCTATTAATCGAACAATTAATAGGCAAATTATTGGCAGAATTAAAGCGGTTTTAAGTAATGTATCTTTACTCATGAGTCTTAACTGACTTAACAAATAAAGCAATAGTTTATTAATCTTGATAGCACCTTATTTTGGTTTACATAAAAATGCTGTTCATTTGTACTCCCTACTAATTCTTGAAGATTGAATATAGAAAAACACATCTCTTCCATTTCGATTGAGCAAACTATTGAAAAAGAGAAAGGCCGCTTTATGCAAGCTAAACCCTTTCCACACATGGTTATTGACGATTTTCTTATTCAAGATATTGCCGAGGCAGCCTTAAAGGATTTTCCAGATGTAACAGATGCGGGATGGATACACTACATTCATTTCAACGAAAAAAAACATGGTTTAAATAAAGTAGAGCTGCTTCCAACTACTTTTCAAGAGCTCATTAAATCGCTTAACTCTCCAAAATTTGTCTCTTATTTAAGCGATTTAACAGGAATTAAAAATTTAATTGCAGATCCTCAATTGGAGGGTGGAGGATTGCATCAGAGCAGCAAAGGTGGATTCTTAAATATTCACGCTGACTTTACGGTTCATCCGCATAAAAGAAAGTGGCGAAGAAGAGTCAATCTTTTGATTTATTTCAACAAAAACTGGCAAAAAGAATTTAAAGGAGAATTGGAATTATGGGATAACAAAATGAAGAGCTGTGAACAAAAAATTGAACCCATTTTTAATCGATGTGTAATTTTTGAAACCTCAGAAGATTCATACCATGGTTTCCCTGATGCGATTAATTTTCCAGAGGGTGATAGCAGAAAATCCCTAGCACTTTATTACTTTACTGAGGAAAAATTGGTTCCATTAAAAAGAGCCACTAACTATCGAGCTCGCCCAGGAGATGGCATAAAGGCCATTTTTATTTATTTGGATAAGATGGTATTGAGCTCATACAATAAAATAAAAGGGATATTGGGAATAAACGATGACTTTGTAAGCAATATATTAAAACGTTTTAATCGCAAGTGAAATCAAAGGTTAGCTTTTTATTCTTTTTCCTATTAGTTGTGATCGTTCCGCTGTTTTATTCGGAATTGGTTATGGATAATGCGCTATTGCCAAAATTCATCGCCTTAAGCATTGTGCTTACCCTTGGTGGAATTTATCTTTTGAGATTATCTGATCGACTTGTTCAAGAGATCAAATGGATGGACCTCTTGTTGATTGTTTATGCTTTTAGTGCATTACCATCTGCTGTATTTGCAGTAAATAAGATGGCCTTTTTATATGAATTTCTAAAGATTTTATTATTTATTATAACCTACTTTCATTGCAAGATTTATTTTCTTCACAATAAAGAGCAATCGATTTCGGCCATTATTAAGGCCTGTCTAGTAGCAAGCATTTTAGCAATTGTATTTAGTCTTCCAGACTTCTCGGAAGCTTTAAAAACCCGAGAGAACTTTTCTGCAACTGTTTATTTAATTGAAGGTAAGCATGGCCATAGAAACCTTTTAAGCAATTGGATATTACTGCTTATTCCATTTACGTTTTTAGGTCTAAAGAAAGAAATCAAATGGCCTAAAATGCTTTTTATTTTTGGCTTAATTGCTCAAATCATAATCATTTTATTACTCAGAACTAGAGCAACATATATCGGGCTGATGCTTATGGCTCTAACTGTACTATTAGCCTACTTCAAGCCTAAAATATTAAAACCGGCATTCTCAACAACTTTAGTTGTCTTCTGCCTTGCAATTATATTCACACTTTTCACTCCAGTTGTGACCAATCTATTAAGTGATTTAGCAGGTGAAACAGGCTCCATTAGCGAACGTCTGATCGTTTGGGAAAAAACCATTCCAATGGTCAAAGAACATTGGTTATTTGGCGTCGGTTTAGGAAATTGGAAGTTGATTTTCCCAGAACAAGGATTAGATGGACTCCACAGAGCATTATATGGTAATACTGTTTTCGCAAGACCTCATAACGACTTTCTCTGGACTTTTGTAGAATCAGGAATCATTGGTATAGGCTCGTTCATTGGCATTATTACTTTGGCCATAAGTGCAGCAGTAAATAACATTACTCAACAAAGCAAGACTCCCTGGTTGACAATTCTTAGCTTGGCAGGTGTTCTTGCTTATATGGGAGTTTCTTTTTTTGATTTCCCAAAAGAAAGAATTGAACACCGAATTATATTAGCGATTTTACTTGCTTTTTTAGGAACCATACCAACCGAAAAGTCAAACATTAAATTACCCTTTAAGGTTAGTATCAAATTACTAACTCTATTGGGAATAGTGATAGGTAGTTTCAGTGCATATTTTGGATTTAATCGGTATCAATCTGAAACTTTTATTCGAAAAGCCATAGTAGCAAAGGATAACGGAAATTATTTATTAATGAAACAACATGCTATTGCTGCCAATAATTTCTGGATAAAAGCGGACAATAATGGCATACCCATCAAATGGTATGAAGGTGTGGCTAACTTTCAATTAAATGAGATGGATCAAGCTTATGTAAATTTTGAAGAAGCTTTTAATCTCTGTCCAAATGATGTAAATGTTTTAAATAATGTAGGTACTGTCTATTTCTTAAAAAACGATTTCCAAAATGCAATCCTTTTTTACAAAAAGGTATTGAATATAAATCCAGAAAACGAAAACTCTAAGTTGAACTTGGTTTCAGCCTATGTAAGACTCGGTGAATGGAAATTGGCCAGTATCTGGTACAATCAGCTGAAGTTGAAATCGGAAAGAACTGAAAACTTGAGGGTTCAAATAGAGGCTAATCTTTGATCCGTTTAAAGCCAAACAAAAGGCTTGATATAACAAATCCAATAAGACATCCTATAATCGCAAAGCCAATTTTGTTGGGAAAACTTGGGTTTTTATAATGATTAAAACCTAAAACCAATTCTACTGGTGCAATTAATTTTTTACCAAACTCATAATTCAGCAAACGTTTGTATAAATAAAGTTCTTGTTCATATATGCCAACCGGATCAAGTGGTTCCCCATAAACCAAACCTTCCCCCTTTCCAGATTTTAATATACTTTCAGAGACGACTCCTTTCAATTCATTGAGTTCCTCAATCTGATCTTCCACCTTTTGAGATAGCTTGTTCAACTTGTTTTCATACAATTCTCTATTCTTTCGCACATAGTCAATATCGCTTAAAAAACCGATTAAGGCAGTTTCTAGCGAATCTAAAATTGAATTATCCGTCACTTCTACCAATACTTTAAAGTGCTGACGAGTATCTGAAGTATCGTAATATTCTTTGGCTTCTATTTTGTATTTTATCTGCCTCAAATACTCTACAGAAGATGGATTTATATTTAAGATTTGTCCGACCTCATTATAATTCTCTTCCTCTATCAATTGGTTGATATTGTATACCTTATCGTGATGCAAACTACTTAGAACATTTCTCGCTAGGTAGGTTGCCTCAGTTTTAAAAACGGGTTTGAAAGAATAGCTTATAAGATATCCGATAACAGCGAAAACTAAGCAGTATAATATTACTTTCAGCTTGTGCTTATACATTGCTACTATGTAATTTTTGATTCCATCGAAGAAGGATTTAATACTTCTTGAAATCAATCGATAAATTGGACCGAAGTCAATTTCTTCGTTAGAATTACTAGTTTCATTTTGTTGATTAATGCTATCCAAAACCTATAAATTTGAATTCAAATCTATTTATTTTGAATGAGATTGAACAAAACTCATTCCCAATAAAGAAGTTGAGCTAAGTAAACCAAAATGAAGGTCAATAAATTCTATTTATTAATTCTTATTTATTTTTTCTTCAATAGTGTAGGATTGCCGCATGGATTGCTTTATACTACCTTACTTACACCTTTGTTTATTTATTGGTTGGTAAAGAAGAGCCAAACAAAACTTATTCTTCGGTATTTTATTTTCACCGGACCATATGTGATCATTCACAGTATTTTAGGTATAGATTTTAGCTCTTTTCTCAAGTCCTACAGTCTGCTTTTTGCCACCTACATTTTCATGATCACTTTTTACATTAAACTGAAAGAAAAACAAGATTTGGGAAAACAGTTCAAACAATTATTGTTGTTGAACTTTTGCTTTACCATTATAGCAATTATCCTATACTTTACCCCGCTACAGCTATACGCTTGGACAGTAAGAAATTTAACGCTAACAATACAAAACTTTCCAAGGCTTCAACTTCTAACCTATGAGCCATCTTATTATTCTACTCTTTTGAGCCCAATTGTCATTTTTTATGGTTTAAAACTGCTTATTGAAAAAAGAGAAATTAAACAATCCATCGCCTATATATTGTTGATTCTCTTACCCTTAACCTTGTCCTTTTCTCTTGGTGTAATTAGTGCTTTGCTCATTAGTCTATTTCTTGTCATTTTGAAATATCAGAAGCTTTTTTTTGGGAAAACCGTTTTATTTCATTCGATTGTTTCTATCGTAATTGTAGGAATAATTACATTATTCCTACTAGCTATATTTTACCCCGACAATCCATTGTTTAGGCGAATAATTGATATCATCTTTGGTTATGATCTTTCTGCCAAAGGAAGAACCACAGAAGCAATTAAATTATCCTTCTTGGTTGCTGATACAAAAAGCTCCTTATTTGGTGTAGGTGTAGGTCAAATAAAAATTATGGGTGATGTTGTTGTCAGAACATATTATAATTATCATGCTGCTGATATTCCAATTATTAGAATTCCTTCAGCTATAGGGGAAACCATAGGAACTTTCGGCATAACAGGTCTTGTTCTGCGCTTATTTATTGAACTTTATTTGATGGTGAAAACAAAAGTATTTGATAACCTCTATCGAGCTTCAATATTCATATACATTTTTATATACCAATTTACAGGAAGCTACCTTACCAATATAGCCGAATATGTTCTTTGGGTAATTGCCTTTACCCCTGCCTTTTACCAATTTGAAATTTCTAGAATCAAACAATTGAAAGATTAAGTCAATTAGTCAAAATCATAAGCCTACTTTTGCGCTCAAATTGATATTCAATGCAGAACATTTCAGAAATTTTAGAAAAATTAAATCTTAAGTCTATCCACTCTGGAACCTCAACTGGTAACAATTGGTTTGAAGACGCGACCGAAAAAATTGAGTCCATTTCTCCGGTGGATGGAAAGTCAATTGGAAATACCTATACCACAAATCATGAAATTTATGAAAAGGTAATTTCAACAGCACAAAAAGCATTTGTAAATTGGAGAAAGTTGCCTGCTCCACAAAGGGGTGAAATTGTTAGGCAGTTTGGAGATAAGCTGAGAAAGAATAAAGAAGCTTTAGGTGCATTGGTTTCTTATGAAATGGGTAAATCGTATCAAGAAGGATTAGGAGAAGTTCAAGAAATGATCGATATCTGCGACTTTGCGGTAGGTCTATCCAGACAGCTGCATGGGTTTACGATGCATTCGGAAAGGCCAAATCATCGATTATATGAACAATATCACCCATTGGGAATCGTGGGAATTATTACTGCATTTAATTTCCCTGTTGCCGTATGGTGTTGGAATACAGCATTAGCATGGGTGGCTGGAGACGTATGCGTTTGGAAAGGCTCTGAAAAAACTCCATTTTGCAGCATTGCTTGTCAAAAATTAATCGCAGAAGTATTGAGCGAGAACAATCTTGATGAAGGAATAAGCTGTTTAATTACAGGTGATTATAAAGTTGGAGAGTGGATGACCAACGATAAGAGAATTCCATTAGTTTCTGCTACTGGAAGTATAAGAATGGGTAAAATAGTTGCTGAAACTGTTGGAAGAAGATTAGGTAAGACTTTACTTGAATTGGGAGGAAATAATGCGGTAATCCTTACTCCTTCTACAGATTTAAAATCTGCAATTCCCGCTTTGGTTTTCGCCTCAGTAGGTACTTGTGGTCAAAGATGTACAACAACAAGAAGGTTAATTATACACGATAGCATTTACGATCAAGTAAAAGATAGTTTAGTAAATGCCTACCAACAGATTAAGATTGGCAATCCTTTAGATGAAAATAATCATGTGGGACCATTGATTGATAAAGCAGCTGTTGATGCTTATTTAAAGGCAATTGAGGAAGTAAAAAATCAAGGTGGAGAAATGTTAATCGATGGAGGAGTAATAGAAGTGGCAGATCACCATTCTGGTTGCTATGTAAAACCTGCTATTGCTGAAGTACAAAATGATTGGCAAATCGTACAAGATGAGACTTTCGCCCCGATACTTTACCTATTAAAATACAGCGATCTAAACGAAGCAATTGAGATGCAAAATGATGTCGTCCAAGGATTATCTTCTGCTATTATGACAAACAGTATGCGGGAGATGGAGTTATTCTTGTCAGCCGAAGGTTCTGATTGTGGTATTGCCAATGTAAATATTGGGACTTCAGGAGCAGAAATTGGCGGTGCTTTTGGTGGAGAAAAAGAAACTGGAGGTGGAAGAGAGTCAGGGTCTGATGCTTGGAAGGCATATATGCGTCGACAAACCAATACCATCAATTACGGAACTGAACTTCCTTTGGCGCAAGGAATTAAGTTCGAACTATAGTGCTTTTAATATTCTAGCCAGTTAGATAAAATTTGCTTCCCGTTTGATGTCAGTATACTTTCTGGGTGAAACTGTACTGCATAAATTGGCAAAGATTTGTGTGTCATTGACATTACATTATTTTCTTCATCGACAGAAGTTATGCGAAAGTTTGTATTCGTAATTGATGTGTCTACGACCCAAGAGTGATAACGTCCTACATTGAACTTTAGAGGAAGATTCTTGAATAATATATCTTCCGGTTCACTGACTTCTATCCTCCTTTTTTGGCCATGAATCACTTGATTTAAATTTTTCAAACGCATGCCATAATGTTCTGCTAATGCTTGAAGACCAAGACAAATACCCAATACTTTTTTATCCTGAATAATAAAAGGCAATAGTTCTTCTAATGCTCCCGCATCCTTTGGTAATCCAGGTCCCGGTGAAATGACAATTTCATCATACTTTCCTATTATTTGCTTAGACAATTCCGTGTTCCTTATTACATCTACTTCTTTGTTAGATAGTTCGCAGAGGTAATGGTATAAATTATAAGTGAAAGAATCGAAGTTGTCAATGAGCAGTATTCTAGACATGCAATGAAAATAAAAACCCCTAGTATAAAACTAGGGATTTTGTGTTGAGGTCGCGAGCGGATTCGAACCGCTGTAGATGGTTTTGCAGACCACTGCCTAGCCACTCGGCCACGCGACCATTTTTTTGGAAGTAGCCAAAATTACGAAAACCGATTGCACTTACAACTTATGCGATACTATTCTTCGATGACTACGCTTACCTTCTCTAAATTGCCAGAAATGGGAGGTTTGTGCTTGCTAACCTCAATTTTAATCGAATGTATTTTGGGGAATTCCTTTTTTAGCTTTTGTACGATTCTATAGGCTAGATTTTCTATCAATTTTGATTGGATTTTCATTTCAGTCTCTATGATTTCATAGACTGCAGCATAATCAACAGTTCCATTTAAATCATCCTCTTCAGCTGCTTTTGTAAAATCAGTTTCTAAACTCAAGTCGACCGTAAACTTGCCTCCTATTTTTTGCTCTTCTGGATGAACCCCATGATAGGCAAAAAATTCAGCATTTTGGATTCGAATTATGTGCATTCAACTCAACTTTTGTATTCCTGCTTCAATTCGATTTAAACACTCTGATTTCCCTAATAAAGAAGCAATTGCAAACATGGAAGGCCCCATGCCTTCTCCGGTGATTAGCAATCTAAACAATGGAAGTACTGCTCCAATCCCCAAATTTTTCGATTTTAGGAATTGTTTAAACCTTCCTTCAATTTCTTCCGAATTAAAGTCCTCAATGGAATTTAGTTCTTCCAACCATTCATTCATTAAGTCCGCGCTTTCTGCTTTCCACTTTTTTCGTACTACTTTTTCATCATATTCCGCAGGCTTCCTAAAGAAGTAAGTTCCATTTTTTAAAATATCTGTAAGGAATGTTGCTCTCTCTTTCATCAAACCACAAACTTCTGCTACAAATTCAATAGATTTTTCTCCTACAATTTCTTTATTCTCCTCTATCTCTAGCAATTGGGCAGCAAGCAAACCGTTATCTTTTGCACGCAAATATTGTTGATTGTACCATTTTGCCTTTTCTGGGTCATACTTGGCGCCAGCTTTACCTACACGTTCTAAAGAAAATGACGCTATCAATTCTTCTAATTCAAAAAGTTCTTGGTTATTTCCAGGATTCCAGCCTAAAAACGCAAGAATATTGATAAATGCTTCGGGGAAATACCCTTTTTCTCTATATCCTGATGATATTTCATTGCTTTGTGGGTCCTTCCATTCTAAAGGAAAAACAGGGAATCCTAAACGGTCTCCATCTCTTTTGCTCAACTTTCCATTACCGTCTGGTTTTAATATTAATGGCAAATGCGCGAAATCTGGTCGATCCTCTTCCCAGCCAAGTGCCTGGTATAAATAGATATGCAATGGTGCGGATGGCAACCATTCCTCTCCCCTTATCACATGGGTTATATTCATCATCTTATCATCCACAATATTGGCCAGATGGTAAGTCGGCATGCCATCAGACTTGAATAGAACCTTATCGTCTAAATTGGAAGAGTGCACAGACACCCAACCCCTAATCAAATCGTGAAATTTGATTTCTTCATTTCTTGGTATTTTGATCCGAATAACGTAAGGTGTATTTTCCTCTAATTTCTTTTGCACTTCTACTGCCGAAAGAGACAAAGAGTTCTTCATTCTGGTTCTACTAATCGCATTGTACTGAGGTGCAGCAACTCCTGCCTTTTTTAAATCAGATCTCATTTGCTCTAGTTCTTCCGCAGTGTCAAATGCGTAATAAGCAAGGTCTTTCTCTACCAATTGCTCTGCATATTTTCGATAGATATCCTGTGCCTTTCTCTCCGATTGTTTGTAGGGACCAAAATCTCCACCATAACCCTGGCCTTCATTGGGTATAATCCCACACCATTCCAATGAGTCTTTGATGTATTGCTCGGCTCCTTCTACAAACCTGGTTTGATCAGTGTCTTCTATCCTCAATATAAAATCCCCATTATTCTTTTTTGCAAATAAATAATTGTAAAGCGCCGTTCTAACTCCTCCCATATGCAATGGCCCTGTCGGACTAGGTGCAAATCTTACTCTTACTTTTCTACTCATCGATCTAATTTTAGCCGGCAAAATTAAAACATTCGATTGTTCTTTGTATAAGTTTGTTCAATTATGCATACCAAGAAATTCAAAAGCAATTTCAAATTCTTATTTCAGCGCGAGATCTTGGACTATGAGCTTTTAGATTTTGGTTCTGGCAGAAAGCTTGAACGCTTCGGGGAAATCATTTTGGATAGGCCTGCTATAGAATCAATGCATCTAGCTCCCAAATTAAAGGAGCCATGGCAGAAAACAAATTGGAAATTTGTAGAAAAAGGCGCAAAAGATGGTAGTTGGATTTCAATTAATCCATCCAATAAGGAGTGGCAGGTTGGCTTAAATAATGATTTGAACTTTGAGTTAAAACTGACCAAATTCAAACACATTGGATTATTTCCTGAACAATCCGAAAATTGGCAATTTGTAATGGATCATTTACAAAAAAGTGGGCCAAAACAAAAGGTACTTAACCTCTTTGCATATACAGGAGCAGCAACTATTGTGGCTGCCAAGGCTGGCGCGGATGTTACCAATGTAGATTCTGTGAAACAAATGAGCAAATGGGCTAAAAATAATGCAGATCTAAATGGTCTTGATTCCATCAAATGGATTACCGAAGATGCAAGGAAGTATGTTCAGAGGGCGATAAGGAGGAATGAAATATACAATGGGATTATCATGGACCCTCCCATTTTCGGCTATGGTTCAAAGGGTGAGAAGTGGATGCTAGAAAAGGATCTAGCGCCATTAGTTGAAGACTGCATGAAACTACTTGCACCTAAAAAATCTTTTTTTATACTCAATACTTATTCTCCTAAAATGAGCTTAGAAAAACTTTGTGCGACTCTTCAAAACATACCTTCCTTTCCAAAATCATTCGAAGCTGTTTATTTGGGGCTTAAATCCACAAATAACCAAAATCTACCATTAGGCAATTTAGTGCGCTTTAAACGTTATTAAATTGCTTAAATTTAATGGCTTCAAATCCAAATGTAGATGTCTGAATCTAACTATTTACAACTACTTCGAAAGATAGATGAATTTATACGCAAGTATTACATCAATCGCATGATTCGTGGTGGCATCTATTTCTTGGGTATTTCTCTTTTGGTGTTTATTGTCAGCGTTCTACTAGAGTATTTCGGAAAATTTAATGCATCGGTAAGAACTGTTATTTTTTATACTTCATCTGGCTTAATATTAGGCCTGATTTTCATTCAACTCCTTTGGCCACTTTTCAAGCTATTGTCCATTGGTAAAAGAATCAACAATCAGCAGGCATCACGAATTATTGGCGCGCATTTCCCGCACATAAATGATAAATTGTCAAATATATTTCAACTAAAGTCCATCGAAAGCTCATCCGAAACCGATCTTATTTCGGCAAGCATTAATCAGAAAATCGACGAACTCAAACCAATTCCCTTTGCTTTAGCCGTGAATTTTAAGGACAACCTAAAGTATGTCAAATATGCTATTATTCCATTTGTCATTTTTGTTCTAATCGGTCTAATTCAACCTAGCATAATCAAAGATGGGACCAGTAGATTGGTAGCCCATACATCTGAATTTATTCCCGTTACACCCTATGAGATTACCATCTTAAATAAAGAATTAAACGCTTTTAAAAACACAGATTATACCCTTGAAGTAAAGTTGACCGGAGATGAAATTCCAGATAAAATATTTTTGGATTATGATGCTGGAAGCTTTTTAATGAAGAAAGAAGAGAATAATCGATTTTCTTATAAACTCCGCAACCTTAATCGCGCATTAAATTTTAATCTATTCGATGGTACCTATCGATCGAAAAACTACGAACTCAAAATAATTCCTAAACCATTATTAATTGACTTCCAAACTACTTTGGAATATCCAAAATATTTAAAGAAATCTTCTGAAGTAGTACAAAATAATGGTGACTTAACTGTTCCTGCAGGCACAAATATCAAATGGAGCTTTAAAACTGAAGAAACAGAATCCATGCTATTTATTGAGCAAGATTCCAGTTCGGAAGTAATGCTTAGCGGTGAAAATGAATACGTTTTTGAAAAACAACTATTAAAAAGTCAAAATTATGGTTTAAGTGTTTCAAACCAACACCTTAAATACCAGGACACCATTACTTATTTCTTAAAAGTAATCCCAGACTTAAGCCCTTCCATTGAGCTAGATGTGGAACAAGATTCTTCCAGTTTTAAGCGGTTTTACTTTAAGGGAATGGTTAAAGATGATTATGGGTTTACACGACTTAAGTTCTATGCCAGCATTAGAAGCGAGAATGGTGCAAAGACCAACAAAATTGAAAAGAACATATCTATAAATACCGCATTAACACAGACTGACTTTTTCTTTGTTTGGAATAGTGATGAATACAATATCCAGTCTGGGGATCAGGTAGAATATTATTTTGAAATTTGGGACAATGATGGCGTTAATGGTAGTAAATCTGCCAGAAGCAAAACGCAACTTCTAAATACTCCCTCTCAAGAAGACTTGAGCAATATGCGAAAAGAAAGCAATGAACAAATAAAAGAGGATTTAGAGGAAAGCATTGAACTTACCAAAGAAATTCAAAAAGATCTTGAAGAGCTCAATGAGAGAATCTTGGATAAAAAGGACCTTGGGTACCAGGAGAAGCAATTGATGGAAGACATATTGAAAAAACAAAAGGCAGTTGAAAATTCGATAGAACGTTTCTCGGAAGAAAACAAAAAGAAAAACATGCTTCAAAATGAATTTGAAGAAGAAAGCGAAGAATTGTTGAGTAAGCAAGAACAGTTGGAGGATCTTTTTGAAAAGGTGATGAGTGAAGAAATGAAAGAAATGATGAAGGAGATTGAGAAGATGCTAAAAGAGCTAAATAAGAAAGACTTACAAGAATCACTGGATAAGATCGAATTGAGTAATAAAGACCTCAGTAAAGAGTTAGATAGAAACTTAGAACTTTTTAAGCAATTGGAACTCGAAAAAGAATTGGCAGAAACAAAAGAGAAGTTAGATGCCTTGAAAGAGGAGCAAAAAGACTTAAAAGAAGAAACAAAAGATGGCAAAAAAGGGGAAGATGAATTAGAAAGCAAACAAAAGGAATTGAATGAAGAGTTTGAAAAGATAAGCGAGAATTTGGATGAAATTGAAAAGAAAAATAAAGAGTTAGAAAACCCAAATGAATTAGAGAAAACGGACAATCTTGAAGAACGCATCAAAGAGGAGATGAAGGATAGCCAAGAACAGCTGTCTAAGAATCAGAAAAACAAAGCCTCCGAAAGTCAAGAGAATGCGGAACAACAAATGGACCAATTATCTCAAAAATTGGGAGAAATGCAAATGCAGATGCAATCAAGTGCTAATGCAGAAAACCTTGAAGATTTGCGTGCACTATTGGAAAATCTCATTCAATTATCCTTTGATCAAGAGGAGGTAATGGAAACACTGAAAAAGACAGATCGCAATGACCCTCAATATTTGCAGCTTGCTCAAAAACAAAGAAAGCTAAAAGACGATTCAAAAATTATTGAAGATTCTCTATTTGCTTTAAGTAAAAGGGTTGTAGAGTTAGAGGCGAAGGTAAATACGGAAATCAGCTCAATAAACTACAATATGGATAAGGCCATTGACGAATTGGGTGAACGTAACACGAAATTGGCCAATAATCGTCAACAACTATCTATGACCTCAATAAATAATCTTGCATTGATGTTGGACGAAGCAATTCAAGCCATGCAAATGCAGATGCAGATGCAGCAAGGTAAAGGCAAATGTCAAAAGCCAGGAAGTGGTAAACCATCTTCTTCTAGCATGAAAAAATTGCAGCAACAGCTTAATAAACAGATGGGTCAGCTGAAGAAAGAAATGGAAAATGGGAAATCACCAAATGGGAAAAAGCAAGGTCAAAAAGGGAAAGGCAAAGCCGGAATGAGCAAAGAGTTGGCACAAATGGCGGCGAAACAAGCTGCGATTAGAAAGGAATTAAATAAGCTGCAAGAAGAATTGGGTAATGGTAATGGCGGAAATAAGTTGAAAAAGTTAGAAGAACTTATGGAAAAAACTGAGACTGACCTTGTGAATAAAAGGATTACCAACGAAACACTTATGCGTCAAAAGGAGATATTAAGTCGATTATTGGAATCGGAAAAAGCAGAGCGAGAAAGGGAAAAAGAGAAAAAGAGGGAATCCACTGAGTTTACGGATGTTATTTCTCGCAACCAAAATTTATTTTTAGAGTATAATAGTCGAAAGGAAAAAGAATTGGAACTTTTAAGAACTTTGCCGCCATCTTTTAGTAATTTTTACAAATCCAAAGTCTCAGAATATTTTAATCAAATTGAGAAATGACAGCTAGCGCTGAAATACAAAAACACCAACTGCCTTCAGAAATTGAAACCTTAGCCAAGGTTGAGCATATTATAGAAGAAATAAGGGCCGATTATAATATTCCGGAAGACATCTATGGAAACATACTCGTTTCGCTCTCAGAAGCTACTAATAATGCCATAAAGCATGGAAATAAGTATGACTCCAATAAAACCATTGATTTAATCTTTGAAAATACAAACGAGGAATACATTTTCACCATTGAAGACAAAGGCGAAGGCTTTGACCATGAAAATGTACCCGATCCTACTCATCCTGACAATCTGGAAAAACCAGATGGAAGGGGAATTTTTATCATGAAAAATCTCTGTGATGAAATTGAGTTTTTAGATGAGGGAAAAATTGTAAAGCTTCATTTCAATCGCATTTAATTAACCTTTTATTGGAAGTCAATTTTCACTTTGAAGACATTTCGTTTGAACTGCTTTATCCTGAAAAAATAAAATCTTGGATTTCGGAAGTAATCCAAATGGAAAAAAAGGAATGCGGCATCATTAATTGCATATTCTGTTCCGACTCCTATTTGCTAGAAATCAATGAGAAGTATTTGAATCACAACTACTTTACGGACATAATTACATTTGACTATGTTGTTGAAAATCAGATTTCTGGCGACTTATTCATAAGTTTTGAAAGGGTAAAAGAGAATGCTTTAAAGCTATCCATCAATCTGGATACTGAGCTTAAACGCGTGATTATTCATGGCGTTTTGCACCTGTTGGGCTATGGAGATAAGACAGATCAAGAAGCGCTAGAAATCAGAGCCAAAGAGGATTTTTATCTAAATTTGCAGGCTTCAAAATAGTGTTCCACGTGAAACATCGACCTATATGTTAAAATCCTATGATGTAATTGTAGTCGGAGGCGGTCATGCTGGTTGTGAAGCAACTGCTGCTGCCGCCAATTCAGGATCTTCTGTATTGCTAGTTACTATGAATATGGGAACTATAGCACAAATGTCTTGTAATCCTGCAATGGGAGGAGTAGCAAAAGGCCAAATTGTTCGTGAAATTGATGCCATGGGAGGGTATAGCGGTATAGTTTCAGACAATACTGCAATCCAATTTAGAATGCTCAATCTGTCAAAAGGTCCTGCAATGTGGAGCCCTAGGGTGCAAAGTGATCGAAATCTATTTGCATATGAATGGAGGCTAATGCTAGAAAACACCCCTAATGTCGATTTTTGGCAAGACACAGTAGTAGGAGTTATTATAGAAAATGGTAAAGTAGCAGGTGTAAAAACATCGCTTGGTTTAGATATAAAATCAAAAAGTGTAGTGCTTACCAATGGCACTTTTTTAAACGGATTGATTCACGTTGGAGACAAAAACTTTGGTGGAGGTAGAGCAGGAGAAAGAAACTCTACCGGTATAACAGAGCAATTAATAGCGCTAGGGTTTGATCATGGTAGAATGAAAACTGGAACTCCACCAAGAGTAGATGCGCGCTCTTTGGATTTTAGCAAAATGGAAGAACAAAAAGGAGATATCCATCCTTCAAAATTTTCATTTACAAACACCAAACCCCTTAACGAACAAAGAAGTTGCCACATTACATACACCAATCCAATTGTACACGAAATACTCAAAGAAGGATTGGATCGTTCACCCATGTTTAGTGGCTCAATTGAAGGAACCGGTCCCAGATACTGCCCTTCAATAGAGGAAAAAATTGATCGTTTTTCTCAAAGGGATCGACATCAAATATTTGTGGAGCCGGAAGGTTGGAAAACTGTTGAAATTTACGTTAATGGCTTCTCTACCTCCCTACCAATGGATGTGCAAATCAAAGCCATTAAAAATATCAAAGGCTTTGAAGATGTGCGACTATTTCGACCTGGATATGCCATAGAATATGATTATTTCCCACCAACACAATTGAGCCATAGTTTAGAAACTAAGCTTATCCCTAATTTGTACTTCGCGGGCCAAATTAATGGCACAACAGGTTATGAAGAAGCCGCTGCACAAGGATTAATGGCTGGGCTAAACGCAAGCCTTAAAGTCCAAGAAAAAGACGAACTAACATTAAGAAGAGATCAAGCATACATTGGTGTCCTGATAGATGACTTAATTACCAAAGGCACAAAAGAGCCTTATCGCATGTTTACCTCAAGAGCTGAATATAGAATCCTTCTTCGTCAAGACAATGCAGACATTAGACTAACAGAACTATCCAACAAGATTGGTTTGGCCTCTGACGAGAGATTGAAAAGCGTAGAACACAAAGTAATTGAAACGGATAAGATTATAAAAAAACTAGAAAAATCTAGCATATCTCCTGAAGATGTTAATCCTTATTTGCTTGAAATGAATTCTAGCCCAATCAAGCAAAGCGTTAAAATTGCCAGCATTTTGAAGCGACCACAAGTAACTTTGGAAAACTTTTCAGACCCGATAAGAATTGCAGATCCTGAAATAGAAAACTTTAGTAAAGAATCTTTGGAACAGGCTGAAATTTCTCTTAAGTATGAAGGTTATATCAAAAGGGAAAAAGAAATGGCTGATAAGCTTCTAAAGCTAGAAAACATTCGAATAAAGGATGATTTTAATTATCAAGAATTAAAATCGATATCATCTGAAGGAAGAGAAAAGTTAAGTAAAATCAAACCCAAAACGATTGGCCAAGCGTCCAGAATAAGTGGCGTAAGCCCATCGGATATTTCTGTTTTATTGGTTCATTTTGGACGATAAATTCCAATGTTTCACGTGAAACAATTCCCATGAAAAACTACAATAATTGCCCCATATGTAACTCTTCCGAGTTTAACCAATTTATCGATTGTAAAGACTATACTGCTAGTAAAGAAACTTTCACCATTGTTAAATGTAAATCTTGTGATTTTGCTTTTACTAATCCTATTCCTGACGAATCAAAGATTGGGCAATATTATGAATCTGAAGAGTACATTTCACACAGTAACACTTCCAAGGGTATTATTAACACGCTTTATCAAATGGTAAGAAATTACACCATAAAAAATAAAGTTAAACTATTAAGGAAGTATGGATCTGGCAATACCCTATTGGACATTGGCTCAGGCACTGGAGATTTCTTGAATGCCTGTAAAAAATCTGGACTAGAAGTAAAAGGAATAGAGCCTTCAGAAATTGGTAGAAAACAAACATTAGAAAACTTTGACATTGAAGTTTTCGATGAAAGTAAAATCGAAACCCTTCCCGAAGGTAAATTTGATTACATCAGCATGTGGCATGTATTAGAACATGTATATCATTTGAACAAAAGAATCGAAGAGATTAGCAGAATTCTTAATGAAAATGGAACTTTAATAGTTGCTGTACCCAATTTAAAATCCCTTGATGCAAATAAATATAAGGAGCATTGGGCTGCCTATGATGTACCACGTCATCTTTATCACTT
>JGI12316J15310_10000061_pt35 | contig 44156 bp, 46 predicted proteins | sample MarCyaLeptolynsp_FD_15310 | JGI IMG/M metagenome (IMG submission 15310) | reverse complement strand
GATCTCTTGTTCTTGCTCCCATACAAACAAACGGCGTGGGGCGAGAGCGTCGCGGAGTACATGCTCTATCTTCTCTGGGACATTGGTTTCAAAGTCGGACATGCCACGCGCACCATTGGCCAGTGCGTTCGTCTGAGCCTCTCCGACATGACGATCCGGACGGCGCTACTCGACGCGCGCCTCATCCTCGGCGACGAGCAGCTCTTTGCCGAGTTCCAGCACAAGTTTCGGCGCGAGGTGCTCGATTCCGACGCGCGCGCCTTCATCGAGGCAAAGCTGGCCGAGCAGGAGGCGCGGCACTCGCGGGCGGGTGCCTCGCGTTATCAGGTCGAGCCCAACATCAAGGACGGCGCCGGAGGCTTGCGCGACCTGCACACGTTGCACTGGCTGGCCAAGCATCTTTATCCCGAAAAGGCGGAGGAAGAGTTTGTCGAGGCAGGTGTGTTTACGCGCCACGAGTACCGCAGCTTTCGGCGCTGCGAGTTCTTCCTTTGGACCGTACGTTGCCATTTGCACTTTCTGACCGGGCGCCCCGAGGAACGCTTGAGCTTCGATCTCCAGCGCGCCATGGCGGAGCGCCTAGGCTATCGTGGGCATGCGGGTTTGAGTGGCGTCGAGCGCTTCATGAAGCACTACTTTCTTGTCGCCAAGGAAGTGGGCCAGCTCACCCGCATCGTCTGCACCGCGCTTGAACTTAAACAGCTGAAGTCCATCCCGGCGCTCGACACGCTGCTTGGCCCGTTGAGCTGGCGCCGCCGCGCCAAGCTCCGGCGCACTTCCGACTTTCGCATTGAGACGGGACGCGTCTCAACGGACTGCGAAGACGCCTTTGCCAAAGACCCGGTGAATTTCGTTCGCCTCTTCGCCGTTGCGGACGATAACCAAGCTGGCACGTCGCCCGACGTGCTGCGCCAAATCAGAGCCAACTTCCGCTTGATCGACGACAAGTTGCGCAACAACCCAACCGCCAATCGCTTGTTCATGAAGCTGTTGATGGACTCCCGCGATCCGGAGGGGATATTGCGCAAGATGAACGAGGCAGGCGTGCTGGGCCGATTCGTGCCCGACTTCGGCCGCGTGGTTTCGATGATGCAGTTCAACATGTATCACCACTTCACGGTGGACGAGCATCTCCTGCGCACCGTCGGGTATCTGTCCGGGATTGAGCGTGGCCGCTACACCACCGAGCACCCCGTTTCCAGCGAGGTGGTCCGCGCAATCGACAATCGGCGGGCGCTCTATGTGGCGGCGTTCCTGCACGACATCGCCAAAGGGCGCGATGAAGACCACTCCATCGCCGGCGCCCGCATCGCCCGTGAGCTTGGGCCCCGTTTTGGGTTGTCCGCTTCGGAGACCGAAACCGCCGCTTGGCTCGTCGAGCACCATCTGACGATGAGCCTGTTCGCGCAAAGCCGCGACCTGAACGACCCCAAGACGATCGGCGATTTCGCCGAGCTTGTGCAGAGCCGCGAGCGGCTGAAGCTTCTGATGGTGCTGACGGTCGCGGACATCTGTGCCGTGGGCCCCGGTGTGTGGACGGGCTGGAAAGGCCAGCTCTTGCGCACGCTCTATTTTGAGACCGAGCCGCTACTTGGCGGAGGGCACACGGAACTCACCCAAACGGAGCGCGTGGCCCGTGCGCAAGAAGCGCTTCGCGAGCGCCTGCCGGATTGGCCGCCAGAGGAACTGGAGCGGTTCATCGGCCGCCACTACCCGGCATACTGGCTCAGGACCAATCTCGACGTCATTGCCGAGCACGCCAAGCTCGCGCGCGATGCCGAGGTGGAGGAGCGGGCGGTGGTGACGCATATCTCGACCGACGCGTTCCGCGGCGTCACCGAGCTCACGCTGCTTGCCCCCAACCACCCGCGCCTCTTGGCGATGGTCGCCGGAGCGTGTACCGGCGCTGGCGCCAACATTGTCGATGCGCAAATCTCGACGACGCGGGACGGTATGGCGCTCGACACCATTCATCTGGAGCGGGAGTTCGACCACGCCGAAGACGAAGAGCGCCGCGCGCGCAAGATCGCGGTGTCGATCGAGCGCATGCTCAAGGGGGAGACGCGCGCCACCGACCTGATCCAAAGCAAGAAGAAGCCGAAATCCCGCCTTTCGGCGTTCACCGTCGAGCCGCAAGTGGTGATCGACAACACCTTGTCCGATGCGCTCACCGTCATCGAGATCAATGGGCTCGACCGTCCCGGCCTCCTTTACGACGTCACCCGCGAGATTTCCGATCTCAACCTCGACATCGCGTCGGCGCACATTGCCACCTTCGGCGAGAAGGCCGTCGACGTCTTCTACGTGACCGACTTGACCGGTAAGAAGATCACCAGCTCGTCGCGGGACCTGCTCATTCGTGAGCGGTTGAAGAAGGTTCTCGCGGTTCGTCAGGAGTTGGAACTCGCGTCCTCCTAGGTGCGGCCCGTTTGAGCCAAGCCAAGTCAAGCACAGCCAACCAAGCCTAGCCCAGCCTTAGCCTATGGAACTTTATCGGGGGTTTGCCACCGTTGGCGGGATGACCGTCATCAGCCGCGTGCTCGGCTTTGCGCGCGACGTGTTGATCGCCGCCGTGCTCGGCGCCTCGTCGATCTCCGATGCGTTCTTCGTGGCGTTCCGCGTGCCGAACATGTTTCGGCGCTTGTTTGCCGAGGGGGCCTTCAACGCAGCCTTCATCCCGCTCTTCACCAAGAGCCTGCATGTGGACGGTGAGGAGGCCGCGCGCGACTTCGCCGCCAAAGCGCTCTCCGGGCTCACCCTCGTCCTTGTGGTGTTCACGATTCTCGCCGAGATCGCCATGCCTTGGCTGGTTTTGCTGCTGGCGCCTGGCTTTGCCGACGATCCCGACAAGTACCATCTCACCGTGCTCTTGGCGCGCATCGCGCTGCCCTATCTCGTGTTCATGTCCTGGGTGGCGCTCTACACGGGCCTGCTCAATGCGCTCGGCCGCTTTGCTCTGGCAGCGTTTGCACCAAGCTTGCTCAACGTCGTGCTTATCGCCGTACTTCTTGGCATCGTCGCCACGGGCACGGGCGTACAGTCCGCCGCAGGGATCGCCTTGGCTTGGGGTGTCGCCGTCTCAGGTTTGCTTCAGGTGGCGGTGGTCGGCTTTGCCGCGGCCAGAGCCGGCATTCGCCTCAAGTTCGAACGCCCCCAATGGACACCTGAGATGAAGCGGCTCGTGCACCTAGCCGTGCCAGGGCTGATTGCCGGGAGCATGGCTCAACTGACGATCATCATTTCGACCATCATCGCCAGCCTTCAGGACCGCGTCGTGTCGTGGCTCTATTATGCGGAGCGCATCGCGCAACTGCCGCTCGGCATGATCGGCGTGGCGGTCGGTGTCGTCCTGCTGCCGGACCTCAGCAAGAAGCTCCGCTCAGGCGACACCCAGGCCGTTATCGCCAGTGAGAACCGCGCGCTTGAGTTTTCGCTCCTGCTGACGCTGCCCGCGGCGGTGGCTCTGTTCATCGCCTCCGGACCCATCATGCGTGTCCTGTTCGAACGCGGCGCCTTCACCACCATCGATGCGCAGGCGACCGCAGGGATGCTGTCGGCGCTCGCCATCGGGCTGCCGGCTTATGTCCTGGTTCAGGTGCTGCACCCAAGCTTCTTCGCCCGCGAGGACACTAAGACACCTATGATCTATGCGGGCATCGCGCTTGCGGCCAATGCGGTTCTGGCGCTCGCCTTGTTCGTGAGCCTTGGCGCCGTGGGGATCGCCATCGCCGCCAGCATCGCCGGCTGGATCAACGTCACACTGCTTGCTTCGGAACTCCGCCGCCGGGCGGAGTTCGCCCTCGACGATGCATTCCGGCGCGCGTTCGTCGGGATGGTGCTCGCCTGTCTCGTCATGGGTGCGTTGGTCTGGTGGCTGACGGACGCCATGGGGCCGTGGTTCGCGCCCGAGCGCGGGCTTCTCGTCCAGGTCCCGGCCTTGGGCGGGCTCATAGCGGCAGGGCTTCTCACCTATCTCCTCGTCGGCGCGCTCGCTGGCGCCCTGAAGCCAAGGACGCTTCTGAAGGACCTCTTGGGGCGGTGATTTCGGTCAAGAGGCTGCCTGGTCAAGACCCAGGCACGGCAAGGGCTTATGCCGAAAGTCGGGGTTGCGCCGGGTTGACTCTCCGCTACGTTGCAGCGCAGCAAACAAGCGGGGGATAGCCTATGGAAGGCCGGCCGCGCCGCAGTGCGCTCTATATGCCCGGGTCCAACGAGCGGGCACTGGAAAAGGCGAAGTCGATTCCGGCGGACGCCCTAATCTTCGATCTCGAAGATGCCGTCGCGCCGGACGCCAAGACCCGCGCCCGCGATCAAGTCTGCGATGCCGTCAAGGCGGGCGGCTATGGCGGGCGCGAGGTGGTGATCCGCGTCAATGGTCTGGAGACCCCCTGGGGCACCGGTGACCTCATTGCCGCGTGCGATGCCGCGCCGGATGCGATCCTGGTGCCGAAGGTCGTGCATTCCGGTGACATCATCTCGGCCTCGAAGATCTTGCAAAGCGTGAACGCGCCGAAGAAGATCAGGCTGTGGGCCATGATGGAGACGCCCATGGCCATCCTCAACGCCCGCACCATCGCCGCGACCGCCGTGTATGACGAGAACCGGCTGACGTGCCTGGTCATGGGCACCAACGATCTCATCAAGGAGTCGCGCGCCCGTGCGCTGCACGACCGCTTCGCCGTGGTGCCTTGGCTGGCGATGACCCTGGTCGCAGCCCGAGCCTACAAGCTCGACATTCTCGACGGCGTCTACAACGACTTCCGCGACGAGGAGGGGCTTCGTGAGGAGTGCGAGCGCGGCCGCATTCTCGGCATGGACGGCAAGACGCTGATCCACCCCAGCCAGGTGATCCCCTGCAACGAGATATTCTCGCCGACCCAGGAAGAAGTCGATTGGTCGCGCAAGATCATCGACGCCTTCGGCGAGCCGGAGAACGAGCACAAGGGCGTCATCGTCGTGGACGGCCACATGGTGGAGCGCCTGCACTTCGCCATGGCGCAGCGCACGGTGGCGATTGCCGAGCAGATCCACGAGATGGAGACGGCCTGCGGCTAGTCGCGGTCTTGTCGTCTTGCGGTCTTGTCGTGTTGCGGTCTTGCGCGAACGCCTGCCCCGCGCCATAACCCGCGCACGTCAAAGGCCAGCCATGCAACAGACCGCACAACACAAGAGCCGCGTCTTCTCCGGCGTGCAGCCGACCGGCAATCTCCACCTGGGCAACTATCTCGGGGCGATCACGCGTTTCGTCGCGCTGCAAGAGGAGCATGAATGCCTCTACTGCGTGGTGGATCTCCACGCCATCACCGTGTTCCAAGACCCCGATGAACTTGCCCACAACACCCGCGAGGTGACGGCGGCGTTCATAGCCTCGGGCATCGATCCGTCTCGACAGATCATCTTCAACCAGAGCCAAGTGCCCGGTCATGCCGAGCTGGCATGGATCTTCAACTGCGTGGCCCGGATCGGCTGGCTCAACCGCATGACCCAGTTCAAGGAGAAGGCGGGCAAGGATCGCGAGAACGCGAGTGCCGGCCTCTTTGTCTATCCAAACCTGATGGCCGCCGACATTTTGCTCTACCACGCGACCCATGTGCCGGTGGGCGAGGACCAGAAGCAGCATCTGGAACTGGCCCGGGACATCGCGCAGAAGTTCAACAACGACTTCGCCAAGACGATTGAGCGCGCCGACTACCCCGGAGGCTTCTTTCCGTTGCCCGAACCGCTGATCGCCGGTCCGGCAACGCGGGTGATGAGCTTCCGCGACGGGACCAAGAAGATGTCGAAGTCGGATCCCTCCGACCTGAGCCGCATCAACCTCGCCGACGACGCGGACGCCATCGCCAAGAAGATCAGGAAGGCGAAGACCGATCCCGAGCCGCTGCCCTCGGAGGTGAAGGGCTTGGAGGCCCGCCCCGAGGCCGACAACCTGGTCGGCATCTATGCGGCACTGGCGGGGACGGCCAAGGAGGCCGTGCTGGCCGAGTACGGCGGTCAGCAGTTCTCAACGTTCAAGGTGGCTCTGGCGGACCTCGCCACGGAGCGGCTCACGCCCATCGGCGATGAGATGCGCCGCCTCTTGGCAGACCCTGTCGAGATTGATCGCATTCTGGCCCACGGCACCGCGCGGGCCCGGGAGATCGCCGACCCCATCCTGGCCAAAACCAAGGATATCGTCGGCTTCATCCGCAGCTAAGCGTCAGGCGTCGACGCCGGTGCCGATGGGGCACGCGACGCCCGTGCCGCCGAGCCCGCAATAGCCGGCCGGGTTCTTGGCCAGATATTGCTGGTGATAGTCCTCGGCGAAATAGAACTCCGGCGCAGGCAGGATCTCCGTGGTGATGGGTGGCAAGCCTTGTGCGGCCAAGGCTGCCTCGTAGGCGGTCTTTGAGGCCTCCGCCGCAGCCCGCTGGTCGTCTGACTCATAGTAGATGCCCGAGCGGTACTGGGTGCCGACATCGTTCCCTTGGCGCATGCCTTGCGTCGGGTCGTGGCTCTCCCAAAACGTCTTGAGCAGCTGATCGTAGGTCACCTGCTTGGGGTCGAAAACCACCAGCACGGCTTCGGTATGCCCGGTGGCGCCTGAGCACACTTCCTCATAGGTCGGGTTCGGCGTGTGTCCGCCCGCATACCCCACGGCCGTCACGAGCACACCGGGGAGTTCCCAGAACTTGCGCTCCGCGCCCCAAAAACAGCCGAGCCCGAACAAGGCCGTCTCCACACCGTCTGGATAGGGCCCTTTTAGAGGCGCGCCGGTGACGAAGTGCGTGTCGGCTGTTGGGATGGGCTCCGGTCGGCCCGGCAAGGCCTCGTCGGCGGAAGGTATGCTGAGGGGCTTGCGTTTGAACGAGAACATGAAGGTCTCCTATTCGCTCACTCCAGAAAAAGACCCCCTAGTTGATGAAGACCTCGACCTCTTTGCGCTTCTGGCCGAGCCAGTAGAGGAAGACGCCTAGAATGCCGAAGACGACCCAGGTGGGTGCCGCCAAGATCGACACGATCATGGGATCCCACAGCCAATCGCCGGCATTGGCAATGACCCACTGGCGCGAGACCTCAAGGCTGTTGGGCGCAAGCTGGCGCCATTGCTCGCCCATGGGCGTTACCACCCAGGCGCCCCCGCCCGCCAGGCTCTTGGTGGCGTCGACGACGGCGGCGACCATGGCCAGCAGCAGCAGCCAGACACCGAGTGTTCGCAGGACAAATCGCATGAACGTGTGGCCGATCTCGTGTTCCGACTACACATATGCGATCGGTTCATAACGTTCAAACGCTCGGTTGCCGGATTTCCGCCGGGGAGGCCGGCGCACTTGAACGGGTAGGGCGCTTCGCTATAGTGCGGCGCTTCCCAAGACGCGCCTATTCTGGAGAGGTGGCCGAGTGGTCGAAGGCGCACGCCTGGAACGCGTGTAGGCGGGCAACCGTCTCGAGGGTTCGAATCCCTCCCTCTCCGCCAAAGCTGAGCGAGGCAGTTTCCACGATGACCGAAGCCGCACTCCTCAGCTTCGTTGCCGCGCTATTTGCCATCATGAATCCAGTCGGCAATGTCGGGATCTGCGCAACCCTGACCGAGGGGCGCTCGCAATCGGATGTCCGCTACGCCGCGCGGACCTGCGCGGCCGCCTCAGCCATCACACTTCTCATCACCACGTGGACAGGCGACTACGTTCTGGAGTTCTTCGGGATCAGCGTCGATTCGCTGCGGGTCGCCGGCGGCATTATCGTGCTGCTGATTGGCCTCAGCATGCTGGCCAACAACGACGTGCACCGTCACACGGCCGCCGAGCGCGAGGACGCCAAGACGCGTCCCACGGTGGGCGTCGTTCCGCTCGCCATTCCGATCGTCGCAGGCCCCGGCACGATCGCTACCGTGCTGGTCGCGGCCCAGTACCAGCCCACCATCAGCAAGCTCGAGATCTCCGGCGTCATTCTGGCAATGTGCGTGCTTGTCTGGATCCTCTTTAGCTTGGCGAAGCCGATCGCGGACCGGCTGGGCGCCGCCGGTATGGCCGTGGTGACACGCTTGATGGGCATGATCCTCGCCACCATCGCAAGCGCGATGCTGGCGATCGGGCTGAAAGGGCTGATGCCGGGTCTGGCCTAAGACTCAAGCTCTGCGGGAGGTATGCCGATGATCACTCTTTATGCCTTTGGACCGGCTTTTGGTCTCCCGGACATGAGCCCATTCGTGACCAAGGCGGAGATGCTCTTGAAGCTGGCCGGACGCGACTATCGCACGAATACGCGCGGGTTCAGCAAGGCACCGAAGGGGAAACTCCCCTATATCGACGACGACGGGGAGACCATCGCCGATTCCACGCTCATCCGCTGGCACCTGGAGCAGAAATACGGGATCGACTTTGACGAAGGACTCGATGCGCCGCAGCGAGCCATTGCTTGGGCCTTCGAGAAGATGTTCGAAGACCACATCTACTGGACCGTCTTGCATGCGCGTTGGGCGGACGATGCCAATTTCGATCGCGGTCCCCGCGCCTATTTCGAGCGGGTACCGATGCCGATGCGTTTCATCGTCCAGCGCGCGGCGCGCCGGCAAATGCAGGCTGAGCTCAAAGGCCACGGCATGGGGCGTCACGCCGAGGCGGAGATCGTTACTCTCGGATCCAGGTCGCTCGACGCGGTCGCCGACTTTCTTGCCGCCAAGCCGTTCATGATGGGCGACGCGCCGACCGGGCTCGACGCCACGGCGTTTGCGTTTCTCGCCGGTGCGCTCTGCCCCACTTTCGAGACGCCGTTGCGGACCGTCGTGGAGCGCCACGACAATCTGAAGGCGTATGTCGGGCGGATGGCCGGGCGCTTCTACCCGGAGCAAACCGAGATCGCCCGCTGGACAGCATGACCGCGACAAGCGCCTGTTCTCAAGACAGAGCTGCGACACGGGACTGTCACAACAAGAGAATGGTGCGTCGCTAGGTTTGACCGACTGGCCCATCGGGGGGGCGCTCGGCCATGGACAAGGTACCAGAGCAGACGACGAGCGGCGCGGGACACGCCCGGACCGTTCAGGACTATATCGACGAAACGCCTTTCTGGGCTGACGGCACGGCTTTGCGCAACGGACCCATGACCGCCATGCAGTGGCGGATCTGGTGGCTCTCCATCGCCGGCAAGTTCTTCGAGGGGCTGGTCGTATTTATGACCGGCGTCGCGCTCCCTCTTCTGGCCAAGGAATTCGGTCTGAACGAGGTCGAGCACGGCATGGTCGCCGCGGCGACCCTGTTCGGCATTCTGATCGGCGCCAGCGCGCTTGGCGCCCTGTCCGATCATTTCGGCCGCAGACCAATGTTCATCTTCGAGATGATCGTCTTCACGGTGTTCTTGGTCGTCATCGTGCTCGCGCAGAGCGTCGTGTGGGTGATCGTCGGCCTCTTCGGTATTGGACTTGCGCTCGGCTGCGACTATCCAACGGCGCATGTGATGATCTCCGAGAGCACCCCGTCGCGAACCCGCGGGCGTCTGGTGCTTGGCGCTTTTGCGTTCCAAGCGGCCGGTGCGCTTGCCGGCACCGCGGTCGGTTATCTCGTGCTCAGTGCCGATCCGGCCCTGGGCGCGTGGCGTTGGATGTATGCTGTCGCCATCATTCCGGCTGTGCCCGTCTTGATTGGACGTCTCTTCGTCACCGAGAGCCCCCATTGGCTTGCGGCGCGCGGCAGGCACAAGGAGGCCGAACACGCGCTCAAACGTCTCCTGAAGCGGGCCCCGCCTTATCCGTTGGACATCGACCTACCGGGTGCGGACACTGAAGGAAGCCCGAAGAAGGAAGCCGGCTACGGCGCGCTGTTCGAGAAAAAGAACCGGCGTGCCCTCGTGCTTGCATCGGTGCCCTGGTTCCTGCAAGACCTTGGCACTTACGGCATCGGGATATTCACGCCGACGATCCTCGCCGCTTCGTTGGGCCACAAGCGTGAGAACGCGCAGAGCGTCGCCGATATTGTGCAGAATGACCTGCTCGCCGCCGAGGGCGCGGCGATGATCGATGTCCTGCTTCTAGCGGGCATCGCCGTGGCGGTCCTGCTCTGCGACAAGGTCGGCCGCATCCGGCTTCAGGTTGCTGGCTTCATCGGTTGTGCGCTGGGCCTCTTTCTCGCCGCCCAGTCGGCAGCGTTCGACGGCCCCATGAAAATGGTCCTGATATTCGCCGGTTTCATGCTGTTCAACTTCATGATCAATCTCGGGCCGAACGCACAGACCTACCTGATCGCCGGTGAGGTGTTCCCGACCAAAGTCCGGGCAAAGGGCGCAGGCCTCGCCGCGTCCTTCGCCAAGATTGGCGCCGTCATCACGGCCTTCTTCTTCCCGATCGTTCTCGCCGATTTCGGCACGTCGCTGCTGCTGTACGTACTCGTAGGCACGTCTCTTCTTGGCGCTTTGACAACTTGGCTCTTCCGGATCGAGACCAAGGGGGTCAGCCTTGAGAGCGTAGGCGCCGAGGAGAGCCGGGAACTCCCCGCGTAGGCGTCACCTCGCGTCGCCGTCCATCGTCTCCTCAGTTGCCTCGGGGACATATTCCAGGATGTCGCCGGGCTGGCACTGGAGCGCTTCGCAAATCTTGGCGATCGTCTCGAAGCGTACACCGCGTACTTTTCCCGTCCGCAGCAGCGACAAGTTCGATTCGGTGATGCCCACAAAGGCAGCGAGGTCCTTCGCCTTCATCTTGCGGCGAGCGAGCATCAAATCGAGGGTGACGACGATGGGCATGGTGTTGAGTCACACGATAGCAGCGTTGTCCTCGGCGAGAAGCGCCGCCGCGCGCATGACCCGGGCGATACCCAAGAAGATGAAAGCGAAGAGTGCGATCCATAGCTGGCTGGAGCTGATAGTGAGTACGAGCCCTTCGGCTCTATCTGCGCCTGACAAGATAGCTGAGAGGGCCAGTCCCCCGATGGGCTCAACCAACGCCTGGCCGATAAGCCCGAGCGCGATCTGCTGAATGCGCATGGCGGTCGTTGTGGTGAACACCTCGCCGCGGCGAAACCCGCCGAACATCAGGCGTGCGGCGTTGGTTGCGTAGAGCAGCGGCGCGGACATCGCGAGCAGCACCGCAAAGGCGGCGATAGTCCATGGGAATGGCAAGGGCTCCGGTGTCGCCTCCAGCTTCGTCAGCAGGGGATGGTTGGTCAGTTCGGCGGAGAAGCCGAAGGCGTAGACGCCAAGCGCGATGGGTATGAGGAAGAGAACGCAGGTCAGTACGATCTCCATGGCGCGGGCGAAACGCGCGATACTCGGAACGGTGGTTGGATTGGGCATGGAGCGTCCTTCTTGGGTCTACGCAGGTTGGCGCGGGCAGAGTGGAAGGGTGAGCGGTGTGCCCGGTGTGAGCGACCGCATATCAACATCACGGGTGAGCGGCACGAAGCTCCGCGTTTCCGCGGTCTTCAGATACGTCGTTATGAGAAGCGGTCCCGCCGGCAAACGCGACACGCGGCAGGCCTCCGCCGCAACGCCAAGGGTCAGGCTCCGTTTGCCCTTTTCACTGGCGGGCGCGGACTTGGCCTCGCGGCGCGCCGTCTCGAGCGTGCGGACCGCTTGCGGCGGCAGCGCATAGGCGTAGATGCGCTCGCCCCGCTTGGACTCTTCGTTCAAGAGATCGGCCTCCGCATCGTCCGTCTCACGCAGGATGAATGTCTCCTCCACTGTTGTGCCGTCGCTCCGGCCGAGAGTGACGACAAGTTTTGTCGTCCCCGGAAGCGGCCGCAAATAGGAAGGCAAAAGCACCGCGGCGCGAACGGCCGAAAGGTCGGTCGTTTCGAAGTCGGTACGGGCGAGCTTCATCATGCTCGCGACGGGCACCTTGGTGCAGCCGAGGGTGAGGGTGAGCATCGCGAGAAAGGCGATGCAGAGCATCGACGCAAAGAGCTGAAAACGCATGTCGCAGCCTCGGAACAAGTCACACGCCCCCTAGCGCGTGACTTTCCGTACTGCGAATATAAATTTCTGTCAAACAGAAATTACATTCTGTAAAACAGAATACCGATTAAGGGGCTGTCGCCGCGCCCTTCGGGCACGGCCCGAGATATCTGCCGTCGAGCTTGACGCCCATATTGCGCACGGGCCCCACCGGCGGGTCGAACGTGCTCTTCAAGGTCGCGTGGTAGCGCGTATCGAAGTTGCCGGTGAAGGTGGTGCTGATGATCTGCTTGCCGCCTTTGGTGGCGCAGACGACGTCCACGATGAAACCCTCGTTGAGTGGTGTCAGCTTCGGTTCCGTGCAGTCGCGTCCTTCCGGGCGGACGATGTCGTCGTCCTCGCCCACGCAGATCTTGGCCTTGGTCATGCCGGTCATCGGCGCAACGGTGGTGATCTCCCAGTAGCCGGGCTTGCGCTTGGGGACGTCGTCCGCAGCCGCTTGGGTGGCGCCGACCGCCGTGAAGGCGGCCAAGAAGAGGACGATGGGACCCTGTCTCATGCTCAACTCCCTAAAAGACCCGGTTTCGCATAGGTGATGAACGGCCCCGGCGCTGGCGTCGCGGGGTCTCGTGCCAAAATCGCCAGGGCTGTTCTTCCCCAATTGGGCTGGAAGAAATCAAAGTGACCAAGCCCGGGGTCAGCGGTGCCCCACAATGACCTCTTGCCCTGAGGGGTCGGTTTGGCCCAATCCTGCGGGCCGGAATTTCAGCAGGACTGCTTTCGATGGCGAGCCAGACACACGGAAGCGCGCCCAACGGCGCGGACGGACAGCGCACCGCGGTCGCCGTCCTCGCCGCCATCAGCGTCTGCCACATGCTGAACGACGTGATTCAGTCGCTGATCCTGGCGATCTACCCCATGCTCAAGACGAGCCTTGCGCTGGACTTCGCCCAAATCGGTTTCATCACCTTCGTCTTCCAGGCGACGGCCTCCGTCCTCCAACCTCTGGTCGGCTACATCACCGACCGCTACCCCACGCCTTACTCGCTCGTGGTCGGCATGGGCTCGTCGCTGCTCGGCCTCATTCTGATTGCCTATGCATCCACCTATTGGACCGTGCTCGTCGCAGCGGCGCTGATCGGGATGGGATCGTCGGTGTTTCATCCTGAGTCCTCCCGCGTTGCGCGGCTGGCCTCCGGCGGCCGCCATGGGACTGCCCAAGCGGTGTTCCAGGTTGGCGGCAATTTCGGGACGGCCCTTGGACCGCTGCTGGCGGCCTTCATTGTGCTGCCCTACGGGCAAAGCTCGATCGCCTGGTTCTCCGTGGTGGCGCTGTTGGGCATGGCACTGCTCGCCAGTGTCGGAAGCTGGTACGGCAAGGCGCTTAAGCTTCGGCCGGTGTCTCACCCCGAGGAGCGTGAGGCGATCGCCGCGCTTGGACGCCGCAAGGTCGCGAAGGCCATTGTGATTCTCGTCACGCTCACCTTCTCCAAGCACTTCTACCTGGCGTCCATTGCAAGCTTCTACATCTTCTACTTGGTCCAGACGTTCGACCTGTCGGTGCAGTCGGCCCAGCTCTTTCTGTTCTTGTTTCTGGGCGCCGTGGCGGCGGGAACGGTGATCGGAGGCCCCATCGGCGACCGCATCGGCACGCGGCGCGTGATCTGGTGGTCCATCTTCGGCGTGCTGCCCTTCACGCTGGCGCTTCCCTATGTCGGCCTGGTCGGCACGGCCGTGCTCAGCGTGGTGATTGGGTTGATCCTGGCGTCCGCGCATCCGGCCATCATCGTCTATGCCCAGAGCTTGTTGCCGGGCAGAGTTGGCATGGTCGCGGGGCTGTTCTTCGGTCTTGCTTTTGGGATTGCTGGTATCGGGGCGGCGCTGCTTGGCTGGCTCGCCGATGCCACCAGCATCACGTTCGTCTATCACGTGTGCGCGTTCTTGCCGGCAATCGGACTGCTGGCGGCCTTCTTGCCAGAGATGTCAAAGCCAAAGCCACGGGTGCGGCAGAAGAAATCACCAGGCGCTGCCGGCGGTGCCTCCGATTTGACAAGATGATGACGGCTTATCGCAACGGCTGTGCGTCTTTGTTCCAAAAGCGTCTTGGTCTCGTCTTGGGGATTTGCTCCTTGAGCGGCGAGAGCAACGCGAAAAGGGCGCCGCAATGTTGACCAAGACTGCAAGTGTCGCGAAACGCGAGACTCTGCAGGTGGTTGTAGATAGTATGACGAGCAGTGGCGCCGATGCTGAGGCTGTGTCCGGCGCACATCCGTACAGTTTTGCGTATTCGCCTGAGCGGCGGTCGGCCAGCCCATGCTGTGTGCTTGCGAGCCTCCCGCTTTGGCGCGTCGTTCTGTTGAGGTCAGTAGTCAAAGGGGCTTTTGATGCGTGATATTCGCGGGGACCTACAAGATCGTGCCGGCTTTCTGGAAGAGCAGATCAGCGCGGCGCAGATTCAATTCGAGAAGCGGCTGGAGCAACTGAAGCGGGAGCATCAGGCGAAGATCGAGGATCTTCAGGCTGAGCTCGAAGCCGTAACAAAACTCATGGAAGGCGAGTACCGGAGGCTGACAGACGCACCGGCCGCCGATGAGCGGCGACGCCAAGCGCCGCCCGCCGAAGCCGATCGTCATCCAGCGCCGGAGCAACGGTCCGAACCCTATCGCCGGGCGCCGGTTGCGGACCTGGAACACCAGCGCCGGCCCACCGCGGACGTGCGGCATGGTCGTCCGGTGCGCGAGCGCGAGGCCTATCGTGGCCCGGCGCCCGAACCCGACTATCCGCGCCGCCAGGAGCAGGAGCCGTATCATCAACCGGCGAGAGCCGAGGCGGAGCCCCAGCGGCGCATGGCGCGTGAGCCAGAGCCCTATCGGCGGCAACCGGCGGCGGAAACCGAGCCGCAGCGCCGCCCGGCGCCCGAGCCCTATCGCCGGCAACCGGCGGCGGAGGCCGAGCCGCAACGCCGCCCGGCACCAGTGCGGGTGCACGACGACGAGCAGGAGCGGCGGCCCGCTGCACCGCAAGTCTATCGCCGCGCCCCGCTCGCAGTTGCACCGGAAGAAGAGCGTGAGCCGCGCCGCCCCGCTGCGAGAGGGTCCCAAGCCTTGCAGCAGCCGCCTCTGGCGGACTTTCTGATTCGCAAGCTGGGCGAGCTTGGCCCCATGACGCTTGACGACCTTTGCCACCTCTCCGTTCAGGAAGGGTATTTCGCCGACATCGAAACGGCCGACCGCGGGGTGCAGGTCACGCTGACGAATGTCGTGAAGGCTGGCTTCATCCGGCAGCAGCCGAATGGAACCTTCACGCCGGCGACGGTCATGGACACGATCCGGCTGCGCCGGGCGATCTAGACCCTTTTAAGCGCGCGCGGTCCGGCCTATGGCGAGGGTCGCGCGCGCAACAACGCCACGACATCCTTCCGCACTTTGGTCTCTGCATAGCGCGCAAGCGCCTTGCGGTCGGCGAAGTCGTCGAGCGGGATGGGCGGCCCGATGCGGATATTGGCATCCAGTGGCCCGAGACCGAGCAGCTTCCAGGCATGGCTTGCCATGTCCATGTCCCCGTACCAGGCCACTTGCGGGCGTCCGCGCCGGCCAAGCGGCAGGCCGTGGAGCCGTGTGTAGGTGAGGGCAAGGGTCTGCACCGAGACACCCGCGCCCATGGGCGCTCCGCCCGGGGGTTTCACCGCCGCGAACAGCGCCGTGCGGAACGGCACCACGACGTTGCCGTCGCTTGAGGTGCCTTCGGCGAAGAAGACCACGTGATCTCCCGACTGCAGCCGTTCGAGAATCTCGTTGGCCTTCGAGCCGACTTGGCTCCGCCGCTCCCGGTCGACGAACACCGAGCGCTGCAACGTGGCGAGCCACTTCACGAACGGCCACGTCGAAACCTCTCGCTTGGCGATGAACGAGACCGGCGCCACCGCGGACAGCACGGTGATATCGAGCCAAGAGACGTGATTGGAGACGATAAGCACGCCTTGGGACTCGGCGACTTCGCCGTCCACGTGGAGGCGAACGCCGATGATCCTGCAAACCTGGCGGTGATACCAGTGTGGGAAGGTCCGGGCGAACCGCGATCCGGTGCGCACGAACAAGAGCTGAAGCGGCATCAGCGGCACGGTAAAGGCGAAGAACGCCGTCAGCACCAGGAAGGCACGTACGTTTCTCATCGAGACCGCTTCAAGGCCGTCCGTAGGCGCATCCGCTCTAGTAGCAGGTGCGTTGACCGTAGCGTGTCACGCAAAGCCCCCGCAGAGCCGGATCTTCGCGCCCCAGGGGAACCGGCCGCATGCGGCAATCGACCTCCACCTCCCCGTGGCCCCAATCGCGCCTGGTGCACACTTTGCGCGTGGCGGCCGGCACGACATAGAGGTCGAGCTCGGAGGGAAAGGTCACGTCCACACGTGGTACGGCCTGAACGGAGGGCGCCGCGGCCTTCGCGCTCGGCTTTGGCTCCTCCGCTGCCGGAGATGCGACATCCGATGCCGGTTCTGCCACCGGTGCGGGCGCCGCGTCCGATGCGGCCTCCGACTCCGGTGTAGCCTCGGCCTCCGATGCGGCCTCCGGCTCCAGCGAGATCGCATGCCCGGCGGCGGCCATGCCGCTGACCAAGGCGAACACTGCAGCAAGAATGATACTTCGACCCATCACGCCACCCCTCTTTATGATTCATTGACGCAGGGCCAACGTTGTCCCGGCGCGAGGGGGAAGTCAAACCGCGCCGAAAGAGGCGCTATTTGCCGTTCTTTAGGGGGGTGCCGAAGAGCTCCAGGCGGTGCCCGATGAGCCGGAAGCCGAGTTCCTTGGCGACGCGTTCCTGGAGGCGCTCGATGTCCTCGTTCTTGAACTCGATGACCTCCCCGGTTTTCACATTGATCAGGTGGTCGTGGTGGTCGAGGCCCGCCGGCTCATAGCGGGCGCGCCCGTCGCCGAAGTCGTGACGCTCGACAATGCCCTCGCCCTCCATCAGGCGCACGGTGCGGTAGACCGTGGACAGGGAGATGCGTGGGTCCTGGGCACTCGCTCGGCGATACACTTCCTCCACGTCGGGATGGTCGTGGGCGTCAGACAGAACCCGGGCGATGATCCGCCTTTGACCGGTCATGCGCAGGCCTCGCTCCGCGCAAAGGCGCTCCAGCCTGCTCTCCCGTGTCGCTTTGTTGGGCATTGCTTCGTTGGGCATGGACCCCCGGGCTTCGCCGGTCTTGCGGCGTGTCATCGCGCGGTACGCCCATCATCGGAGGGCGGGTCGGAAAGGGCAAGACGGAAGATCGCCGCGTCGGCGCCGCTCTCATAATAGGCCTTCCGGTGTCCCACCTGTTGCGCGCCGAGCGAGCGGTAGAGGCTGACCGCTGCCGCATTGTCCTCATCGACTTCGAGAAAAAGCTGTTTCGCCCCACTCGATGACAACTCCGCGGCCGCGTGCTGCAGAAGTGCGCGGCCGAGGCCTGCCCGGCGGGAGGCGGGCCCCACGCCGATCGTCAGAAGTTCCGCCTCGTCGCTGGCGTGCCGCGCGATCAGAAGTCCTGCAGGTGGAGCGATCCCGTCGCCAGGTCCGCCGAGGAGACAGAGAACGCCCGGTGCGGCTGCGAACTGCGCCATGGCGACCGCATCCCAAGCCCGGGCGAAGCACGCCGCGTGGATCGCAGCCATCAGCGCCGCATCGCTTGGTCCTGCGCGTTGCACCATCTTGGAGGTCGGCATCAGCATCGTTCAAGCGCGGCCGCTTGCGGCTTCGCGTCGGGCGGGCGCAAGTAAAGCGGCCGCAAAACGTCGCGAGTCTTGCCGTCACAAGTCTCGCCGCTCTCCAAGGCGATCTCCGCCAGCGCCGCTGCACTCGGCTGGAGATCGTCCAGAGTGGCTGTGACCGCATGTCCCCGTGCCGCCGCAGCATCGGCAAGGAGGTTTGTACCGCTTCCGATTGCAAGGCCGAGATTGTCGGGGAGAAGCGCCGCTGCGTCGTTGGGCGCGACTAGGCGTGGGCCCTCCAGGCGCTGCGCGTGTGCATCGTAGACGCCGAGATAGAGCATGCCGCGCCTTGCATCGAAGGCGACGCCGAAGGGTCCGTCCGGCTCGAAACCGTCAAGGAGCGCCGCCCGCGCCATGACGCTAAGGCTGTCGGTGCCGAAGAGCTTTGCACGGGTCACCAGCGCCAGGCCCCGCGCGGCGGCGATGGCGATCCGCACGCCGGTGAAGCTGCCGGGACCGACCGTGGCGGCGATCACGTTGAGGTCGGCGGCGGACAGCCCCGCCTCAGCCAAGACGTCCTGCACCATCGGCATCAGGGCTTCGGCATGTCCGCGCGACATCGCGACGTGGCGCGCCGCAAGCCGCCGCGACGGTCCTGCCGCAACCAACACCGCGGCGGAGCAGGCGCCCATGCTCGTATCGAGCGCAAGGATGTTCATGGCAATGTCTTAGACGATACGCGCCATCTGGTCGAAGTCGAAGCGGGGCGAGCGCGGCCGCAACGGCGAATCGTCTCCATATCCGAGATTGCAGAGGAAGTTCGACTTGACATTCGTGCCGTCGAAGAAGGCGCGATCGACCCCGTCATTGTCGAAGCCCGACATGGGTCCGCAGTCGAGCCCCATGGCGCGGGCCGCCAAGATCAGATACGCGGCCTGCAGCGAGCTGTTCCGGAATGCCGTGTCGGCGATCTTCTGAGGTTTTCCTTCGAACCAGCCCTTGGCGTTGGTGTGGGGGAAGAGCGTCGGTAGGTGCTCGTAGAAGTCGAGGTCATAGCCGATGATGGCGCAGACCGGCGCCTTCATGGTCTTCTCCCGATTGCCCTCCGACAGATACGGTTTCAGTTTCTCCTTCGCCTCGTGCGACTTCACGAAGACAAAGCGGGCCGGGCTGCAATTGCCGGACGTCGGTCCGAGCTTGACGAGGTCGACCAGCTCATGGAGCAGCGAATCGGGAACGTCTTTGTCGTGCCACGCGCCGCGGGTACGCGCGTCACGGAACAGCTGATCGAGCGCCGCGTCTGAAAGCGCCGCCGTCAAATCGGCTGAACCTCTTGCACTTCGGGAATGAAATGCCGGAGCAGGTTCTCAATGCCATGGCGGAGCGTCGCTGTTGAACTGGGGCAGCCCGAGCAGGCGCCGCGCATGTGCAAGTAGACAATGCCGTCGCGATAGCCCTGGAAGGTGATGTCGCCGCCGTCCTGCGCCACGGCGGGCCGCACGCGCGTGTCGAGGAGCTCCTTGATGGTCTTCACCGTCTCCTCGTCCTCAGGCGCGTAGGACTCGTTCACGCCGTCATATTGGCGCGCCGGGCCGACGGTGATCTCCTCGCCGGAGAGGTAATGCTCCATGATCGCGCCGAGAATGGCGGGCTTCAGGTGCTGCCACTCGCCTTCGCCCTTGGTGACGCTGATGAAATCGGATCCTAAGAACACGCCCGTCACGCCGTCGATCTCGAAGAGGCGTGCCGCCAGCGGGGAGCCCTCGCTATCGGCCGGGTCCTTGAACTCGATGGCCTCCTCGTCGCCGAGAACGGGCTGGCCCGGAAGGAATTTCAGGGTCGCAGGATTTGGCGTCGCTTCGGTCTGAATTAACATGGCCGTCTCCCGGGTTTCTCTCGCTCGGCGCGCTAGAGATTAGAACTGTTCTACTCGAAGGTGAGCACGAAGCCCCCGAAAGTCAAGGCGATGCGGTGCCTTGCCGCTCTTGGAACACTTACGCCAGTGCCAGGATCTCCTCGGTGGTGAGGTGCCCGGGGACGACCGTGATAGGCACCGGAAAACTCCCTGCCATGCCCGCCAGGTTGGACACCAGCGGGCCTGGCGCCCCCGGGTCTTTCGATGCCCCGAGCACCAGCACGCCGATATCCCGGTCCTCTTCGATGGCCTTGGTGATTTCGTCCGCCTTGCCGCCCTCGCGCACGATCTCCTCCGGAACGAGGCTTTCAAAGCCCATGGCCCGAAGCTTTCGTCCGAACAGCCGGAACACCGCCTTGGCTTTGCTAAGACCTTCCTCGCGCGCCAATTCCTCCACGCCCAGCCAGTGCAGGGCCTCGCCTTCGGGCTCGATCACGTAGAGGAGCGCAAGCTGTCCCTTGGTGCGTTTGGCGCGGCTTGCCGCGAAGGCCAGCGCACGGTCGCATTCAGGCGTTTCGTCCACCACCACGAGGAATTTCCGCTTGTGGCCCTCAAGGAAGGCCTCCCGCTTCCGGCGCGGTTTTGGCGCTCCCGAAGCGGGTTTCTTTCTCGCCGGTGCGCGCGAAGCCGCCTTTTTCTTCGCAGGCACCTTTGGTGTCGTGGTCATGGGCGCCATGCTGCCACCTCCAGGCCCCGCCAACAAGAAGGGTCGAAGGGGCTGTGGAGCGGCTCAAGTGAGGTCAATGGCGTGGCTCTTGAGGTCCGCAAGGTCCACGATGTGCAACGTGGCCTCGTGCGTGGCGCTGAGAATCACCCGCGGTGCGCACCCTGCCTCGAAGGCCTCCCGCCACCGTGCTGCGCAGAGGCACCAGCGGTCTCCGGGCTCAAGACCCGGAAAGCCGAAATCGGGTTGGGGCGTCGACAGATCGTTGCCTCGTGCCCTTGAGAAGGCGAGAAACTCCGCGGTCACCTCAACGCAGACCGTATGCAGGCCGAGATCGTCCCGCCCCGTGTGGCAGCAACCCGTGCGGTAGAAGCCCGTCAGCGGCCGATCCGAGCAAGTCCGGAGAGGCTCGCCGAAAACGTTCTTTTGGCCCTCGAAGGGATTGTCCCGCCGCTGCAGCATGCCGCGATACTGCCCGATGTCTGCGACGACCGAAAGTGCCTGGGCGTCGCGGGTTGCTAGCGGATGGGATTGCGCTCCGGCAGCGTTATGCCGAGCTTGCCCCCGGCGAGCAGGTTGTTGAGTTGCGTCTTGGTGAGGACGGGCACGCCAGGACCGGCTTCCTTGCTGGCCGCGGCTCTGAGAGCAACCGGCGGCAACTCGTCGTCGGCGCGGAGCAACTCGTTGTCACCGGAAACGATCACGTTCTGGCACTCGTTCGGCAAATCCTTCAGCGGGAACGGCTTCCTTTTTATCTTCGGCTTGGCGTTCGGATCGATGTTCTGCTTCGTCATCCAGATCGCGGACTTCTTGAGCATGTTGTTCCAATCGTCCAGTTCCTTGCCGCAGCCGAGATCGCCTTTCACGGGCGGCTGATCTTCGCAGCCTGCCATGCCGCGCGGGCAGGCGAGCCGCACGTGGAAATGGTAGTGGTGGTTCCACCACGGCCTCACCTTGCCGAGCCAGCGCGTGTCCTTTCCTGCAACCTCGGCGCGCTCGCACAACGACCTCTTGATCGCCGGGTGCACAAAAATGCGCGCCACTTCCCGGTATGACGCCGCGCGCCGGATGAGCTTGATATGCAGGTCGGTGAACTTCTCGGGATCGACGTGCAGCGGATCCTTCAGCATCGAGACAGCACGCAAATCCTCCCGCTCTTGGAGCGTAAGGGTCCGGTCCGGCATCGGCGTCAGCCAGATATCCGCATCGAGCCCGACCTGGTGGCTCGTATGACCGGTGAGCATGGGGCCGCCCCGCGGCTGCGACATGTCGCCGACGAGAAGGCCCGGCCAGCCGTCGAGCGCCCGGGCGTCGCTGGCGAGCCGCTGCATGTAGTCGATGAGTTGCGGGCTGCCCCAGTTGCGGTTCCGCGAGACCCGCATCACCTGCCAGTCGGGGCCGTTGAGGGGGAGCGCGATACCGCCGGCAAGGCAGCCTTTCGAATAGAAGCCGATTGCCCGCGCCGCGAGCGGGGCCGGGCCAGGGACGGACGCAAACAGCTCTCTGGCTCCTGAGAGCTTGTCCGATTTTGGGTCCGGCGGCTTCGGCGGTTTTCGCTCCGGCAGCTCGATGGCCGCGGTTTCCTCGGCTTCGCCCTCCGCCGCATCAATGGCTTCGCCCGCCGCTGTCTCAGCCGCCTCGCCAGCCGCCGGCGCAAGCCGCGTCTGGGCGGCGACGACACCCGTGACACCACTGAACAGCAACAGCGCAATGAGGCTGACCGGCAGTCTTCCCATTCGCACTCGACCCACGCGTTGGATAAATCCCTCTGGCTCCGATAGTAGCACAAATGACCCAAGCAGTTGGAACCCCTTGGTCTTTGGTAGTGGCTTCCTGGGCTTTCCTGGCGAACCGGGCCAGCTCGTTCATCAGGCGTTCAGCGCCGGGACCTTAGTCTGAATACTGTCATTGGCGTTCGACGGCGTCAGGCCTCATGATGTGCTGGCGCGGATTGGAGCGAACACTCAAGAGGGAGGAGACCATGAGACGTTCCGTAGTCCTGGCCGTGCTGGTCGGCACGCTGTTTGCCCTACCCACGACGGCCTTGGCGGGGCTCGTCGCCAAGATCGACCTCTCCAGCCAGCGCATGCATGTCTACGTGAACGGCAAACCCACCTATACGTGGAAGGTCTCCACGGCACGGCGCGGCTACCGGACACCGACAGGGACCTATAGGCCCTATCACCTTGCCCGCCGTCACTACTCCTCGATCTACAACAACTCGCCCATGCCGCACTCGATCTTCTTCTACAAGGGCTACGCCATCCACGGCTCCTATGAGACGAAGGACCTGGGGCGTCCGGCCTCTCATGGCTGTGTTCGTCTTCATCCGAAGAACGCGGCGCGGCTCTTCTCGCTCGTGCAGAAACACGGCCATAGAAACACGACCATCCGCATCACGCCCTAAAGGACAGGGCTTCGATGGCCGTTAGCGTCCACAAACGCTGGGTGCAGGCACGCCGCGAAACCGGTCGTCCATCCATTTGAGGGCGGTCGACACGCTCTCCTTGGCGGCGAAGGTGTGCGACACCCCGGGCATCTCCACGAACATGACGCGGGCGCCCTGCTTGCAGAGGTGGTTGCCGAACTGCTTGGTGATCTCCGGCCGCACGATGGTGTCGGCGGTCCCTTGCGCCAAGAACACGGGCGCAGTCTGGCGCCGCTTGCCTGGCGTGTTGCGCTTCATGATGCCTTCCCAAGGCTGCGTCTTGGTGGGATTGGCTTTCAGGAACCGCCTCGTCTCCAGTGGCCGCTCGGCCTGCTCAAGCGCAACAAAGTCGGCGACCGACTCGATGCAGTCGCGCGCCATCGTCCTGTAGACAGTCATGGCATTGGCCGCGACCAGGCTTGAGGCGGGCGCGCCGTAGAGCTTTGACCAAGAGTAGATCGCCATGGCGGTCAGCTCCTTGCCGGCGGCGGTCGATTTGTCGGCGTCGAACAGCTCGATGAGATAGGTGGCGGGCGCCGCGGCGGCCACCCCCAGCAGTTTCAGTTCCGGCGCGTAGGACTTGGCGAGCTCGCCGGCAAAGAGCGCCGCATGGCCGCCTTGGCTGTGGCCCCACACCACGAAGCGGTCGGAGGCGCCCGAGCGCGGCAAGGCAATGGCGGCACGCACCGAATCGAGCACGGCCCGCCCCTCGCTCACGCCAATCAGATAAGGATGGACGCCCGGCGTGCCGAGCCCCGGATAGTCCGTGGCGACCACGATATGGCCCTTGGCCAACATGGACTTGATGCCCCAGATCAGGCCTGCATTGTCGGGCATCAACGAAGGCGCGCATTTCTCCACCACGCCGGAGGTGGGGTGCGCGTAAGCGATCACGGACCGCCCGCCGGGCGGCGGCGGTCCCGGCGGGATGTAGATCGCCCCAGAGACTTCGATCGGCTCTCCTTTCAATCCCGTGGATTGATAGAGGATGCGAAAGGCCCTGCCGCCGTCCGGGCTGCCGCCCACAAGGGGCCAGACGTTGAGGATGGCCCCGGGCTTCTTGGCATGGGCCTCGGGGATCGGAAGCAGGCCAAGAAGAACCACGGCGGTCGCGACGGCAAACCGCTGGCAGAGATTTCGGGCGGACATGTGGGACGTACCTTTTGCTACTTGCGCGCGCGCCGATCATAGCCCAAGGAGTGGCCGTTCCGGCAAGGCCTGGGCGCGGGGCAATTGTGCGCAACCCGGGCTTTTCATGATGGCTGCTTCCAGGGCACAATCCGCTGGAGCATGAGAACGCCTACCTGCGGGGCCGCCAACGCAGGGCTTCAGAGTCGGGGGACAAAAACGGATGCCATCAGCTGCAAGCACGCTGGACGCCTTCATCAATCGGGTCGGCGGTGTCGCAACGCCATTCTCGATAGAACTGCCCGATGGCGCCAAGCGTCAGGTCGGCGACGGCGAGCCGACGTTCCATGTCGACCTGCACAACGAGCGGGCCATGAAGGCCTTGCGGACGCTGGACGAGGGCGACATCGCCGAGGCCTATCTTCAGGGCGATATCGACATCGAAGGCGACATGCTGAAGCCCTTTGCGCTGCGCGCGTCCCTCGATGACAGCCATCCGCTTGTCGCCGCTTGGCGCTTCATCCAGCCCGCACTGTTCGGGCAGGTCTACACGAACAAGCAGGCGATCGCCTCCCATTACAATCTCGATCCGAAGCTGTTCCTGAGCTTTCTCGATCCGGTGTTCCCGGCCTACAGCCAAGGCATCTACGAGGCCGACGACGAGCCGCTGTCGAAAGCGCTAGAGCGGAAGTTCGATTGGGCCATCGAGAAGTGCGAGCTCGGGCCCGGCAAACGCGTGCTGGAGATCGGACCCGGCTGGGGCGCTTTTCCAAGTCACGCGCTGCAGTCCGGCATCCGCTATACCGGCATCACCAACTCCGAGGTCTCGCAGAGCTTCTTGCGCGACAAGCTCGCCAATTTCGGCGATCAGTTCGATATACTCCTGACTGACTTCTACGACTACGAGCCCGATGAGCCGTTCGACGCCATCGTCATCATGGGTGTGATCGAGCACCTGCCGAACTACGAGAAGGTGCTGAGAAAGTTCTTCCGGCTCCTGAAGCCCGGCGGCCTCGTGTTCCTCGACGGCAGCGCCGCGCGGAAGAAGTATGAGCTCTCCACGTTCATGGTGCGCTACATCTATCCGGGCAACCACTCCTTCCTCGTGCTCGACGACTTTCTTAACAAGATGAATAAGACCGAGTTCGAGGCGGAGGAGATCCACTCCGACCGCTGGAGCTACTACCTCACCTTCAAACAGTGGGCGGAGAATCTGGAGTCCAATAAGGACTACGTGCTGAAGACATTCGGCGATTTCGAATATCGCCGCTTCCGGCTCTACCTATGGGGCGCGACGTACGAGTTCCTGGCGCGCAATCTCGACTGCTACCGCATGATCCTCTCCAAGCCCAAGAACGCTTGATCCAAGGACGCCTGACGCGACGCAGGCCAACTCCAACCGTTAGACTCTCGCGAAGAGGTGACCGGCCGAGGGTTGACCGCATTTCGGCCTCGGGAGAGGCTTTGGGCGCTGGGACTTACCAAGGAGGACGCAAGACGCATGGGCCGGGACCAGAAGACTTGGAGCCTGTCGCGCCGGAAACTCGTGGCGGGTGCGGTTGCGCTCGTTGCAGCAAGCACGTTGCCCCCGGCCGCCGCGCGCACCGAGGACGAAGAGCAGCCGGCGCCGAATGCTATTCCGCCGCGGGAAGCTCTCGAGCGGCTAAAGCAGGGAAACGCGCGCTACGCCGCGGGCGAAACCAAAGAGGCTGACTACGCATTCGGCGCTGCGCCAACGACCGGCCAGTATCCCATCGCGGCGGTGCTCTCGTGTTCCGAGAGCCCTGTGCCGCCGGAGATCATCTTCGACCAAGCCCCGGGCGATTTGTTCGTGGTGCGCAACGCGGGCAATGTCGTCAGCACATATGCTTTGGCGAGTATGGAGTACGCGGTGAAGTACCTTGGCGTACCCCTCATCTTCGTGCTGGGGAATTCGGGAAGCGGTGTGGTTGCGATGGCGCTTGGCGCCACCAGGCTGCGCAAGCAACTCCCCGGCCACCTCTCGGACATCGTCAAGTCGATCGAGACAGCCGTGGTCACAGCCCACGGCAGACACCCGGGAGATTTCCTGGCCGCCGCTATCGAAGAGAACGTCCGTCTCGGCATCAAGCGGTTGAAGACACGCTCGGAAACTGTCGGCGGCGCCGTGAGCTCCGGAGCAATCGAGATCAAAGGCGGCGTCTTCGATTCCGAGACGGGCGTTGTAAAGCTCGTCTGACACTTTGCGCCGATAAGAGTGCAGGGGGAGGTAAAGATGGAAGACGCACGCACGCGCTGGCAATCGGAGAAGACGGCGGCCTATCTGTCCGCGGCGGTGGCGGCCAACGAGCCGGACCCTAAGCGCGCCAAGTTGTTTCGCGACATGGCAGCGGCGGCCGAGGACCAGGCCAAGATTCTGGCGAAGGACCTGAACCCCGCACCGGCCTTCACGCCATCCATGCGCACGCGCATCACGGCGCTTCTCTTAGGCGTGCTGCCGCCCCGGACCATGCGTCATGTGCTGTCCGCCTCGAAAGTGCGCGGCGTGTCGGTCTATCGGAGCAAATCCACGAGTTCCGGCGACAAGGAGAGGGACGGTCATCCCTGGCCCACCTCCGTCGAAGAAGTCGGACGGCAGCACACAAACTATGGCAGCGGGACGCTCCGGGCCGGTGTGTTTGGCGTGAACGACGGTCTCGTTTCCAATACGTGCCTCGTCATGGGCGTGGCCGGTGCGGGCACCAGCTCGAGCGTCATCCTGCTGACCGGCGTCGCTGGACTTCTTGCTGGTGCCTTCTCGATGGCCGCTGGTGAGTTCATCTCCATGCTGTCGCAACGGGAGATGTTCGAGCACCAGATCGCGCAGGAGAAGGACGAGCTGGAGCGCTACCCGGACGAGGAGGCCGAGGAGCTGGCGCTGATCTATGAGGCGCGCGGCGTACCGCTCGAAGAAGCACGGCATATTGCCAAGCACATGATCAAGGATCCCGAGAAGGCGCTCGATGCGCTGACCCGGGAGGAGCTTGGGCTCAATCCCGATGAGCTCGGATCGCCGGTGGGCGCGGCGATCTCCTCCTTTCTGACGTTCTCCGTCGGCGCCAGCATGCCGTTGATCCCGTTCGTTCTTGGCTACGACAAGGAGGGCATCGTGATCGCCGCGGTCATCTCCGGTGCGGCGCTGTTCTGCGTCGGTGCCGCGCTGAGCTTGTTCTCGGGCCGCAACGCCGTCCTCGGCGGACTTCGTATGCTTGCGATCGGCTCGGCAGCCGCCGTCGCAACCTACTTCCTCGGTTCGCTGTTCGGCGCCAGCATCGCCTAGCGCGCATTTGCCACAAACATTGTGGACTTCTCGGACGGTGACTTAAGCCTGTCACGAGGTTCCATGCGAACGTAAGGGTGCCTTAGGTCCTCTTTCGCATGATGCGGGAGCCAGCCTACGAGGAGGAAACCCATGATTCGCGGCGCCGCGATCCTTACACTTGCTGCTTCACTCGCGCTGGCGACCACGCCGGCCCTGGCCTGCACGGGCATCAGCTTGAAGTCGGAGGATGGTGCCGCCGTTCGTGGCCGTACGCTTGAGTTCGGCTTCCCGCTTCGCTCAAACGTCCTTGTCGTTCCTGCCGGGAAAGAGTTCACTGCCACGCTGCCCAACGGCGGAAAAGGCATGACCTACAAGACCCGCTACGACGTCGTCGGTGCGAATGCCATTGACGCCGTTACCATCATCGACGGTCTGAACGATCAGGGTCTGTCCATTGGCCTGTTCTACTTCCCTGGATATACGCAGTACGCCGAAGCGACGGAAGAAAATGCGTCACGCGCGCTCGCGTCGCAGGATTTCGGACTTTGGCTGCTCGGCAATTTCGCCACGGTCGATGAGGTGAGGCGCGCCGTGAAGGATGTCGTAATGGTGCCGACGCCCTTTGTTGGTTTCGGCAGTCCCGAGGGTATGGCCCTCGACTTGCACTTCTTCGTTCAGGACAAGACCGGCAAGTCGATCGCCATCGAACCCCGTGGCGGCGTGCTTGAAGTTATCGATGCGCCGCTCGGCGTGATGACCAACTCACCGACCTATGACTGGCACATGACGAACCTGAAGAACTACCTCAATCTGACAGTGAAAGACCTGGCCTCCGAGAAGCTTGGACCGCTCACGCTTGAGTCCTTTGGGCCCGGTGCCGGCCTCCATGGCCTTCCCGGCGATTTCTATTCGCCCTCGCGCTTCGTTCGCGCCGCCATCTTGAGCCAGAACGCAACGCCCAATGCCGAGGCAGAGGATGCGGTGTTCGGCGTCTTCCATATTCTGAGCCAGTTCGATATTCCGCGGGGCTCGGTCGTCAACGACATCGTGGGCAAGCCCGACTATGAGATTACCGAATGGACCACGGTCAGCGATCTCAAGAATCTGCGCTGGTACTTCCGCACGCACCAGGATCCGTCGATCCGCGTGGTGGATCTGAAAGAAGCCATCGCGGCCGCTGATGGCGAGATCACCGTCATCGAGATGCAAACGGCTCGGCAGGAAGCTCTGAACGTCTCGACCACGGGGGTGCCCGTCGCCGCTGACTAGCCCGGGGGCGACGGACCGACGCAAACGGCCTCGGGCTCTGTCCCGGGGCCGGTTTCTCGTTGAGCAGCCACAAAATGTGCCATTTGGAGACGGATTGGCGGAAAGTTCCGAAGAGCCCGCGCGGAAGACGAGACAATCGGCGCTTCCATGAATAGGATCGGGCGCCTTGAGGGAAACGTCTGCTGCGCACTGCCATGTCTCACCATCTTCTCCGCCCTATTGCAGCCTTGCGCGTGATCGCCTGCGCCGCCGCCATGGCGTTGGCCTTGGCAGTGCTGATGGCGCCGCCTGCCTTCGCGCAGGACGCGCCTGCCGAAGATGCCGCCACGGAAGAGACCGCGTCAGAGTCCGAAGAGGCAGCATCAGAGGAATCAGAGGATGCCGCGGACGACGCGGCGGCCGACGAGAAGAAGCCGTGGACCGTGTCGGCCCCTTGCGAGAACGTCCAGCATCCTTACGAGGCGGATCTTTGCCAGCAATGGCGAACCGCGGAGGCGGCGGAAAGGACAGCAGGGCTCACGCGCTTGGTGATGCTCATCGGCGCCATTGCCACGCTGCTCTTGCTTCTGATGTTCGTGCCGCTGGTCATGGCGGCTTTGGCGGCGCGCCGGGCGGCCAATGGCGATGCGCCTGTGCCTGTGAGCGGCGCCGGGCGCGAGGAGGAGCTTCGCGCCTATGTGGATGTGGACAAGCTTGAGTTCATCGAGACGCCGGAGTCCGAAGGCGTGGTCAAGGTGAAGGTCATCTTCCGCAACTCCGGTCAGACGCCGGCGTTCCAGGTCAAGAGCGTGGCGGAAGTCGGCATCCGCGACATCTCCGACGAGGACTTGCTCCCGATCATGCGGCTGCCGGAACGCTCGTCGCTGGACTCCGCGCGGCCGCGCCTTGGCCGCGACGCAACGGCGACGGACGTCGTCACTTGCGAGTCCACCGAGAGCCTCGCCGACCGTGTCATGCACGGCGACGCGACGATCCTGGTGTGGGGCGCGGTGGAGTATCTAGACGTCTTCGAACGCCCGCACAAGACGACGTTTCAGTATCTCTGCAACGCCTCGACCCTCGGCACCGGACTGGTTTTCAAACCGATGGTGCGCGGCGACGAGACCGGCTAGGCGCCGCGAGGTCCATGGCTCGGGACGGCGGCTTGCGGTGGCTCGTTCCCCTGCGCCCATACGCGGCCTGGACAGTGGAGGCGCGCGGCCGTTAAGTCGTCGCCATGAGCGATGCCCCGACATCGGCGGACTGGGCCAAAGCCCGCGGCGAGAAATGGCGCGATCAGCTTGAGGCCCTGGAGGCCATGCTCGCGCCCGTCGATGCACCTTTGATCGAGGCCTTGCGGCTCGACGCGCCCTATCGCATTGCCGACATGGCCTGCGGCGGGGGCGGAACCACGCTTGCGATCGGCCGCAGCGCACCTCAGGGCAGCGCCGTGCATGGCTACGACATCTCCTCCGCCCTGGTCGAAGTGGCACGCAGCCGGACGCCTTGGAACGATGCCCTGACATTCGCCGTCGCGGACGGCGCGGCGGCGAGGCCCGACGCTCCTTACGACCGGCTCGCCTCGCGCTTCGGCATCATGTTCTTCGACGATCCGCCAGGCGCCTTCGCCAACCTGGCGCGCTGGCTTGCCCCGCATGGCCGCTTCGCCTTCGCCGTTTGGGGGCCGCCCAAGGCAAATCCCTGGATGGCAAGCTTGCGCGCCGTGGCCTCCGAGATCGTCGATCTGGAACCGCCCGACCCGGAAGCGCCGGGGCCGTTCCGCTATGCCGGGGGAGAGGCGCTAGGCGCCCTCCTTGAGGAAGCAGGCTTCCGTGAGATCGCCGTGCACGATTGGCGCGGAGAGCTCGCGCTCGGCGGCGGCATGGCGCCGGCGGAGGCGGCCGCGTTCGCACTTGCCGCTTTCTCACTTGGTGATCTCCTTGCCGAGGAAGGTCCGGAGGTTCTCGATGCGGTGCGCGAGGGGCTAGCCGCTCATTACGCGGAACACCAGACAGGTGGCGCGGTGACGATGGCGGCCCATGTGCACATCGTCACGGGCGTGGGTCCTGAAGGCTCTTGAAGCAGAGCGCCAAGAGACCGCCGAGCGCGAGCGCTGCGGCCAGGAACAGAAGCGCGGCGGAGAAACTCCCCGTGGCCTGTTTCAGCACGCCGACGATGTAGGCGCCGGTGAAGCCCGCGACATTGCCCATGGAGTTGACCAGCGCAATACCGGCCGCGGCCCCCGTCCCTGTCAGGAGCGCCGTCGGCAACGACCAGAACGGCCCAAAGGCTGCGTAGAATCCCAAGGTCGCCAGCGTCAGGGCGATCATGGTGGGTAGAAGCGGTCCAGAATAGGCCGACCACGCAAAGGCCGCCGCGGCGAGGAAGAGCGGAACCGCGATGTGCCAGCGGCGCTCGCCGGAGCGGTCCGAGTGCCGCCCCCAAACCACCATGGCGATTGCCGCGAAGAGATACGGGATCGCGGTGAGGAAGCCCACCTGCAGCGGCGTGAGGCCGAACGTCTCGATCACTTGCGGCATCCAAAAGCCGATGCCGTAGAGTCCGGTGACCATAAGAAAGTAGAGCGCGCCCAGAGCCAGGACCCGCGGGCGGGTGAGCGCTTGGCCGAGATCAGAATAACCCACCGCTTTGGTGGCCTTCGCTTCAGCGGCAATCTTCTCGGTGAGCGCCCGCCGCTCGGCCTCGGTGAGCCACCGGGCTTGCGCCGGTTTGTCGGTGAGGACTTTCAGCGCCAGCACCCCGAGCAGAACAGGCGGCAGGCCTTGGATGACGAACAGCCATTGCCAGCCCGCGAAACCGAGAAGGCCGTCCATCTCCAGAAGCGCGCCGGAAACCGGTCCGCCGAACACGGTGGCCAGCGGCACCGAGGCAATGAACAGGGCGATGATGCGCGCCCGCTCCGCGGCCGGGAACCAGTAAGTGAGATAGAGGATGATGCCTGGGAAGAAACCCGCCTCGGCGATGCCGAGCAGAAGCCGCATGAGATAGAAGCTCGTCTCGCCTTGCACCAGCGCCATGGCGCACGCCACCAATCCCCAGGAGATCATGATGCGGGCGATCCAGATGCGCGCGCCGAACCGTTCGAGCGCCAAGTTGCTTGGAATCTCGAAGGCGATGTAGCCGAGGAAGAACACGCCTGCCCCAAAGCCGTAGACGGCCGGCGTGAAGCCAAGATCCTCGTTCATGTGCAGCGCGGCAAAGCCGACATTCACCCGATCGAGGAAATTGAAAATGTAGGCCACGCACAGAAAGGGAATCAGCCGGTAGGTGGCTTTGCGGATGGCCGTGGCCAGCGGCCCGTTTGCGTCTTGGTCGTGGTCCATTCACCCCCCGGATTTGTCGTATGCTGACGCGCCGTCATCATAGTGATTCGGCCGCCGAACGCAGGAGGGTTCGCCCATGACCATTCCCTTGGATGCCGCAGCCGCGGCGCTTCGCGATGCAATGCGCGAGACCATCAAGCGTTATTCGCTTTGGTACCTGATCCAGGGAGTCTTGCTGGTGGTCGCCGGCTTCCTTGCGCTGATCTATCCGTTCATCGCGTCGGTCGCCGTGGTCTTTCTCTTAGCTTGGGTGCTGATCATCAGCGGCGTGTTGCAGGGCATCGGCCTAATCGGGGCGAGCAACGTGCCGCACTATTGGCTGCAGCTCATCTCCGCGGTCCTGGCGATTCTGATCGGCGTCTTGTTGCTGCGCGATCCGGACAGCGGTCTGTTGCTCATGACGGTGCTGCTGATCGTCTATTTCATGGTCGAGGGCATCGCCAAGGTGATCTTCGCGCTGACCATCCGGCCGTTCCCCAATTGGGGCTGGGTGCTGGCAAGCGGTTGCGTGGGCATATTTCTGGCATTGATCTTGTGGGCCAACATGCCGCTGAGTGCCGATTGGGTCCTCGGGCTCATGCTGGGCTTGCTGTTGATCGCCGAGGGCGCCGCGCTGACCGTGCTCGCCTGGCACGTGCGCACCGCGCCGCCAAAGACGGCGGCTTAGAGGCAGCGGCCCAGACGGCGACGGTTACGGCGCCTCCGTCTCCTTCAGGAAGCGCTTGTAGATCCAGCCGTCCTGCTTGGTCGCAGGATCGGAGATCTGCACCCAATTTCCGCTGCGTCCCAAGACGCGCAGCTTCGTGCCCTTCTGCGCCACCTTGAACGTCGCGTCCGACGACGACGGGCCTTTGCGCACGTTGACGGGGCTTGCCACTTCGACCCACTCCTCGCCGCTGGCAAGCTCGGACGCGGCAGCGACGAGACGCCCGAGCGATCCCGGCTCCGCATCGGCGGGTGCCTTCGGCCGAGCGGCCGGTTTTGCGACCGGCGTTGCCGCGGGTTGTGGCGTCTCTTCATGCGCTGCCTCAGGGGCTGTCATCCAGGCTTCCTTGAGGCTCTGAAGCGCGCGCGCGCGGTCCGCGACGCCAAGAGCCGCGGCGCGTGTGTACCAAGTCTCGGCCGCCTCGCGGTCGGGCTTGATGCCTTGCACGCGCAGCGCCGCGATGAAGGCGGGATCGTAGGTGGCGCCTGCTGCCAGCGCCGCGTCGCCGCTACCGGCTTCCGCGGCCCGCTGGTAATAGGCGCGGGCTCCGGCGAAATAGCCGACCGCGATCATCTTGTGGCCGTGGGCGATCAGATCATCGACCCGATCCTCCTCGCCGGTCCGGACGACGAGCCCGGCTGTGGGCGCTGGCGCCACATCCAGCCGGGTCGCCGTACGGGCCAGCACGGTGCCGTCGGCGGCGACGAGCTCAACGGCAAGATCCGATGATCCCGAATGGTCCTCAGGCAGACGCAAGGCGAGGCCGGTGATTTCGTCCGGCACGAGGCTCCACTCGCGCGCGCCAAACGGACGTCCCTGGGAGAAGGCGGCGCCTTCTGGCAACTCGCGGACCGCGATCACCGCGCGGGCGGGAAGCGGCCCGGCGGTGTCGATGGCGATGGTGAAAGCGACCTCGTCTCCGCCGGCCGCCATGATCTCCTCCGGCGCCGTCAGGGATATCGCACGCGGTGGGGGCGTGACCCGCAGCGTCGGGGCGCCGGCGATGGCGGCTTGGTGATTTGTCGGCCGCGCATCGGTACCGGCTCCGATTTCTGGGCCCCGGATGGCACCGAACCACAAGAGTCCGGCCAGAATTGCCGCGGGCGCGATGGCCACCCCCGTCAACACGGCGAGGACGCCCTGCCGTGACGCTGAGAAGAGTCGCGGCGCCGGGGCAGGCGCTGGCATCTCGCCGGCATCGTTGGCCAAGGGAGGCTCTTCGCGGGTCGCGCGCAAAGGCTGCGGCGCGAAGCGCTCCGCCATACACGAGGCGGTGGGCTCCACCTTGGTCGCCAGCTTCGCACCGATAGGGAACTCCGCGTCGAGCCGCTCCGCCAAGGTTCGCGGCTCGGGCGTCGGCGCTGGTTCAGAATTCGGGTCGTCCAGACCGTCAGGTGTCTTGGGCACCGTCTGCAACATGGCATCGTCCTCCACGCAAATACGCACATACAAGAAGGCGATCAGTTCTCAGTCTGTGTCTTGCTCCACTCTAGAAAGGCACGGAACAGCTTGACCCGCTCGGCCTCAGACACTTGGGCGCGGCCGACGTCCGCCTGCGCCAGAAATGTTTCAAAGTGCTCCTGGGTTCCGCCTTGCACCGCGGCGGTCTTGGCTTGATCGATCCACTTTTGCGCCAACGGCGACCGTTCCCATTCCTCAAGCGTCGCCGCGAAATTCACCTGCTGCCATTTCGGATGGCGCGGACTGACCAGGAACGCATCAAAGCGGGAGAAGAAACGGTCCACGAAGCGCGCGATCTTTGCCGCCCGCTTGGTGTCGTTCGTCCAGTTGAACGACACCAGTATGGCGCAGACCGCCACCGTATCCACCCGCGCGCCGTCTTCGATCAGCGCGGGATAGTCGGCATGGGTCAAGGTGGCGGGGTAGTACTCGCTCTCAAGCCCGCGGCTGTAGGGGAGGCCGAGGAGCTTCAGCCCGCTGTCGCGGCCGAGATGCGCCAGCAAAGGCGCAGGCTTGCCGGCGATCACCACCGTGGCGTCGATCTCGCCAGCCTTGAGCTTGGCCACCGCGTCGGTGGTCTCGAGATGAACCTCGCGCACGCTAACGCCGAGCGCGGCGAACACCGCGCGCACCGTGAGGTCGTGGCCGCTGCCCTCCGGCCCGATATTGACGACCTTGCCGTCCAAGGCCTTGAGGTCCGCGATGCCGGAATGGGCTAGGACATGCATCTCCTCGTTGAACAGCTTCGCGACATAGACGATCTGCTCCTTGAGCGGTCCCAGCTCACCGGTCTTGGCGAAGTGGTTCAGGATGTTTGCCTGGGTGATGCCCATGTCGACGCCGCGCATGAACATCACGTCTTTCAGTGTCTGCGCCGGACCTTTGCCGATCATGGGGACCACGCGCATCGTCGCCCCCTCGTCAAGCACCGCGGCGATGTCTTGCACCACGGCGGTATCGGTGCCGGAGGCGCTGCCGCCCATGATGGTCACGGTGTTGTCGTTGAGCTCGGCGCGGTAGCGCCCGCGAATGGCGCTCCGCGACGCCCGAGTCTTGGCTTGGCTTTCTTGCTGCGCTCTCGCCTGGGCGCGGTCCTGGGCACTTGCTTCGTCGGTGCCCGCCAGGCCCGCCGCCGTCAACGGCAGAAGAGCCAATCCAATCACGAGGGCGAAACGCATCATGATCCCTCTTGCGGCGCTTCACCCCGACACGGGCCCTCTCGCTCGAAGCGCTGGAAGACGAGACGGCCTGGCGCGGCCCGCATATGGCGCCGCTTGCACCGTGGGCTGCTATCCCTGTGGGCCGAATGGAAAGTGATAATTTGGCACCTGTCAAGGACAGAGCGTGTCATGCCACAATAAAATCAAGCTCTTGTCTGAAATGAGGCAAGTCGTAGTCGAAAAAGACAAGATAGAGGCAAGTCTTTGTTGTGACATTAACCATGAACAACTGTTCGCCTCGCCGCGAAGACGTGACGCGTATTTCGGCGCAACACTGGGGGCGGGCCGCGCAGGGAGCGGCCGCTAGACCCATAACGCCGATGATCGTGATTGGTTGCGTGCGAGGCGGCGCTAATCCGCGTCCATCTTGAGGGCGGCGATGAAGGCGTCCTGGGGAATGTCGACCTTGCCGAAGCTGCGCATCTTCTTCTTACCCGCCTTCTGCTTCTCTAGAAGCTTGCGTTTGCGCGTGATGTCGCCGCCATAGCACTTGGCGGTCACGTCCTTGCGCAGCGCGCTGATGGTCTCTCGGGCGATGACCTTGCCGCCAATGGCCGCCTGGATCGGGATCTTGAACATGTGCCGGGGGATCAGGTCCTTCAGCTTCTCCACCATGGCGCGGCCTCGCGACTCGGCGCGCGAGCGGTTGACGATCACCGAGAGCGCGTCGACCGGCTCGGCATTCACCAGAAGCGCCATCTTTACCAGGTCGCCGTCCTCGTATCCGGTGATGTGATAGTCAAACGAGGCATAGCCGCGGGAGACCGACTTCAGCCGGTCGTAGAAGTCGAACACCACCTCGTTCAACGGCAACTCGTAGACCACCATGGCGCGCGCGCCGGCATAGCTCAGGGTCTTCTGGCGTCCGCGCCGGTCCTCGCAGAGTTTCAGCACCGCGCCAAGGTGCTCGTCGGGAACGAGGATGGTCGCTTCGATCCACGGCTCCTCGATGCGTTCGATCTTCTGGGGCTCGGGCATGTCGGCCGGATTGTGCAGCTCGATCATGCTCCCATCGGTCAAGAACACGCGGTAGATGACCGACGGCGCCGTGGCGATGAGATCGATGTTGAACTCGCGCTCCAGCCGCTCGCGTACAATCTCCAAATGTAAGAGTCCAAGGAAGCCGCACCGGAAGCCGAAGCCCAGAGCTGCGGACGTCTCCATCTCATAGTCGAAGCTCGCATCGTTGAGGCGGAGCTTGCCGACGGCCTCACGCAGATCCTCAAAGTCTCCGGAATCGACGGGGAATAGCCCGCAGAACACCACGGGCTGCGCTGGCTGAAAGCCGGACAGCGCTTCTGCCGTCGGCCGCTTCTCGTCGGTGACGGTGTCGCCCACGCGCGTATCCGCGACCTCTTTGATCGCCGCGGTGAAGAAACCGATCTCGCCGGGCCCCAGCGCCTCGCGCATCTCTTGTTTGGGCCGGAAGATGCCGACGCGATCGACCTGATAGCCGGCGCCGGTGGACATCAGCCGGATGCGCTGTCCCTTTTTGAGCGTCCCATCGATGATGCGGACGAGCACCACGACGCCGAGATAGGCGTCGTACCAACTGTCCACCAGCATGGCCTTTAAGGGCGCCGTCTGGTCGCCCGTCGGCGCCGGCAGCCGGTGAACGATCGCCTCCAGAACGTCGTCCACGCCCTTGCCGGTCTTGGCGGAGATCTCAATGGCGTCGTGGGCGTCGAGCCCGATGACCTCCTCGATCTGCGCCCGGACCCGCTCGGGCTCCGCGGCGGGGAGGTCGATCTTGTTCAGCACCGGAACGATCTCGTGATTGTTCTCAAGCGCCTGGTAGACATTGGCGAGCGTCTGCGCCTCCACCCCTTGAGTGGCGTCGACCACGAGCAGCGAACCTTCGCACGCAGCGAGCGACCGATTCACCTCATAGGCGAAGTCGACATGCCCCGGCGTGTCGATGAGGTTCAGTTCGTAGACCTTCCCGTCCTTGGCCTTGTAGTCGAGGCGGACGGTCTGGGCCTTGATGGTGATGCCGCGCTCGCGCTCGATCTCCATGGAATCGAGCACCTGTTCCTTCATTTCCCGCTCCGAGAGGCCCCCGCACAGCTGGATCAGCCGGTCGGCAAGCGTCGATTTGCCGTGGTCGATATGGGCGATGATGGAGAAGTTGCGGATTTGGGAAAGGGGCTTGGCGTCGCGTGCACTCATAGGCGGTTTGGTAGGGAGCAAGCAGGCGGTGGTCAAGCCGGGGCGGTTGGTAATTAAGGCGAAACCATGTGGACGCCGCCTTAAATTCGCGTCTGTCAGACCCTAAGTCCAGTCTGCTAGGACGGTTCGTCCAACCCCGATTGGAGACACGACTATGACCAAGAAACTGATCCTCGCGGCGTTTGCGGCGGGTCTTTTCACGACCGCGACTCTTCCCCTGCAGCTTGCCCCGGCGGTGGCTGGTGATGAACCCGGCCATGGGTTGGTCGGCATGTCCTGTAAGGACGCTGCCAAGATGGCCTATCCGGACGACCGCAAGATGCGCCGCGATTGGAGGAAGGCTTGCAAGGACGCGTGGAAGGCCACCCAGGGCAGCTAGTCCTGAAGGACCTCACGAAACCATGCGCATGTTTCAGGGATGCGAAGGGCTATCGCCCCAGCCGTTCTTTGCAACTTCGTGTGAGAGTTTGTTGAACGGCGGCGCCTTTACCGCTAGGGGACTGCCATAGCGGGACGAAGGCGCTCCGTTCAAGGCCGGTGCAAGGCCTAAAGGCGCCGTCCAATGCTCTGCTGTAGCTTCATCTGCCTAAATCTTCGAAGGAGTGATCTGATGATTAAGACTGTTTCTCTCGCTGCTGCCGCCTTCGCGCTCGTTCTCGGCGTTGCCGTCACTGCGCCTGTCACCGCGCAAGCGGCGATCACGTGCGATGAGGCTGCGAAGATGAAGTACCCCAACAGCATCGTGGACCGCATGAAGTGGAAGCGCGAGTGCCGGAAGGCGTATAGGGCGTCGCAGGACAGGCAAGGTCCGCTGGCGAAAATGCGCGCGCGCATCAGCAGCTAAGGGCGCTGCATTGCAGGTTTGATTGGGAAGGGGCCGTTAGGCCCCTTTCTTTTTTGCAGCGGGGTTCGTCTTCGGCTAGCTGCTCGTGTCGCCCCAAATCTCGGCGAGGCGTTTGTCGCGGCCACAATTCCATTTGTAGTACTTGTAGCTGACCGGATTCTTCCGGTGATAGTCCTGGTGGTACTCCTCGGCCGCATAGAAGGTCGTTGTGGGCCGGACTTCGGTGACCACGTCCTTCTTGAACCGGTCGGAGATCTCTTGCTTCGTCTTCTCCGCGAGCGACCGCTCGTCGTCGTTGGAGGTGAAGACGACAGTGCGGTAGGCCGGGCCCTTGTCGCAGAACTGACCTGAGGCGTCGAACGGATCGATGTTGCGCCAGAAGTGGTCCAGCAATTGCGCGTAGGTCACCTTTGATGGGTCGTAGGTGACCTTCAGCGCCTCCACGTAGCCTTTGTGGCTGCCATAGGTCGGATCCGGCGTCGTCCCGCCTGCATAACCGGAGACGGTCTCGCTCACGCCGTCGACTTTGTCGAACGCATCTTCAACGCACCAAAAGCAGCCGCCGGCGAAGATCGCGGTCTTGCTCTCGCCCGCATGGGTTGCGTGGGGGGTGGCTGCGATCATGAACGCGGCGAGAAAGGCCGCCATCAGCGCCGCGCAAATACAACGCGCAATCATGGGACGATCTCCACATTGTTGTCTGTCTCTGACGATAAAGACCGATCGCGCATGCGCCTAGGCGCTCTCGCGGACCCGTGATCCGAAGTGATGCGTGTGAGGGGTTCGATAACCGCTTGGGGCGTCTTGGCGATTTGAGCTATTGAGGGATCATGCAAACGACGTTGTCTTCTCCGCCTGAGGCCATGCAGCCTGCCTATGACGTTGTGGTGGTCGGCTCCGGTTATGGCGGCGGGGTCTCCGCCTCCAGGCTGTCCCGCGCCGGCCAGCGCGTCTGCGTCATCGAGCGCGGCCGCGAGGTGCCAACCGGTGCGTTTCCGAGCCGCCTGCCGGAGCTCCGGCGTGAGCTGCAATTGAACGGCGGCACCATGCGCTCCGGCTCCAAGACCGGGCTTTACGACTTCCGGCTCGGGGCCGACATCCATGTGCTCGTGGGGTGCGGGCTTGGCGGCGGTTCGCTGGTGAATGCGGGCGTGGCGCTCCGCCCCGATGCGCGGGTCTTTGCCGATGGTGCATGGCCCGAGGCGATCGGTGGCGACGGGCTGCTTGATCTCGGCTATGAGCGCGCCCAAGCCATGCTGCGGCCTGCGCGCCATGGCGATGCCGCCACGCTGACCAAGTACCGCGCACTCGAGACGGCAAGCGGCGCCTTCGGTCAGCCTCCGGTCGCCGCGCCTGTGGTGGTGAGTTTCGAAGAGACCGTGAACCCCGCAGGGGTGACGCAGCCTGCCTGCACGCTATGCGGCGATTGCTGCTCCGGCTGCAATGTCGGCGCCAAGAACACCGTCGCCGTGACCTATCTTCCGGACGCCAAGGCCCACGGGGCGGAGATCTTCACCGAACTCACCGTCAGCCATCTGGAAAAACGCGGGCGTGGGTGGCGCGTGCACTTCGCACCGTCCGAAGCAAAGGCTGACGAAGAGCGGTTCGTCGACGCTAAGACTGTGGTGCTGTCGGCGGGAACGCTCGGCTCCACGGAGATCTTGCTGCGCTCCCGCGACCGCGGCCTCAAATGCTCCGATCGGCTCGGGTCGCGCTTCTCCGCCAATGGCGACATCATCGCCTTTGCCCTTGGCGGCCGCGAGAAGGTCAACGCCGTGGGCGTCGGCGAGCCCCCGAAATATGACGGCGACACCGTGGGCGCCTGCGTGGCCGGCCAGATCGAGCTGCCCGATGGAGACGATATCGACCGCAGCATGATCATCCAGGAAGGCGTGCTGCCGTCCGCGCTGGCGCCGCTGCTGCCGGTGTTCTTTGTCTCCGGAGGCCGCCTTCTCAGTGCCGCACAGAGCCTCATCAAAGGCGTCTACCAAGGCCCACTGTCCCATCTGCACACCTTCTTCGTGGTGTCCCACGACGACGCAAACGGCCAGCTCACGCTGAACAACGGCAGCCTCAAGGTCGAGTGGCCGAATGTCGCCGATCAGCCGGTCTATGCACGCGTCGACGAGGCGCTGACCAAGGCGGCGGACGCCGTGGGCGCGCGTTACATCAAGAGCCCGCTCGCCACCACCAGCATGGGCGTGAAGCCTGCGACGGCGCATCCGCTCGGCGGGTGCGGCATGGGCGAGGATGCTCAAAGCGGCGTGGTCAATCACAAATGTCAGGTCTTCGCCGGTCCCGACGGCGAGGACGTACATGGCGGTCTTTACGTGTGCGACGGCGCGGTGATCCCGCGGTCGATCGGCTGCAACCCGCTGCTCACCATCACCGCTCTGACCGAACGCGCCATGGTGCACTTCGCCCGCGATCACAATCTGGGATTCGGCACGGAGTCGATCCGGGCCGCATCGTAAGAGTCTGGCTGCTCTTGCCTAGCGCAACACGCCGCCCGTGGCTTTGGTCACGGCGGCAACGACCCTCTCGGCCACCGCGTCGATCTCCGCGTCGGTCAGCGTCTTGTCGCGCGGTTGCAAAGTGACCTCGATGGCAAGCGACTTCTTGCCCTCCGGTACGCCCTGCCCGGTGAACACGTCGAACACGTTGACATCGGCGATGAGCGCACGGTCAGCGCTTCCTGCGGCGCGTACAACCGCGCCTGCGGCAACATCCTTGTCCACAACGAACGCGAAGTCGCGCCGCACGGCTTGAAGGTCAGACGCATCGAGCGCCGGCTTGGCCGTGCTCTTGCGCCTCTGGGGCGGCAGGGTGTCGAGATAGAGTTCGAACGCGGCCATCGGCCCATCGGCATCGAGCGCCTGTAGGGTGTCGGGATGGATCTCGCCGAAGACGCCAAGCGTCGTCTTGGGTCCGAGCTTCAACGCGCCCGACCGTCCGGGATGGAACCAGGCCGGTGCGTCGCGAGCCACTTGTATGGTGGCCTGGTCAAGCCCGAGCGTGGTGAGTGCCGCAATGGCGTCGGCCTTCACCGTGGCCCAACCCACCTCCGGCGCTTCGCCCGACCAATGCCGGCCGGACCCGCCAAGGCTTGAGCGTCCGAAGCGCACGCCGCTGGCGGCGTGATACTGATCCTCCGGGGCGAGGCCGCGATAAGCCTGTCCCAGCTCGAACAGCGCGCCATCCGAAAAGCCACGATCGCGATTGCGCTTGGCCGCGGCGATCAGACCGGGCAGCAAGCTCGGGCGCATCTGCGCGAGCTCCGTGGAGATCGGGTTCTCCAGGGCAAGCGCCGGGTCCCCACCACCGAACTGCTTGGCCTCGTCGGGCGGAATGAACGACCACGTCACGGCCTCGACAAAGCCGCGCGCGGCAAGAAGCCGCCGCGTCCGCCTGGCCCGCGCCTGCGCATCCGTGAGCACAGGTCTGGCAACACCGGAAAGCTGCTTCAGCGGTGTGACCGGAATCTGGTCGACACCGGTGAGCCGTACGACCTCCTCGACGAGGTCGACAGGTGCTGAAATGTCCGGCCGCCAAGATGGAGGCCCGGCCTTCAACGCCTTGGCCTTGCCCTCGAGCTTGATGCCAAGCGCGGACAGCTTGCGCCGAACATCCACTGGTTTCAGCGACAGTCCGCTCAAACGTCCGATCAGCGCCATGTCGAAGCGGAAGGGCGGCGTCGGCTTCGGCGTCCGGCCCGCGGCGGTAACCGCACTCGGCTCCCCGCCGCAGAGGTCGAGCACCATGTGCGTGGCTAGCTCCAGGCCCGGAACCACGAAGGCCGGATCGACGCCACGTTCGAACCGGAACCGAGCGTCCGACTGAATGTTCAGCCTGCGTCCGGTGCGTGCCGTGCGCTTGGGATCGAAATAGGCGGACTCGATGAAGACGGTGGTCGTTTCCTCGGTGCAGCCCGTGTCGTCGCCGCCGATCACGCCGCCAAGGCCCAAGACGCGCGCGTCGTCGGCGATAACACACATCTCCGCGTCCACGGCATAGGTCTTGCCGTCGAGCGCCAGGAATTGTTCGCCCTTTCGCCCAAGCCGGGCGCGGATCGCGCCGGAAAGCTTGTCCGCGTCATAGACGTGCAAAGGGCGTCCACGATCGTAGGAGATGTAGTTGGTGATATCGACCAGCGCATTGATGGGCCGCAGGCCGATCGCCCTCAGGCGGGCTTGCAGCCAATCGGGACTCGGTCCGTTGGTCACGCCGCGCACCAGCCGCCCGGCAAAGATCGGACAGGCGCTCTTCGTTTCCTTCGCGAACTCAAGCTTGATGGGAACTGGATTGCGGAAACGGCCCTTGACCGGCTTGATCGTGTCCGTCTTGAGCGTGCCGAGCCCCGCCGCGGCGAGATCGCGGGCCACGCCGCGCACGCCAAGGCAGTCCGGCCGGTTCGGCGTGACCGCGATGTGGATCATCACGTCGTCGAGTCCAAGCGCCTTCGCCGCGGAGCTGCCGACGCGGGCTCTCCGGGGCAGCTCGATAATGCCGGTGTGCTCGTCCGAGAGCTCAAGCTCCTTCTCGGAGACCATCATGCCGTTGGACTCAACGCCGCGGATCTTGGCCTTGGTCAGCGTGAAATCGAGCCCTGGCACGTAAGCGCCCACGGGCGCGAACACACCTTTCATGCCGGCCCGCGCGTTCGGCGCGCCGCACACGACCTGGAGCCGCTCCTTGCCAGTATTGACCTGAAGCACTTGCAGCTTGTCGGCGTCGGGGTGCTTGTCGGCCGCCACCACCTCGGCGACGCGATAGTCTTTCAGGGCCGCCGCCGGGTTGTGGATCTCCTCGACCTCGAATCCGATGAGGGTGAGCGTGTCGGCGATCTCGTCCACCGAGGCGTCCGTATCGAGATGCTCCTTCAGCCATGACAGGGTGAACTTCATTGGCTCACCCCGGTCAGTGTCCGCTCGATAAACTGCGTCTTTGCCTTCCTATATGTATCCATGTCCGAGCCGACGAACGACCGCTTCAGCGCATTGTAGGACGCACGGAGCTCCTCGGAATGGCGAAGGAGATCAGAGAACCTCTGAAAACTGTCGAACTCCGAGCCGCGCACAACGAGTTGGATGCCGAGTGGAAACGTGCCTGTCTCGTCAACGAAGCTCGAGAAGTGGTTTTCCCTCGGAGACCCAATGTTCTTCTCGAAGTGGTTGTCCAGAACGGCACGCGCATCTTCGAATGAAGCGAGCTCGACGCGCACGACAAGATCCACGTCACCCTTGGTCACGCAACCCGGGATGGCAGTTGCTCCGACATGAGCAATCTCTGTGTCCGGTCCGAGCAGTGATCGAAGACGCGCAATGGTCGAATCGGCAAAGGCGTTCGCTCGTTCGAACAGGTCGGGCTGTTCGGCAAGCTTGAGTTTCGGCTCTGCACTCACGCGGATAGCCCCGCGGCGAGGGTGGGCACGGCAAGCGGCGCGAAGCCGTAGTGGGAGAGCCATCGCAAGTCGCCGGCGAAGAACGCGCGCAAGTCCGGCATGCCGTACTTGAGCATGGCGAGACGATCGATGCCGATGCCGAAGGCGAAGCCTTGGTGCCGTTTCGGGTCCAGATCGACAGCCTTCAGCACGTTGGGGTGCACCATGCCGCAGCCGAGGATCTCTAGCCACTCATCGCCCTCGCCGATGCGGATCTCGTCTCCCACCTTGGCGTAACCGATATCCACCTCCATGGAGGGTTCGGTGAAGGGGAAGTGGCTCGCACGGAAGCGCATGGTGACATCAGGCACTTCGAAGAACGCTTTGCAGAATTCCTCCAGCACCCATTTCAGGTGGCCGAGATGGGTTTCTTCATCGATCACCAGCCCTTCGAACTGGTGGAACATCGGCGTGTGGGTCTGATCGGAGTCGCAACGATAGACGCGCCCCGGTGCGATGACGCGCAACGGCGGCTTTTGCGCCAGCATGGCCCGGACCTGCACCGGGCTCGTATGGGTCCGCAGGAGCGGCCGCGTGCCGTCGGGCGCCTCAGCGAAATAGAACGTGTCGTGGTCTTGCCGTGCCGGATGCTCCGGCGGGATGTTGAGCGCCGTGAAGTTGTTGAAATCCGTCTCGATGTCGGGGCCTTCGGCGATCGAGAAGCCCATATCTTGGAAATCTCCTACGGAGGATTCGCCATGGCCGCTCAAGATGCACACCGTCTTCTCTTCGCCCTTGATGAGCTTGATCAGCGCGT
>JGI12316J15310_10001098_pt1 | contig 44377 bp, 40 predicted proteins | sample MarCyaLeptolynsp_FD_15310 | JGI IMG/M metagenome (IMG submission 15310) | reverse complement strand
GACCAAACCGACCGCTACTCTTCTAGTGTGGGTGGCCGTAGACAGGGACGAGCACATGAACATTGGCATCGGCGCTTCAAGCGAAACATCTGGCAGGGCTCGAGGTGCGTCCCGCTCCATGGCAATGCTGCTGGGGCTCTTGTTCGCCGCAATCGCCTCGCCCGCCCTGGCCATATGCCAACTCGTGGCGAATGCCCCTTATCTGGTTCCTGAAGCCAATGAAGCCCGGGTCTGGCAGGCCTCTCTTCAGGCCGGTGAAGTCCAGATCAGGTATATCGGTCATTCCACCTTTGAGCTGGAAACACCGGGCAGTGTTCGCATTGCCACCGATTACAACGACATCTACCGCCCGTTTATGACGCCAACGGTCGCCACGATGAACGGCGCACATTCCACTCACTATTCGCTTTCGCCTGACCCGGAGATCAAACATCTGCTTTATGGGTGGAACCCGGACGGCGGCCCGATGGACCACGACCTTACGGTTGGAGATGTGCGGATCAGGAACATTCAGACGAATATCCGCAGCTGGGACGGCGAGACGCGGCGCCTGGGCAACTCGATCTTCATTTTCGAGATTGCCGATCTGTGCATCGCGCATCTCGGCCATTTGCATCACAGGCTTACAAAAGAGGATTACCTGCGGCTCGGCCAGATCGACGTCGTCTTTGCCGCAATCGACAATTCTTCGACGCTGCGCATTGACAGCCTGATGGATGTCCTGAAGGGGATCGGACCGGCCATGATCATCCCGATGCACTTTCACTTTGCCGGGGCCCTGCCGGCCTTCAAGGGCCGGGCGGCAGAAGCCGGATATCAGATCGTGGAAGCCGAAGCGCCCGATCTCGTGATCAGCAAGGGAACACTACCGGCCAGAACCACCGTCTATATCATGATGCCCGGTGGAGCCTGAGCCCTTCACAGGGTTCTAGCCGTCCTGATACTCGAGGAAGATGACCTGGCTGTCTCCTACCTGACGCCGGTCAACTTCCGAAAAACCCGATGGAAACTCGGGCGCCTCCGCAGCATTCTCCTCGACAACACAAAGAGCACCCGGTAACAGCCAGCCGCCGTTTGCCGCTGACGCCAGAGCCTTTTCTCCCAGACCCTTGCCGTAGGGCGGGTCGGCGAAGACCAGGTTGAAGGGATCTATCGTTCCAACTGCACCGAGACGGGTCGCATCACGTCTGAAAATCTTGGCGACACCGTTCAGGCCAAGATGCTCCATGTTCGTGCGGATGACACCACGCGCCTCAGCGCCTTCTTCGATAAAGGTGCAGTGGCGCGCCCCGCGGCTGACGGCTTCGAAGCCAAAGGCCCCGGTTCCGGCGAACAGATCCAGGACGCGAGCATCTTCGGTGTCAAAGCCGATCCCATGCGCGAGAATATTGAAAATTGTCTCTCGAAGCCGGTCGCTGGTCGGTCTGGTCCCATGCGACCTGGGCGACGCGAGCGTCTTGCCCTTGAACCGGCCGGCAACAATTCTCACGAGCGCCGGCCTCCCCTTGGTCTGTCGTCACCCCGCGTCGGGCCACCGCGGTCGCGCGCGGGTTTCTCCGATCTCTTTTCCTGCTGCTTGTCTTCCACCAGGCCGCCTTCGCTCCAGATCCGGCGTGGGCGCGCGGACCGTTCCTCGGTGAACTCCTTGCGTTGCCTTGGCTCGGACGTCATGCGAAAGCGAGACCGCGGCGACACCTTTTCCTGGCGCGGCCCGGCATTGCCCCGCTTTGGGCGTTTCTGACCGGGATCCGATGATCTTTCCGAAGACCGTGACCCCTTGCGTTTGTCGGTTTCCGACTTGCCTTCGCGTGCGGTAAGCCACTTGCCCTGTCCCTGCGTACGTCCGCCGCCGGGCTTGCCCTGGGTTCGGCCTCCGGCACCGCGTGATTTTCCGGAGGATTTTGTGGCTTCCTCCTGTTTCGGTTGGTGAAAAATGGGGGCGTCGAAATCCGCGCCAGCCTCGTTTGCAAGCGTCTCGCCAAGCTGGTCACGAAGGATTCGCCCGCGAATCTCCCGGACATCTCCTTCTGCCAGGTCCATCAGCTGAAACGGCCCATAGGAAAGGCGGATCAGGCGATTGACAGCAAGACCAAGGTGCTCGAGCACCCTTTTGACTTCGCGGTTCTTGCCTTCGCGCAAGCCGACGGTCAGCCAGATATTGCCACCCTGCTCCTTGTCGAGCGTGGCCTCGATTGCTCCGTAAAGAACGCCGTCAATCGCAATGCCGTCATTCAGGGCATCCAGGTCGGCCTGGGTAACCCTGCCAAAGGCACGCACGCGATAGCGCCGCAGCCATCCGGTCGACGGCAGTTCGAGAACCCGCGCGAGACCACCATCATTCGTCAGCAGCAACAGGCCTTCGGTGTTGATGTCGAGCCTGCCGACCGTAAGCACGCGCGGCAAGTCCTTCGGCAAACGGTCAAACACCGTCCGGCGTCCCTCGGGGTCCTTGTTGGTCGTCACCAGTCCCTTTGGCTTGTGGTAAAGCCAAAGGCGGGTCCGTTCGCGCATGGGCAGTGGTTCGCCGTCCACAAGCACCTTGTCATTTTCAGAAACGGTGACGGCAGGTGTAGCCAGCACGTTGCCGTTCAATTGAACGCGTCCTGCTTCAATCCATTTTTCCGCCTCGCGCCGCGAACACAATCCGGCGCGGGCCATGACCTTGGCAATGCGGTCCCCGCGGTCCGCCTCGGCGGCATAGGAAGGCACTGCGGGCGCGTCGGCTGCCCGTTTGGGTTTCGGAGACGCTGCGCGCTTTTTGTCAGGCGCTGCTTTCCGGCGCCCGGGGCCTTTTGCCGGCTGCGAGCGTCCTTGGGTCGGTTTTCGTGTTGTCATGGGCGCCTCATAGCAGAGCTTGACCGTTTCTAAAATCACCTGTCGGTCTCTATTTTCGCAACCTAGCCCTTTTCCTGGCGCATGGCACATGCGAAACAGGCATGTTTTCAGGAGGGCGCCGGTGCGCTCCAACAAGGGCAATGAGCATGGGCGGCAGCAGAAGGTCCTTCATGAGTATCGCGCTGGAGGAAGCGGAAGCTGCGGCTGTACGGGGTGAAGTGCCCGTCGGCGCGGTTCTCGTCCGCGACGAGAAAATTCTGGCCCGGGACGGCAACAGAACGCTGGAACTCAACGATCCGACCGCACACGCCGAAATCCTTGTCATCAGGCAGGCTTGTGCGCTTCTGGAGTCTCAACGGCTTCCCGGTTGCGATCTCTATGTCACGCTCGAACCGTGTTCGATGTGCGCCGGCGCGATTTCCTTCGCGCGCATCAGGCGGCTCTACTACGGAGCTGGAGATGAAAAGGGCGGCGCTGTTGAACACGGTGCGCGATTCTTTTCTCAACCGACCTGTCACCATCAACCGGACGTCTATGCGGGCATAAGCGAGACGGCCTCCGCAGAAATACTTAAAACCTTCTTTGCTTCCAAACGGTAAGGGCCGATTTGCGTTGCGCAATAGCAACAATGGTCTGTTGAACGTAACCGGCCGGCGCCTAACATCGACTTTCCGTTGGCATACCGTCACACGTATCGATCATAGTTGCGATATCACTGCTTGCCACCCGGAGAGTGCAATGGCCCGTTTAATCGCCCTTGGAATGCTCGCGGGATTCGCTGGTGCATCCGTGCCTGCAATCGCTGCCGATCTTCCTGTCGCACCGGAACCTGTCGACTATGTCCGCATCTGCGATGCCTACGGTTCCAGATTCTACTATATTCCGGGGACCGAAACCTGCCTGAGGGTTCGGGGCCGCTTGCGCACGGAATTCCGGGTCCGGAACTTCGGCGAGGCTGAAAACGCCTGGGGCGAGCGCGACAGCGACGGATACCAGTGGCGCTCTCGCGGCTATCTCTATCTGGACGCACGAACGGAGACCAGCTTCGGCACGCTGCGCGGGTTCATCGAACTCTACATGCAGCAGACGAATGACCGGGCCGGTTTTTCAATTGACAACGCCTATATTCAATGGGGCGGTCTCACGGCGGGTCTGACGAATTCGAATTTCGATTTCTTCACGGGTTATGCCTACAATGCCCAGATCGAAAGCTATTCGGATCAATCTCTCAACCAGATCGCTTATACCTACGCTTTCGGCAACGGCTTCAACGCCACTGTTGCGGTCGAAGACCGCTCCGACCGTCAGGCAAGTTTCGGGCTGAATGGCAGCACACTCGGCTACGGGGGAACCCGGATGCCCGACCTGATCGGCGTGCTTGGCATCAGCCAGGGTTGGGGTGAAGCGCAGGTGATGGGCGCCCTGCACCAAGTCTATCCGAACGCCGCGTTCAACGGGCAAACCGGCAGCTCGGAGGACGAGCTCGGCTTTGCGGTTGGCGCCGGGGTCGAGATCAATTTCGGTGGACTTGCCCAGGGTGGCAGCATTGCCTTGCAGGGCGTCTACACGGACGGGGCAAGTGCCTACGGCTCAACCGGCTGGAATGACCTGATCACCGATGCCGTATGGGACGGAAACAGCACCGAAACCACGCGCACCTGGAACGTGTTCGGCGGCGTCAGTCTCGATCTGACCAACACGATCGAACTCAATGTCGAGGGCGGTTACCACAACGTCGACGCAGCAACCAGCGCCTACGACTTCACGCAATGGAGTGTCACCAGCAACCTCGTGTGGGAACCGGTGCCCGGTTTCATCATGGGTCCGGAAATCCAGTATCGTGATCTGGATTTCGATGCCGCGTCCGGGCTTGAAGACACGCAGCAGATTTTCGGCGCCTTCCGGATGCAACGCTCGTTCTGATCCGCACGCGGATCAATGAAAAACTCCGGGTCAACAGCCCGGAGTTTTGTCAGGGCTGGCTGCTGCTCCACTTTTCCCGGACCGTGTCCCAAAGCCCGCGCTTCCACAAATCGCCATGGCCTGCGCCCTCCACGATCAGGAGTTCCCTGGGATCTGAGGCAAACTCGATCAGCCGTTCACCGTGCTCGACAGGAATGATGGCATCTTCGGTGCCGTGAATGATCAGTACCGGCGCCTTGACCTTGCCAATCCGTTCACGCGTCTTCATCGGATCCTTCATCAGGAGACCGACCGGCAGCCACGGATAGCTCTCGAAGGCCATGTCGACCAAAGCCGTATAGGGCGCTTCCAGAACCAGAAGACCGGCATCTGGCCGCTCGGCCGCGACCGCGGTCGCAACACCGGTTCCAAGGCTTTCTCCGTGAATGATGATCGGCGTTCCCGTGGCAGCGGCGCGGTCGAAATGCTCCAGCGCGTCTGAAATGATGGCAGTCTCCGATGGGCTGCCCTCACTGCCCGCATAGCCGCGATAAGTCGGCGCATAGAGGCCATAGCCGCTATCAAGGATCATCTTGAAGCGTTGCCAGCGTCCCGACAGGTTGCTCGAATTGCCATGGAAATAGATCACCGTCGGCAGGCCTTCTTCCGCCGGTTCCGCTGTCCATACGGTGGTCTTTGTCCCGTCCGCCATTTCAACGGTTTCAACCGAAACGTTCTGCAAACCCTTGTCTTCGGGCGTCACGAGGTCTCCACTCGGCACGAAGACGAAACTGCGCTGGTTCAGATACATGTAGCCGGCTGCCATGGAATAGGCGATGGCTGCGGCGATCAGAAACTTGGTCAGACCGCGCCGCAACCTTGTCCACCCGCTATCGGGCTTTGCCTGTAGTTCGCCGGTGGTGCCGGTTTCGGCCTCGGCCATCGTCATGCTCCTTGCTGCTCTTGACCCTTGTTACGTGTGGCAGGGGAGCACCGATCAGATTTGCCGGATCACTTGCGTCCGAAGAGCCGCTCGATGTCCGACAGTTTCAGTTCGACCCAGGTCGGTCTGCCGTGATTGCACTGGCCTGATTTGGGCGTTGCTTCCATGTCGCGCAAGAGGGCATCCATTTCCTGGGGCCGCATGCGCCGGCCCGCCCGGACCGAACCGTGACAGGCCATCGTCGCCGCAACATGGTCGAGCTTTTCCCGCAAACCGTCCGCCGTATCCCATTCGGCAAGTTCGTCGGCTAGATTGCGGACCATGCCCTGTATGTCCATGTCACCAAGGATTGCGGGCGTTTCACGCACGGCGACGGCTCCCGGTCCGAAGGCTTCAAGTACCAGACCGACTTCCGCAAGATCCGAAGCCCTGTCGTTCAGGCGCAGGGCGTCTTCCTCGGTGAGTTCAACAATCTCCGGGATGAGCAGGATCTGGCGGACAACATCTTTTTTTGCAAGCGCCTCTTTCAGGCGTTCGTAGACAAGACGTTCATGGGCTGCGTGCTGATCGACAATGACAACGCCGTCTTCCGTCTGCGAAATGATGTAGGTCTCGTGAACCTGCGCGCGCGCCGCGCCGAGCGGCAGGCGCGTTGTTTCCGTTTCTGCCGGGGTCTCACCGGCTCTCGCATCGGCGGAGGGCACAGCGATGTCGGCAAGACCGGTTTGCCTGTCGAAGCCAGTTGAAGCGGTCTCCGCAAAGCCGGTCACGGCACCCTCTCTTTCCTCAAGAGGACGGAATGCAGCCGGATCCCAGTGGGCTGTTTCCGCCGTCGCATATGCTGCTCCACCACTTCTTGACGCGCCAGACGCGTAAGTAGGGGATGCGGCAAAGCCTTCGTTCGACGACGGCCTGAAGCTGCCTGTTTCAGAACGCAGGGCGTCAAGTGCAACTGCGGCGTTGCTGGTTGAGGACCTGTGCCGCGCTTGCACCAGCGCGTGCCTGATGGCACCGACCAGCAATCCGCGCACAAGCTGTCCGTCGCGGAAACGCACATCAGCCTTTGCCGGGTGGACATTCACATCCACTTGTACCGGGTCGAGATCGATGAACAGCACGACAACCGGATGCCGGTCCCTTGCCAGTACGTCGGCATAGGCGCCCCTGAGGCCGGAGAGCAGGAGCTTGTCCTTGACCGGACGCCCGTTGACGAAAAAGAACTGATGCTGGGCGTTACCACGATGGTGGGTCGGCAGGCCGGCGAACCCGGTGAGGCGGACGCCTTCCCGCTCCGCATCGATCTCCATCGCGTTGTCGACGAAGTCCTGTCCGAGGATTTGTGCGATCCGGGCGAGCTGGGGCTCGCCGCCCCGGGCAGCGGGCCAGCTCTGCGGCTGACGGTCGGCCCCGGAGAGGGAGAACCCGATCTTTGGATAAGCCAGCGCAATGCGCTTGACGATCTCGGTGATGGCCGCGGCCTCGGCCCGGTCGGATTTCAGGAATTTCAGCCGCGCGGGCGTTGCGAAAAAGAGATCCCGGACTTCAACCTGGGTTCCCTTTGTCCGCGCCGCGGGTGCAAGCGGCGTTTCCCTGCCGCCTTCCACGGCAATCGCCCAGGCATGATCATCGTCCTCGTGACGGGTCTGGATCGCCAGGCGCGCAACGGAGCCTATGGACGGCAACGCCTCACCGCGAAATCCGAGGGTGCGGATATCGAAAAGATCGTCATCCGAGATCTTTGACGTGCAATGTCGGCGGATCGCGAGCGTCAGGTCCTGCGCACGCATGCCTGCGCCGTCATCAGACACGCGCATGAGCGTCTTGCCGCCCGCTGCCGTAACGATCTCGATCTGCGCAGAGCCGGCGTCCACCGCATTCTCCACCAACTCCTTGATCACGCTGGCCGGCCGTTCAATGACTTCGCCGGCCGCGATCTGGTTGATCACGCGTTCGCCAAGTTGCCTGACTTGCATGAAACTCCCTTTACTCGGTTTCGCACTGCGTCCCGTTCCTATATGGTCCGCGCCGGGTTTGTCCCGATTCTTTCCCGAGTTTATCAGATCTAATCCAGCACGAGTGAAACCACATGACCGTTTCTGCACCGCTTCTGATTGACGGGCTGCGCGCCGTCGCCCCGCTTTACAAGGGGATCCTGTGCGATGTGTGGGGGGTGCTGCATAACGGTGTTGCCGCATTCGAGGACGCGCACAAGGCGCTCACATCCTATCGGGAGGCCGGCGGCAGGGTGGTTCTGATCACCAACGCTCCACGTCCGGCCAAGCAGGTCGCCGAGATGCTGGAAAAGCTCGGAGTTCCGGCCAGCGCCTATGATGACATCATCACTTCGGGAGACGTCACAAGAGCAATTCTGGAAGCACAAGGCAAGAAAACGCTGCTGCATCTGGGCCCCAACCGCGACCAGCCGCTTTACTGGAACCTTGAGGCAACCTTCACAACGAATGACGACGAGGCGGAAGCAATAAGCTGCACCGGGCTTGTCGACGATGAAACCGAGACGCCCGACGACTACCGGGACCGGCTGCAGAAACTCGCAGACCGGGGGCTTTTGATGATCTGCGCCAATCCCGACATCGTCGTGGAACGCGGCGACAAGCTGGTCTGGTGCGCCGGTGCTCTTGCGCGCCTCTACGAGGACCTTGGCGGCGAAGTGGCGATCCTGGGCAAGCCTCATGCTCCGATCTACCGCGCGGCACTGAAGCGGCTTGAAGATCTGTCGGGCGAACCGATCGCCAAGGAAGACGTGCTCGCCATCGGCGACGGTCTGCCGACAGACATCCGCGGAGCCGTCTCTCAGGACATTGATGTCCTCTTTATCACGGCTGGCATCCATGCGTCCGACTTCGGGCCGAGCGAAGCACCGGAAGAACACCTGATCCGCAAACGCCTGATCGAGGAAGGTTTGCGGGCGCGGGCGGCATTGCCGCGTCTCTTGTGGTAAAACAAAAAAGGCCGCCGCTGGCGACCTTTTGAAAACTTGGCGATTGAACGCAGTCAGTCGAACAGTTTGTCGATATCCGCCTGTGCGTCCATCAGCATGGAATCGATGTCGTCCTGGGAGACGCCCTCGCCGCTGTGCTGAGGCCCGTGCAGGATCAGCTCGCGCTTGCGGCGTTCCTCTTCGGTTTCCTCGAACTCGGCATCCAGATCGCCCGGAATGCGCAGATGTTCGATGAAAGACGATACACGCTCGTCGATGTAATTCAGCGTGGTCACGACTTTCGAAATGCGCTGTCCGGTGATGTCCTGGAACGTGCAGGCCTCGAAGATACCGATCATCTTGTTGCTGACCAGTTCCTGGTAGGCTTCCGGATCGCTCGTGTCGGCGCCCATGATTTCTTCGGCAGCTTCCATGATCGTGTTTGTGGCGTCTTCCGTCGCCTCGACGATCGCGTCTAGCTCACGGCCGGCATCCGGTATCTTGTTGCCGGTCATGTCATTTGCACGAAGCTGCGAAATCTCCACCTTCATGCGGGCGATTTCCTTGCCGATTGCTCTCAGCTCATCGGTCACCGTGGGCTGCACGGTGGACAGGAAATCGTGCATTGAACCGGACATGACTTCGGCAAGATGCATGACATCTGTCAGCGAAACTTCGCCGTCGCGCTGTTTGTTCTGTTCCAGGAAATCGATCACGCGAGCGACATTTTCCTGCTTCATATCGGCCATTTGGATAGCCTCCCCATGCGAAAGCCCCCCCGAACGCGTCCCAGCTCAAAAGGCTGACGCGCTTTTCGTAACTTACCGGTTTTTGTGTTGCTGATCGCCCGCACTGGGACTTGACAACCCGGTCGTCCAGCCTGCACCGGCGGGGCCCCCTACTTTGGTCCCGCCAGGCGCAAGAGACATTACTCGGAGAAGACTGCCTCGATCTTGCCTTTCAGCGTCTGAGCGTTGAATGGCTTCACGATGTAGTTGTTCACGCCGGCCTTTTTGGCGGCAATGACGTTTTCAGTCTTGGATTCCGCCGTCACCATGATGAACGGTGTTTTGCTGAGACCTGAATCAGAACGAACCTGCTTGAGCAGCTCGTAGCCTGTCATCGGCTCCATGTTCCAATCGGAAATGACCAGACCGTAGCGGCGCTGCTTCATTTTTTCCAAGGCTTCGGTGCCGTCCGCGGCATCGTCGATGTCTTCGAAACCAAGCTGTTTCAGCAAGTTCCGGATGATGCGAATCATCGTCTTGTAGTCATCGACCACGAGGACCGGCATCTGAAGATCAAGGGCCATTGTCTACTCCATACTGTCAATAAGCGCGGCCCCTGGCCGTGGGCCGGTGGATACGCGATTTGACTCCGAAGGAGAGCGACACACATTCGTGTCCTCACCTCCCCACACTCGATGGACTTTACCTGTCTCACCTGAAAAGACCGTTAATAACGCAAGCTTTTTTCTTCGCCGAAAGCATAATTGCCAGAAAACCCAGTCCCCCCTAGCGTCCACGCCAAAGGCAAGGAAGATCAAACCGGGCGGAAATCACAATGTTGGAACTGCGAACACTCTACTTCGAAGACCTGGAAACAGGCATGCAAGAAGAACTCGTCAAACATGTCAGTTCCTCAGATGTTGTCGGCTTCGCCGAAGTGTCCGGCGACCGCAATCCAATTCACCTGTCCGAACACTTCGCGGCGCGCACACCCTTCAAGACCAGGATCGCGCACGGCCTTTATACAGCAAGTCTTATTTCAGCCGTTCTCGGCACCCGGCTTCCAGGACCCGGAGCGATCTATCTGTCCCAGACGCTAAACTTCAAGGCACCCGTGAAGATCGGCGACGATGTCAAGGTGACGGTGACAGTTGAAGAGCTGATGGAACGGGGCAACCGTGCCCGGCTTTCGTGCATCTGCAGTGTGGAGGACACCGTCGTTCTGGAAGGCGAAGCTCTTGTAAAGGTTCCGGGCCGCGACGAAGACAGGGCCGGTTCCTGACCGCTGGTGTGGTTTAGCCACCTTGACGTTTTCCCGCGCACGCGGCAGTTTCCTCGCCGGCGCCGGCAATCGGTGCCGGTCCCAGTGCTTGCCCTGATTGCCGTTTCCAAATAAGCCGTTCCGGCCGACACTCTGCGCGAAGGTTTGCTGCATGAACCCGTCCCGATCCGCCGATTTCCTGGTCGCCGACAACCTCGATGCGTTTCCCGATGAGCTTAAGGGTGGCGTCGTCGCAATCGGCAATTTCGACGGACTGCACAGGGGACACCGGGCTGTTCTCGACGCCGCACTCGGGCTTGGCCGCGGCATGCATCATCCGGTGTTCGCCATGAGTTTCGAACCGCATCCGCGAACCGTATTCAATCCGTCCAAACCCGTCTTCAGGCTGACACCGGCTCCGCAAAAACTCGACATGCTGAAAGTGTGTGGCCTGGACGGCGCTTTGATACTGCCCTTCAACAAGGCGTTTGCGGCTGTTGAAGCAAGCGCGTTCGTTCAGGACATCCTGATCGATACGCTCGGCATTTCGCATGCGGTGACCGGATACGATTTTCACTTCGGCAAGGCCAGGCAGGGAACACCGGACTATCTGCGCACAGCCGGAGCCGAACACGGGTTCGGCGTGACCATCGTCCAGCGCGAGGAAGATGAAGGTGCTGAAGTCATCTCGTCCACCCGGATTCGCGGGTGCCTCGGCACGGGCGACATCGCGCAAGCCAATGCGCTGCTCGGGTACAGGTGGTTTTTCGACGCAACCGTCGAACATGGCAACAAGCGTGGACGGGACCTCGGCTACCCGACGGCGAACCTGCACATGAACCCCGATTGCCCACTGCTTGAGGGCATTTATGCGGTGAAGGTGAAAACACCGGACGGCTGGTACGACGGTGTTGCCAGCTACGGGCGGAGACCCACCTTTGACAATGGTGCTGTTGTTTTCGAAGTGTTTCTGTTCGACTACTCCGGTGATCTTTACGGTCAGCCGCTCAGGGTTCATCTGATTGCCCATCTGCGCGGCGAGGAAAAATTCGATACGGCGGAAGCGCTCGTCGCACAAATGGACAGAGACAGCGAAGAAGCGCGCGCGGCACTTGCCTCGATCACGCCGCTTTCGGATGTCGACCTGAAACTACTGGACCTTGACGGGTGACGGCAGTTTCGACGCGGGTGCAGATAGCGCACAGCCCGTTGCTCGCCATGCTGCTGATGACGATCGCGATGCTGATCGCTCCGGTCATGGATATCGCGGCGAAGTATCTGTCGGCCTGGCTGCCTGCGCTGGAAGTGACTTTCGGGCGGTTTTTCTTTCAGTTCCTCATCTGTCTTGTCATCGCCGTTGCCGCCGGCCGGATCACCCGGCTCAGGTCGCGGCAGCCGATGATCAATTTCGTGCGCGGCATCCTGCTTGCGGTCGCTTCCTTGAGCTTTTTCACGGCCGTGAAATACATGTCGGTTGCAACCGCGATTTCGATCTTTTTCATCGAGCCGATGATCCTGACCGTCCTCGCCGCGCTCATTCTGAAAGAAAAGGTCGGCTTCCGGAGGGTCGGTGCGATCCTCGTCGGATTGCTCGGTGCAATGATCATCCTGCGCCCGAACCTGGCGGAAATCGGTCTTGTCAGCCTGCTGCCCGCTTTCACGGCGCTGGTCTTCGCGTTTTACCTTCTGATCAACAAGCTCTATCCGGTCGAAGACGATCTTCTCACGATCCAGTTCGGGGCCGGCCTTTCCGGCGCCCTGCTTCTCGGCTGCGCTCTGCTCATCGGCTCCTACGGCAAGGTAGATGGGTACGAGTTCGTGTTGCCGACACCGGGTCAGACGGCATTGCTTGCGCTGATAGGTCTGATCTCCTTTGCCGCACACGGGCTGGTCGTCGCGGCTTTTCAGCGCGGCAGTGCCAGCCTGCTTGCGCCTTTGCAATATGTGGAGATCGTCAGCGCGACCCTGTTCGGGTATCTCGTGTTTTCTGACTTCCCCGACGGGCCGACCTGGGTCGGCATTGCTCTCATTATCGGCAGCGGTCTTTACATCGCACACCGCGAGAGACTTCGAAAAACCGAAGCTCACGCGGAGGCTGTTCCGGACATATGACCCGGTGCACCCGTTTGCTCACGGCCGTCCGCGGCCAGGTGCATGCGCCGCAGACCGAGCCAAAGCATGGCAAGCGGCAAGAGCGGAGCCACGGGAAGCCCGAAAAAGATGGCAAAAGCGGGCGTTGACGCGGACAGACTGATCACGAAAGCGAGCAGGATTTTTTCGAACGGGAAAAAACCGTGCCGGAGACCGTCCCGGATCACAAAGGCGCAGGGTATGATCAGCAGCGTCAGGTCATAGGACAGGGCAAACGGCGTGACCAGAAGCGTTCCGCCAATCAGAACTGCCGACCGGACCGCCATGTCTACCGTGCGGCGCCACGCTTTCCAGACACACAAAAGAACGCCGAGACCAACAGCGGCCTGCAGCCCCATGGCGATTTCATGCCCAACCCCCAATTGACGAAGACTGCTATAAACCGAAATCATCTTGCCCCATTCAACGCCGCCCAGTTCCATCATGGCGGATGCAACGGGCGCCTGCTGCCAGAACACCTGCCAGACACCAACGCCCAGGAACAGCACGCTCGCGGCGGCCAGGGCCAGGGTGGTTATCGACGCGCTGAAGAAGGCGCGCCAGTTCAGACTTGCGACAAGGGCGACCGGGGCCAGGATGCCGAGCTGCGGCTTTATGGTGAGAATACCGAGTGCGATGCCGGCCAGGATCATGCGTTGCCGCTCGACGCCGACAAGGAAGAACCCGTAAAGCGCTGCCGTCAGAGCTGCATTTTGACCGTGAAATGCGTTGTTGGCGCAGGCCGGCACGATGATCAGGCAGGCGGCCAGCAGCCACTTGCCGGTGATGAACCGGCAGGAGACGTATAGAAGCGCGGTCGTGGACAGAATGAAAACTGCGAAAGCAGCTCTATACGGCAGCGTCGCAAAGGCGCTGAGCAACATCTGGAATGGTGGCGGGTAAAAGAAACCGAACACCGTGTCGGAACCCGAGAGTTCTTTTTGCAGCGCTGAGAAGTCAGCCGGGATGTAGACGAGTTCCGGCGCGCCCGCGAGTGCTTGCCGACCGGCCAGCCAGAAGCTCAGATAATCCATCAGGACCGTACCGCTGGGAGCTCCGAAGGAATTTGGGACCAGAAGCAGCCAGATAAGGCCAAGGCCGAGGCCTATGCCCGAACACAGGCAGGCGAAGCCGACCCTGTCCCAGGTCAGCCAGGCTCCGTCGCGGATACCCTTCTGCCAGAGAATTGTCCGGAAACTTTGCACCGTCATGCAAGGGCCTCGATTTCACGCGGTTGCGCCAATTTGTGGAGACGGACAGAGACGAAGAGCAGCAGCGCCGGGGCCACAAGACCGAACGGCACGCCGGTCACGGCGCCGAGATATCTGCTCGACGCGGACAGAAGAACCGCCAGTGCGATGAACGTCCACAAGTATGGAAAAGCCTGTTTTCCACGCGTTGCCTGCATCAGAAACGCGATCGCAACGGCCATCGCCGCCAGATCGTACGGCAGGACATAAGGCGTTGCGAAGAAACCGGCAGAAACCAGCACCGCCGCCTTGATGCCGAACTCCGCCCCGGAGCGCCATACTTTCCAGACGAGCATCACTGCAGCCAGCGCCGTCAGGGCCTGAAGCAAATAGGCAAGCGAAGCCGTCAGTCCCAGCATGCGAGCCGAGGCGTATACCGATGCCATCTTGAAAAAGCCGGCCATTCCCTGGTCAGTCGCCTGACCAGTGAAAACGGCCTGCTGAAAAAAAGCCTGCCAGGTGTCGTTGCCGAGGATCAACCAGCTGAGCGCGGCGAAGGAAACTACCGTGACTGCAGCCGAGACGAACGCGCGATGGTAACCGGCTGCCAGAAAGGCAAACGGCAGCAGCACACCCATTTGAGGCTTTATCGTCAACAGCCCGATCAAAACACCTGCAAGGATCTGGCGGCGCTCGGAAAGAGCGGCCAGCCCGCCGCCCAGCAGGGCCGCGCACAAAAGAGCATTCTGACCGTGGAACATCGCGTTGAAAGTCGCGGGCATGGCCGCAATCAGAAGGAAACCGGTCCAGCTGCGCAGGATCCTTGCACAGGCCGCGCCTCCAAGCGCCAGACTGACAAGCTGGGAAACGGCATAAGCCGGGATCGCGGCCATCATCCCGAGAGGCGCGGTCAGAAGCAGGAATGTCGGCGGGTAGAAAAACGGATAGAACGTCTCCTGTTCCAGATAGGGCGTCTGCAGTGCCTGAAACGCGGAATTGTCATAGACGATGCCGGGCGTGCCGCGCATCACCTCACCGCCTGCCAGCCAGAAACACAGGAAGTCGTTGATCGGAACTGTTCCGTCGACAATGGCTGGCCCTGACGGCGAAAAGAAATAGGTCAGTACGCCAAGGTAGGCCGCGAGGGCCATGAGCCCGGCCGGGATAAGTCGATCCCGTGTCGCCCAATGTGCTTCTGAGAAATACGCAACCATACTTTCCTCATGCGTCATTGCCCTCTTCTTTAGCTGCTAGCCGTTAAAGAAAGCCTGCAATTCGGTTTGCGGGTGCCGGTAAATGCGGGGTCGCCTCTTTATTCGTCCCGCAAGTGCTGCTATGTCCCATGCCATGCACGACAAGGACTTCATATTTACCGGCATACGGATGATCGCGATTGCGCGAATTACTTGCCCGGCCTTCGGCTGACGCGGATGACGCGGCGCCAGGGACCGGGACCCTCGTGTTCTTGCCGCCTGACGACAGGTGCGCACTCTCTTGAAAAATTGACGGGCACATCGCCCGAACGACCGGATCGAATTGACGATGACCGAAACAGATAAACGCGACTATTCAGAAACGCTGAACCTGCCGCAAACCGACTTTCCCATGCGCGCCGGGCTGCCGAAAAAAGAGCCTGAGATCCTCGCCCGCTGGGAAAAGCTCGATGTCTACCGAAAGCTGCGCGAACAGGGCAAGGACAGGAACAAGTTCGTGCTGCATGACGGTCCCCCTTACGCCAACGGCAACATTCACATCGGCCACGCGCTGAACAAGACGCTCAAGGACATCGTGACCCGATCAATGCAGATGATGGGGTACGAGAGCAACTACGTTCCCGGCTGGGACTGCCATGGCCTGCCGATCGAATGGAAGATCGAGGAACAGTACCGCGCCAAGGGCAAGAACAAAGACGAGGTTCCGATCAACGAATTCCGCAAGGAATGCCGCGAGTTTGCTGAGCACTGGATCGATGTCCAGCGCAAGGAGTTCAAGCGTCTCGGGATCGAGGGCGACTGGGACAATCCCTACCTGACGATGCGCTTCGACAGCGAGGCGACCATTGCTCAGGAACTCATGAAATTCGCGATGTCGGGACAGCTCTACCGCGGTTCGAAGCCCGTCATGTGGTCCGTTGTCGAAAAGACGGCTCTTGCGGAGGCGGAAATCGAGTATCAGGACTACAAGTCCGACATGATCTGGGTGAAGTTCCCGATCGTGACCGCCGGAGGCAGCGACGAAGCCGCCGTGAACCAGCTGCTTGACGCATCGCTGGTGATCTGGACAACCACGCCCTGGACAATCCCCGGCAACCGGGCGATCTGCTACTCCTCCCGCATTGCCTACAGCCTCTACGAGGTCACGCAGGACGGGTTGCCGGACGACAACTGGGTCCAGAAGGGTGACCTTCTCGTTCTTGCCGATGCCCTGGCAGCGGATGTCTTCAAGAACGCCCGCATCGAGGCTTTCGAGCGGGTGCGCGCGGTTTCACCGGAAGAGCTGGCAGCCATCACCTGTGCCCACCCGCTCGCCGAGCTGGATCTTGGCGGTTACGACTTCGATGTCCCCGTCCTCGACGGCGATCACGTGACCGACGATGCCGGCACGGGCTTCGTGCACACGGCACCCGGCCATGGTTCGGACGACTTTGAGATCTGGATGGACAAGCGCGCCGACCTTGAGACACGCGGGATCAATACGGCCATTCCCTTCACGGTGGCCGATGACGGTTTCTATACGAAGGATGCGCCCGGTTTCGAAGGCTTCGAGGTCATCACCCACAAGGGTGAAAAGGGCAAGGCGAACAGGGCAGTCATCGAGAAGCTGAAGGAGAGCGGCAACCTCATCGGTCTCGGCCGGCTGACACACTCCTATCCGCATTCCTGGCGTTCCAAGAAACCGGTGATCTTCCGCAATACGCCGCAGTGGTTCGTCTATATGGACAAGACCCTGTCAGGCGATGGGGACACACTGCGCAGCCGCGCTCTCAACGCGATCGACGAAACCCGGTTCGTGCCGGGCAGCGGTCAGAACCGGCTGCGTTCGATGATCGAAAACCGCCCGGACTGGGTGCTTTCGCGCCAGCGCGCCTGGGGTGTGCCCATCACTGTCTTCATCCACAAGGACACGGCCGAGATCCTGAAGGATGAGACGGTCAACAAGCGGATTTTTGACGCATTCTGTGAAGAGGGCGCAGATGCGTGGTACGCGGACGGCGCCAAGGAAAGGTTCCTCGGCAACGACTACGCCGCCGACGAGTGGGACATTGTCACCGATATTCTCGACGTCTGGTTCGATTCAGGATCCACCCACGCCTTTGTGCTGGAGCAGCGTGACGATCTCAAGCCGATCCGCCGGAAGGACGGCGGCAACGACTACGTGCTTTACCTGGAAGGATCGGACCAGCATCGGGGCTGGTTCCATTCCTCGCTCCTGGAAAGCTGCGGCACGCGCGGCACCGCGCCCTACGACGCTGTGCTGACGCATGGCTTCACGATGGCCGAGGACGGCCGCAAAATGTCGAAGTCGCTCAACAACCAGGTGTTCCCTCAGGATGTCATCAAGCAATATGGTGCTGATATCCTGCGCCTGTGGGTGGCCTCGACCGATTATTGGGAAGATCAGCGTCTTGGTCAGGAGATCATCAAGACGAATGTCGACAGCTACCGGAAGCTGCGCAATACGCTGCGCTGGATGCTTGGATCCCTCGCCCACGCAAATGGCGAGGACGTTGCCCTTGCCGAGATGCCGGAACTTGAGCGTCTGATGCTGCACCGTCTCACGGAGCTGGATCAGCTGGTGCGCGACGCCTACTGGGAATTCGACTACAAGAAAGTCACCCATCAGCTGTTCACATTCATGACGGTCGAGCTCTCCGCCTTCTATTTCGATGTGCGCAAGGACACGCTCTATTGCGATGCCGCTTCGTCGACCCGGCGCAAGGCTTCGCTTTACGTGATCGACAAGCTTTTCAACTGCCTGGTGACCTGGATGGCACCGATGCTCCCGTTCACCATGGATGAGACCTGGGTCACGCGCTACGGCGAAGGCACCTCGGTTCACCTCGAGCAGTTTCCGGCCGTCCCGGAAAACTGGAAGGATGACGCGCTTGCGGCCAAATGGGCAAAGATCCGGACGGTCCGGCGCGTGATCACAGGTGCGCTTGAAATCGAACGCAGGGAGAAGCGGATCGGGTCGTCACTGGAAGCGCATCCGGTCGTGCACGTGACCGACCCGGAGCTGATGGCCGCGCTGGAAGGTCAGAACATGGCCGATATCGCGATTACCAGCCAGCTGACGCTTTCGTCGGAGCCCGCTCCCGCAGGTGCTTTCACGCTCGATGACACCGGCGGTGTCGCCGTCGTCCCCGGGCTGGCGGAGGGCCAGAAATGTGCGAGATCCTGGAAGATCCTGCCGGAAGTCGGCTCGGATCAGGACTATCCCGATGTCACGCTGCGAGATGCTGCTGCCCTTCGGGAGTGGGACGCGGCCCACGCGCCTGCCTGATCGCGCAGATACGGAAAGCGGATGAAAGATCCTCAGCAACCTGATCCGTCAGAAACAAAGCGGCCCCTTGTTTGGGGCCGTTTCAGCTCGCTTGTGTTCGTGGTGGCGCTTGCGGGCCTTGTCGCAGACCAGGCGAGCAAGCTGTGGCTGCTGTTCGGCTACGGGCTTGGCGTGAACGGACCGATTCAGATCCTGCCCTTTCTGGAGTTCGTGCTGGTCTGGAACAGAGGCGTTTCCTACGGGCTGTTTCAACAGGACAGCCTTGCCGGTCAATGGATCCTTGCCGGTCTGACCGTTGCGATCACGATCGGAATGTGGATCTGGTCCGCAAGATGTCAGTCGAAACTCGTGGCCTTCGCACTCGCGCTGGTCATTGGTGGTGCAATCGGGAACGGCATTGACCGAATCACCTACGGTGCCGTGGTCGATTTCGTTCACTTTCACGTCGGCGATTTCTCCTGGTATGTGTTCAACCTTGCTGACGTGTGGATCGTTGCAGGTGTCGCCGGTCTCCTGTATGACAGTTTCAGGAATGGTCCTAATTCAGCCGCAAAATGAATGTTTAAGGCTGATCAGGTCGACGTTGGGACCGTGTTCCCAATGCTTAACACAGGTAATCGGGGAGTCTGCTGTGGTGCGGACGAAAACGAACTGGATCAAAAACGGCGCCATCGCCGTCCTGTTGACAGGACTGGCGGCATGTCAGGCAGCCGACGGCACTTCCCAGGCTCCCGATGTGGCGCTTGTGAACTCGTTCATGACGGGTCTGGGCGCTGTTAATCCGAACGAAAAGCCGATCGACTACAAACCGCGCGCGCCGCTCGCCATGCCGGCAGAACCCGGAGCACTGCCCGAGCCGGAAACCGAGGTTGCGGGAACCGAGTCGGCTAATTGGCCCAAACAGGAAGAAAACGCGCAGTTCCAGGAACTTAAAGACCTCTACGCCGGGTCCGGCGGTGTCAACAAAGAACCGCTGACGCCCGAACAGATGCGCGGTTTCAAGATTACCGGAGTGACCGGTCAGGCCACACGAGATCTGAACGAGGAACGGCGCCAGAACGACATTGCCGAAGGCGAGTTGCTGACGCGTGACCAGCAACGCGCGGAATGGGAAAGGTATCAGCAGCTCAAGGGGCAACAGGCCGGTCTGGAAAACGACGGTGTCGCAACGCGCCGCTACCTGACCGAACCGCCGACTTCCTACAGCACACCTTCTCCAGACGCTCCGATGCCGGATATCGTGAAGAAGGAAAACAAGGGCAAACCGACAAATTACGACCCATATTCAAGCACGCCGATCGATCCGCGTTGTCTTGACGGCCAGTCACAATATTGTAACTGAGCAAACCCCGGTATACTGCGGATAACAAATTTTTAATGGGACCTTCGGACCGGCTTTCCTATATGGAAGGGTCAGTCCGGAGGTTTTTTTGTTTCAGACCAGAACGGGAGTTGCACGTGAACCCATTGCAGATGAAGCTTCACCCAACGATTTCACACCGGCTCAAAAGGTCGGCCCGCTTGTTCCTATTGCCCGCCCTGCTGCTCGGCAGCACTGCCATGGGCCCGGCGCTGACAGCCAGCGCCGAACCGCTGTTTTCCAGCGACATCGTCATTGCCCCCAATCTGGAAAGCTTCACGCTTGAAAACGGGCTGGAAGTCGTGGTCATTCCCGATCGCCGCGCGCCAGTCGCCACCCACATGATCTGGTACAAGGTCGGATCCGCAGACGAGCCGGAGGGCCAGTCCGGTGTCGCGCACTTTCTTGAACACCTGATGTTCAAGGGAACGAAGGCCCATCCCGACGGCGCGTTTTCGAAAATGATAGCCGAGCGTGGTGGTCAGGAAAACGCGTTCACCAGCCTGGACTACACGGCTTACTTCCAGAAAGTCGCGAAAGAACATCTGCCGCTGATGATGAAGATGGAAGCGGATCGGATGGAGAACCTCGTTCTGACCGATGAGGTCGTCGCTCCTGAACGCGACGTTGTGCTTGAGGAGCGGCGAAGCCGCGTCGACAGCGAACCGGGCTCGAGACTGCGTGAGGCGATGAGCGCCATCACGTTCGTCAACCATCCCTACGGGTCCCCGGTCATCGGATGGCAAAGCGAAATCGAGGCGCTGAACAAGGATGCAGCGATCGATTTCTACGATCGTTTCTACACACCCAACAATGCCGTCCTGGTGATCGCCGGGGATGTCGACGTTGATACTGTGCGCAAACTGGCAGAAGACACCTACGGTAAGGTTCCCAGGCGTGCCGAGCCGGGCGACCGTGTCAGACCGGCCGAGCCGCCGCTTTCTGGCGAACGCCGCGTTGCTGTGTCCGACCCGAGAGTGCGCCAGGAATCCATCTCACAGACCTGGGTGGTGCCGAGCCAGACGACCGGCGAAGGCAAGACGCCCGAGGCGCTCGATATCCTGTCCTACATACTGGGTGAAGGCCCCTCCAGCCGTCTTCACAAGTCGCTGGTCCTTGACCAGGAGGTGGCGACCGGAGCAGGTGCCTATTATCAGAGCCGTGCGCTCGATGACGGCCGCTTCGGCATTTATGCAGCGCCGCGTCCGGGCCATACGCTTGAAGAGATGGAACAACTGATATCCGTCGAAGTCAAAAAACTGCTCGATGAAGGCGTTACCGAAGACGAGGTCGCGCGTGCAAAGAACAGCATGATCGCGAGCGCGATCTATGCCCAGGACAGCCAGTCGGGCCTCGCGCGTCTGTTCGGCAGCGCGTTGACAACCGGCCAGACCATAGCCGACGTGCAGAGCTGGCCGGCGCAGATCGGTTCGATCACGGCGCAGGACGTGCTGGATGCAGCCCGCGAATATCTCACCGGGACCCCGGTTTACGGTGAACTCAGATTTGAAAACCAGACCGAGCCCGAAGCGGCCCTGACAAGTGCAACCAATATCAACGACAAGTCCTGATAGATGATGCAAAACAGACTTATTCGTGCGACGGCGTCGCTCGCGGCCGTAACGTTTCTGACGTTGCTGGCCCTCACCCGCCTTGGCCATGCCGTCGAGGTGGAAAAAGTTGTCAGTCCGCAAGGCATCGAAGCCTGGCTGGTTGAGGATCACACCGTTCCGATCATTGCCATGAACTTCTCCTTCGACGGAGGATCAACGCAGGACCCTATCGGCAAAGAAGGCCTTACCCGCCTGCTCGCCGCGTCGCTTGACGAAGGTGCCGGTGCTCTCACATCCGAAGAATTCCAGGGTAAGATGGAAGAACTCGCGGTGAGCATCGGATTCAGCACCGGACGGGACCGTTTCTACGGTAGCCTGCGCACCCTGAGGCCGATGCTGCCGGAAGCAACCGAGCTTCTGTCTCTTGCTGTCAACGCACCGCGCTTCGACGAAAGCCCGGTGGAGCGCATGAAGGTGCAGTTGACTACACAGATCAAGCGCAACGAAAGCAGCCCGAGTGCGATTGCAGGCCGGCAGCTCGCCGATTTCATGTTCAGCGATCACCCATATGCCCGCCCGACGCTCGGAACCGTTGACACGATGGGCGCGCTTCAACCGGACGACCTGCGCGCCCAGCACGCCAAGATCCTGACACGGCGCGATCTCAAGATCGGCGTCGTCGGCGCCATCGACGCTGAAAGCCTCGCGCAAATGCTCGATACGGTCTTCGCGTCACTTCCCGAGCAGTCCGAACTTGTTGACGTTGCCGAACTGATGCCTCAGACCGGCTCGAACCTGCACAGGGAGTTCGAAGTTCCGCAGACAACCATCCTGCTGGCGCTGCCCGGCCTGAAGCGGGACGACCCAGACTATCAGGCCGCCTATGTGATGAACCATATCCTCGGTGGCGGGACCTTCACGTCCTGGATGTATCAGGAAGTCCGGGAAAAGCGCGGTCTCTCCTACGGCGCGAGCACATCCCTGTCGCCCTACCGTCACACGGGGCTGCTGATCGGATCCGCAGCCACAAAGTCGGACCGCGCGGACGAAACAGTGGATGTGATGCTAGAACAGCTTCAGCGCATGGCAACGGCTGGTCCGACGGAAGAAGAACTCGATGCAGCGAAACGCTTCATCACAGGCTCCTATGCGCTCCGCTTCGACACATCCGGCAAGATCGCACGCCAGCTTGTGGCCCTGCAGAACGCGGATCTCGGGATCGACTACTTCGACCGCCGCAACAGCGAGATCGAAGCAATCACCCTTGAAGACGTGCAGCGCGTTGCCAAGCGGCTCCTTGCCGAGCAGGAACCGACAATCGTGACTGTCGGAACGAAGAAAAGCTGACGCTGCTGAGAACGACTTGAAGAGACGGTTGCCGGGACTACCCGGCTGCCGTCCTTATCGGGCCCGCTGCCGATGCCCCTTGCAGGACTTCTGCCCGGACCGGGCGTGGCGGTGAAAACAGATTGCCCTGCGCAAACTTCACATCGTAGTCGAGCAATTCCAGGACCTGAGACTCTGTCTCCACATGGTCGGTGATCAGTTCCATTCCGTAGCGCTGCAGCAGGTCGCCGAAATCGGAGGGGTGAATGTGACCGTGGTTGGCCTCACGCCGCCCGATAAGATAGTCGCCATGCAACTTGGCATATTTGAAGCCACGCCCTGCGAGCGAATTGAAATCCATCTTCATGTCGCTGATGCGATCGATCGAGAAACGGAACCCCGCCTCGTAAAGTGCGTTCAGGCTTTCTAGTTCCACGCCGCCCATTTGCGCGACATCTTCCTGCGAAAACTCGAACACCAACACATCGGCGTAGGCCCGATTGGATTGCACAAATTCCAGGAAGCTCGGGAAAAAGGCCTCGTCGACAAGCGATGCAGAAGAGATGTTGCAGAACAGGATGGCATTCCTGTTGCGCGATGTCAGGCGCTTGATCACCTGCAGCGACCTGAACAGAAGCAGATTGTCGATGCGGGCGATCTGTCCGCTTAGAACGGCCTCGGGCAGAAATACGCTTGCTTCTACAGCGTTGCCTTCGGCATCGCGCAACCGCGTGAAGGCTTCGTAGTATTTCACCTGCCTCTGCGGCAGGGTCACGATTGGCTGCAGGAAAAGCTCGACCCGATTTGCGTTGAGAGCGGAGGTGATCATTTCCCGCATTGCCAAATTCGGTTTTGGTCCTTCGGGAACCGCCGCACCGCCATCCGTAAACGGAAAATCGTCCTGCGGAGCCGGCGCCTGAACCGTCTCTGCGGCCTGTTCAAAAGGAACGGCCGCAGGCCCGGCTGCTGCCGCGGGAGCAACTCCATACTTGCGGTCCCAGGCATCCATCTCCGCGCGTCCGGCGCTGTCATGCGGCAGGCCCTTGCCCTGATGCCAGTGGGGAGGTTCGACGGCAATCTCAGGCCCCTGCCCGATCGCCGGCTGGTGGCCGGCTGGTGGCATGTTGGAATTGAACGGAGCGTGAGGAGGTGCAGCAGGTGGCGGCACTGCCGGAGCCGCGACGGCAGGTGGCGGCGCGAATGTCCGGCCATGAAGGTCAGGCTGGGTTTGCGGATAGTGCGGCAGAGGCGGTGGCGGCGGAGGCAGCGCCTGCTGGTCTTCCACTCTGGTTTCAAGGTCCGACATTGCTTCGGCCATCTGTTTCACCAGCGTGCCCAGCACCTCCACTTCAGCAAAAAGTGGATCCATCTCGGCGCGTGTCCGTCTTGGCATGGTGTGCTCCATGCCCGTCAAGCGGCCTTCCAGATTACCGACGTCCTCGTCCAGATCCGCCATCCGGTCTTCGAGACGGTCAACAGCTTCGCTCACGGCTCCGCGGTCCCGGGCCCGGCTGATCAGAAGGTGGATCAGTATCATCGTGCACATCAGGGCAAGCGACAGGGAGACCGCTTCGCCGAATGGCCGGCCGAACTGGAATATCAGCACCGTCGCGGAAGACAGCGCGATAATTGCCATGCATATTGCTACAAAGATGGTCCCCGTCCGGCCCATGGTGTCTGCGCGTTCCGACCCGAATCAAAATTACCGGTTAATCATGCCTTAAGAACTGGCACACTCCGAATCCGCAAGCGCGTTTGCGGAGCGAAATGCGGGACTTGTCCCCGACTAAGCACAACCAAAGGCGCTGTTATTCCGTTTTGCAAGGGCTAGAGACGAGGTTTCTGCGCGCCGCTTGGTGCCCGGAACCGCTGGCACCGCCGGGGATTTAGGGATTTGCAATCACCTGCAAGTTGGTTAAGATTACGTTAGGGCAAATAGTCGTGGTGCTTTTGGACCGGTTACCATAGGGGACTGGAATGCACGCCGCCGCCCAATCGGGATATCATCGCGAAGACCAACGTGGTCGAGACGACCAGACTGACGGCGGTTCTGTCTCAAGATCCGAAGATGGATCCGGTATCCCGGGCAACAATGGAACACCTTCGGCAGCAGGAAACGAAGACACATCCTGCACCGCTGAACAGGTGAAAGTTGCGCTGGTCAATGCGCTTGAGAGCCCCGAATTTCGCTCCGCACCTCAACTCAGGTCGTTTCTCGATTTTGTCGTGTGCGCCGCCCTGGAGAAAAAACAGGAGAAGATAAAGGGCTACACGATCGCGGTTGAAGCACTCGGGCGTCCCGAAGACTTCAATCCCGTCACCGATCCGATCGTGCGTGTGGAAGCTGCGCGGCTTCGCCGCCGGCTGGCCAAGTACTATTCCGGGAGCGGCGCTTGCGAACGCGTCCGCATCATCATCCCCAAAGGAAGCTACGCGCCCGAATTCGAAGCGGAACCTGGTGCGGACCGGACTGTGCAACCGCCCTCCTCGATCGCGGATGAGGAGACTGCTTCCGAGTCCAAGGAGAGTGCCGGTGCGGCCGGGAATCCGGACGACGCAGCAGCCGGGGAGGTATCCGGGCCGCTTCTCCGTTCCACGGAAAGCAGAGAGCCAGAGCCCTCGCCGCTCCAAACATACAAGGTCGTCCAACCCTTGAGCGGAAGCGCGACGCAGCCTCTGTTCCGCAAGCGCATTTCGCTGTCACTTGCCGTCGCGCTGGCTCTCGCCTGCTTTCTTGCCGGACTGCTGGCTGGTTCTCTCTAACACCGCTTTGCAGCCCCGACATTGTAATCTTGCCGAGAAAACTCAGCAAAAACTGCAAATTGCGTCATCTGACAACGCTTTGTTTACCCTGTTCTGAGAAATATCAGGATGACGAATCTTTCGATGTCCGTCTGACCCAGATCTAGTGATGGGAGTTGCCCAGCGATGGGGAGTAAAGAGGGCAATGCATTGCCTGTGATTGTACGTGTACTCGATGCATCGGCTTCAGAAGCCGCGCGCACCTCTGCTGTTTGTGCAAAACTGTTCACTTCTTGCGCTGATCCAATTCTCTACACGGACTCCGCATCCTGCCTGCAGGATCTTGCAGACAAATCAACAGACATTCTTATTATCGACCTTGAAACGATCGGTGGCGATGAAGCCCTGGAGGCTTACGCCGTCAGATGCCCGAAAGCCGTTATCATGGCCGTTTCGGCCAAAGGGTCGGTCTCGCGCGCTGTCAGCGCCATGCGCGCCGGAGCGCATGACTTCCTGACAAAGCCGTTCTCGCTGGACGCGCTCGCAACCAAAATCGCCTTTCAGCTGAAGCAGCGCAAACCGATGCCGGATGCCGTCCCTGCAGAAGCGAGTGCGCCCATTGAAATCACCCGGGCACCGGACCCAGCGCCCACAAAACCGGTGACATCTGCTTCGCAACAGCAGGCGCCAGGACCGGACAGGCTGATTGGCGTTTCGATCCAGATGCGTGAAGTCCACGAACAAATCGCCCGCATGGCCCCATCGCAGGCGCCTGTCTTCATTACCGGAGAGTCCGGGACAGGCAAGGAACTGTGCGCAAATGCCATTCATGATCTGTCCGAGCGCAATCCCAACCGCTTTGTCGCGCTCAACTGCGCAGCTATCCCGCGCGATCTGATCGAAAGCGAGATTTTCGGTTACGTTCGGGGGGCTTTCACCGGCGCCACGGAGAACCGGGCCGGTGCGGCAGAGCAGGCCGATGGCGGAACACTCTTCCTGGATGAGATCGGCGAAATGGACCTGATGCTGCAAAGCAAGCTGTTGAGGTTCCTGCAAACCGGTGCCTTTCAGCGATTGGGTGATACCCAATCCCGCCAGGTCGATGCCCGTATCATTTGCGCAACCAACAGAAACCCGGTTGCAGAAATCACAGCCGGACGCTTCCGGGAAGACCTCTACTACAGGCTTCACGTTCTGCCGGTTCACCTGCCACCGCTCCGGGAACGCAGAGACGACATCCTGCCCCTCGCGGAAGCGTTTCTGACACGGTACTCCGCCGAAGAACGCCGGAGCTTCAAAGGTTTCGATGCGGATGCAGAGGCCCGTATCCTGTCCTATTCCTGGCCGGGCAACGTGCGGCAGCTTGAAAACACCATTCGGCAGATTGTCGTCATGAACGAAGGCGCCGCAGTGACGTTCGACATGCTGCCCATGGTCATCCGCGATCAGAGCGGCCGCCCGAATGCCGTGATCGACCTTTCCAGGGAGCGGTCGCGCGTCAGCGCGCCAAGCCGACCCTTTGGTGCGATCGAACCGTTGTGGGCGCAAGAGCGGAAGATCATCGAAGATGCGCTCGATGCCTTTGACGGAAACATCGCGATGGCCGCCGCAGCACTGGAAATCAGCCCGTCGACAATCTACCGCAAACGTCAATCCTGGACGGCGCGCAGCATTTAACCGGCTATAGTTTACCGCATCGCACACATTTTCTTGTCTAACGCCTTAAGTCAGTCTATATCGGCAAAAAATCGCCAGGAATCGACAAGACTAAAGGCGTTCCGGAAAGTGATCATGCTGCGCAACAATCAAAAAACCCGAAAGGCCTGCACCGCCCTCCTCGTGGCAACGGGTGTCTTTGTCGGGACATGTTCCGCATTTGCGCAGGCCGCCTCGGTTTCCAGCCAGGCTGCGGATTTCACAGCAGCGCAGGACGCCTATGACGCTGCCTGGAAGGCAAACGGCCTTGCTTTTGTGATCGCAACCTTCACGCAAGATGGCGGAACCGCCTATGGCCAGTACACTCCGCGCAGCGGATCGGAGTTTCAGGGCGACGAGGTGCTGTCGATCTACGCGGAACCTGTCGGCTATGCCTTCACCGAAACCAACGGCGTCTACGCCTTTGACCTGACCGCGAGCTACCGGCTCCTCAATTCGTCCGGCCAGGTTTTGGCGGAACAAGAGAATTTCGCGGAGTTTTCGGGTCAGGGCCGTTCGAAGCAACGCGAACTTGCTGCGGCGCTTTCATTCCAGTTTAGCGGTCTGCCTGCCGGCCAATATGAGCTGGAAACGCGTTTCAAGGATCAGGCTGACGGAAAAGAAGCCGGTTTCACCTTGCCATTTACGATCGCAGAACCCAATTAGGGCGTGAGCGGTTCAACAGCACCGCCGGCAGCACCAGCCCGGCCGCGCGGTTGCTTTGGCCACGCCACCTTGCTGCGCGTTCCAAAACCGGCCGGATCTTCGGATTAAATTATCGTCACAAAGCATTGACAAAACGAGCTCCGCTGCATAAATCCATGGCGCTGTTAGCACTCGCCTTGAGGGAGTGCTAGCGAGCAGCAGGGGCAAAGATTTCCTGCTTCAGTCAACCCAATAATCATGTCTCGCGCGCTGCCAATTGCGTGGGGCGCGCTCATGAGAGGAAACAGTCTTATGGCATTTCGTCCACTGCACGACCGTGTCGTAGTTCGCCGCGTCGACTCTGAAGAGAAGACAGCCGGCGGCATCATCATTCCGGATACCGCTAAAGAGAAGCCGCAGGAAGGCGAGATCATCTCCGTCGGCACCGGCGCTCGCAAAGACAACGGTGAAATCGTTGCGCTCGATGTCAAAGCAGGCGACCGCGTCCTGTTCGGCAAATGGTCCGGCACCGAAGTCAAGATCGATGGTGAAGACCTCCTGATCATGAAGGAATCCGACATCATGGGCGTGATCGCTTAATTCGACAGCGAACCGTTCCTGATCTCTTCAACTTCCAAATCTAGGTGAGACGACTCTATGTCTGCTAAAGAAGTAAAATTCTCCTCCGACGCACGTGAGCGCATGCTCCGTGGTGTCGACACGCTCGCAAACGCCGTTAAGGTAACGCTCGGCCCGAAAGGCCGTAACGTCGTTCTCGACAAGGCCTTCGGCGCACCGCGCATCACCAAGGATGGTGTTTCCGTCGCGAAAGAAATCGAACTGGAAGACAAGTTCGAAAACATGGGCGCACAGATGGTGCGTGAAGTCGCTTCCAAAACCAACGACATCGCTGGTGACGGCACGACCACGGCAACCGTTCTGGCCCAGGCCATCGTCAAGGAAGGCGCCAAGTCCGTTGCTGCCGGCATGAACCCGATGGACCTGAAGCGCGGCGTCGATCTGGCAGCTGCCGAAGCCGTCAAGGCTCTGGAAGCTGCTTCCAAAACCATCACGACGTCCGAAGAAGTTGCCCAGGTTGGCACGATCTCCGCAAACGGCGACGTTCAGGTCGGCCAGGACATTTCTGAAGCAATGCAGAAAGTCGGCAACGAAGGCGTCATCACCGTAGAGGAAGCCAAGTCCCTGGAAACCGAACTCGAAGTCGTTGAAGGCATGCAGTTCGACCGTGGCTACCTGTCTCCTTACTTCGTCACCAATGCTGACAAGATGCTGGCTGACCTTGAGAAGCCTTTCATCCTGCTGCACGAGAAGAAGCTCTCCAACCTGCAGGCCATGCTGCCGATCCTGGAAGCTGTCGTTCAGTCTTCCCGTCCGCTCCTGATCATCGCTGAAGATGTTGAAGGCGAAGCGCTGGCAACCCTCGTTGTCAACAAACTGCGCGGCGGCCTGAAAATCGCAGCTGTCAAGGCACCGGGCTTCGGCGACCGCCGCAAGGCCATGCTCGAAGACATCGCGATCCTGACCGGCGGCACCGTGATCTCCGAAGATCTCGGCATCAAGCTGGAAAACGTTTCGCTCGACATGCTCGGCACCGCCGAGAAAGTTGCGATCACCAAGGAAACCACCACCATCGTTGACGGTGCCGGCTCCAAGGAAGACATCGACGGCCGCGTCGGTCAGATCAAGGCACAGATCGAAGAAACCACTTCCGATTACGACCGTGAGAAGCTCCAGGAGCGTCTTGCCAAGCTCGCAGGCGGCGTTGCCGTGATCCGCGTTGGCGGTGCGACCGAAATCGAAGTGAAGGAAAAGAAAGACCGCGTCGACGATGCTCTGAACGCAACGCGTGCCGCTGTCGAAGAAGGCATCGTACCAGGCGGCGGCGCTGCTCTGCTTCGTGCGAAGAAAGCAGTCGCTGCTCTGTCTTCCGACAACGCCGACATCGAAGCAGGTATCAAGATCGTTCTGCGTGCCCTGGAAGCTCCGATCCGTCAGATCGCTGAAAACGCTGGTGTCGAAGGCTCCATCGTTGTCGGCAAGATCCAGGAAAACGACAGCGACAGCTACGGTTTCAACGCGCAGACCGAAGAGTTCGTCAACATGATCGACGCCGGCATCATCGACCCGACCAAGGTTGTCCGCACGGCTCTGCAGGATGCAGCTTCCGTTGCCGGCCTGCTGATCACCACCGAAGCCATGGTTGCTGAGCTGCCGAAGAAAGAAGCAGCACCGGCAATGCCGGGTGGCGACATGGGCGGAATGGGCGGCATGGGCTTCTAAGAAGCCTGAAGCTCCAAAGCTTATCGAAAGGGCGGTCCTCGGGCCGCCCTTTTTGCGCGACGCGCGTGAGCAACCTTAGTGAGCGCTTCAAAAGATCTACAGGAGGCTCGTCTCCTCACCCATCTGGCCGGACAGGTACTTGCGGACAACAGGATCGAGCCGAAGGCTCTCGGCGCTGTAAATGCCGCAACTCTTGAACAGGTCCCTGACGGGCCTGTAAGTTTCGAATTTGCGCCAGACCACTTTCGACGCGTATGGCATGCGCCTCGGCATTGATGCGAGAAAGCACATGGATCCGAAAAGATACTGCCGTTTCTGCCTTGGAGGCGGTGTCAGGATGTGCATGCTGAGCGCGTTTTCGTTCTTCCGCTCACTGTCGACAACAAACAGCCTGCCATTCTGATAGGAAACCTTGCCGTCGCATCTCGTCCAACGTCGGCGTTTCAGCGCCGTGTCGGCAAGAGCTTCGATCAGTCGGCTGTAGACGACACCGTTGCGCTCATCGAGGAAAACGCAATTCACGACATAGCCGCTCGGATCGACCGGGGCCTGAAAATAGACCTGGTAGCCCCCCAGAAAAGGCCGGAGGCGGGCAAGGTCTCCCGGGAAGACCGTCGCGAGCGGGTCCTGGCGGCGTTCGCGAAGCGTTGCCGTTTTGGCCCGATAGGACAATAGCAATTGCGTATGACTTCCAAGCAAGTCCTTGTCTTCGAGCCCGAAGTATCGCGCCATGCGGCGCAGATTATTTGCAGATGGTCTGGAACGGCCGGACAGGTATTTGCTGAATTGCTGCTGGTTAATGCCAATATCACGGCACACCTGTGCGGCGGAGGCCTTTTCCGCGCACAAAAAACGCAGATTTTCCCTGAAATCATCTGACATCGCGATATCCCGCTCCGGTGTAATCGCTCCCAACTAGCTTAAAGTAGCTTATATTCGCTCAAAAGTGCGAAATTGCTTCCACCGTGCACCAAACCGATTGTCGAGCCAATTCGGAACGGGCTCACCAGTTGGAGGAACACGATGAACAAGCAGGACTTTCTGCGCACCATGGAGCAGCGTCTGATTTCGCGCAGCATCGACCGTCGTCAATTCATGCGGGGTGTCCTAGCAACCGGCCTGACCGTGGCAGCCGCAAGCGCCTGGGCGGACCGGGTCGAAGCAGCGACCCCCAAGAAAGGCGGCTCGCTGACAGCGGGTCTCGGGCACGGCGCCACGAGCGACACGCTCGATCCCGGTCTGCTGGCGGCAGGTTTTCTCATTCCGCTTGGCCTGGCCATGAACGGCTATCTGACGGAGATCGACCCCAACAATGACGTTCAGCCGTCGCTTGCGGAGAGTTGGGAGGTTTCGGGCGACGCTTCAGTCTGGCGATTCAAACTGCGCAAGGGCGCGGAATTCCACAACGGCAAAACCGTGACACCGGAGGATGTGGTCGCTTCGATCAACCACCACCGCGGTGAAAAGACAACATCGGCTGCCGCACCGCTCATGGCCGGGGTCAAGGATGTCCGGGTCGATGGCAGTGACGTTGTCGTTTTCGAACTTGAGGCAGGCAACGCCGACTTCCCGGCAGCCCTCAGCGACTACCATATCGCAATCATGCCGGTGGTGGACGGCAAGATGGACTGGCAATCCGGTATCGGCAGCGGCGCGTACCGGCTCGACGAATTCGACCCCGGTGTCGCGGCGAAGCTCTCAAGACACGGTAACCACTGGACTGACGCGGCCGGGCATGTCGATGAATGGCGTCTCCTGGTCCTGCTGGACACGAATGCGCGTATGACGGCAGCGCTTACCGGCGATGTTGACGTCGCTGACAAGATCGACGTCAAAACGGCTGGACGTCTTGCCGGAAATCCGAATCTCAATGTGCACTCGGTCGCCGGAACACAGCACTACAGCTTTCCGATGCTGACCAACCGGGCACCATTTGACGACAACAACATTCGTCAGGCGATCAAGTGGGGCATTGATCGCGAAGAGCTTCTCGAAAAGATCCTTTTCGGATACGGGTCCGTCGGCAACGACCATCCCATTGGATCGGGTCAGAAGTACTTCAATTCCGAGCTTGAACAGAAATCCCTTGATCCGGACAAGGCCAAATATTTCCTCAAGCAGGCAGGTCTCAGCAGTCTCGATGTGGAGCTTTCCGCGTCCGATGCCGCCTTCCCCGGAGCCATTGATGCCGCCCTGCTGATCCAGAATTCGGCTGCGAATTGCGGGATCAATGTGAAGGTCGTGCGCGAACCCAATGACGGGTACTGGTCGGATGTCTGGCTCAAGAAACCCTGGTGCGCGAGCTACTGGGCCGGCCGCCCAGTGGAGGACCTGATGTTCTCGCTGGCTTTCCAGTCCGGCGTCTCCTGGAACGAGTCGCTCTGGTCCCATGAGAAATTCGATGCACTTCTCGCCGAGGCGCGTGCGGAGCTCGATACGGAAAAACGCCGCGACATGTATTGGGAAATGCAGGATATCGTCTCCAACCAGGGCGGCGTTGCCATTCCGATGTTCGCTTCTTACGTCTTTGCGACACGACCGTCTGTCGGCACACCTGATGTCATGGGTTCCAATCTCGATCTTGACGGCAGCAGCTTCATGCAGCGCTGGTGGAAAGAAGGCTAGGGGCACATTGACGGCGAATTCGACTTGCTGGTGAAATCAACCGCATCGGAACAGTCTGGCCGGTGCGGTTGAAAATTGGCTCGCTGACCGGGACAGAGACACAAACCAAGGTCCTGCAACGATGAAACTCTTCATGGCCACCCTGTCGACCGAGACGAATACCTTTTCGTCAATGCCAACGGGACTGTCCGGCTTCAAGGAGTATTTCCTACACCACGGCACGGCGACGCAAGAGCCGCCGAACCTGATGACGGAGGCCCTGCATGTCTGGCGCGCCCGTGCGGAAGAGCTCGGCTGGGAGGTGGTTGAAAGTCTCGCGGCAATCGCGGAACCAGCCGGACCGACGACGACGGAGTGCTACCGGGGTCTGCGCGGCGAAATTCTCTCGGACCTGCGTAAGGCCGGTGACGTCGACGTTGTTCTGCTTCAACTCCATGGCGCCATGGTGTCTGAGAGTTGCGACGATTGTGAAGGCGACATTCTGGAACTTGTCCGGTCGATACGACCCGACGCAGTCATCGGTGTTGCGCTGGACCAGCATTGCCATCTGACGGACCGCATGTTGGCGAACTGTGACCTGATCGTCTGTTTCAAGGAATATCCGCACGACGACGCCTCTGCGCGCGCCGAAGAACTTTTCGATCTGGCGGCGAAAACACTGTGCGGTGACATACGGCCTGTCATGGCCTCTTTTGATTGCCGGATGGTCAATCTTTATCTTACGAAGACCGGCAAGATGCGCGACTTCGTGCGGCACATGCACGACCTGGAAAAGCGCCACGGCATCCTTTCCGTTTCCCTCGCGCACGGGTTCCCCTGGGCCGATGTCGAAGAGGTCGGCACCCGGACGCTGGTCATAACCGACAACAACCCGTTGCTCGCAAAAAAGACCGCCGAGACACTCGGGCAGAGCTTTTTCGACCTGAGGTACGAGGTCACGAGCACGTTTTCAACGCTCGAAGACGCCTTGTGCGAAGCAACGGCTGCGAAGAGCGGACCGGTTGTTCTTGCCGATATGGGGGACAATTCAGGCGGTGGGGCTCCCGGCGATTCAACCTTTGTGCTTCACGCCATCATGGAGCGGAACCTTTCGAACGTGGCAAGCGGTATTTACTGGGACCCGGTTGCTGTCCGGATTTGTCAGGATGCCGGCATCGGTGCTTCCATCAATTTAAGATTGGGCGGCAAGACGGGAACGGATTCAGGGGACCCGATCGACCTCACCGTACAGGTCATGAACATTCAGAGCGAGCTCGGTCAACATCTGGGTCCAGGGCTCGAACCGCTCGGAACGGTGGTTTGGCTACGCACTGCCGACAAAGTCGACTTGCTGGTGAATGACCTTCGAACGCAGGTTTATCACCCGGAGGCGTTCGAACAGCTTGGTCTCAACCTGGCAGACAAGTCCATCGTGGTCGTCAAGTCACTGTTTCATTTCTACGCTCCGTTCGAGAAGATCGCGGCCCGGATCATCCAGATGGCAACAGCCGGGGGAACTTCTCCGGAGTTCAGGGATCTGCCGTTTACCAAAAGGCAAGAAGCCTACTGGCCCCGCATCGAGAACCCTTTTGAGGACCGCGTCCGCACATCCGCATGAAACGCCGGACAGAGTGCGGGATCCATTCCTGAGCTGGCGGGCTGCGCAGATCCAGCCGGTCCTTCATTGCGCACCCCGCAGCTTCTGTTAGAACAGGGTCATGGATCCTGCTTCTCTTCTTCTCCTGGCAACCGCAACGACTGTGCTCGTTCTGATACCCGGACCCAATGTGGCGCTTTTCATCGCGAACACGCTGGCACATGGCCCGCGCTACGGCTGCGCAACTGTGGTCGGCACCACGATTGGCGTGGGGATCCAGCTTGTCGTCGTTGTTCTCGGGTTTTCAGCGCTGCTTCAGTTTGCTGCGAGCGCGCTCGTGTGGCTGAAATGGGCGGGTGTTGTCTATCTGATCTATCTTGGGATTCGAGCCTGGCAACAGGGAATGGATGATACGGGCCAGGTGAAGGCGACAGGCGGAACCTTGCCCGGGTTGTTCTTTCAGGGACTGTTCCTGGCGATTGCCAATCCGAAGACGCTGGTCTTTATCGCGGCCTTCCTGCCGCAGTTCACCGGCGATGTCCCGACGGCTGGTCGCCTGGCAACGGCGGCTACCGTCTATCTGACCATTGTCTTTTTCGGGGATCTCCTTTGGGTGGCGGCAGCGAATATCTCGCGGCCTCTGGTGTTGCAACTGGGACGCCTCCGCCACAAGCTGACCGGTGCCCTTTTCATCGGCGCAGGCGTCGGGCTTGCACTGGCGCGCGTTGAACGCTGACGCACCGTTTTCACCAAGTCATCACCGAAACAGACCTTTTCAAAGCAGAACGAGAAAACGCGCCATGTCCGTTATCGAATATGTCTATTCCGCTCATTCCGCATTCGCCTATCTGGGTTCCGCCGAAATACAGCGTATCTGCGCGGTCAACGATGCTGTGCTGGTCCACAAACCTGTCCTCCTGTCACCCGTGGTCGAGGCACAGCGCAGTCCTGCCTTCCGCAAACGCACACAGGAGCATGTTGACTATTTCTTCGGACGGGAAATCGAACGTTGGGCGGAGTTCCGCTCCGTTCCAATCATCAACCATCGGCCAAGCCAGCACGACGCCGACTACAGCGTTGCGTCCGGCATGATTATCGCCCTCGGGGAAACGGGACCGCAGACAGACAGGATGGCCCACCGGCTCATGGAAGCGCATTGGCGCGACGACGTCGATCTGTCGGACCTGACCGCCCTCAAGGCCATTGCGCGCGAACTGGGACTGAGCCCCGATACTCATCTGGAGATGGCCACTTCAGGTGAGATTCAGGAAAAACTCAAGGCGAATACCCAATGGGCTGTGTCCAAGGCACTCTTCGGATCACCGACCTATATCGTCGATGGCGACGCCTTTTACGGGCAAGATCATTTGCAGCTTGTGGAACGCGCTCTGGAGAGCCCGTTCAAACCTGGTGACTGGTCCAATCCGAGTGTTGAGTGAATAGTCGGCCCTACGCCAACTCTGCCCGCCGCGCGCGCAAAAGATTGATCGTCGGCAGATCGGTGGCGAGAGAGATCGCCTTTTCGTAACAGCGTGACGCCGCCTCGCGGTTGCCCTGCCCTGCGTTGAGGTCTGCCCGGGCCGCCCAGAGTGGCTGGAAGCCGGTTCCTGCCTGGGCCTCGGCGATTTCAAGCGCCCGCAGGCCCGCAGCCGGTCCGTGCAGCCGGCTGGTGACGACGGCCTGGGCAACCAGTCCGCCGACTGACGGCGCCAGCTGCTGAAGGGCAAAATAGAGCTTGTTCAGAGCTTGCCAGTCCGTCTGGCCGGTCTCCTTGCGCGCGACATGTATGGATTCGATCGCCGCCTCGATCTGGTACCTGCCAACCGCCGATTTGCCATAGGCACGGGCCAGTTGCCGTTTGCCGTACGCGATGAGATCGTCGCGCCAGAGTGACACATCCTGCTCGCCGGTCGGCACAAGCATGCCGTCCATGATCCGCGCCCCGGCTCTTGCATGACTGAAGGCCATTAGCGCCGTCAGACCAAGAGCCTCAGGGTTATCGGCGATCAGACGGCTCGAGAGATCGGCGAGATAGAGCGCCTCGTCGCCGAGAGTGTCCGCCGGATCCAGCCAGTCATGGGCGTGCAGGGCATAAAGGGCTTCCAACAGCGAAGAACTGCGCGCTGCCAGCGCGGTCCCTTCCGGAATCTCGAACGGAATGCCAGCGTCCCTGATTTTCGCCTTGGCGCGCACCAAGCGCTTGGCGAGTGCAGCGGGCGAGATCAGGAACAACCGCGCGATTGTCCTGGCCTCCATGCCGAGGACGGTCTGGAGCATGAGCGGAACATGCAGATCGGACGCGATGGCCGGGTGCGCGCATACCAGCAGCAACGACAGGCGTTGATCAGGCAGGCCGTCATCGGTGCAATCATCTGCCGCCATGTCTGGAATCTCGCTTTCGCTCGGAAAGCGCAGCTGTTTCCGCTGCCAGTCGGTTAGCCTGTTACGCGCGGTGGTGAGCAGCCATGCGTCCGGGTTGTCCGGAATGCCCTGCAAGCGCCAATGGTCCAGAGCCTTGGCAAACGCATCGGCCAGGGCATCTTCAGCCAGTGCAATGTCATGTGTACGCGCCGACAGGATTGCAAGGAGCCGCCCATAGCTGTCCCGCGCAGCCAGTTCGGCTGCGCGGCCTGGGTCTGTCACACCGTGCCCATTGCTGAGGCCCTGATCTCGACCTTTCCGGTCTTGGCCGCAGGGCACTTTTCAGCCCAGGCCATGGCCGCGTCCAGATCCGGAACATCAATGACGAAAAAACCGCCAAGAGTTTCCTTCGTGTCGGCAAAGGGTCCATCCTGTACCTGCCGGCTGCCTCCCTTCAATGAAAGGGTGGTCGCTGTCTCAACCGGCTGCAGCCAATCCGTGTCCACGAAGACACCCGCCTGCTGCAGGGCTCCGATATAGGCACCGTAGACTTCCTTCTCGGCGGCCCAGTCTTCCGGCGTCATGCCGGCAAGATCGGCAGGGTCTGTGTAAAGCAGAAATGTATAACGCATGTTCAAAATCCTTATTGTCTCAATCTGATCAGGTAGCGGACGCCAGGTTGTCAAGGCCCTGCTCAAAGGTCTTGCCCACCATACCGTCGAGGAAAAGCCCAAACACACGGGCAATCGGATTGAATCCGAGATCCATATCCATGGTCCAGGTGACTTGCGTACCGTCGGGCAGGCTTTGCGCGGAGATTTCCTGCACCGGTTTGCCCATCGCACCCAGGTCGATGTCGTATTGCACGCTGTTTGCCGTCACCTTAGCGACAGTCTGCGTGCCCTTGCCTTCCTTGCCGTCGAAGTGAAATCCGGACCCGACGCCCGTATCCGGTCCGAAGGGTTTGATCTTAAGCTCCGGATCCGAGGTCAGGTAGGGATTGAACTTTTGATATCCGTGGTTCGAAGCGGCAAGCTCCAGCACCGATTCCGGTGATGCGGCAATCTTGGCATGGCGTTCCACATGCACGGTTTTCGGCAACAACAGCGTCCCGGCGCCGAGCAGCACTATCACGCCAACACCACTTGCGAGTATCGTCCAGATCGTCATTTCCATCTCCTGTCGAAGTGTCAAAGGCGACATTGCCTTCACTCACATGACGAACGGCGCGACACGCGATGGACATTTGCCAAAAGTTTTTTTGAACGCTGCCGTTTTCGGTGGCCATGACACCGCTGCAGTGACCCGGTACGATCCAGGCATGACCTGCCGTTTCCCGGAAAGACAGGCTGCTTGAGGACACACGTATGCAAATGCTGCTGTTTTGCGCTGGTGCACGCGACAAAACCTGGAGCGGAGCGAAGGCTTCATGCCCCTTGCGCACGAAAGGCAAACGGCAGGCGCAGAAAATCGGCTGCTGGCTTGGCCAGGAAGGCCTGCGCCCGGATGCCGCTCTGACCGAGCAGACGAACCGCGCTCGAGTGACCGCAGAAAAAGCACTGAAGGCAGCCGGTTGGACGGCGAACAATATACTGGTCTCGGAGAACCTCTCCCAGGGGCTTTTGCCATCGTTTTCGGGTGAAAACCGGATCCTCCTTGTCGCTGCTCCCAAACGCGTAAAAGCCGTGGCCGCGCAAATGTCCCTCGAAACCGAACCACACCCGGGTTTGCTTTTGATTGTCGAAACTCAGAACGGCCGTGCCAGACTGCGTCAATGTGTTGACCCACAGGATCTGCCGGATCTGTTTCCCTACCCTTCGCCGGATGGACCCGAGCGACGGCCCAGGCCCGCCTATTACTACACACAATCGGCGGTCATTCCCTTTCGAAGAACAAAAGCGGGCGTTGAAATTCTGATCGTCGGATCCAGCAGCGGACGCCATTGGGTCGTGCCGAAAGGGATTGTCGAACCCGGCCTCAGCCCGGAGAGATCGGCAAAGATCGAAGCCCTCGAAGAGGCTGGTGTGGAAGGCTCAACCGGCGACACACCGCTTGGATCCTACACCTACGAGAAGTGGGGCGCGCGCTGTAACGTTGCCGTCTATGCCATGGAGGTCAGCCGGATCCTGCCGGATGACGCGTGGGAGGAAAACCACCGGAACCGGCGCTGGGTGACGCGCGACGAAGCGGCAGACCTTCTCAACGGGCCCGCCTTCAAGGCGCTTCTCCCGCTGATTTAAAGGACGTCTCGGGTCGGCCTTCATGCCCAGTCGAATCGGACGCCGCCGAGGTAGTAGATTGCCATGCTGACAGTCGTGGCAAGAACGCCCGTGCCTGCGGCTTCAAGCCATTCGCCCCTCGCAGGCACAACCTTTTGGAGCGCGCCGTCGCGGATTGAGACAGGGCTTTCAAGCACTGGTTCGTTGAACCAGCCATCTTCCTGAAGACTGATTGAAAGGACGGCGGCGGCCGGTTCATCGAGACGCAACCGCTGCTGGACGACCAAGATCTCGCGCCTTGTCAGGTTTTCATAGTAGAGGGTCTCGTAACCATAATATGGACCTGTGCCGCTGTTCCTGGTGACGGCAGTGGTGGCAAAGATCACCGCAATAATTGCAACCGAGACCAACCTGGCAAAGTCACCGCGCGTTCTGGGCCAAATCATTCGGGCTCCTTCAGCGTGGTTCTGTGCAAAAACGCCGCCGCTTCACGCAAACCCCTTAATCCAAATTTTTACGAAACTTCGGTATTTTTTCCGGCGATTCAAGATCCTGGCATGTTTAGACATGCCCAGAAGCGGTGTGTCTCTTGGCGGTTAGACTGGCATCCATCAGAACGATTTTCGGGATAGATCTGCGCACGCTGGCGCTGTTCCGCGTCCTTTTGAGCCTGTGGATCCTGGTCGACCTTTCCATGCGTGCACGCGACCTCGTCGCTCACTACACCGATGCCGGTGTGATGCCGCGAAATGTGCAGATCGAGTATCTGTACGCGACCACCTGGTCGCTTCACCTGGGCAACGGATCTGCATGGTTTCAGGCATTGCTGTTCATCACAGCCGGACTGGTTGCTTTTGCGCTCATGGTGGGCTGGCGTACCCGGTTGATGACCGTGTTGTCGTGGGTGTTGCTGTTGTCGCTGCAAAACAGGAACACCTTTGTTCTGTCCGGCGAGGACAATCTGGCCCTGATACTTCTGTTCTGGGCAATGTTCCTGCCCCTTGGGGCGCGCTATTCGATTGATGCCGCCCTGGCGCGCAAACCCTATGACCCCAACCATACCTACTGCACTGTCGCAACAGCCGCCCTGCTGCTGCAGGGCATGTCGATGTATTTCTTCAGCGCGCTATTGAAGACACATCCCATCTGGACGCATGACGGCACAGCGGTCTACTACGCGCTCCAGCTCGACTACCTTGTCACTCCGTTTGCGCTCTGGTTCCGGCAGTTTGAAGATCTCCTGACGGGACTGACATTCTACGTCTACGTTCTGGAACTGGTCGGGCCGATCCTCATATTCTCACCGCTGTTTCAACGGACACTGCGAACGCTCCTGATGCTGGCTTTCATCACTATGCATCTGTCATTTGCAGTCTTCCTCGAGATTGGATTTTTCCCGTTCATCTCGATCATCATGAACCTTACCTTCATGCCGGGCTGGATGTGGGACGCACTCGCGCGCTTCTTACGTCCGCGCACGGACCGGCCCATGGCAATCTGGTTCGATCGCGGCTGCGACTTTTGTGAAAAAACCTGCCATATCCTGAAGGTGTTTCTATTCCTTCCCGCGACCCCCGTCCGGCCTGCGCAGGACGACGCGGAGATCGGAGCCGAGCTCGAAGCGCGCAATTCATGGGTTTTGACCGTCGGAGACGACCGATTTTTCAAGTTCGAAGCGCTTAGCAGGCTGATCGTGGTTTCACCGATCTTCTGGCCGCTTGGAAGGTGCCTCAAATTTTCCCTCTTCCAGAAACCCGGCGACCGGTTTTATGACTGGGTCGGGCGCAACCGGTCCTCGTTCTCGCGGGTGACGTCTCTCTTGCTTCCTTGGCGCGAGCGGTCACAGCCCTTCGGCGCCGTCACGCAGGTGCTCGCAGCAGCCGCCTTCGTGTTCGTCACCATCCAGAACATCTCGACACTCCCGGCAAGCGGGACGACTTTGCCCGCGCAGTTCATCGGCGTGCGCCAGGCACTCGGGCTCTACCAGAACTGGACGATGTTTGCGCCCTATCCCGAGATGACGAGCCCCTGGCCGGTTGTCGAAGGTGAGCTTGCCGACGGAACGATGGTGGATGTTTACACCGGCAAGACAGGCCTCGCCGATTTCGAGAAACCAACTGTTGTCTCGGAACGCTACACGAACTATCGATGGCGCAAATTCTTGTCTAATCTCGAGGACCAGTCCTATGAGGACGAACCGCAGGTGCTCGCGCTGAATTATGCGCGCTATCTCTGCCGGAGCTGGCCTGCTGACACCAAGACTGCGCCCGCGCTCTCCAACTTCGTCCTCTTTTTCCAGGTTGAGCGGACACCACCTCCAGGCGTGCAAAAAACCATCGAGACGCGTCAGGTCTGGGTGCACGACTGTTTTGCTCAGACGCGTTTCAACGCATTCAGCCCGAGATCTTCAATGTCATGAAGTCGTCATTGTGCGAGCGGCCTTCAATCCGCACGCTGTCGATGAACCGTGCGGCTTGCTTGAAGCCGAAGCGCTGGTAGAACCGGATTGCCCGAGTGTTTTCGGTGTCGACAAAGAGTTCCAGCTGCTCGACACCCGCCGCACGCGCTTCCTCGATGACCCCTGACATCAGGACACCGGCAGCGCCGGTTCCCTGAAAGCGAGCCGAGACGAAAAACGGTCCGAGTTCCGCGCGATGGCGCAGGCGTTCAAGTTCCGAGCGGCGGAACCCGCAAAAACCTGCAAGCGCATCGTTGGAAAAAACACCGCGAGTTGCACCGGCGGCGAGAATGTCGGCGGCGCGCTCAACGCTTGTTTTTGCAGCTTCTTCTTCCGTCAGCAGAAAGCCGACCGGAAAGTCACGAACACCTTCAAGGCGCAAGCTCTGCCACTCTTCTGCACTCTCCCGCGTCAAGGCGGCGTAGCGAAAGTCCATGTTCCTAACCATCATCGAATAGCAAAGTGTGCGCAGGACAGTAGCGCGTTTTTCGCCTAGACACCGCGCGTATGGATCAACTCTGGAACACCAATACAGCAAAAGTGCGGTGTGCCATGACGGACGCTTTCGCGAAGGGCGCAGCAAACGGCAATGAGGTGCCAGGAAAAGCACGGGGAGCGGGCTTCCTGCCCGGTTGAGCGCCTTGACACAGCAGATCAAAGCCGTTTCTGCGGCCCTTCAGGATAGGGTGAATTTGCCCCGATACTTTGTTGCGAAGCTTTGAAAACCGACCTGTTTCCTGCAGCTTCGCGCCGCGTCTCCGAACAAATTCATTCCTACCATTGCGGCCTGATTTATAAGGGTATGACCTAGAGCCACCTTCCAGCGGACTAATCCCGGGCGGGAATATTGATCGCCTTCTGGCTTGCCGGGCGCGCCAGGCAAGTGTCGACCCACCGGACAACGTTCTTGAAGTCGTGGTAGCCGACAACGTCCGCCGCCTCATAAAATCCGTTGATGTTGCGCGCCCATGGCCAGGACGTGATATCGGCAATGGTGAACTGGTCGCCCATGATGTAGGCGCGGCCCTCAAGCTGCTGGTCAAGCACATTCAGCAAGCGCTTGACCTCGTCGCGATACCTTTCGAACGGGCGACGGTCTTCATATTCACGACCCGCAAACTTGTGAAAGAAACCGAGTTGGCCAGTCATGGGACCGAAACCGCCCATCTGCCACATCACCCACTGTATGGCCTGGTATTTTTCGCCCGGATCGGACGGGATCAGCTTTCCGGTCTTTTCGGCCAGATAGATCAGGATCGCGCCGGACTCCCAGAGCGCGAGCGGCTTGCCGCCCGGACCGTCCGGATCAATGATTGCCGGGATCTTGTTGTTGGGATTGAGCGACAGGAATTCCGGCGTGAGCTGATCGTTGGTTCCGAAGTCGACCTTGTGCGGCTCATAGGGCACGCCGGTTTCTTCGAGCATGGCCGAGACCTTGATCCCGTTCGGGGTCGGCAGCGAATAGAGCTGCAGCCGTTCCGGGTGCTTGGCAGGCCATTTTTTGGTGATCGGGAAATCGGACAAGGCGGTCATGAAAATCTCTTTCGTTGTGCCCCCGGCAGTCAGGCGGGGTCCCTGTGCTCATATAGCACTCGCGAGGCGCGATTAAACCCATCGGCATGTTGCGATGAATAAATTTGTTTTCGGAAACGAGTTCGGCCTGTATCACCAGCTCCCGACACCAGATGGGGAGATCTTCCATGTCCAAGGACCACGAAGCACGGATCGAGCAACTCGAGATCGACCTGGCGCATGCCGGCCGCACGATCGAGGATCTCAATAACGTTGTCGTGGAACAGGGAAAGCAGATCGATCGTCTGACCAGCCTCTTGGACAAGATGACCGATCAGGTCGAGGAGCTGGCAGAGCAGGTGCTCCCCGCGCATCATGTCGAGAAGCCGCCGCATTACTGAGGCGCAACCGCGCCGTTGCACATTTGCCGTCAATTGATCCATGACATGGACGCAGTGTCGGCAGGCCCTAGTGTGATGCCCTTGAAACACGTCTCCTTTTGCAAGAATTGCCGGGTCGTGTTTCAGACAGGGACGACTGTTGTCGTGACAACACACACGGATGCCTCATGCGTTCAACCCGCTATCCAGTTCTACTCTTTCTCATCGTAGCCGGGGTCGCGGCTGCCTATTGGTGGTTCAGCCGCCCGCCGGAGGTCGAGATTGTCCGGCCACACCGGGGCAGCGCCGCGGAGGTGGTTTACGCGACCGCGGTTGTCGAGCCGGTCCGGTGGGCCAAGGTCACCAGTATCATTCGAGAACGGATCATCTCGCTGTGCGGATGCGAGGGGTCGAAGGTTCGCCAGGGCGACCAGCTTGCCGAACTGGATAGCGGTGATGCGCGGGCGACGCTGGCGGAGCTGGAAGCACGCCGCGAACTCGCGCAATCGGACCGGGAACGCGCACTGCAACTGCTGGACCGGCGCGTCGTCAGCCAGCAGGTTTACGACAAGGCGCAGAACGAGGTCATCCGTATCAACGCCATGATCGCGGCGCAGAAGGAACGGCTCCGGGACTACCTCATTACCGCGCCGATGGACGGCGTCGTCCTGCGTCAGGATGGGTCTGTTGGCGAAGTTGCGGAGCCCGGCGAAATTCTTTTCTGGATCGGTCAACCGCTGCCGTTGCAACTGGTTGCGGAAGTGAACGAGGAGGACATTCCGAAAGTCCTCAAGGGTCACAAGGCGCTCATTCGATCCGATGCGTTTCCGGGCGAAATGCTCACGGCGACCGTTGCAAGCATTACGCCCAAAGGCGATCCCGTTCTCAAGAATTACCGTGTCTATCTCGAGCTTCCCCGCGACACGCCGCTTCGGATCGGGATGACCACGGAAATCAACATTGTGACCACCGAAAAGGAAGACGCCCTGCTGGTTCCGCTTGCGGCCTTTGACGGCACCACCCTTCAAATCCTTGCGGAGGGAGAGAGGATCTCGACGATAGACGTCAGGACCGGCATTCGCGGGACGCGAACAGTCGAGGTACTGGACGGCCTCGACGAGCAAGACCGGGTTGTTTTGCCCTTCCGGGAAGACCTCTTGGAGGGCAGCAGGGTCCGCCCGATCGGCGAAGGGG
>JGI12316J15310_10000166_pt14 | contig 44384 bp, 44 predicted proteins | sample MarCyaLeptolynsp_FD_15310 | JGI IMG/M metagenome (IMG submission 15310) | reverse complement strand
TTGACGCAGCGCGGCTTTTTGGTCTCGGCGACATCGAAAGTGTCTGAAGCACGCGATATTGCCCGGCTCAACCCGCCGGCCTTTGCGGTGCTGGACCTGCGGCTCGAAGATGGGTCAGGCCTCGATGTTGTGGAAGTGCTGCATCGCTACCGGCCTGAAGCGCGCGCGGTCATTCTGACCGGCTATGGTGCGATCGCCACGGCCGTCGCAGCGGTGAAGGCGGGCGCCGTCGATTATCTCGCCAAGCCCGCAGACGTCGAAGATATTGTTCGCGCTCTGGTCAATAGCGGAGACGGACTGCCAGAGCCGCCTGAGAACCCAATGTCGGCCGACCGGGTGCGCTGGGAACACATTCAGCGTGTGTATGAACTGTGCGGACACAACGTATCCGAGACTGCTCGCCGTCTGAACATGCATCGGCGGACTTTGCAGCGCATTTTGGCCAAGCGTGCGCCGCGTTAGCGCTGGACGATTTTCCCGTCTGACCCTAATCTCGCCCTGAGAATTCTTCAAAGGGGCGAGGTCTTGTTCAGTCATGTGACGGTCGGCACAAATGATTGGCCGACAGCAAAACGATTCTACGAAGCGATCGCGGCGGCGCTCGACTTGCCGCTATTCCTGGAGCGCGAGGGTGGGGCGGCCTGGGGCACAGCCATCGGCCCAAAAATATTCGTCGGTCCGGCCTTTGATGGTGAGAAAGCAACGGTCGGGAATGGAACGCACATCGCCTTCCTGGCGAAAACACGCAGCATCGTCGACGCATTTCACGCCGCGGCGCTTGCCCATGGCGGCAGCGATGAAGGCGCCCCCGGCCTGCGTCCGCATTACCATCCGAACTATTACGGCGCCTATGTCCGCGATCCGGATGGCAACAAGCTGCAAGCGGTCTGTCATTCCGGGGAGGGCGCGTCCTGATGAGTACGCCCCCGTTTACCACTGTCTCCGGCCTTTCTGCTCTTGATGGGATTCGCCATGGCTTTTTTGGCCGTCAGGGCGGAGTCTCGACCGGGCTGTATGAAAGCCTGAACATTGGCCAGGGCTCTGATGATGATGCGCAGGCCATTCGCGATAATCGCGACCTCATCCGAGATGCAATGGCGGCCGAGAAGCTGCTCTCCTGTTTTCAGGTACACAGCGCCAAGGTGGTGACCGTGACCGAGCCCTGGCATACCCGTCCGCAAGCGGATGCCATGGTCACTGACGTCTCCGGGCTTGCCCTCTGTATTCTCAGCGCTGACTGTGTGCCGGTCCTGTTTGCGGACGCAGACGCCAGGATCATCGGCGCGGCGCATGCAGGCTGGAAAGGCGCCCTCAGCGGCGTCTGCGAAGCAACTGTGGAAGCTATGGAAGCCCAGGGCGCGGCGCGCGACAACATTGTCGCTGGCATCGGTCCCGCCATCCAGCAAGCCAGTTACGAAGTCGGGCCGGAGTTTCGCGACACATTTGTCGGCGAGCATGAATGGACCGACCGTCTGTTCAAGGCAGGGCGCGAAGATCGTTCTCATTTCGACCTGACGGGCTATGTCGAGACCGTCCTGCGCCGGGAGGGTTTGAAATCTGTCGATAATCTCGGTCACGATACGTGCGCGATGGAAGGTGATTATTTCTCCAACCGACGTAGAAACCATCGCGGCGAGGAAGACTATGGCCGCAATGGCAGCGTGATCGTGCTCGGGGACTGACGGCATGAAGCTCTACGATTATCCCGCCGGGCCCAACCCTCGGCGCGTCCGCATCTTTCTGGCCGAAAAAGGCATCGACGTCCCGCTTGAGCATGTCGATATCCTCAAACGCGAGCAAAAGTCAGCGAACTTCCTGGCCAAGAATCCGATTGGCAGCATTCCTGTGCTCGAGCTCGAAGACGGTACTTGTATTTCGGAATCGGTCGCCATCTGCCGCTATTTCGAGGAATTCCACCCCAACCCACCTCTGTTTGGTCGCACTCCGGTTGAAAAGGCGGTGATCGAGATGTGGCTGCGCCGTGTGGAGCTCAATTTCATGGTGCCGGTGGGCATGGTCTGGATACACGGACACCCGTTAACCGCGCAATTGATCAAGCAGATTCCGGAAGCCGCCGAACAAAACCGAAAGCGGGTTCATATGGGCTATCGGCTGCTGGATGATCAGCTGGCCGAGTGCGAATTCGTGGCGGGCTCAGACTATTCGGTCGTCGATGCAGTTCTGCTCGCCAGCCTCGATTTCGCCAATAACCTGGTTGGCATCCCCTATGATCAGGAGTTGACCCATCTAAAGCGCTGGCACGACGCCGTATCCGCCCGTCCCAGTGCGAAAGCATAGAAACAACAATATCAAAGCATGGAACGGGACTGGTGCCGCGAGGGAGAATTGAACTCCCGACCTCATCATTACTAATGACGACTAGTGCGCTGTTTTTATTGGAAACCGGTTCTCGCTTTCCATGCTGGAGTAAGCAAACATGAGCAGGGGCGAACACGCATTGCAACCGCAAAATCATGGGGGTTTTGCGCTACCGTACAACAACGAAAGCAGTTCCAGCATGGCAAGGGCTCTCGCGGAGCCACGAGTTCTGTGAAGGGTGCCGTTAGTCTGGTGCGAATCCATTTTCAGCGGCGTTTGGAGGCACTGTTCCTGACCATCCCTTTATGAGAGTTCACCGACGGTCCTTGGGAACATAGACTGGAATCCTTCCGCATACTTCGCAGGTGTTCCGCCAGCCTGGCCGCCGGAGTTTCGGCGAAAATGATTGGCGCGGTTTTCGGCCACGTTGGTATAGTAGTCCCAAAGGTGTTCCTGACCCTGCATGCTCTCTATGGCGGCGCGTTTTTGATCCCAGACCTCCGAAATGTCTAGGAACACGTCGGGCTTCCAGTTCATTTGTTCGGTTTGATGCGGTTCAAACAAATACAATTGCGGTGCGCCGAGGACTTTCTCACCCGGGTTGTGTCCCCAGGCTTGGGCCATCATTCGGCACTCCAGCACCCATCTCGTCGTGTTCATATGATCGACATTGTACGGGTCCCATAGCGAATGGCTCATCATCCATTTGGGCTGGACGCGGCGAATGATATCGACCAGACGGTCTTTGCCCTCACGCGTCATTTCGATCGGATAATCTCCGAGGTCCATGAACTCGATCGCACTGGCATTCAGGGCTTCAGCGGCCGCTGTCGCCTCCTTCTTTCTTTCCTCTTTGACGCGATCGAGCGTCCACCCTTCCTGTTTCCAGAGCTTCGCGCTTTCACCGCGTTCTCCGAAGGTCAGGCAGACGATCGTAACCTCCCACCCCAATTTCTGGTGGAGCGCAATGGCGCCGCCGCAGCGCCAGACAAAATCAGCCGCATGAGCACTTACAACCAGAGCGGTCTTCTGTTCCGACAAGAGAAAGTCCTCCCTTTTCATTCTGGTTATAAGTACTTGTTTGTATGCGCATAAGCGAATGTGAAACGCGCTAGAGCCATTAAGTTTTTATTATAGTGCGTCCTGGTGTGTGTCTCGTCTGCTCCGATTACGGGTCTGGTCTCGACAATGATTGTTCTAAGGTCTCTTTGCTGTTCGAAGAGGATCACAGGTGATCTTTTTCGGTCAGAGGATGTCCTACGCTATCTCGACGCCAGCAAATCACGTCGAACCCGCAGCATTCGGGTCGCAATTCGGATCTCAATCAGAAAGAAAATCAGCGCCAATATCAGCGTCGCCATCGTGGCAACGAAGAGGGAAGCCACCAGACCGGACACGTCGACCCGAATGAACTCCTCTGTGAACAGCGCCACAATGACCAAGCATACCAGCAGAACCGCCAATGTCGAAAGCGTGATCGATCGGTGGATCAGGGTCATGCGTCTGTCCAGCAGTCGAAGCTCTTTTTGCTCTTCGGAGGTTGGAGAGCGATCTGCATCTTCCAGAAACTGATACTCAAACCGTCGATAGCGTTGGTAAATGAGTTTGAGGCGATTCAGCAAAACGCTCAGAATGCCGCCAATTCCGGCAATCAGAAAAACCGGTGCGACAGAAAGCTGAATGATTCTGGCGATTTCAGCCTCAAACCCAGGCATGACATCCCTCTTAAGACTCCGAGGTCTTTCCCTTGCAGCTGTGGATGAGGTCCACCATCTCTTCACTTGCTTCATCTGGAGCAGGCAAACCCTTAGCGGCTGCAACTTCTTCACGTAGCGCTTCATTTTCCGCCATGCCTGCGCTCAGGCAATCGCATACAGCCGCTGGGTCTTCCTCAGGAGACCCCGCTGCTTCGGAAGCCTCTGTCACCTGCATGATGCATTGTGCCATTCGCTCTTCCGGCGTATCGGCGAGCTGGGCGCTGGCTGGAAGCAAAGCCGCGCCCGCGGCGAAGATAAGAATAAGGGATTTCATGGAATAGCTCCTAGTTTTGAGGCCAATTGATCTTCGAGACGTTTGAGTGTGCGGTAGCAGGGCAACACATTGACAATCGAGGCGATCGGCTCGCCGCCATTTCGTATGCAATCAAGGAAATTTCGGTCTTGAAGTTCAATACCATTGGTCGAAGCACCGATGGTCGAGACATCTACGGGATCGTCATTCCCCGTGATCAGTTCATCATATCGAGCGAGATAGGTGCCGGTGTCACCAATATAGCGAAAAAAGGTCCCGAGCGGGCCGTCATTGTTGAATGACAAGGCGAGCGTGAGGAGTTTGCCGGTGATCGTCCGCATCTGGATGGACATATCCATGGCGATGTCGAGCTCCGGATGGATCGGACCCTGCATCACGCTGACCTGTTCAATCGCTTCACCCGTCTGATACTGGAACAGATCCACACTATGGGCCGCATGATGCCAAAGCAGGTGGTCTGTCCAATCGCGCGGCTCGCCAAGTGCATTTGTATTGGTTCTGCGAAAGAAGAATGTCTGGACATCCATGTGCTGGATTGTGAACTCGCCGCGTTCGATCTTCCGGTGGATCCATTGGTGCGATGGGTTATATCTGCGGGTGTGGCCAACCATGCAGATCAACCCGGTTTGGGCCTGCTTGGCCGCAAGACGCTCGATGTCTGGCCAGTTGTCGCCGGCCGGGATTTCAACGGCGACGTGTTTTCCTGCGTCCAGACAGTCCATTGCTTGCGCGGCATGCAGATGTGTTGGTGAAGAAATGATGGCAGCCTCGACACCGTCGCGCTGCAACGCTTCGTCCAGGCGGTCGTCTATATTCGCAACGTTAAACCGATCCGCGAGTGATCGCGCTTTGTCGCCATCCGGCCCGACAACCGAAACCACTTCTGCGCCTTCAATCTTAGACAGGGCTTCAAGATGCTTTGCGCCAAATGCGCCGGGGCCAACGAGGATCAGCTTCATGATGACACCTCTTCGGGCCAATAAAGCCGCATGGGATTATCGACGAGCAGTTTTTGCTGAAGCTCACCGGTCGGGGCGATACGCGGGATCATGTCGACCAGCCAGGCGTCGTCAGGCATGTGAGACTTTAGATTGGGATGCGGCCAGTCGGTTCCCCAAAGCACGCGGTCTGGTGCCGATTGGACGACGGCCCGGGCGAATGGGACGAAGTCGTCATAGCTCGGCGGACCCGTCACGGACAGACGCTCCGGGCACGTCACTTTGGTAAAAACATGCGAGAGCTGGGTCAGTTCCAGAAAGCGCTTGAAATTCGGGTGATCTACTGATCGCTCTAGATCAGGTCGTCCCATGTGGTCGATCACGACCGGGACGGGCATGTCTGCGATAAAGTCGAAAAGATCATCAAGATCCGGCGCTTCAAAATAGATCACGATATGCCAGTCGAGGGGCTTTATACGCTCTGCGAGGTCTCGAAGCTGCTCGGGCGGGATCGGATCGACCAGGCGTTTCACGAAATTGAATCGCAGGCCTTTCAAACCGCCCGTATTGAGCGCTTCGAGTTCGTCGTCGGAGATTGAAGGTCTCGCCGATCCGATTCCCTTCGCCTTGCCGTTTGAATGTGCAATCGCGTCAAGTACGGCGCGATTGTCCGAGCCGTGGCAGGTCGCTTGAACCAAGACGTTTCTCGAGAAACCAAGATGGTCTCGCAGCGCCCAAAGTCGATCCTTACCCGCATCGCATGGCGTGTATTTACGTTCGGGGGCAAACGGGAACTCGTCACCGGGTCCGAATACGTGACAATGCGCATCGACGGCTCCAGGAGGAGGGCGAAAGCGGGGCTTCGATGGATCCGGATGAAAATCCAGCCAGCCGGACGTTTTCTCAAACCGTGGTTGCACGTGTCGCACTTCCTTTCTTTTCTCCGGCAGCCACACCGACAAGTGCATCCAGCAAGGCGTCGAGCGTAGGTACGCTTTGAAGCTCCGGATAAGCTTTGGCCCAGTCTTGTCTTGCAACGGTTGCGAGGCTCATGGCGGCCTCAAGTCCTGTCGCAGCTACTGTATCAGCGACTTCACGCATCTCTTCGGCGCGCCGGCCTCCGTGAAGCAATGTCCGCTCGATCATGTATTTGGCAAGGTCAGACCAGTCCGGGCCCGGGAGTAAATCGTCGAGTGATCGAAGGACCGTGTCCTCTACGCCATAGGCGCGAGCGGCGATCAGTGATTCCGACAGGAGCGCTTCTATGCCCTTTATCATGACCGATCGGCACATTTTCGCAGCGGCTGCTTTTCCATAGGCGTCTGAGAAGACCGTAAGATCTTCAAATCCGACTTCGGCGCCAAACTCGAGGAAAGCCGATGCATGCGGGCCGCCAATCAAGATTGGCGTGGCGAGTCGCTTAGGCGGAACCGGGCTCATCACAGACGCTTCGATATAGCGTCCACCGGCCGTATTTATGAGGTCAGCTGTCAATTCCTTTGTTTGCGGGGACGCCGAGTTCAAATCCAGAAACCAGCTATCAGGGTTTAAATTCGTCACCACAGATCGCGCTGCGGATTCAGTGTTTGCAGCGGTCACCGCCGATATGATCAAGTCACAAGTCTCACCGAATTCATTTGGGTCCGAACACCGAGAAACATTCTGGTTTTCGGCCAGCGCACTCGACGGGGCGCTATCGTGTTCGCTAAACTTCAGATCATAAGCCAGGATAGGGTGATGTTCGCCGCGCAGATCTTCGCCCAGGATTTGGCCGACTTCGCCATACCCCAATAATCCGATGCGAAGCGATCTCGTCATCTGGCACTCCATACCGAACGAGGCACAAACACATCACCCGACATGAGTTTGCGCGCCGTTCTGACCAAGGCCGACTTGAGCACCGTTTCGCCATCGAGCTGGAGGTCCACTTCGAACTGGCCCGTCGGATGTTCGATCGCGTACCGGTCAGTGTTTTGAGCGGGCATGACTGGCGATTTAATCGCTGCAGCCACCGTGCCTTCTATCAAGCAGCCGGTCGCCACACTTACGGCGCCGAGCACTCCAATCGCCTGATGCACACGGTGAGGGATGAAGGTGCGGGTCATCACCAAACCGCCATTTTGCGCCGGCGCCAGCAGAGACATTTTAGGAACCGTCTTGTCGCGCACGTCCCCAAGATTCATTTTGGGCGCCATTTCCAGTCGAATGCGTTCGATTTTCTGCTTCAGGGCTTTGTTTGTCTCAAGCTCAGACGGCGGCTCATAGCCGGTCACTCCAAGGTCTGCGGCCCGCATCAAGATGACCGGCATGCCATTATCGACGCATGTGACTTCAATGCCGTTTGAAGTATCGGTTCTCGAACTGGTGGGAAACAAAGCGCCAGTACTCGATCCCGTGATGTCCAAAAAGTCGATGGCGATGCCAGCAGCCTGGCCAGGCACGCCGCTAATTCTTGTATCGCCCGAGGTGTCAACGGCGCCATCAATCGTCGGGACGTGCGCGACCGCCATGCCGCCGGTGTTCAACATGTGAATTCTAACCGGCGTGCTGTTGTCTCGTGGTGCCACCCATCCATTTTCAATCGCCCAAGGCCCCACACCCGTCAACATATTCCCGCAATTTTGCGCGCTGGAAACTTCAGATCTGTCGACCGCGACCTGTAGAAACAGATAATCGATATCGGCGTCGTCGCGGGACGGTTTTGACAGGATCGCGATTTTGCTTGTCAGAGGGTGGGCGCCGCCAAGGCCATCTATCTGGCGGATGTCAGGGGATCCCATTGCTGCGAGTAAGACCTGATCTCTGAGCTCTGGAGATGCTGGTAAGTCGTCGGCGCGGATAAACAGACCCTTTGAGGTTCCACCGCGCATCAATACTGCTGGAAACGACGTCTGCATATCGCTCAGGTCAAATCCTTTTGGTCGATATAAGTCAGCCCCTTGTCTGCCAGTCGTTGGCGCATGTCGTAAACATCCAAGCCCAACTCTCCGGCGACAAACCGTTTGCGTTTTTCTGCCTCGTTGGCTTCGCGCGCGCGCGATTTTTCCAGCACGGATTCCGCCTCTTCCCGGCGGATACAAACAACACCATCATCGTCGGCAATGATGAGGTCTCCTGGGTTGATCCAGGCGCCAGCACAACACACCGGGACATTCACATTGGCGATGGTCTCCTTGACCGTGCCTTGCGCGAAAACCGCTTTCGACCAAACCGGAAATTGCATTTCAGTGAGATCGGCGACGTCGCGAACGCCAGCATCGATGATCAAACCCCGCACACCGCGCGCCATCAAGCTGGTCGCGAGCAGGTCGCCGAAATAGCCATCTTCGCAGGGGCTTGTGGGCGTGACGACAAGAATATCTCCTTCGCTGCACTGCTCAGCAGCCACGTGGATCATCCAATTATCGCCGGGCGCCACTTCACAGGTGATCGCTGTCCCTGCAATTCGTACGGACCGGTATATCGGACGCATATAGGAGGCAAGGAGACCCGTCCGTCCGGCCGCCTCGTGCGCCGTCGCAACACCGATCTTCTGAAATTCATCGCGAAGAGGGGCGGCGACGCGCTCTATATTCGTGACAACTTTCGCCATAAGAACCTCCCGGAAGGGTGTGATCCACCCGACAATAATTTCCCGAATGTATCCTGTCCGGCGAGGTCTTTGATTACAAACCTATTTTCATCTTTGCGATTTCAGTTTTTGTTATAGGTGATTGGCTTCGGACCGGATTTGTTCCAGAAATCCGGCCTGTAATCCTGTTGGTCGCCAGTTTTGCCTTGTTGTTACTCCAATCGGTCGTGTCGAACCATCAAGCCGGAAGTTCACAATGGACAGGTCGCCTTTGTCAATTTCGTAGCCGGCCTGATGCGAAGACAAAACGGTCGCCCGATCGCTGTTTAGGAGCATCGCACGTATCGCTACAAGCGAGCTGCATTCAACCAAACGCATGCTTCCATCCTGATTTTCAGAACGAAACATCTGATCGAAATAGTTTCGGGTCGGGGTGCCGGACCGCGGCACAATCCAGTTGAGTTGCGAAAGGTGCTTGAGAGATGGCTTCTTGACGTTCAGGATCGGGTGATCGGTGCGGACCAAGATGCTCAGGTCATCATTAAACAAAGGCTCTTGCACGATGTCCTTAACCGGCAACGGATCGCGCAAAGCACCGATGATAAAGTCCAACTCGCCGTGTCTCAGAGAATCCAAGAGATCGGAATAGACGCCATCAAAGATCTGGATCTTTGCATCCGGATATTCTGACAACAGTGAGGTTATGGAGGCTGGAAGGACTTTGGTTCGGATCAGAGGCAATGTCCCGATTGCCAAGCGGCCGGCCATCTTACCCTGATGCTCTTGCACTTCCTCTTGCGCCCGTTCAATCTCGGACAAGGCGATGCTGGCATAGCGCGCAAACTCTCTGGCTTTAGGTGTCGGGTCTACGCCTGCAGATGAGGGGCGGAAGAGCTTTCGATCAAACTCGATTTCGATACTTCTCGCGGACTTGTAGACACTCGGTTGAGATAGGCCCAGGCGCCGTGCAGCGAGGCTATAGCTGCCGGATTGGCATACCATGATAAACGCACGCAATTGGCTGATCGTAATTCGTGCCTTTATTTCGACTTTGCGGGTGCTGGCATCAAGCGCAGCCTCAGCTTGGGAGAGCGCGTCGAAGGCCCGTCGAATGCGATCGAGGTAGATTTTGCCAAGTTCGTTTGGAAATGCCCCGGATGGTGAGCGATCAAATATCTGCGCGCCAAGAGCGCCCTCTAACCCACGCATAGCTTGTGTGATCGCTGACGGACTGAGGTTTACAATCTTGGAGGCAGCAGAAAAACCGTAATTATTACTGATGTGTAGGGCGATGCTCAGATGGCGAAGGTTTGGCAGAGTCGTGGTCTTCATCTGGATATCGAAATGTTTACGCTATAGCTAATTGTGAATATAGCAGATCGAATTCAGCTTTGTGAACTCCGCGACTGTGAGTCAAAAGAGCTGGTATGTTTTGGAAGAAGAAATCGAAGCACGCATCGACGAATGACATGCGCGCGAACGAACCCGAAACTCGAGGTGCGTCAAGGAACGACCAGGAGGACAAATTGAGTTTATACAATGTCTCATTGCGCATTGGTGCTGACGATGTCCCGTCAAGTGACCGCAAGACTTTGTCACGCGTGGGTCCGGTGACAGGTGACGTCGTGACAACGGTTGCGGCCGCCGGTGTTTCTGACGTGAATTCTGCTATTGAGAGCGCGCACAAGGCCTATCAGACATGGAGTCAGACCGGCCCAAACCATCGCCGGGAAATTCTGCTGAAAGCGGCTGATATTATCCAGTCAAAGGCCGCGCAGTTTTCGGCCATCGTGATGGCCGAAACCGGGGCCACGAAAATGTGGGGCGGGTTCAACGCCAAACTGGGCGCGGAAATCATGCGCGAAGCTGCGGCAATGACAACGCGGTTGCTCGGAGAGACGATTCCGGCCGATCGCCCCGGGACGCTCTCCATGGCCATTCGCAAACCGGTCGGCGTGATGGTCGGGATCGCCCCGTGGAACGCGCCTGTCATCCTGGGTGTGCGTGCCGTCGCGATGCCGATCGCATGTGGGAACACTGTCGTTATGAAGGCTTCGGAGTCGTGTCCGATGACGCATCGTTTGATCGTCGATTGCCTGATTGAGGCCGGATTACCGGAAGGGGTCTGCAATTTTATCAGCCATGACCCCGCCGACGCACCGCAAATAGTGGAAGCTCTGGTGACACATCCGCTCGTCAAACGGGTCAACTTCACAGGGTCAACAAAAGTCGGCAAGATCATTGCCGCGCATGCCGCGAAGGATTTGAAACCGGTCCTGCTGGAACTCGGTGGCAAGGCGCCGTTCATTGTGCTCGATGATGCCAATCTCGATGAGGCAGTGCGCGCGGCTGCCTTTGGCGCATTCATGAATCAGGGGCAGATATGCATGTCCACGGAACGCATCATCGTCGCCGAAAGCGTTGCCGATGAATTCGTTTCAAAGCTCAAGGCCAAAGTCGAGAGTTTCAAAACCGGCAATCCGGCAGAAGACGGCGTTCAAATTGGCGGGGTCGTCGACATTCGAACGATCGGTCATGTGGAGTCTCTGGTTGCTGATGCTGAGCAGAACAGCGCGAGCATCGTCCTGCGCGGAGCCGCCAATGGCGCGATTATGTCGCCGAACCTCGTGGATAAGGTCACGCAAGATATGCGGCTTTGGTCAGAGGAGAGCTTCGGTCCCATTGTCTGTGTCGCGCGGGCGAGGGATGATGATCACGCGGTCGAACTCGCAAACGATACAGAATACGGGCTGTCTGCCGCGGTATTTGGGAGCGATATCTCACGCGCCATGGAGGTCGCGAACGCGATCGAGAGCGGCATCTGTCATATTAACGGGCCCACCGTCTTCGATGAAGCGCAGATGCCATTTGGTGGCGTCAAGGCGAGCGGCTATGGCCGGTTTGGCGGCACGTTTGGCGTGGATCAGTTCACCGAGGTGAAGTGGATGACGATTAACTCTAAGCCTCTGAAATATCCCCTTTAGGAGTGCGCGATGAAACAAGACCAAGCTTATAGCGACATTCCTGGAACTTATGTTTTTGACGGCGAGCATTCGCGTGAAGGGTATCACCTGAACATGTTCTGCATGTCGTTAAACCAGGCCAAGAACCGGGATGCTTATCGCGCTGATCCTTCCGGTTATCTTGATCGTTTCAAGATGACGCCGGCGCAGCGCAAGGCTGTGGAAGAACGCGATTGGGTTGGGATGCTGCGGCTGGGCGGAAACATCTATTACACGTTCAAAATCGCAATTTTTGACGGGCTGTCGATGCAGCGTGTAGGCGGCGAGATGTCACAAATCACCGAAGACGAATTTCGTCAGATGATGATCGATGGTGGCCGCCAGCCAACGCCCGAAACGCAATCAACGAAGAATATTGGAGGCGGCAATGGCTAAAGTCACCGCTGGGGTAGGGACCAGCCATGTGCCAGCTATTGGCGCGGCTGTGGACCATCAAAAGACCGAAGAGCCTTATTGGAAACCGCTTTTCGACGGCTACCAACCGGCCAAGGATTGGATTTCCAAAGCGCGCCCGGATGTCGCGATCATTGTTTATAATGATCACGCCTCAGCGTTTTCCCTCGAACTGATTCCAACGTTTGCCATCGGTGTGGCGGAAGCGTTCGAGCCTGCAGATGAAGGATATGGGCCTCGAAAAGTGCCCACGGTAGAGGGCCACCCCAAACTGGCTTGGCATATTTGCGAAAGCCTTGTGCTCGACGAATTCGACATCACGATCGTGAATGAAATGCCGGTGGACCATGGTTTGACAGTTCCCCTGTCCATTATGTTCGGCACGCCGGAAAACTGGCCGCTCAAAGTTATCCCGCTCTGCGTCAATGTCATTCAATACCCGCCGCCGACTGGAAACCGGTGTTTCAATCTCGGCAAAGCCATTCGAAAAGCGGTGGAAGCCTTTGACGAAGACTTGAACGTAGTCGTGTTCGGAACGGGCGGGATGTCCCATCAGTTGCAAGGCGAGCGTGCGGGACTGATCAACGAAGAATTCGACACGATGTTCCTGGATGGATTGACCAGCGATCCCGACGGTCTCGCGGCAATTCCTCATGTCGACTACATCAGACAGGCCGGATCCGAAGGGGTCGAAATGGTCATGTGGATGATCATGCGCGGCGCACTCTCTAAAAAGGCGAAGGAGGTCTATCGATCCTACCACGTGCCTGCCTCAAACACGGCCGCTGGCCTCATCATTCTTGAAGACGAATAGGAGCGGGCAATGAAGACCCAAGTTGGAATAGTTGGTGCTGGCCCCGCGGGCCTGTTGCTTGCTCAGATGTTGCATCGCGCAGGTATCGATTGCGTCCTGCTCGAGGCGAAGGACAAGGAATATGTCATCGAACGGGTTCGAGCAGGCGTCCTCGAACAAGGCGCGGTCGACACATTGCGAGATGTTGGCGTGGGTGTCCGCATGGACGCTGAAAGAATGGAGCATGATGGCATCACATTCGCCTTTGGCGGAGAACACCGTTATGTCGATGTCAAAGCCCTAACAGGTGGGCGAACAGTTTCGGTCTATGGACAGCGCGATGTCGTCAAAGATCTCATTGCCGCGCGAGAAGCCTATGGTGAAGTCAAATGGGAATGCCCGGTCACGGCTGTAACGGATGTGACATCCGATACACCGAAGATCCATTTCACCGAGGACGGTGAAGAAAAAGTGCTTGAGTGCGATTATATCGCTGGAACCGACGGCTTCTGGGGGCCTTGTCGAAAAGCGCTGCCGCCGGAAAAGCTTCACACGCATGAATTCGTTTACCCATACTCATGGCTTGGCGTGCTCGCGGATGCGCCGCCGGCCAGTCACATCGTGATTTATGCCAATCATGAAAACGGATTTGCGCTGCAGTCTATGAGGTCCCCGACAGTCTCACGTCTATATATCCAGTGCGATAATGATGACAGCGTCGATAATTGGACCGATGAGCAGCTCTGGGATGAGCTCGATCTGAGAATGGATCAGGGAACGGGCTACAAAAACAATCGTGGAAAAATTACCGCCAAGGGCATAACCCCGATGCGCAGCTTCGTTTGTGAAACCATGCGACACGGCAACATGTTCCTGGCCGGAGATGCTGCGCATATCGTGCCGCCGACCGGCGCAAAAGGGCTCAATCTCGCGGTCGCAGATGTGCGTGTGCTGGCCGCGGGGCTGACAGACGCGATCAAATCGAACTCGGATGCGCTTCTGAATGATTATGAACGAATCTGCCTCGAACGCATCTGGAAGACCGAACGGTTTTCTTGGTGGGTGACAACCTCATTCCATCGCGATCCGGCCGCTTCGGAGTTCGAACGGAAAATCCAATTAGCGACGCTTGATACGCTGACATCGTCGGAAGCGGCCGCGACGTCGTTTGCCGAAGTTTATGCAGGCCTGCCTTACGCGCACTAGAAGACGCGCGCTGAGATTCAATTACGGAAGATGCAACGAAAAGAGCCGAGCGATGCTCGCCTCTTTATCTCGGCGATTGTCGGTTCTCTTTGTTTATCGATTCAGCAGGGCTCCGCGCGCTGCACGTAGTTCTGCAATCGCAGCCAGCTGCTCTGTGTTCGCGGTTTCCGGATCGATCGGATTTAGCTCCGTTGGGTCGAGCTGAAGATCGTACAATGCTTCCCGTCCGGTGCGCTCATCCTGATATAGCTTGTAGCGTGCGTTGCGAACAATTCGCTCATTTGGCTGCCCGATTGGGGTTATGCCTCTCAGGTCTGAATAGTTGAAATCCGGGAAACTCGCACCGGCGTTCTCCATAACGGGCTGCAGCGTCCGGCTATCGAGTGTCTTTTCGATCGCGAGTCCGTCCGGATCGATTCCGGTCAACGATAAGACGGTCGCAAACAGATCACTGGTATGAACAAGTGCGTCTCGCGCGCCTGGTTGGTAACCGGGAGCATCAATCATCAGCGGAACATGGACACCCGCCTGGAAGGATGTCGCCTTAGATTGAGCTGCGTCAGTGTAAGGGGCGCCGACCAGTCCCATGGGGGATCCATTGTCTCCCAAGAAAATTATGACCGTATTCTCGGCCGTTTCTTCCGGTAGCTCGGACAGCAGTCGACCAATTTCATGATCAAGCGCTTCGATCATGGCCTTGTAATAATCGATCGCATTGGCGGGGGTAATCGCGTTCGGGTCCAAGCCCTGGCTGCGCTCTGAGATCAGTTCATTAGGCGGCTTGTGAAACGGATCGTGAGGCGCATTGAACGCCAGCCACATGAACCAGGGCGCCTCGCCGCCTTGGTCCTCGATCCAGGTAATGGCATCGTTCACCGTGTCTGTGGTGGCATAGGTGGTTGAGCGTTCGATCGGGTCTCCATTGCGCCACTTCTTGAATGAGTAATAATTCTCCACGCCGCCATACATCGGTCCCTGATAAAGATCGAAACCTGCAAGGTTTGGATGTTTGACGCCGCCATTTGTATCATCGCTCATATGCCACTTGCCGATGGCCGCAGTATCATAGCCGAGCTGGGCTTTCAGGATCTGCGCCAGTGTGGTCTCGTCGAGGCGAGGCCCCGTCCCGAACTTGATATCGATCCGCTCGCCGCGTTGCATCATAACCATGGGAGCGTCATCCGGCGGCGTGTACGCACCAGTCTGGACCAGGTGACCGATAATACTGCCCGCGCTTATGGTTTTTGGCGTCCCGTCAATATTTTCGGAACGAACGATTGGTCCGCCCGGGGCTTGCGATCCTGTTCGAAAGCCATGTCGGCCGGTCAAAATCCCGGTCCTTGTCGGTGTGCAAATGGGTTGAGACCAGGCAGACGTGAAGCGCACGCTCTGAGCGCAGAGTCGGTCAAGGTTCGGTGTCATCGCGGTGTCTTGACCCACACCGTAGCAAGACAGAGTTTCGACGCCCAAATCGTCGGCAATCATGATCAAGATGTTGGGTGGGGGTGTGGCCGCGTCTGGAGATTCAACCTCATTCTCCGCATCGGGCGCGACGCTGCACGCCGAGGCTGCGAGCGCGAATGCCAGGATCCAATGTCGCATTCTGTGTTCCTTCCCGTTCCAGGCCCGTTCCAGGGTTCGCCTGATCGATCTAGACAGCATCCTGGGCCGGCGAGGCGCCAGAAACCAAGACCGAATCCTTCGGTCCATTGTAAGGAATGGCTATATGTGTGCCGCCGATTGGTTGGCGACCAACTCGACAATCATATTCGTAAATTCCTCGATCAATCGGTTGCGATGCGCATCATCTTCGATTGGCTGAACCACAAAGCGCTCGATCAGCCCGCCAGCAATAAGTGCATTCAGTCGCTCAGGATCGATATCAGATCGGATGGCGCCTGCAGATTGCATCAACACGATGTGATTGACGCGATCAATATGGATCTCATCCATGATGGTCTGGATTTCCTGTAGCCTGGGGCCGCACGAGAGCCGCTCGAACAAGAAAATTCTCGGCAGTTCAGGGTGGTCGGCGACGTACCGAACGGCGTTGTACGTGTGTGCCCGAAACAATTCATCGGCCCGTTCATCTGGCTTCATCTCAGATAGAAGGTCGGTTCCCTGGTACGCTTCCGCTTGCAAAAACAGGATGACTTTCCGCCAAAGGGCGTCCTTGTCACCAAAATGATACCGAATATTGGCGTAACTGACGCCAGCGGCCGCCGCGATCTCGCGTGTCGAGCACCCGTCATATCCCTTCGATGAAAAGAGCTGAGCGGCATGTTTCAGGATCGCAAGACGCGTCGCCTTGGCGCGCGATTGCCCTTCATAATCATCTCCGCGTCTGGCGTGCGTAATCGGTTGGGGGGCTCCGTCGGACATTCGGGCAGGCTATTCCTTCTACTTAATGCGATGGCAAGAGAACAGTATTTCACCTCTTACGAATAAACTGTGCAAGCGCACAGTATCTTGATAGCCCTATAATCATGGCGCCGTAAAGCAAGCGCAAGTTTTGGCTTTTGGGAGGATGCTCATTGGAACGCAGAGACTTTTTGAAGACGATTCCGATTGCGGGTTTGGCGGCCGCGGGCGCATGCTCGCACGGTGCTTCGTCTGAGCCTTTGGACGAAACGCCCGCGGCGCAATCGGCGAAGAGTCAGCCAAAGATTCAAATGCCCGAAGGCGTGGCTGGCGAGCTGGAGTTCTCCAAGGCGGAGTATGAGCGAAGATATGCTGGTGTGCGCGCTGGCATGGAAGCAGAGAATCTTGATGCCCTCATCGTTACCGGCACGCGCGAATGGCATCTTGGAGATTTGGGAAACCTGAAATATCTCGGCGTACCGCTCGACTGGACTCGGACATATATGGTGCTGCCAATCGACCGCGATCCCATCGTGTTCAATCGGATGCCGGGCTTCCCAATTTTCAGAGAGCTTAGCCCTGGCGGCCCCCCTCCATTGCCAGAGGGCAAGCCGCCGAAAGTAAAGTTCGAGAAGGCCATGAGCAAGCCGCGCGAGGGCACGCGGTTTTCCGGCGATCATGGCCCTTCAATCGTCAAGGCCCTGAGCGATCTTGGCCTTGCGAGCGGGCGGATCGGCATTGTCTCGATGCGCAACATTCCAGCCGATGTCATGCTGTCATTGAAGGTCGGGCTTCCCGAGGCGACGTTCGAAGATGCTGAGGCCATTCTTCGGGCGATGCGGTATTACAAAAGCGCTGAAGAGCAAGTCTTCCTGCGCCGGTCTGGCTATGTCGCGGATAAGGGGTTCGCTGCGGCTGTCGCGGCAGCAAAAGTTGGGGCCTCCGATCTCGATGTGTTCTACGCCGCCGACTATGCTTGTGCGCGAGCGGGAGGCCCGGCTGGTGGCTTCCAGCTGATTGGGTCCGGCAAGTGGGGTGGCAAAACGTCGAACGTTTTGATTGCGCCCGGGAAGCATCGCGTGCTCGAAGCCGGGGATGTTATCAGTCCCGAAATCGGCTCGGACTATCAGGGCTATTTCACACAATTATCGGCGCCAATCAGTCTGGGTGAGGGCACGGATGAACTCTACAAAGCGCTCGAGCTTTGTACTCAGGTCTACGCGTTCAATCAGTCCCAAATGAGAGCTGGAAAGACGGTTTGGGAAATTGATCAAGCGTGCCACGAATTCACAAAAGACGTTTCAGATGGGGAGTTTGGAACCGTCTTCGGGATTCAGGCGGGTGAGCATGAACTGACCTTCCATCACGACAATTACGAACTGAAACCCGGTGCGATGGCTTACAATCAACCCTTCTTCTTGCCGATGAAGAAGCCGGGTCCGCCATTCCACGTCTTTGGCGACGCGCTGCTCATCACTGAGGGTGCGCCAGAGCCTCTACACCAAACCCCTATGGAACTCGTGGTCGTCTGATCGGCCATCTGAGACGAGGAGCAATGATATGAGAGCACCACCAGGCGTCAGCGAAGACACTTTCCGGCAAGCGCTACAAGCATTTGCAAATGTTGTTGGAAGCGAATGGGTCTTTTCGGAGGAAAGCGAAACGCGTCTTTACGCGGATGCCTATTCCCCGCGTGGCGGACTCGAGAATGACTTGTGGGCGTCCGGCGCGGTTGCCCCAGAGAGCACAGAGCAAGTTCAGCAAATCATGCGGATCGCTAATCAATACAAGATCCCCATCTATGCGTTCTCGACCGGCAAGAACCTGGGATATGGCGGCGCAGCCCCAATTCATTCCGGCAGCGTCATGCTGGATCTCAAACGGATGAACAAGATCATCGAGATCGATGACAAGCGACACTTCGCAATTGTAGAGCCCGGTGTCACTCTGTTCGACTTGTACAATGAAATCCAGAAGCGCGGTTACAAGCTGTCTATGGAGATGATGGATCCGGGTTGGGGGTCCGTTATCGGGAACGCGCTTGATCATGGATGCGCGCATACCACGACATACGGGCGCGATCGTTTCCATGATCATTGCGGAATGGAAGTTGTATTACCCTCGGGCGAGCTGGTCCGCCTGGGCATGGGGGCGCTGCCTGGATCGGATATGTCGGCGCAGTTCCATTATGGGTTCGGTCCATATCTGGATGGGATGTTCTCGCAATCGAATTTTGGCGTTGTGACACAAATGGGCTTCCATCTGCGCCCTGAGCATGAAGCCTATCGCTCCGGTCTCATTCAGGTGCCACGATTTGAAGACCTGCAGCAACTGATTGAGGTTGAGTGTCACGTAACCCATTCCGGGATTGCAAACGGGATGACCCATCTTGGCAGCCCGGTTCAAGGACCGCCGCTGGGCGCGTCTCCAGAGACGTTCCGGAAGTTCGTACAGAACCAGGAGCTGATGTCGATCCTTGCGGTGGACGGTCGACCAGACTCTCAAAAGCTCGAGGATTACGGGGCAAGAAACGGTCTTGGCTTCTGGAGCGCAGACATAAAATTCCATGGACCAGAGAAGGTCATCAAGGAGCAATGGGAGTATTGCAAAGCCAAGTTCGAGGAGATCCCGGGCGCCTGGGCTGAGCAACATGGTCCTGTGGTGACCTTCCCCCTTACGAAAGACCAGGAAGCCCTGCTCAATACAGAGGGAAACGCTGAGAAAGTGCACTTGGGTGTGCCGAGCATGAACCGGTTCTCGTTCCAGCAATTCCTGAACGATCTGCAGTCGACTCCAGATGCGCCTTCAACCGGGCACCTCTATTTTGCGCCGATGATTCCGAAGGATGCCGCCAGCGTCCTGAAAGCTCAGGATGTGTTCTACGAGGTTCAAAAGGACTTTGGGATCAAAATGGCCCCAGGGCATTTCGGACGCTTACCACTTGGCTGGTTCCACCGGTCCTTCATCTATCTCGTCGCATTCAACATTACCAAAAACCCAGAAGTGAACCGTCGTACCGAAGAGATGTATCGCGAAATGATCCGCATCGCAGGCACGCACGGATGGGGGGAGTATCGAACGCACGCCCTGTTCCAGAAAGACGTGATGGATGTCTACAACTTCAATGACAACGCGCTCCTTCGTCTGCACGAGACGATCAAGGATGCGCTGGATCCGAATGGGATCCTCGCCGCGGGCAAATCAGGGATATGGCCAAGGCACCTCAGAACTGATGGAGGAACCTAAAATGCGCGCGAAACTTATTTCAGGCGGCCTGCTGGCGCTGGTGCTTGCAGCATGTTCCGGCGGCGAGCAAGGCCCTGGCGAAGAACCGTCACCAGAGACGACGGCGACGCCTGATCAGAGTGAACTATGGGATACAAATCTGACATTCGGTTTTGCCGCGAGTGACGAGGCGACCGGGCTGGAACGGGGTCAACAAGTTTACGACCAATGGTGCGCGATTTGTCATGCCGACGGTGTCGGAATGGCAGGCACGGACAGCCTCAAGCGGACTTATATGATGGCAGGCATCACCGACATGAGCCCGATCCTGACAGAGCGAACGGACCTCACCCCGGAATATGTGGAGCTGGTCGTGCGACAAGGTGTGAAGTCTATGCCGTATTTTCGCACAACCGAAGTCAGCGATGAGGATTTGGCTCTAATCGGTGCTTACCTCGCGCAGAACAATCCTGACTATCAGGAGGAATGATATGTCGACCCGTCGATCCTTTCTCAAAATGAACCTGGCTGTCGTTGGCGCTGGCATTCTTTCTCCGATCGCCAATTCCGATATGGATGTCGATACGCGATCCGTTGACCTCATCGTCTTCGACAGATCCATCCCGGAAGCCAATGCGCTTGCGAGGCGAGCGTCTGGCGGGGTCAAGCTTCCAACCGGAAAGGATCTCTACCCCGTTTGGCAGGACACCCTGAAACAAGCGATTGAAGCTTCGCCGAAGACAATCGCCGGTTTGACCAGCGGAGAAGCCGTGTTCTGTTTGGCTGAGCTCGCCAAGGACTATGGGTATGAGCTCATTCAAAGTGAGGTGTTTTCGGCGCGAGACGGCTTTGACCCGACACTCGCTTCCAAGAACAGATTGACGCCGTTGGAGCTCAACAGACCTCTGCCAGTCGCATGGGTCATGGCGAAAACGGGTAATTCATTCCGGTCGGGTGCGGTCTGGTCCTGACGGCTTTCGCGGTCGAACGGAGGGATCCAGACGGGTCTGGCGCGACTGCACATTTGAGTAGAGATCTATTCCGCGATGCGACCGAAATTTATAAGAGAGAAGGGCAATACGATGGGTCTGTTTGGAGGAAAAGGTTCTGGTCCGCTCGAGGGCAAGACGATCATTGTGACCGGATGCGCGTCCGGCATCGGGGCCGAGACGACAGCGCTGCTTCAATCAAAAGGCGCCAAAGTCATTGGGGTCGATCGAAACCCGGCCGACAATGCGGATGCCTTCTACAAAGCGGACTTGTCGGATCCGGAGTCTATTCAGGACCTGGTTGGAAAGCTGCCAGATGGTGCCAACGGGCTTGCAAACATTGCCGGCTTGCCGCCGACAGCGCCGCCTGAGTTGGTCATTAGGGTGAATCTGCTCGGATTGCAGATGCTGACGACAGGGCTTGTCCCAAAACTCGCGGACGGTGCCTCGATCGCCAACCTTGCGTCGCTTGCAGGCTTTGCGTGGGCTCAATCTCTGGAGCAAATAAAAGCGGCCGCGACCCTTTCGTTTGATACGGTAGGGGCGTTTATCGACGAGCAGGGGATCACACGTGAAAGTGGCCGGTCATACTTTTTCTCCAAAGAAGCCCTCATCGTCTGGACGCTCAAAAATCGCTGGACCTGGCGAGATCGAAACATTCGAATGAATTGCGTGTCACCCGGCCCGGTTGAAACGCCGATCTTGAAAGACTTCATTGAAACGCTCGGCGAGCGTGCAGAAGAAGACATGAAGATCATGGACCGCCCGGGACGACCCGAAGATGTTGCGCCTGTCATCTCGTTTTTGATGTCAGACGAGTCGGCCTGGTTTCGCGGGGCAAATCTCACCGTGGATGGTGGCATGTCCTCTCACATTCTTGAACAAGCCAACGGGCTCTAGAGTTCTCTACCGTTCAAGACGATGGTTGTTTCAGTCGGCACGGCATTGCTGATGCTTTGACCCGCCATGCAGGCCTGTTCGCACCAGGTCACGAACTCGGCAATGCGTTCTGGAGCATCGTCGCTTTCAACGTGCACGAAGGTTTCAAACCGACGCCCAGACCCGAGATTATCCTTCGGATGCATTGTCTCGAAATTGAACTTGGAGGCAAACTGGGACCGTTGTTCCAGCCTCAGTGTCTTGAGTGTCAGGCCGAGTTGTTGAGCGGCCATTTGCATATGCGTCATCAAACAGAACGCCACGCCGGCCGAGAAATACATGAGCGGGGCAGGTGCGGTATCATCGCCGCCGCCGGAGGTGCCTTCATCGCAAGTAATCTCCCAATCGCTCCAGCCCGGCAGGTTTACCGAAACGGTGGCCTTTTTCTGCATTGGGCCGTCTAAGGGTTCGACGATCACAGACATGTCGATCAACAGATCTTCGCCCGGCTTTGGTTTTGCGAACTCACGTAAACTGAAAGAACTGGGCGTTCGCTCGGTATCGGAAATTTTACGAGTGATCATGCTGCTTCTACCTCGGCAACGGCTTGATCGGGGTATCGCCCGAGCATCAGGAACAAGGCGATGCAAACCATCAGAATGCCGATGGAAAGATAGAGCGGCGTTGAATAGCTTCCGGTCGCTGCAGCCAACTCGCCAAAGACCGGGGGCGCAATGCCCGCTCCGACGGTAAAGAAGGCAAAGATGCCGCCAAAGATTTTGGCATAATGCGCCGGTCCGAAATATTTGCTTGTAAGATACGCCAGCAAATCGAGCTCTGCGCCGGCAGCGAGACCGATAAATATGGCGATGACGATCCCGACCGGCATCGTGAACGGCACATGGATCAGGAGTAGAATGGCGACGATCGGCAAGGTGAAAAACACGCCAGCGACTCCAGGGGCCCAGAACCGGTCTACCAAGGCTCCGACCAATAACCGCCCCAGAATAACCGTGATGCCGATGACTGTGGCGACGGCGGCGATGGTGCTACGCTCTATGCCCTTTGCCCCCACCATGCGCTCGAAATTGGATAAGAGCCCGACCACGACAAACACGGTCAAAAACAGCACGGCGCCCAAGATCCAGAACCTCGCGGACTGCATCGCCTCACCGCGGGTCATGCCCCAGGCCTGGCTGGGTTCGCCGTGATTGGTAGCCTGGCTGCCCTGATTTTCCCGAAACAGAAGAAACACGATGGGCAGAGAAATGACCAAGGCCCCGACTCCAATCGCTTGGTAGGCTGCGCGCCATCCGAAGTCAGCAATCATGGTCTCGACGATGGGGGGTAAGAGAAATGCGCCGATGCCCGTTCCCGCCATGGTGATCCCGACCGCCTTGCCGCGATTTTTTACAAACCATCCATTGAGGACACTCGTCCAGATGATCGGCAGTGAACCTGCGGCAAGCACCGCGAGCAATGCCCAACTCGCATACCATAGCGGCAAAGAGTTCGGGTTGAGGGAGATCAGAATATAGCCGATGGCGTGTCCCATCAGACCGATCAAGCCGATGGTCCGGATCCCGTATTTTTGCGCGAGCGAACCGATCACGGGCGCGGTGAACAAGCCCGCACACATCATCACGGTGAAACCAAGAAAGAACTGGCCTGGGGTCCATCCAAACTCGGTTATGACCGGCCCTACAAAGAATCCCTGCGAGTAATTGGTAATCGTGATCAAGCCACACATGGTGCCGATCACGGCCGCGAATAGGGGGCCTGATCCTTTTGCAAATTCGCTCATATTGTTCTCCCGCTATATCCGGCGCGGCCTGCGTAGAACGCAACCGCACTTTAATGTTCTTATCGGTTGCACTTTCCCGGGCGAGCGCGTCCTGTCAAACGCCAGACCGAGGCGGAAATTGCTTGAACGCTAGGGTAGTTAGCCTCGGTTTTGGGAGTGTGGAATTTAGTTGAGCCTCAATCGAAGAATCTAAATAATCATAAAAAACAACCGATAACAGAGGATCATCTATTCGAGCTGTGTAGCTCTCCAGCAGTTAGGTTGTGGTCTGGTGGATCTATAAGCCTATAGAATAAACTTAATCTACTTTGCGAAAATCGGCTTCGAGATGTGCGAGACCGTTCGCCTCGGCATGTGCTATCTAGTTTCAAACTAATTAGGAGCGCGGATGACCGCAGTTTGCGCCCGGTCCGGAGGATGAGATGAGACTTTTGAGCTTCAAAGCGGAGCGGAGATTATCGACGCTGGTGACCAGTTTGCTGCTGACGGTTTCGGCCTGTGCGGTATCTCCCGACGCCGTCCGAGGCGATGTGGATTCTGTTCCGGGTCCGCCCAACATTCTCCTGATCATTGGCGACGATATGGGCAAGGAGACGCTGAGCTGTTTCAATGTCGGATCCTCCCCGGCAAAGACGCCTAATCTGGATCGACTCTGCAATGCGGGCGCGCGTTTCGATGCGATGTGGACACAGCCCTTTTGTTCGCCGACGCGCGCGACTCTGCTGACCGGCGAGTACGGGTTTTCGAACGCGCTTTACGCGCCCGTTCTGCCCAATACGGTTTCGACAATTGATTATCCTGAGCCGCCTGAAAGTGCGCCGCCAGAATTTCGCGTCCTAAAAATTGAAAATCTCCGAAAAGTCTTGCCGGCGCCGGTTATCGACAATGCACGCGGGCTCAAGACGGATCAGCTGACGCTGCCAGAAGTTCTGCGGAGCGCGAAGACGGCTTATTCGACCGGTGCATTTGGAAAGTGGCATGTCGCTGACCGGTTCAATGGGGGCGTTGAGCACCCAAACATTGCCGGGTTTGATCATTTTTCAGGCATCATTGACGGCACGATGCGCAGCCACTTTGCCTGGAAGCATGTCGAGAACGGGGTCGAGACGCCGGCGACCGGATATTTCTCAACGCGGATTGTCGATGACACCGTCGCATGGATCGAAGCGCAGGATAAACCATGGTTTGCCTGGGTTGCCTTTACCGCGCCGCATGAGCCATTTCATAAGCCGCCAAGCGAGCTTTTATCGCCCGAAACCGACCAGCTGGACCCGGCTGGCGTGAATGATGATCCCGCGCCCTATTTTGATGCGGCGATCGAGGCCATGGATGCTGAAATCGGTCGCATGCTTATGTCGATCCCTGAAGAGGACCACTCAAATACCTATATCATCTTTGTCGGGGACAATGGTTCACCGAAAGAGGTGGCCCGCGCGCCTTACGGTCCGTCCAGCGTTAAATCGACCTTGTTTCAGGGCGGCATAGACATGCCATTCATCATCACGGGGCCTGGCATCGCGCCTGGCGAATATCCTCATCTGGCAAACTCCACCGATGTGTTTCGCAGCGTGCTGGATCTGACCGAGATCGATTGGGCGATTGATGCGCAGTCCAGCGCGGGGGCCCATTCCGTCAGCTTTATTGATGCGCTTTTCGACGCTGGCAACGTGGCGCCACGCGATTGGGTTTATGCAGAAGGGGCGATGTTCCCAAACGCGCCGCCCGACCGGGCGATCAGTGATGGTCGACACAAGCTCATTATCACCCAGCAGAAGCGACTGCTATTTGATCTTCAACAGGACCGATTCGAACGGAGCAATCTGCTCGATGCGCCGTTGTCAGATGCGCAACAGGTGGCTTATGACGCGCTGGTCGAGCGGTTAAATGATCTGATTGATGCCCCTGTTCCGGTCACGATTGAAGTGTTTGATTCGACCAGAGTTTTCCCCGGCTACCTTTTATGGCACCAGGCAGATGAGATCGCCAATGATGTCATCAATGACACGCACCTGATCTCGCCAGATGGTGAAGTCGTTCACACATGGCCTGCGAATCTAACCGGCGGAGGGACGCCGGCTTACCTGCTTGAAGACGGTCACATCATTCGCACCGGCATTCGCGACAGGGCCGCGACACGCAAGGGTCCGGTGGCGTCAGCTGATGTTCTGCAAATCGTCGATCGCAGTGGCGGAACGGTTTGGGAGGTAACCTCCTCGGATCTCGGCGGCGTCTTCTTCCATCATGATATTGAACCCATGCCGAACGGCAACGTTTTGGCGAGCACTTATCACCCTTTGACAGGTGAGCAAGCGCGGGCGTTGGGTTGGGATGTCGGCGAAGCCCAAATGGCCTGGGTCGATGGCGTGATGGAATTTGAGCCCGATCTGGAGACGGGTGAGATCAAGGTCGTTTGGGCTTGGCGTTTTGATGATCATCTCATTCAAGACATTGACCCCGACGCAAAGAATTACGGCGTCGTTGCCGAGAATCCGGGTCGGATCGATCCCAATTTCCCAGACAATTACGCCCCGCGAAATTCATATCGGCAACACGTCAACTCGATCGACTACAATGAAGAGCTGGATCAGATTTTGTTGAGCTCGTTTATCTACAATGAGATCTGGATCATTGATCACGCCACCACGCTAGCAGAAGCGTCTGGGTCTGCAGGCGATTTGCTGTTTCGTTTCGGTAACCCGGCGGCGCACGGGGCCGGGACGCAGGAAGACCGTGTCTTTCTAAAGCAGCACGACGCGAATTGGGTTGAAGCGGGCATGCCCGGCGCGGGCAATATTCTCGTGCACAATAACAACACTGTTTTCAGCCGGAATTTCAATCCGTTCGACGATCAGGAAGCCGGCGCGCGCGCTCAAGCCGAACTGGAAGGTGTGAGCGAGATCCATGAATTGTCTGTCCCGACAGATAGCGAGGGTAACTATATGCGAGGCGACGATGGTCAATATTTGGCTGAAACCGTTTGGCTGTGGAAGTCTGCGGACTATTTTGCCTCGTTCCAGGGCGGCGCACGCCGGCTTCCAAATGGATCGACGCTGCTCACCAGTTCGGCAGACAATTACGCGATTGAAGTCGCGGCCAATGATGAAATCGTAGCCCGTTTCGATGCAGCAGCGCCATCCTACAAAGCGTTCAAGTATACCGAAGAAGAGGTTGCGGCCCTTGTCGACAAATAAGGCGAAGCCAGGCGCGTGTGTAACAGCGCAGATACGGAGCCGGGGGTCATGAAGTCGCCCTCCAGCCGACGGCCGGTACCGAAAATTCTGACCGTCTCGCGCGCTCAGCTGCTTTCGGAAAATATGCGCAGAGTGATCGTCACTGGCGATGAGCTAAGTGACTGGCCCGAGGGCAGGGATGGCGCCAATATCAAGCTGCTCATTCCCGATCCTGATTGGAGTCTCGCAGAATTTCGAGAGCGCATCGAGCATGGCCCTCGACCGACAGTGCGCACCTATACGGTTCGCAGATTTGATCGCGAACATAACGAACTTTGGATCGATTTTGTGATTCATGATGGCGGTGGGCCTGCATCCGACTGGGCGCTTCACGCCAAACCAGGATCGCTGATCGGTGTGGCCGGACCCTCAGGCGTGAAGCTCACAACGACTGAGGCCGATTGGTTCCTGGTCTGCGCGGATATGAGTGCCATGCCGGCCGCTGAGGCTGCGATCGAGAGCATTCCGGCTAGCGCCAAGGGACAGATCTTGTTTGAGGTGCAAAGCGAAGGTGACAAGCGCTCGATAGATCATCCGCCCGGAATGCAATTGAACTGGCTGATCCATGAGCAGCCTCATACTCCAAGCCGTCAGCAAATCGACCTGGCGCAATCGTTTGAGTGGCCGGACGGGCGTGCAGCCATCTTCGTGGCCGGCGAGGCCAGCGTCATCCGAGCGTTTCGGCAATGGTTAGTCAAAGAGCGCAACCTGCCAAAGGATGATCTGTACATCTCTGGCTACTGGAAAATCGGGCTCATTGAAGATGAGCACCAGGAAGAAAAACGAGCGAACAAGTAGGAAAGGACGCCCCATGGCAGCCCCAATGATGAGCCCTGAATTTTTCGAAGACGTATTTCCAACCTATGCCTGGCTTCGTGAGCATGAGCCGGTTCATAAGATCGAGCCGATCAATACGTGGTTCATCTCGCGCCACGCGGATGTCCAGGCTGTACTCGCGGACAATGAGAGCTTTTCGGTTGAAAAAATGCCAATGACGAAGGCTTGGCACCCGGATGTGCGCCACGCGCTGTCGTCCTTGTTCATGGATGATCCAGACCATGCGCGTCTGCGCGGTGTTGTGAACAATTTCTTCATGCCAGCAAACGTGATGAAGCGCGAAGCAGACATTAAGGCGATTATCGACGCCGCGATCGACGGCGTCCGCGCATCCGGCAAGAATGTCATCGATATCGAAAAAGAGTTTGCCTATACCGTCCCCATCGACGTTCTTTCCTTGATCATGGGCCTGCCGAAAGAGGACTACGCGCTGTTCCACGATTGGGCGCCGAAACTTGCAGAAGCCCTCCAGCCGCAGCAAACAGAGGCACAGCGGGAAGAGGGCGGGGCAACCGCTCGAGCAATTGGCGAATACTTGAAAGGGCTGTTCGACAAGGGCGACCTCAAACCCCACGGTGAAGATACCGTCCTTTCACTCTTGAAGGATGCAGTCGATGCCGGTGTCATGCGGGAAGATGAACTTCTCACCCAAGCTGTACAGCTTTATATTGGCGGGCATGAAACCACACTTTCGCTGATCGGGAAGTGTATCTTGTGTCTCCTCACACATCCATCGGAACTCGAAAAACTGCGCCGTGATCCAACGCTCGCGCAGAAAATGGTCGATGAAACTGTGCGCTTTAACGGCGTTTCACACGTTATTGGGCGGCGCGTGGCCAAGGACTATGAGTTGCACGGCATTACACTCCGAGAGAATGACATGGTGTTCGCTGGCAATGCCTCTGCCAATCGCGACACGAATGTCTATCCCGATGCGGACAAGTACATCATCGATCGCGACAAACGCGTTCCCCATTTGGGCTTTGGCCGCGGGATCAGATTCTGTCTGGGCAATCATCTGGCGAAGCTCGAAACCCGACTTGCCGTCACCGCTTTGTTTGAAGCTTTCCCTAACATGCAGCTTGCCAAGGATATGAAGCCTCAGTTTGGCACCAACCTGATGCTGCACGGCTTGCTCTCGCTACCCGTTGAACTCAACGCATAAAGGATGCGCGTCTATGTCAGTTACAGTATTTGATCCAAAAAAGGTCGAGGTCGGTGCCATCGGTTCCATCATGGCCGAAAAGGTCTCTGATGAAGGGCTGAAGGCATTCTTCAGAAGTAAGGACGAGGTGGATGGCAATCTCAGCTCCGTCCTGGTCGACACGAGTGAGGCGATTGGTGTTGGCGTTGGGACATGGGACGCCGGACAAAAGACCGACACACCCATTCCGCTCATGTTCGACGAAGTCTTGTTTATCGTCACGGGAGAGTTGGTGATCACCATTGACGGTGTTGAGACGCGCGTACGCGAAGGTGAGGTGGCGCATTTGTCCGCGAAACAGATGGTTATGTTCGGATCCGACATTGGATGCCGGCTCGTTTGGGTGACATCTCCGCCCACCTGGAAAGCAATCGAAGCGGCGTGGACGGCCGGACTAATTCCAAAACCTTAGTTTCTTGGACGCGCTTTCCCTTCGAGCGCAGCGTTCGCTTTGGTCCCGTTCGTGCGTTGGCGCGAACGGGATGCCATTTATGGCTCAAGTTGCTCTTCGTCCGGATAGCGCCCCAAGAGGATGAACAGGGCGATGGACAGCCCCAGAACGCCTACGGTTGCGAACAGAATATTGGTGTACGACCCGGCAGACTGAGAGACTGCGCCGTAGAACGGCCCGGCAATCCCTGCGCCAATCGAAAAGAAGACGAAGACGACCCCGAAAACCTCGGTGAAGTAGCGCGTTCCGAAATACTTCCCCGTCAGATAGACAAGTAAATCCAGCTCAGCGCCAGCTGCAAATCCTATTGAAATGGCGATCAAGAGCGCGAGGGCTGGAGAGACGCTTGCGGACACGGCAAGGGTGAGTACACCGAGCCCCATAATCGCGAACACGACGGCGCCGATCGCAGGCGCCCAAAACCGATCCGCCAGCATGCCGACCGTGAGGCGCCCGATGACAACGGATATGCCCATGGCGCCTGCAATCGGAGCGATTTGTTGCCGGGTTAGTCCTTCCTCACCCATGATCAACGGAAAGTTCGAGAGCATTCCACCTACGGCAAAGACGGTAAAAAACAGCACAGCGCCGAGTAACCAGAACTGCCGCGTTTTCATTGCTTCGGCGCGCGTGAGTCCCCAACTGGTCTTATCGTCTTCCGCATTGGCGCGATCGCTGGCATTCTCGCTATCTGTACCCTCCTTGAAGAAGGCGAGAATGATCGGTAGCGATACGGCGAGAGATCCTAGCCCGATGGCCGTATAAGCAAGTCGCCAGCCATAGCTATCGGTGAGGCCGACGACAATTGGCGGCAGGATGAACGCGCCAAGCCCTGTGCCAGCCATCGTGATTCCGATCGCGGTCCCTCGGTTTTTTACGAACCAGTTATTGATCGCGCTGGTCCAGACAATTGGCAAAGACCCGGCCCCAAGCACAGCGACCAACACAAAACTGAAATAGAAGAATGCGAGCGAACCGTTATTCTGCGCCAGTATCACATAAGCGACCGCATGTCCGACCAAGCCGATAATGCCAATCAGCTTCAATCCATAACGTTGCCCGAGGGCCCCAACGATGGGCGCGGTGACCACGCCTGCGAGTTGTAAGACAGAGAAGCTCAGAAAGAACTGGGCGCGGCTCCAACCGAACTCAGTTGTCAGTGGCTCGGCGAAAAAGCCCTGGGTATAGGCGGTCAATGTCTGAACACCGCACATGGTTCCGATCATTGCGCCCAAGAGAGTCGGCCAGCCTTTTTTGAATTCGCTCACGATTTTGTCCTGCCCTGTAGAATTTGAGCATGCAGAGCATAAGAGCATGATAGATGTAAACTCGCGGACAGGCGGTCGCCGCTTCACAATATTTAAGGGAGGCAAAACTCCAGTGGAGTGAGAGATCTTGAAAATCGTGTTAAAAAACAATCCTATAAACTCGCATGCCCGGCGATTGGAGTGTGGGAAAAGGCTGGTCGTCATTTGTTTTCTATAGCGAATTCTTCATGCGAGAGAACGAATTCGGTGAGCCAGCGCGGGGGTTCTGATGAGCAAAATCCCCGGCGATCGCATGAATGACCGTCTTTCGGCCTCGAGACCGCTATTCATAGCGACGCGATCACTGCTTGGATCAGGTGGTCTCACGGGTGCACTCGCAACCGGGAATCTAGAAGAGAATAGTGTATCCTAAATGGCACACCATTCGACGCCTCAAATCAGGGAGAATCATATTTCTCCATGAAAACAGCGAAATACAGGGGGTGATCGCGGAAAAACGTCAACGTTTGGGAAGCTCAGATTCGACAGGAAATCTGGGAGGAATTTGCATGTATAGGTAAAACTTAATGGACTATGCCGCAATTGGCGTTGTTTGGGAGGGGCGGAACAGGCAGGTTTGATCATCATCAAGACGTCCAGGCTTTGACGGCTGGCGGGAACAAGTTCGGGAGGAACTATCGATGAAAATTAGCAATAGATCGTATCTGTCTTACCTCATGGCGTCGACCATGCTCCTGGCCCCCGGGGCGCTGGCGCAAGATGCAGATAACGCCGAAGCAGAACCGGCGCAGCGTACGCTGGGCACCGTGACGGTCACCGCAGAAAAGCGCGAGCAAAGCCTGCAAGATGTGACAGCATCGATCCAGGCTGTGGATGGGGATACGCTCGTCGAACAAAGCGTGGTGAGACTGGATGACCTCGATAATTTGGTCCCCAACCTGTTCATCACCGAAGGCCTGACAGGCAATACGCTGAACATTCGCGGCATCGGCACCAGCCAAGGGAATGCTGGTTTTGAACAATCCGTGGCGACGTTCGCGGATGGTATTTACATCGGTCGTTCGCGCCAGTCGGTTGCTCCGCTTTCTGACGTCGCGCAGGTCGAAGTCTTGCGTGGTCCGCAACCCGTCTACTTTGGGCAAAGCGCAGTCGCTGGCGCGCTGAACATCACCACTCGCGACGGCACCGGACCGTTCCAAGCCAATGTCGATGCCTCATATGGATCTGAGAATGAGACGATCATTGCAGGTGGTGTAACTATTCCGCTCTCCGATACATTCGGGGTTCGTGTTGCGGGGCGTTACACCGACATGGATGGCTGGATGACCAATTCGTTCACGGGCGAAGACTGGGCCGGTCTGGAAACAGATCTGGTGCGCGTCACTGCGAATTGGCAAGTCACCGATGCGTTTGATCTCGAACTGAAGTGGGAAACCGGCTCTGCAGACCAGAACGGCACACCTGCGGAAATCGTGGGCTGCGACCCAGCTAATCGTTTGACGCCTTTTGCCACCTTGTGCGGATTGGCATTGGCAGAATTCGGCGACCGCGTCGAATTTAACTATGACGGTCAAACGTCTGCAGGAGGCGCAGCAGGAACGACCATTCCTTTGACGCCTGCGGGTAGTCGACCTGTCACGAATGACGAATTCCTCGACACCCTCCGGAGCACAGAAACCGACCTGGTTGCGCTGACCTGGAACTATGATTTTGGCGGCGCCACACTGACGGGCATTTCGGCCTTGAGCGAGTATGATTTCGAAGGGGCTGCGGATATTGGCGGCGTCCCATACGCAGATGTGCACCCGCAATTGGTCGAAACCTATGAGCAGGTAAGCCATGAGGTTCGCATTGCTTCGAATGAACCCGTGTTTAATGGCTTTCTGGATTACCTGGTCGGGGTCTATTATCAGGATACCGAGACGGTTGCATTCAACGAGACCTTATCGACATTCCCAGCGCTGTCTCTTGGCGCACCCGCGCAAACTTTGTCGCGTGGTGATTGGATTTCAGATGATACCTGGACGTCCTTGTTCGCATCATTCACCGGCAATTTCTCCGACACGGTTCGCGGTACGTTGGGACTGCGTTATACCGAGGTCGAAAAAGACGGCAGAGCGTTTGTCTCAACTGCGCCATCGAACCTGACCGGCTTGTTGGGACCATTCACGGTCGTTTCCGCAGATCCCGTGGTTTGTGATGATGATGGCAATGGCGATGGCTTTGTCCAGAATGTTTGCCAACTCGGTTCGATCGACACCGATGATCTGAGCTATCAGCTTGGCGTGGAATGGGATGCCACCGACAATGTGATGTGGTTCGCCACTTACACGGATGCATTCAAAGCGGGCGGTCTGTCTCAGGTGCTTCGCGGCATCGCCAATGATCCGACGACATTTACCTTTGACGATGAGGAATCTTCAAACTTCGAAGTGGGCGTCCGTTCGATCCTGTTTGATGGAACCCTGAGATTCAATGCCAACGTGTTCGTCACGGAATACACGGATCTTCAAGTGTCTTCGTTCGACGTCGTGACTGATAGTTTCAATGTTGAGAATGCGGCTGAGGCGACATCTCAAGGCATCGAATTTGATGGCGAATGGCTCGCGACAGACAATTTCACGCTCACCTTCTCGGGTTCGATCCTGAATGCTGAATTTGATGCATTCCCGGGGGCGCAGTGTTCTCAGTTTGAGCAAACCCTTGGTGGGACAGACTGCTATCTCGGGCCACCGAATCCGGCTGATGCGGATGGTTCGGGCGGTATCACTGATCGTGCCGGTTTCCCACTCCTGTTCGCGCCAGACTACACGTTCAACATTGGTGGGATCTATACATTCGATCTGACCAACGCGCTTGAGATGTCATTGAGCGGTAATCTGAACTACTCGGACGACTATTATGTCAGCGATCGTTATGATCCGCGGTCGACAGATGAGTTTGGTTTCGGTGGTATTCAATCTGCCGTCGAAAGAGTTGACCTCCGGGCTGAGGTCGCCGGGAAAGACGCCAATTGGTCTCTTGCCGTCTACGGAAACAATGTGACGGACGAGCGTCCACTCACACTGTTCGGACCATCGCAATTCAATGGTGGCGGCGCAGGGTTCGCGGGCGGTTCACGTGGTGAATCTTACGGCGTTCAGTTCCGCAAGAGCTTTGGGGGGTAACACGCCCCGAGAATCCTCCGGTGGGGGTGATCCAAATCCCGACCATACCTCTCACCCGGGACAGGAAATGGTCCCGGGTGCATTTTCTCGAGGCACCTCAAGACCGATCGTAAGTTACATAAGAGAAAGGAACTCGCTTCATGCCGACCGTGCTGATCACCGGAGCCACGAAAGGGATTGGTCTCGAGTTTGCGCGTCAGTTTGCAGATCTGAACTGGACCGTTATTGCGACGCGCAGATCCGCGAACGAAGACGGGCTCGCCAAGCTTGCCAATGAGCGGGCAAACGTCCTCGTCAAACCTCTGGATGTTGACGACCTTAGTTCGATCGATCGTCTCGCAAACCAGTTCAAAGGCGATCCAATCGACGTGCTGATCAACAATGCCGGACGAATGGGGGACGGAAACGACCCCACCGCGCAGTTTGGCGAGATGTTCGGGACTCTGAAATATGAGCTGATGGATGATTATTTTCGAACCAATGTGCGCGGCCCGATAAAAATGCTCGAAGCGTTTCGTGAAAGCGTTGTCGCAAGCACGCAGAAGAAAATGGTGACCATCAGTTCCGGCGCCGGGTCATTTGCCATGCCAGGACCGCCTGGCTTGTACTGGTACAAAGCGTCCAAATCGGCTGTGAACATGCTCATGAAGAACGCGGCGCGAGACTTAAAAGAAGACGGCGTAACGGTTCTGACATTTCATCCGGGATTGGTTCTGACGGAAAGACTGGCGCCCCTGCGCAAGAAAATTATGAAGATGCCGGGCCAGGAGAAGCCGTTCGAACCAGAAGATGCGGTGGCCGGGATGATCAAGGTTATTCTGGACGCCACTCTGGAAGACTCGGGTCGGTTTGTCGGAAACCAGGGGCAGACCATTCCATTCTAATGCGAACTCATCCTCAACCCACCGGCAATTTCCGGACGTTGCGTGCGTCGCCACAGATGAAAGCATAAAAAATGAAGCTTTTGATATTGGGCTCAACCGGAATGCTTGGCCAAGTCCTGACGCGTGCAGCTGTCTCTGAAGGACACGACGTTACGGTGCTGGTTCGAAGCCCCGAGAAATTGGGTGTGCTCACCGCGGACGTGACTGTTCTGGAAGGCGAATATTTCGACCCTAAAACTTTGGCGAACGCACTGAAAGGTATCGATGCCGTTCTCACGACGATCGGGCCACCGATGAAACGTTCGCGAAATGCCAATGAATACACCCACGCAATGCGATCCCTGATCAACGCGATGGAGCAAAACAACGTTCGAAGAATTGTCGCCGTTGGGGGTGCGGGGATTCGGTTGGATGATGAGCCCATGCAATTTGGGCGGGCGATGATGCGGCGTATCCTGATCCTCTTGTCTGGTGCCAACTATCTCGACAAGGAAAAGGAACACAATGTCCTATTCGCTTCTGATTTGGACTGGACCATTCTTCGGCCACCACAAATTACGGAAACGGATGGCGAGTTGACCGTGACGATGGATAAGGTGAAGGCCTTCAAGGTCGATACCCATCAATTGGCCGAACATATGCTGGATTGTCTGGAGGATCGGTCGACGATTGGCACGGCGCCTTTCTTGTCCACGGTTCTATCTTAGGGCCAGTCACGCAGATTTGGTCAAAACTGCGCGGGAAGACATTTGTTTCCTGTAATCATGCGACCCGGCGCTTAGTGTTGGCTCTCCGGCGTGGTGACCTTCAAGCCTTCGAGATTCTCGCTGACAGAAATCTGACAGGAGAGGCGTGAATTGGCTTCTACGTTTTCTGCAAAATCGAGCATTGACTGTTCCATTTCTTCTGGTCTGCCGACCGTCTCCAGGAATGCCTCGTCAACATAAACATGGCATGTTGCACAGGCGCAGGCGCCGCCACAATCTGCGTCAATGCCCGGAATACCGTGCTTGATCGCTGTTTCCATAACCGACTCGCCCGGCGTGGCTTCCACTTCTTGCTCGGTGCCGCCGTGATCGACATAGATGATTTTGACCATCTCACTTTTCCCCCAAAGTCATTCGCTGCGAACGCTTTCGCGCGTTCGATATGATCCGATAGGTTTCCAAAAGGGCGAGCGGCGTGAAATGAACCAGCGCGGGTCCAAATTCATTGTGCACGAACATCCAATGCAAGAGCGTTGCGACGGCGGCCAGGTAGACCCATTGTTGAAGGCGCTTCCACCCTGGCCCCAACTTCCGAACTGAATAGTCATTGGAGGTGATGGCAAGCGGCACGAAAATGAAGAACGCGACCCAGCCGGTCCATATCCCCAGGGATCCAAGCTCACCGAACATCGCGTCCAGCGTCGCCCGGTCCACAATATAGAACACGGTATGCGCCAGCGCGTACAGAAAAGCCGCAACGCCAAGATAGCGACGCCGCTGTATCATCCAACTCCAGAACTTAACCCGTGGCATCAACATGCGAAGGGGTGTCAGCATCATGGCGACAATCATAAACCGGCCGGCAAACTCGCCGGTGGGATGCAATAGAAATTCGTAAACGGACTTATCTGGAACGGGCGCGACTCCGCGAGAGAGGAGCAGCGTCATCGGGATGCTGGGTATGGCCAGAATCAACCAAAAAAAGTACCTGGAGTTCAGTATCGAATTCAATTCTTCATGGCTCCTATGGTGGCTGAATTAGGCTATACCCGGGTCTCGAAAGCGTGCGCTGCATTTGGTGGCGCTCAGATCTCACTATTCCCGGCTCGACTGATGGATAATGTTTTTTTGGCTGACTTAGAAACGCGAAATCGTATGAGCGTTTAAGACTTAACTATAGCCAGAGAATCAGTCTTCGGCGCGTCAATAGCCTGTCCTTCACATCGCAACCCTAAAAGTGGATTGATTTGTGGGTGTTGGGACGGCACCGAAAGCGCATGCAGCCTTCTTCAATTCAAGAAATCCGCGACCGTATCGATAATGGTCCTATCGCGCCGATGATGCTGGTTGTGATCGGGATAGGGTTTTTGCTGAATATGGTCGATGGGTTTGACGTTGTCGCCATGTCTGTCGCGGGGCCAAGTCTGTCGACAGACTGGGGGGTAACGGACGCAGAGAAAGGGTGGATCCTGTCAGCCGCCCTAATTGGCATGGCGGTCGGGGCCGCGATTTTGGCCCCTTATTCCGACGTTTTTGGACGACGCATAATGATCCTTGCAGCGACGGCGTTGATTGGCATTTCAATGGTTGCGACCGGGTTCATTCCGCAATCGGTTTCCATGTTGATCGTTCTGCGCGCAATTTCAGGCCTTGGCATCGGGGTGATCTTTGCGTCGGGAGCGACCATTGCGGCAGAGTTTGCGCCTGAGCGATACCGAAATCTGGCCGTCACGACTGTGGTTATGGGGTATCCTTTCGGGGCCATGCTGGTGGGCCCCGTCGCCCAGCTCGTCATTCCGGCGCAAGGGTGGGAAATGCTCTTCGTGTACGGCGGGGCTGCTACGCTTGTTCTCGGAATATTGTTTTATTTCGTCCTTCCAGAGTCGGTTGAATTTCTGGCGTCCAAACAAACCGGCACGGCAGCGGACTTGGCGAAGGTCAATGCTGTTCTCCAAAAAATCAAGCGGCGCCCGTTGGATACTCTGGTATCAGAGGCAAACGCCGAGATGTCTTCAGGGCGCGTGACGAGTCTGTTCAGAGATCAGCACGCGAAGAATACGCTCGCAGTCTGGGGTGTTTATTTCCTCGGATTCCTGACGCTTTATTTCCTGCTCTCCTGGATCCCGTCTCTTTTCGTGGATGCCGGATTTTCCCGGCGAGAAGGCATTGCGGCGCTGACGCAATTTAATCTCGGTGGCGTTCTTGGTATTCTGACAATCGGATTGCTGACGACCAAATTCAAATTGGCCAAGCCCATCGCGCTTTTCTTCGCAGCGTCCGCGGCGTGCCTGCTCGCCCTTTACGCTGCCCGTATCCAAACTTTGGTCGTTCTGAATATGGCGATCCTCGCCATTGGATTCTTACTGCAGGGCGCCTTCACAGCGATGTACGCCCTCGCAGCGCGAATTTATCCAACAGAGATCCGCGCCACAGGAATTGGCTGGGCAGCAGGACTGGGTCGAACAGGAGCGATCGTCTCTCCAGTGGTTGCAGGATATCTCGCTGGCGCGGGATGGGATTTGTACGCGCTCTCCTTGCTGTTCGCCGTTCCTCTGTTCGTCGCCGGTATTTTCGTCCTGAGATTTCGTGTGTAGCGACGGAACGAAAAAAAATCGAGTTCAGACTGGGTGCGGTCGGCATTGTGAGATTATGCGCAAGAGAGCACCACGACGATTTCCGCCATCGGAAAGCATTCGAAGTCGATGACGATTCGATTGCCCGCTTTGCGAGCAAAAGCAGACATCAGCTTATTGGCTAGAGGCGCCCTAAAACGTCCACTGTTAGCGTCTTCTTCAGGTCATACGCGGACATCACAGTACCGCCGGCAAAGTGCCGGGCGACTTGAAAACCTTGATCGCCGCCGTATGCAATTTGGAGCGATTATTGCAAACGAATAGATTGAGCTTTCGCTGAGCGAACTGGGGGTCGATTTGCAACATGAGATTTGGACCGATCCTGATTTCGGTCGACGCCTCACAATTGGTTTGGCGACGGTAATTTTTGGGCTTCTTGGCCTAGTTTTGTTGTCGTTCGCGCCAGGCTCGATTGGATGGGATTATGACATCGTCCTCAAGGAAGGCGCCCTCTGGTCGTTCCGCGGACACCAGCCCGCATCGGCAGGCATTTTTGCGGCGGCGCTTTCATTTGGCACTGGTAGTCCATTTCCAGTTTTTCTGTTGAAGGTCTGTGCTTACTTTGCGGCGGCGCTCGTCATAATCTTCAGTCGGGCGCACTTGTTGGTGCGGAGCGCGGCGGTCTTGCTCGTTTGTTCACCCGTGTTTCTATATCACGTGCCGCTATTGCGAACGAACACGATAGAGGCCTCTTTTCTCAGCCTGGCTATTGCGGTGGGAATGACGGGCCGTTCGCCGTGGCACGCAAGCGTGGCGTTCCTCTCTTTGATGATCGCGGCCATGCATAGCCAGTCCGTCGGGCCAGGCCACGTTGGTCTCGTGATTTTATACCTCGCTTGGCAACACTCGGACTGGGCTTTCCCCAAGATGTTGTTTCGAACCTTTCTCGCAATCGTCACACTGTGGATGCTCGTCGCGGCGATATCCATGCTGGCAGGCTCGCCGAGCCGAAGTTCGACGCTCTATGTTTCAGCCGTCAACAGTATTAGTGGCCTGCAGGAACGAGGGGTGGAAACCTGCTTGAGCCAAGACTTGGTTCGGCGCTCTGCGCGCACACCGGACGAGATTATTCGAGACCGCAGCAATCATCCGTATGTTGGGTCGCTGTTCTGGAGTAGCGGGGAAGGCCTCCGCCCCCCCTTATTCTTGTCCGAAGCGCAGCGTGAACAGGTTGTTTCCTGTTGGTCGCAAATGATCCGCGCTGATCCGCAGGCGTTTGCGCTCGAACGCGTGGAGACGGCTTGGCAGTCCCTATCAGGAGGCGGCCTGGAGTCTCATATGGTTTTTGTGAAGGACGGTCCGTGGCTGGTGCGAAGCGCCGATACGGTGCTTGGGGAACCGATAGAATATTCCGGATTTCAGAAAGCGTTGTTCGCGTATGGCAAAATCGGAGCCGCTCTCAAGATCGGTACGATCAGGCCTTACCTCATCGTTTTTGTCGTGGCGGGTTTGTTCGTATGGTTCCGAAACCGAGACAAGAAACTTATCGTGCTCGCTGCGACCATGGCTGTCGGCGGATTTATGGCGCCGCAACTGCTGCTGGCGCAGTCAATCGAGTTTCGGTATTATTTGGTAGCCGCGCATATCTGCGCTTGGGGGACTTTACTCTTCGCCTGGATCATTCTCGACGACACGTTTGGCGAATCGGCAAAAGAGGCTGCGCCGCAATGAGCCGGGTTCCGCTGATCATCCTCTCCGCTGTGATGGCAATGTTGATATTTGCGGGAACGTATCCATCGCAAGGCATCGACGCCTCCGACGACGTCAGCATTGTGGCAACTGAACAGATTGCGGACTCTGTCCCGGTCGATCTGGAAATCGTTATCGCGATAAATGTGTCTTGGTCGATGGACCTGAATGAACTGGCGCTTCAACGCAGCGCCTTCATCGGCGCTTTTTCGGACGCAGAGTTTGCGGAACGGTTCTTGAGAAACGGGAATAAATCAATTGCGATCCATGCCTTCGAATGGGCTGGAGACTCCGTCCACCACACCTTGGTGCCTTGGAGACTGGTTGAGGTGACATCAGATGTGTCTGCCATTGCGCAGTCTCTGAGAAGCCACCCGCTGCGGGCAGGCAGAGGCGCGTCGCTCCCAAGTGCACTGGAAACGGCGATCGAACGCCTCGATGGCAATCCATACCAGGGGTCTCGACGCGCGATCTTGCTGATAAGCGCAACCAAAGGCGGCAATAGTGAAGACCTGGTTCGAATGCGGGACGCGCTGGCGGCCGCTGAGGTGGATCTGATTGTAATACCACTAATGGTCCGCGCCCCGTGGGGCGCGCGAGAACTCGACAAGTTTTTCGCTGATCATTTATTGGGAGGTGATGATCTGTTGCGTCCGGTTACCGACATTTTCGAACTGCAAACGCAACTTCCCAGTACCTTGCATGACGTAACTACGAAGTGACTGCACGCCTTGCGATGCGAAGCTGATTCACTTGCATCAAACGCGGCATTTTTCTTGCAGATCCTCGGCAAACTCGTATCTACATCAGGCACAAGGGGTGGACATGCACGAGACTTGGGGAATCGTTGGCGGTACAGGATTCGTGGGCCAAAGCTTGCGGCGACAGCGCGAGTTCGCGGCCAGTTTTAACTCTTCTAATGTCGGGGAAATATCGGGGCAGGCCTTTGATGTCCTCGTTTGTGCGGCGGCGCCGGCGACGATGTGGGCTGCGAATAAAGATCCGGACGGTGATGCAGCCAATCTAGACGCGCTTTTCAAGTCGCTGCGCACCGCGAAGTTTCAAAAACTGGTGCTCATCTCCACTGTGGCAGTCTACGATGATACGTCGGCAGGCTACACAGAGATCGTCGAGCGATATGAACAGTCGAAAGCTTATGGACGCCATCGTCGCGAGCTTGAGCGCCGCGTCCTGGATTCGTTTTCTGATGTTCTCGTCCTTCGGTTACCTGCCTTGTTCGGCGCAGGGTTGAAGAAGAACTTCATCTTCGATCTGATCAATCCGATCCCGTCTTTCGTAAATACAGGCAAATTTGACGAAGTCGTCCAAGCGTTCTCGCCCACTGAACTCAAGGCGCTCGAAGCGGCGTTCGTGTTCGATGAGGCGCTGCAGATGTGGCGCCTCAAGCGGACGGAAATCGCCGCGAGTTCTATCGAAGCGACGCTGGAAGCAGCATTTGGTCGCATTGGGTTCGTGGCGAAGACCTTCACCAACTCGCAAAGCGTCTACCAATTCTACAATATCGAGAATTTGGCACGTGATATTGATCGATGCCGCAATCTCGGTTTGAGCGTGCTCAATATCTGCTCTGAACCAATCAGCGCGCGGGATGTGCATCAGCATCTGATCGGTACGGAGTTCCAGAATGATGGCCCAGGGTTGGTGAGAGAGGACATCCGGACCGAACATGCCGTATTGTTCGGCCGGACGGGTCATTACTTGTACGATCGTGAGCACGTCCTTTCAGATCTCCAAGCCTATTATGAGAGTGAACGAAGCAAGTGAAACTCGGAATATCAAACATTGCCTGGCCAGCCAGCGAATTAGACAACGCATTAGCGATAATGGCGAATCTGAATGTTGGCGGCCTTGAAATCGCACCGGGATTGGCCTTTTCAGGCGAAGCTGACCCTTTCGATCCGTCCGTGTCAGCTGCGTCGAGTTTTCGAAACCGGGTCGAGGCACGAGGCATTGATCTCATTTCGATGCAATCTCTCCTGTTTGGGCAGAAAAACGCAAAGCTCTTTGGATCGCTAGCGGAACGGAACACGTTCTGCGGTGCCATCGAAAAGTCGATCAATCTGGCCGGTCGACTTGGAATCCCAAATATTGTCATGGGCTCTCCTACCGCCCGGGCGATTCCCGATGACTTGGATACATCGGAGGCCGAGCAATACGCAGCGGACGCGTTCAGGAGTTTGGGCGACGCGGCGCTCGCCGCGAACGTAAAAATCGCAATGGAACCTAATCCCGCGATCTATGGAACGAATTTTCTGACCACGATGCGAGAAACCATCGCATTTACGGCTCACGTCAATCATCCGGCGGTCACCGTCAATTTCGATCTTGGTGCGTTGCATGTGAACGATACATTCGACACCGCGGCCGAACTGTTTGCGAAAACTGCGTCGCGTGTTTCGCATGTTCATATCAGCGAGCCTCAGCTCATACCTGCGCCCGCGAACCCTTTGGCTTTTGCAACGGTCGCCCATGCGCTTTTGGATCAAGGTTACGAAAATTGGTTCTCGGTCGAGATGCGCGCTGCGACGGAGGCGCCGTTGAAGGTGGTTGAGGAGCGACTTTCGGCCTGCGCGGATGCGTTACGTGAGTAGTGAGGATACCAGAGCAATGGCCATTTCTAGTAACTCGTTAGATGGATTCCTCGCGTCCTTCTGCTTTGTGCAAGACGGCTCGATCGCAGACAATCTGCAAGAGCTTTCATTGATCGCAGCCCAGTTAGAAGGACGCCTAAAATACTGGGAAGTCATCTATGTGATCGGCGAGGACCGGCGCAAAGAGCTGGACGAAAATGCCGAGAAAATCAATCGTATCAGCAATCTTCGCGTGATCACGGTTCATGAGATGATCGGTCGATATCGTCGCCGTCATATTGCTGCTTCCGAAGCCATCGGTGATGTTGTGGTATTGAGCGCGTTTGAAGATATCGAGCACGTCAATCTTCTGGATCTGGCTGAGACGGTCTATCGAGAAGGTGAAATCGCGGTCTACCGTCGATCTGCCTCACGCGGTCTGCCGTCCGTGTCGTACGCCTTGCTCGCTATGGTATCGGGTCATCGCGTAAATCGTCACGACATGCAGACCATTGGGTTTTCGCGCCAAGCGCTGGAGGGCACGATCAATCGTCCTACGGCGACCATTGATCTCAGATTCGAACCCAAACACTCCAGGATCACTTACCGGCGATTGCCTTGCGACGCGGCTGCTAAGTCCGGCGGACAACGTGGAACGTCAACGCGCGAGCGCTATAGGCTGGCACTTGAACTGATCGCTACTTCTGCGCCCCGCTTTTTGAAAGGCTATGCCGCGGTATCGGTCGCCGTCCTGTTAAGTGCGTGCCTTTATGCGGCCTACGTCGTCGGGGCTATGCTTGTGTTGACCGATATCGAGGCAGGCTGGTTCTCAACCAATATCGTGCAGGCGGGCTCGGTTGCCTTTATTGCTGGCGGTATGGCAGTGCTGAGCCTCGGCATTGCCGAGATTTATGAGCGGCTTCAGGGACGAGATGATTGGTCAATCACCGAGGAAATCTCAAATACGTCTTACTTTGCTCAGACAGAATCATTGAATGTTTCAACCGGATCCGACGGAGGGCAACGTGAGCCCGTCGCTTGAAGAACTGATCCTCGAGAATGGATGGCAGGTCCCGGATTTCGTTATCAATTGGGAGCGGGAACGTCGCACGAAATACGCGATTGTCATTCCGGTCATTAATGAAGGCGAACGTATTCGAAACCAATTGCGAGAGATGAACGAGCAGGAGTATCTCTCGAAAATCGATACTATCATCGCGGACGGGGGGTCTTCAGACGGCTCTCTCGATATTGAGTTTTTGGCGCAATTGGGCGTGCGCGGACTGCTCACCAAGACGGGGCCGGGCAAATTGTCAGCTCAATTGCGATGCGCCTATGCCTGGACTTTGCTGGAAGGCTACGAGGGCATCATTACAATCGACGGAAATGGAAAGGATGGTGTTGAAGCTATTCCTGCATTCGTTTCCGCCCTCGATGATGGCTACGGGTATGCGCAAGCCTCGCGCTTTATCAAAGGCGGATCGGAACAGAACACGCCGCTCCAACGAAAATTGGCCATTCGGCTCATTCATGCCCCTTTGCAGAGCCTAGCAGCTCGATATTGGTTCACTGATACGACGCAAGGATTTCGTTCCTATTCTCGTCAGTATCTGATGGATGAACGAACCGCACCATTTCGAGATGTGTTTTCCAAGTATGAACTGCTTGCCTACCTCACGGCTCGGGCCAGCCAACTCGGGTACCGCGTGAAAGAAATTCCGACGCGCAGGGACTATCCCAGCAATGCGCCGACCCCAACGAAAATCAGTGGAATTGGGCCTCTGATTGAGATCGTGCTCGTCGCGCTGCGTGTTCTCATCGGCGCATACAATCCAAGTCGGAAATGACGGAAAGACGAAGCGATCGCGATCATGCGAAAATCCGAATATGATATCGCGATTATCGGAGGCGGCTTTTTCGGGTGCTGCCTAGCGCTCTATCTGAAGAGTATCTCCGATGACATCGTCATTGTGGAGGCAAGTGACTCGCTCTTATCGCGCGCGTCGCGAACCAATCAGGCGAGAGTGCATGGCGGCTATCACTATCCGCGTAATTTTCTGACCGCGCTTCGATCAAACTTGCTTCAGCAGCGTTTTTACAATGACTTTCGAAGTGCTGTAAAAGACGATTTTGAGATGATCTACGCGATCGCGCGGCGACGCTCAAAAGTCTCAGTCGGGCGGTTTCAGCG
>JGI12316J15310_10000085_pt52 | contig 45602 bp, 47 predicted proteins | sample MarCyaLeptolynsp_FD_15310 | JGI IMG/M metagenome (IMG submission 15310) | reverse complement strand
TGGCACGCCCAACGGGACTCGAACCCGTGTTTCCGCCGTGAAAGGGCGGCGTCCTAGACCGCTAGACGATGGGCGCGCGGTCGACGCGGCTGCGTCGTGGGGAGGCTTATAGGCGGGAATGGACTTGCCCGCAAGAGCCTTTGGGACAATTTTTTGCAGGCCCGGATTTCCGGACCCGCAGATGTTGAAAACCGGGCAGTTTTACCATTCGCCGGTGTTCGGCATGGAAGCCCAGGGCTCTTTGATTTCAAGAGCTTCGCCCTTCTGGAGCAATTCGAAGGAAATATTGTCCGGCGAACGAACAAACGCCATGTGCCCGTCGCGCGGCGGACGGTTGATGGTCACGCCCTTGGTCTGAAGGGTTTCGCAGAACGCATAGATGTCGTCGACCTCGAAAGCGAGGTGCCCGAAGTTGCGCCCGCCGCTGTATTCTTCCGGATCCCAGTTGTAGGTCAGCTCGAGCAGCGGAGCCTTGTTTGCCTTTGCCGCTTCGATATCGTCCCCGCCGGCAAGGAAAATCAGGGTAAAACGGCCTTTCTCGCTTTCATGCCGGCGGATTTCCGTCATGCCCATCTTGTTGCAATAAAAGTCCAGTGACTCTTCAATGTCGGTTACGCGAACCATCGTGTGCAGATAACGCATAGCTTGTCCTTTTCCTCAATCGAGGGATCTATCCAGAGGTGCCCGACCGGCTTATGACCCTTATCACCAGCCTCACCGAAGCCAGAGACTTTGTAGCCGATTTTTTAAAGGATGACGGCCTCAGCATCGTCGCTTTGACCGGCGCGGGAATTTCGACTGAATCGGGTATACCGGACTTCCGGTCCCCGGGAGGGATATGGTCCCAGCGCCAGCCGGTTCAATACCAGGATTTTCTTGCCTTTGAAAAAAGCCGCCTTGAAGACTGGGATCGGCGCTTTGAGATGGAGGACTTTTTTCTAAGAGCACAGCCGAATTCCGCGCACAGGGCGCTCACCCGAATGGCAGTATCGGGGCAGCTCAAATGCCTTGTCACCCAGAATGTCGACGGACTGCATCAGGCGGCCGGGTTTCCGGAGGACAGACTGATCGAAATTCACGGCAACTCGACCTATGCCACATGTCTTGACTGCGGCGCCCGGGCAGAGCTTGCCGATCAGAGAAAGAGCGTGGAGGAGGGGCGCTCTCCACGCTGCGGGGCGTGTGGTGGTCTTTTGAAGGCCGCGGTTGTCAGTTTCGGGCAGCAGATGCCCGAAGCCGAGCTTGAAGCCGCCTTCGCGGCAACGCAGTCCTGCGACCTGTTTCTGGCCCTGGGAACATCGCTGGTTGTGCATCCGGCGGCCCAGTTGCCGTTAAATGCTGTTCGCTACCACGCCGAACTGGTGATTCTCAATGGTCAAGAAACGCCGCTCGATTCGCTGGCTTCTACTGTCATTCGAACGCCGCTGGCGGAAACTTTTTCAGGTTTTGGCGAAGAATTTGATCAAAAACTGTAAATGGTCTGTGGTTAGTTCCACAATTTCGCTTCTCGCTATAAGTCGCAATGTTATCCTTTTATTAGGAATCGGTCGTGAGGTGAGTCGCAACTTCCCCTCGGCCTAATGATGCGGACCAGAGACGGGACAAGACGCTATGGGGGTGAAAACCGCACGGGAACCCCGCGCGCTCGAGACGACGGCAGAAGACGTTGCCGTCGACGTATTCGAGATTGCCGGAACAATAAAGTGGTTCGATGTGGGCAAGGGCTATGGCTTCATCGTGCCCGACAGCGGAGACGGCGACATACTTCTGCATGTGACCTGCCTCAGGCGCGACGGCTACCAGACCGCCTATGAGGGCGCACGCGTCGTGTGTGAAGTGCTTGACCGGCCGCGTGGCCTGCAGGCGTTTCGCATACTCTCCATGGACGAAACGACAGCGACCCATCCTTCGCAACTGCCACCGTCCAGAACCCATGTCCAGGTCGTGCCCGAAGGCGGGTTTGAAACCGCGACCGTCAAATGGTTCAACCGGGTAAAAGGGTTCGGTTTCCTGACACAGGGTGAGGGGACGGAAGACATTTTCATTCACATGGAGACGTTGCGCCGTTTCGGGATTACCGAATTGCGCCCGGGTCAGGACGTGCAGGTCCGTTTCGGCCAGGGGCCGAAAGGGCGCATGGCCGCCGAGATTCGGCCGATGGGAACCGGAACACATATTCCCGCCTCGCACTGACCAGAGAACGCGTGAGCGGTATTTCCTTCCGGCCGGACTTGTTCCGGCCTTTTTGTTTGCCAAATCCCAGAGAATGGGCACGCTGTTCTCGAAAATGCCACAGACCCCGATTTGAATTGAAGGGCAAAGCTGTGTTGGCGATCCCGCTGAAACGAAACTGATCCAAGGTGAGCACCAGTGTCTCGAATTCTCCGTCCGGTTGTCCAAGCATTCCTTGCCCTGATCCTTATTGCAGGCTTCGCCTCCGGCGGCCTGGCGCAGGATGATGGCAAACGCCTGCGCACCGAACCTCTGACTGTTCAAGGCACCGGGCAAACGCACAGTTTCACGGTTGAAGTGGCGGTTACCGCGCCGGAACGTTCGCGCGGCCTGATGTTCCGTGAAGAAATGGCTGCCGACCACGGCATGCTGTTCATTTTCGAAATGGAAGGCGACCGGTACTTCTGGATGAAGAACACGCCGCTCCCGCTCGACATTATCTATATTGATGCCACCGGCAAGATCGTCAGCATCGCCGCCGACACAACGCCTTTCTCCGAACAGACAATCCCGTCCGGCGCTCCGGCAAAATATGTCCTGGAACTCAACGCCGGAACGTCAGCTGAGCGCGGTATCGGCGTTGGTGATACCGTCTCCAGCGCTTCGATGACGGGCGGGTAACAACCGGCAACCACAAAACGATTGCGAGACAAACTTCGGACAATCGCCGCTTCCAAGGGCGGGATTTCATTTTGGGCAGGGCATGCCATCCGTCGCAGGCTGGTTGCCCGAAATGTCTAATTCCTGTTCAATGAATGCGTTGTTCGCTTTTTGCAGGTACCGCGAACCGGCCGTTTTTTGTTCATTGCCGGTCTGGGCCTGATCTATTGGTTTTTTGTTTTTTCGGGGGGAAACATGTCAGACGATATCGAGTGGATTGAAGTCAAGAGTTTGGGCAAGGCGATCGGTGCGGTCGGTTTCAACCGGAACAAGGCGATCGCCGTCGTTGCCTACTATGATGACCAGGACGCAAACAAGGACGGCAAGGTCAGCTGGGGCGAATGGGCAGTCTTCAAGGCGTTCCCGTTGAGCATGGAGGGCATGAACATTGTCGACGTCCTGATGGCGGCCCGGCTGGATCTCGTCCACAAGGATGCTTCCATAAACGATTGGGCCATGCAGAAGTATCTTGGCTTTGCCCAGAACCTGATACTGGACGGCGTCTATACCGCATATTTCGCCCGTGGTATTTCGGTGGTTTCCGGCGGGGTTGCCAAAAAGCTCACACGCAGCGCGATAAAAGAGTTTGCGGTTCGCAAAGGTTTTGAAGCGGCGGCGAAGAAGGCATTTCGCGAGGCAACACACAACTAGCAGAGCGCCAGAACCAGTTCAGAATCAATCAAACGAAGAAGACACAAGAATCATAAGGAACCGAGGTGCGTGAGATATTTGCTTTCGGTTCAAGCAAAGCAGGTCGGCATGGCAAAGGTGCAGCTCTTTTGCGAAGAAATACTTTGGCGCAGAGTATGGCGTTGGTGAGGGAATGACGGGAACGCCTATGCAATTCTCACCAAGGAAATGAAGCTGGAAAAACTGAGCTTTGCAGAGATTGGTGCGGCACTGACGATGATCTTTGATTTTGCGAAGCAGAACCGGGATTACGATTTTTGCTGACACCTGTTGGCACTGGTCTTGCCGGTCATTCAAAGTCGGAAATTTGGAAATTTCTCGAACAGGGAGGTCTTCCAAACAATGTCTTTTTTGGCCTCAACTTGGGTTGGGGAATAAAGGAGCGGCTGCGAAAATGTCGAAAAAACTTATGGTCGCATGCGTCGCCTTTCTTTCATGCAACTTTGCTGCGCACGCTGACGACGCGGCGTTCAATACAGGAAAGATCTCCGCAATTTTAGAGAACTGTTCTGCTTGGAAACTGACAGAAGACGCTGCTAACGGTCCGTGGCCCTTTCTGATTGGAGAGTACGGCGAAACAGATGAATTTGCAGCTGGTCGGGCAGAGTCTTTGAAATACATCCAGAGCAGAACCGGTGCTCAGCTGAAGCAAGACTGCGAAGAATGGTTTGTATCCATGCACTCTAACGGAATTAGGTACTTCGAGAGAAAATAGTTCGCAAATTGTTGGTTGAAGTCGAATTGCGAATATGACTGTGAAGTTTTTGAATTTGGAATAATAAGCCCGCTGACCTGTTCAGCCGTGAGTATCGTGAATTCGGCCTCGAAGTCAGGCCCGCTTGCGCAGATGTCTTTTCTGTAAGCTAGGATTGTATTTCGCGTCGGACCGGACAATGCTTACAAGTCGTAGGGTGTGGCTCGAAGCAGTAGTTCGACATTTCCACCGCCGCTGCTGTCTAAATTTTAACCGTGACTCATAAGGAGCGGACGATGACTGCTTTCGGCAAAATTCCGCTGACGATCAACCAATCGTGTAGGTCAGCATTGCGGACCTAGCTGTCACTGCGCGTTGACCGTAATCCCACCCTTTTCTGTATTCACCAGCCGCATGCTAAATTTAGGTGATGGTACAGCTGGGAGGCGGACAATGAAAATAGAAGAAACGGATTTCATCGAAGCAGGAACCGGCGAAAAAGTAATTCTTATTCACTCAAGTGTCGCAGGTGCCAAACAATGGCGACGCCTGATGGAGACGCTAGCCAACGATTTCCATGTCATTGCAATAAACTTATTTGGCTATGGCGATACGCCCGCGTGGGAAGTTGATGGCACACAAAGATTGACTGACCAGGCAAGGCTGATCGAACCGTTTTTGCCCGTAGGAGACGACAAAATTTCGATTGTTGGACACTCATTCGGTGGCAGTGTCGCAATGATGGCGGCCGCAATGTTCAAGAAAAGAGTCCGCCGCTTGGTCCTCATTGAACCAAATCCATTTTATCTTCTGGAAAAATCAGGGCGATCTGAGGCTTACGGGGAAGCAATCATCTTGCGGGATGCGATCAAGTCCAACGGGAAATCTGGGACTTGGGAAGCCGCCGCTGAAGTATTCGCGAATTATTGGTCAGGTCCTGGGAGTTGGGATGCAATGACTGATGATCGCAAAGCCAAATTTGCGCGCGCGTTAGTTCCAAACTTCCATGAATGGGATGCTGTGATGAATGAGATTGTGTCATTCGCGGAGTGGCAAAGGGATTTGCCCAGTGATACCACAGTCGTGTCAGCAAAAGATACCGTCAGGTCCATTCGTGAGATAGTCGAGCTTATGGAACAGCACGTACCTGAATGGCACTATGAGCAGATTGATCGCGGTGGCCATATGGCGGCGATGACCAGACCCGAGATAATCAATCCGATTGTCCAAAGTGCCTTAACATAGCGTCCAAGAAGGTTTCAAGCGGCCGGTCGCCCTAACGGACAAAGCCGCAGAATCTGGGGGCAAAGCCTTTGACTTTGGCCGCAGACGAGACGCTGATTGATGACCGTACTGAGGTCACTCTGACTGTTGGTGACCTGCATCATATTATCCGGCAGCATAAGCGCATGCTTACATTGATCGTAGAATACGCTCTGGAACATTCGATCGAAAACTGAGGAGCCGAGACCTTGGGTGAGCTAGTTTTGTCAATCGGCTTCGGGCTTTTCACCGTCGCCATTTGCAAAGCCTTTTTCCATTGGGGCTGGGTGTCTGCATTCAAAGAAGTGCGCAAACTCAGGCATGACTCATAAGGAGCCGAGCTGATGTCCGAAGCCAAAAACCACCCCAAGCCAATCGTTGAAAAGCTAACATACAAGAAAGCGCTTTTTGCGGGCGACGAAGGCCGGTGGACAATTATCCGAATGACGTAAGAGCCAATTGCAATAGTCTACTCCGAGGGGGGGGCAGATCATTTGATTCAGAAATTTGAACGCTTAGATCAATGCGACCCATAGGGAGCGGAACGCAAGAATCTAGCCGATTTACATACCCATACTGAAAGCAACATCATGAAGAATATCGCTGAATTGATGCTTCAGATCTAAAATCACTTCGAATTCTATGGATTGCTCATGCATCAAGAGCTGCAACTCCAGCGTTTGGCTTGTTGACAACTCAGAGAATTCATCATGGATTTCATACACAGGATCTTCGCTTGACGAAAGATATTCGAGTTTTTTGCTCGCAGAAATTGGGCTGAAATCAAAACTATCCCTTTCCTTTGGGTCTCGAAAGAAGTCACTCATTGAAAAGTCTCTATTTTGTTGGTGGGGATGATGGAGATTTTTGACACAACTTTTCGTTGCGCATGGTAGGTAGCTATTTTCGGATGCGGAGCAAGTTAAGAATTTTTAATGATTTAGTGAGGCCAAACTCAAATGGACAAAATAACTCTAGAACTAGTCGTTGGGAGTTAGAGGAGCGGGTGATGGTTTCAAAGGCAAAGAAAACAGGCTTACTTATCCTCTTGGTGCTTCCTCTGTCCTGGGTTTGGATCTCGATAGGTGGGCTGCCTTCTAACAACGATATGGGGCAACCAGGTTTTACTTACGCGTGTGATATGACCTGGATTTATCAGTGTTTCTTTTAAGGAGCCAGAGGCCATGGATCTACTGATGTTCAATGCTGGCGCTGTCCTGTTCACCATCGCGTCCGTGATTATCCAGGCGGTCTGGAAACCGATAACGATAAACGTTCATGCGCGCCAAGTGTGGTGCGACTCATAAGGAGCGGTCCGGTTCGCTTTACAACGCTGTTGATGCAATGCGCGTATCCGCTAGTGAGACCGCTCCGTGAATGGATTTCAGGACTCTTTTGTCATTCCTTGTCCACACGAGCCGGATTTTCTTCCTCTGTTCTCGCTTGACGCAATCTCAGAACCTCTGTACACCCCCCAAATCAACGGATCGGGGTATAGCGCAGCCTGGTAGCGCATCTGGTTTGGGACCAGAGGGTCGCAAGTTCGAATCTTGCTGCCCCGACCAATTTTCCTAAATTCTGGCAGATGTGACGCGGCGGCGTAGGTGTCCTCATGGTGGCCATCCAAGCGCTAAATCGCGTTCTGAAATCGCTTTGTGCAACCCACGTGTTCATTCCGATCTGGAGCAGGCGATCTTTCCATTCTTGTTCATCTGGGCACGCTCTGAACGGTGGTCCGGATCAGATAAAACTTGAAAAAAACACTCGACTTTACTACGGAAGACTTGGTCCAGAGCCAGCAAGGCATGTGGTTGCAAGGCCAGCGGGACAGTCAACGAATTTGGCACTGAGGGACACCCGCCGATTTGCGGCAAGCAAGCCTGGTGTATTTTCGCCGTCTCGTGTGTGTACACACAACATAGCAGCCGCCACGCGAAGATTGGGAATGGAAACCTGGCCGCAAGAAAACCGAATACGAAACTGCGGTTTCGTTCGGATTGCGAGTGCGGTGAAAGACGCAAGCAAACCCTAAGCGGTCATACACAGGTTTCACTGACGGATCTTGATCGCAGCAGTCTCTATTTCGTTGAATCTTCTTTTCGGGATTGCTCAAATCTCGATGAACCCGAACACGTCAAGAGGTAACGATGTCCACGCCCGTTCGCACAGAAAGCGACTCCTTTGGTGCCCTGGAAATTCCTGCGGACAAGTATTACGGCGCGCAGACTGCGCGTTCGCTGATCAATTTTCCGATCGGTGGTGAAACCATGCCGCTGCCACTGGTTCATGCGCTCGGTGTGATCAAGCAGGCAGCTGCCAGGGTCAACCGGAAGCAGGGCAAAATCACGCCGGATATTGCGGATGCCATAGACCGTGCTGCCGGCGAAGTCGCGGCCGGGAAGTTTGACGCCAATTTTCCGCTGGTCATCTGGCAGACCGGATCGGGCACCCAGTCAAACATGAACGCCAATGAGGTGATTTCCAACCGGGCAATCGAAATTCTGGGCGGCGAGGTCGGAACCAAGTCTCCGGTTCATCCGAACGACCACTGCAACATGAGCCAGTCGTCGAATGATACCTTCCCGACTGCCATGCATATTGCGGCGGCGCGAGAGATCCACCATCGCCTGCTGCCGGCGCTGGAGCACCTGAAATCGGCGCTTGCGGACAAATCGGCGCAGTGGAAGGACATCGTCAAGATTGGCCGAACGCACACACAGGACGCGACCCCGCTCACCCTCGGGCAGGAATTCGGCGGCTATGCCGCGCAGCTGGAGCTGGGCTTGAAACGGGTCACGGAAGCCTCGGACGGCCTGTATGACCTTGCGCAGGGCGGGACGGCGGTTGGCACCGGTTTGAACACCAAGGCAGGATTCGCGGAAGAGTTTGCTGCTGAAGTTGCTGGGATCACGGGCCTCCCGTTCCGAACGGCGCCGAATAAATTTGAAGCGCTGGCCGCACACGATGCCTATGTCTACGCCCACGGCGCGCTCAATACGGTTGCTGCATCGCTCTTCAAGATTGCCAACGACATCCGTCTGCTTGGTTCCGGCCCACGCTCGGGTCTTGGGGAACTGTCGCTTCCGGAGAACGAACCCGGTTCGTCGATCATGCCGGGCAAGGTCAACCCGACCCAGTGCGAGGCGATGACGATGGTCTGCACACAAGTGTTCGGAAATCAGACGACGATGTCTGTCGCCGGCAGCCAGGGGCATTTCGAACTGAATGTCTATAAACCCGTCATGGCCTACAACATGCTGCAGTCTATCCGGTTGCTGGCTGACGCGTCGCTCAGTTTCACCGACCGCTGTGTCGTCGGCATAAAGGCAAATGAGGACAACATCACCGAGCTGATGGAGCGCTCGCTGATGCTGGTCACCGCGTTGGCCCCGGCAATCGGCTATGACAAGGCAACGCAAATCGCCAAGACCGCCCACAAGAACGGAACGTCTTTGCGCGAGGAAGCGCTGAACCTTGGTTATGTCACGGAAGACGAATTCGACAGGCTCGTGCGGCCGGAAAAGATGATCGGTCCGAGCTGAAACGTCAGGGAGTTGGCACGCGGTTTCAACGCCGCGGCATAAGCAGGTCTTCAGGGTATCTGTCAGCAGTCCTGGTGACATCGAAACCGTTGTCTTGGCCGATACAGCAGGACGACGTGCCGAAAGTTTTGCGGCGTATGTGCGCGTTCCATCCGGCCACGCTCTCTGAAATCTCCTGACAGTAGCGACAATGAAACAACCTTCCATCGGTCTGATCTGCGACCAGGGTCAGCGCGCCGCCCGTTTCGTGCGGGGTATCTTGTGCCTGTACATCGCTGTGTGTCTGTGGGTCCAGTCTTCCACCGCACAGACTTTGCCGCCCTCGCAGTCATCTCTGGAGGGTTTTGTGGACGGGCTGATCACGACCGGGCTGGATCGGGATGCGGTCGCTGGTGCCGTCGTGGTCATTGCATCGGGCGGCGACGTCGTTCTATCGAAAGGGTACCGACTAGCGGACGCGAGAACCGGGCAGTTGATGTCATCTGAAAGCAGCGTGGTGCCGCTCGCTTCAATCACGAAAGTGTTCACGGCACTCGCAGTCCTTCAGCTTGCAAGGGAAGGCCAGCTCGCTCTGGACGACCCGATTGCAAAGCATCTGCCGGGTTTGAAACTGGACCAGCGGTTCGGGGAAATTCGTATCATTCACCTCTTGAGTCACACTGCCGGACTTGAAGATCGCTATCGGGGCTATTTGGCAGATCATGGCGATCACACGGACTGGTCCTTGCTTGACCAGATCTCGGTGGTGCTACCGGCGCAGATACGCCCTCCGGAAGAGGTGATTTCCTATTCGAATGCAAGCTATGTTCTGCTTGGCGCGATCGTGGCACAGGTTTCAGATCAACCGTTCGAGGCGTATCTTGCCGAAGCAATCCTGGCGCCGATGGGTGTGGATGCCCCGCATTTCATGCATGAACGCCATGAAGTAGGCGTCATCAGTCCGTTTCATGTCTGGCAAACAGGCCAATACCAAGCAATCGACCCGGAACCGTTTCCCGTCATCCATACGCCGTCCGGCGGGCTCGCGCTGACCGGCAGCGATATGGGACGTATCATGCAACATCTGCTGGGCAAGGGGGCTGAAGAGGAGGCATCTACGCAGATCTCCCCGGCAATAGCGGACTTGCAGCAGGCCGCCTGGCCGGACCGGCGGGCTTTCGCGGGGCGGACACTCGGTTTTTGGACAGAGGTCTGGGCGGGGCAGCAGGTCTTCCATCACGGCGGGACCCATTTCGGTTTTCACACTCATCTGACGCTTGTTCCGAAGTTGAATATCGGGATCTTTGTCGCGGCGAATGGGCCAACCGGCAATGCTCTGATGGCGTTGCCGCGACGCGTTCTGCGCGAAATCGTTGCCCCCATGGAAAAACCTGTTGCCAGGCGCGTGAACTGCGATCACACGTGTCTTCATCCGTATGTCGGGCGATACATCACCACGCGGCGTAACGAGACGGGTCTGGACCGTATCCTGGTGCCGTATCAAACGACGTTCTCTGTTACGGCCTTGAACAACAGCGCGCTTCTGGTCTCAGGCCTGGGTCACACACGCCGGTTCGAGGCCATTGGCGTGGACTGGTTTGAAACCCCGGAAGGGGACACACGCCTCGGGTTCCGACGGGACGAAAGCGGTGACATCGCCGGTGCCTACGTGAATGGCGGAATACACAGCTTTGATACGCTGGATTTCTGGCACAAACCGGTTTCTCTGGACAGCGCCCTCTGGACGGCGCTTGCCGGATCGTTCCTTTGTCTGGCGGTCGCCGCACTCGGTTGTCGGGCCAGGCGGCGCTTCTTGCGTATGCCCTTCTGGTTGGGTGTCCTGTGGATCGGCATCACGCTCGGGTTCGTGGAGATCCTGGATCAGATAGAACAGGGAGATGATCTGTCGACGCTGGCTTCACCGGGGGCAGGGCTCTGGACCATGACGCTCCTCTATGGAGCAGGCACCGCATCACTGTTGATTGTCGTGATCTGGTTGCTGACAGCCCGCAAGGTATCAACCGCTAGAGCCGATCGGTTGGCTGTGCTTTCTGCTTTGCCGTTCTTTGCCTGGTCGCTGTTTGCAGCCTGGAAGTGGAACCTGCCGATGGCAGCGCTTGTGTGGTGAGCTTTCTGCGACAGTGATCCAGTCTCCGAACTTCACGGAATGCGAGGCTGTCGTCCGGATGCGAGGTCAGACTGTCTTTCCCGGCACGCACGGACAAAGGTGGCTGGACCGCCGTTGAGCTGCGACGGTCTTGAGGATAGTGATTGGGCGGAAGACGCTACCACCGCCGCACACAAGTCTTGAAGATGACCTTTGACCCGAACGTTTTACATGCCGCGACGGTGTCGGCCACCTTGTCAGTGACCATATTGGCAGCCCTGTTGAGCTGGTCCCAAAGAGGGACGAACCCGTCCCGTGCGACCCTCGCCATGTTTTTCGCTGTCTTTGCAGCAAGTGAGGTCGATTCCATTGCCACCGTCTTGATCGAGAGCGCACCGCGAATTTTCCGGGACGGATCGGAACTCACGGGTTTCGCGGCCAACTTCTGGCTTGGGCCGCTGTTCTTTGTTTACGTAAGAGACATTGCCGGCATGTGGCACATGCCCGGAGACCGGCGGAAGATCATTCGCCATTTCATGTTACCGGGCGCGGCGACTGTATTTGCCCTCGGCGCTTTTGCACTGTTGGAAATCACGCACGACAGTCGCCAGGAAGGCAGCTTGTCAGGCCTTGAGACACTCGTCCTGACACTTGTTCACTACGGCTTCATGTTTCTGTCCGTCGCACTCGCTGTGCAATGGGCCGTCTATCTTGTCTGGGTCGTGTACACGCAGGCAAAACACGTTGAACGCTTGAAACAATACTATGCCGGTACGGAAGGCATGGAACTACGCTGGGTGTCCATTCTGGCCTGTGCGTTGGGCATCTATGTGCTGCAACACCTGATTGGGCAGATCATGACCCTTCAGGGTGGGCAGGATCTCGTCGGCCCGCTCTTTGACAGCTTTCTGGTTCTCGTGGTTGTCGTGGCGCTGGCACTGTGGAGTTTACGGCCGTCTCCGGATCTGGAAAAGGCAACCAGAACGCTGGCTGAAATCGAGCGCCCGAAAGAAAAGAAATATGAAAAGAGTGCATTGGATGCCGCGCAGTCAGACCGCATTGCCCGCAAGCTCGTCCGCGCAATGGAACAGGACGGCCTCTATCGCGACCCCAATCTCACACTTGGAATGCTGGCGCAGCACGTAGGTGTTTCGCTCAATTATGTTTCACAAACCCTGAACCAGAACCTTGGTCAGTCGTTTTTTGAGTTCGTCAACAGCTGGCGCATAAAGGAAGCGATGCCGCTTGTCGCAAAGGGCGAGGCAACCATTCTCGCCATCGCCTATGAGGTCGGATTCAATTCCAGATCATCGTTCTATTCCGCGTTCAAGCGCGAAACCGGTCAGACTCCAACGTCCTATAAGTCAGAAACAGCTGGATCTTAACAATACAAACTATTGCTCCACGCGCATGATGATCTGGAAGCAAATCCGGGAAAAGGTTGGTCCAGGCTTCGCGTTGTCAGGAAAGGTGTCGCCGTCTGGTTCAGTACCCACGTGTTGTCCCGGACTGGGTGGCGTTCCCGGCCTATAGGGCCGGACGACGCGGGCGGAGAACGGGGATAATCAGGTTGGAGTTCACGAAAAGCCAGCTGCTTCAGTGCAGAGGAGCAGTACACCTCAATTCCATGGATCAGGCCGCGTCTGGTTTTCCGGCTTTCTCCCGAAATTTTCCGCGCAGTCTCGCGGTTGCGAATAACAGATAGGAAGCACCATTGCGGGCATGACTTTAGCTAACTGTGTCACGAAAAAGCCACCTGCGTCTGAGAACGGTTCTGCCATCTTGGGTTGTTTGGATGAGGTTTGTGCACGCAGATTTTGATCGGTCGGAATGTAACGCTCTCTATTTGGAATCATGGATACCCCCAAATGCCATTCTTGAAGTTTTTAGCGTCTGCTTTGCTGATTTGCTGCATGACGCAACCTGTCCGCTCCGAAGATCCCATGACGTTCTGGGACACTCCACGCAAGGGTGGAAACGCATTTAACGTGGAGCCTCAAGGAGACAGATACTACGCCGCCCTTGCAGAGACCGGCGCGACCTGGGTCAGGCTCATGTTGGGAAAATGGAAAGGTGGCGGGCGCGACTTCCTGATGGGAAATGCGGATGCGTACGATGGGCTTGTCCAAGCGGACTTGTTAGCCTTGATTGCTGAATTGGACGCTGCCCATGACGCTGACCTCCGCGTTGTAATTGCGCCGGTCACGCTTCCGGGCGCAAGGTGGGCTCAACACAATGACGGTGTTTATGATGACCGATTGTGGTCGGATCCCGCCTATCAATTGCAGGCTGTAAACTTCTGGGTGGATCTTGCAACTGAACTGAAACAACATCCTGCAATCGTGGGTTACGACATCTTGAACGAACCCGCTCCCGAGCGTCAGTCAGGCCCCGCAGAAAACAGCCCGATATCAACTCTCAAAGACTGGCAATTGAAACAAGATGGCGGCACGCGAGACCTTCAGGCCTTCTATTCCGCAGTAATCGCTGGAATCCGAGAGGTCGACACCATAACACCTGTCATTGTTGGTGGCGGGTGGTACGCCAACCCGCGCTCGCTTGCGGCTTGGTCCGGGCCGTTGTCGGATGATCGGGTTCTCTACGCATTCCACATGTATGAACCTTACGCGGCAACGAGTGCGGGCAACATGCGGCGGGAAAAACCACTGCGTTATCCTGGCGTCGTGACCCTTTATGACGGGCAGGAGCTTGCCTGGAGCAGGCAATCCGTCAAACACCATATCGATTTCGCGTACACCTGGGCTGCGCACCATGGCGTGCCGTCGAATCGGGTTGTCGCCTCGGAATTCGGTTGCATGCGCCGCTGGACCGATTGCGAAGCCTATCTCACCGACGTTCTGGATGCAGTGGAAGCCAGAAACGGGCACTGGGCGTTTTATGCGTTTCGCGAGGATGAATGGGACGGGATGGACTACGAGTTGCCCGCCAGTCTGAAACCGGGGCGCTTTTATCATCTCAAGTCGCAACACAAGGCTGAACTTATTCCCAGAAATGGTGAGTTGATGGAGCTTTTGCGAAAACGCATGAAGGCACAATAGCGGGAAGGAGTTCGGACCCTATCGCCAGCCTTCACTTGCCATGCGCCGTACTGGTTGCAGTACCAGCGCGCTGAAAAGTCAGAACCGTCATGTGATGTGAGACAATGCCAAAGTTCCAGCCCAAGACCGAATTCACATCGCGGCTCAATAGCCGCGCAGGCAGATATCTTTCCCGAAGCAAGACCGGCAGGTTTGCCGGAAGTGGCCAGTGGATCAGATCCGGCTTTCTGTTCCTGTTCTGCGCTGCAATTTACAGCCTGTTATACTTTGATCTAAGCCACTGGATTATCTTGATTTCTGCCGCCATTTTAGGTGCAGGTATCTACACGCTGATCGCAACAGTTTGTCACGATGCGGCCCACGGTTCGTTTGCGGCATCCAGATGGGTGAACAGGATTTGCCTGTTCGCCGGATTTTCGCTCGCGGGGATTTCTGGGAAGCTTTGGGCAGAGCGGCATCTGAGACTGCATCACATGTATCCAAACGTTGCCGGAACCGACATCGACGCCGACGGGTCCAGCTTGCTTAGGCTGTCACCATCGAGACCCTGGCGGACCTGGCACAGGTTTCAGTGCTGGTACGCCGTTTTCCTGTATGCACTTGTGCTGCCCCACCTGGCGTTCGTGGAAGATTTTGAACATCTCCGAAAAGCAAGACGGGACTGGCCGGACAAATTTTCAGGTCTCCGGCCATTGGCCGAATTCGCTGCATCGAAGATCATCCACGTTTGCCTATTCCTGGTGATGCCGCTGGTCTTGTCGGAAAACGGGATCGCGATGGTATTGGGCTACTACATCGTGTTTGCGTCGTCGGCGTCATTGTTGTTTGTCGCCATAAATGTCGGCAGTCACATCAGCGACGAGGCAGAATTTTATGATCCCGAAGAAGACGGGACACTGCCGCTGGATTGGGCACATCATCAAATTCGCACATCCGTTGACTGGGCGCCGACGTCCAGACTGGCAATTGCTTTGACAGGCGGGGCGAACGCCCATTGTGCACATCACCTTTTTCCGCGGTTCGCGCACTCGCACAATCGGGCGCTCAGCCGCATGGTGATAAAGACCGCGCGCGAGTTTGGAGTGTCCCTTAACATCCTCGCACCCTGGGATGTCATTCAGACCCACATGGCCCACCTCTACAAGATGTCCCGGCCACCGCAACTTGCCGAGGGGCGCAATGCGGGCGGCCCTGCCAGATAGGGTGGGCGCGCCCGGCAATCTGGCATGAAGGCCAGTTTAACGGAAAGTGCCGGCGGAGGCGCAAGGGGCTGCCCGCAACCCGCTCACATGATGTCGCGCGCGCCGCCGGATACCCGCACGGAGGCTCCTTCCGTATCGTCCAGCGCGACTTTGATCAGGGATGGACTTCCCATGTCTTCTCCCTGTCGGATGGTAAAGCCGCCGCCGTGAGGCCAGCCACAGTCTCGCAGGTAGCCCGCAAACGCCGCAGCAGCGGCCCCGGTCGCCGGGTCCTCAAGGACGCCACCGGAGGCGAAAGCGTTGCGGACAACAAAGGTCTGGCTCCCCTCAATGTAAACCAGCATGACAGTCACCAGGTCATGCCTGCGCATCACGGCGCGTCCCTGGTCAAGATCGTAGGCCATCGCGGCAAGCCGGGCACGGTCTTTCAACGGCAGGACGGCATGGTTGGCGCCCCCGTGAATGTGAGCCGGTGCCAGTCGGGGATCAAGATCATCAGGCGTCAGGCCGAACAGTGCCATGACGTCTTCCAGCTCGGATACATTCATTTGCCGGCTTTTGGTCGGGGGCGATGACAGGGTTGCCATCATCCCTTCTGGTTTGGCCTCTGCATCAACGGTGATGGTGGCGTCGTTCAGAACGAGGGTATAGGTACCGGCACCGCCGTGTTTCCCCAATGCCGCACCAAGCGCAATTGTCGCATGGCCGCAAAACGGGACCTCGGACTCCGGTGAAAAATATCGGACCCGCCAGGACCTGCCGTCCTCACCTTGTGCGACGGCGAAGGCTGTTTCTGAATACCCGACTTCGGCAGCGACCCGCGCCATTTCCTCGGCACTGACTTCATTTTGCAACAGAACCACGCCGGCCGGATTGCCACCTTCTGATCCCTGGCTGAATGCCGCTATTCTTTGAATGTCCATTTGAAGCTCCTGTTCAATCTGGCGAGACCTTAGCCGTCAGGCAACGTGGTTGTCCCCGCAGTTCCGATGGCGCTTTGGGTTTTTATCTTTCGGTTCGTTGCTCTCTGACATAACCTGTTTTCATGTCGAAAGATCTGGACCAAACAGACCGCCGGATTGTCGAGATCCTTGAATCTCAGGGCCGAACCAGTCTTGCCGATATCGGCAAGGAGGTTGGTCTGACTGGCCCCGCGGTCGGTGAAAGGCTGCGTGGCCTGCAGGACCGTGGCTTTATCGTCGGCTTCGGCGCAAGGCTTGATCTGCGGCAGCTTGGCTACACGATCCAGGCACTGGTCAGGATCAAGCCCCGCAGCGGCCAGCTTCACACGGTTGAAAACATGATCCGTGAGGAAATGCGGTTTGTGTCGTGCGACCGGGTCACGGGCGACGACTGTTACGTTGCCAGGTTGTTGTTGCGGGACGTGGCCGAGCTGGATGACATTCTGCTGCCGTTCCACGACCGGGCTGAAACCAACACCTCGATTGTAAAGTCCTTCGTTTTTGAAAACAGGCTGCCACCCCTGGACTAAGTGATCAATGACATGAAGAGCATGGGATAGCATGAGTGTTGTCTTCACATGCGGTCGCCAGGAGCCGTGGGTCCGGGGCCGGAACTGTTCTGCAATGATCCGCTTCAGGACCGAAACCGCGTCAGCGATGGTGTTCTAGCGCCATTCTCTGCTTCAGCAGCTTCAGAAATCGATCCTCGATGGCACTCGACTTGGTGTTCGTGCGGCGGATAGCACCCAAGGGCCGGTGAAACTGCGGGTGATCGAAGGGCAGGAAAACCAGCCGATCTTCCAGATAAGGGGCGGTGGTGGCTTTCGGCATCGTGGTGATCAGGTCGGTTTCCGAAACGATCTCCAGGACCGAGCGGATCGAATCCGTCTCGCAGCCGATCTGCATCGAACGGACGCCGGAAGCGATCATGGCTGCCTCTGTCTGTTGACGCAGCAGGCTGCCCCGGGAATGGGCAAGCCAGACCTGCGCTTCCAGATCCGAAGCCATGATCCGTTTGCGCAGGGCCAGTGGATGACCCGACCTGGACATCACGCCGACACCGTCATCGATCAGTTCTTCGAACGCCAGCCCGTCAACCGGTTCGGCCAGGCTTTCCGGGCCAAAGACGAGATCGACCTGTCCTCGCTCAAGCATGGTCCGCAATTCGTGAACCAGCCCGGTTCGGATTTCGACGCTGCAATTCGGATTGGCCTTGATGAAGTGCGTCAGGGTATTGCTCAGGAACCGGCCCGAGACAATCGGCGGTGCACCGATGCGCAACTCTCCCACCGATCCCTTTGCCGACTGGTCCGCAACGATGCCGGCCTGTTCTTCGGCAAGCCGGATGGCCAGCCCGTTTCTTGCCAGCCGCAGCGCCAGATTATTGGGTATCGACCGGCGTCCTTCCCGCTGAAACAGAGGTGTTCCGAGCCGGGACTCAAGCGCTTTCATGTTCCGGCTGAGCGCAGGCTGGGTTGTGCCAAGCCGACTGGCGGCAGACTGAAAGGAGCCTGCTTCGACAATGACGGAGAGTTGGGCCAGATGTTTAGGATCGAGTTTCATGCCAGATTGATATGTATAACGCCAAAAGTTTGATTATTCCACATCAATTGGACTTGGTAACGTCTCCGAAATGTCTATGGGAGGATAGCATGTTTCACTTCAAGCCACTGGGCCGCGCAATTCTCGGCGCAACCATCGCTCTATCTCTGACCGGTGCAGTTTCTGCTGAAATATTCAAGGGCGAAACCGCTGGTGTTGGTGACCCGGTTCACACCATGTTCGTGGCCTTTGCCAACCAGGCTGGGAAGGCCGGTGTGGAAATTCAGGTGAATGCGGGGCAGACCCTGACCAAATCCATGCTCAAGGGCGCCAAGGGCGACATCGATTTCTTCTCGACAGTGCCGTCTCTGGTCAACCTTATGGCGGGGCAGAAGAGAATGTATGAAAAGATCGAGGCTGCACCCGAACTTGCCAAGAACATTCGCGCCATTCTCGGCTTTAAGGCAGGTGCGTATCACCCGGTGACCCTCGCGGGATCAGGAATTGAAAGCTGGGAGGACATCAAGGGCAAGACCGTTTTCACCGGTCCCCCGGCAGGTTCGGCCTCCGCCACATCGGAAGCGTTGATCAAGATCATCACGGGCTACGTGGCCGGAGAAGACTATACAGCCGTCCGTTTGAGCTGGGGCGAGGGATACGCCGCCCTTGCAGACGGAAAGATCGACATGATGGTGCGCCCCGCCGAGATCGGCTCGGCCAACATCGAACGGTTTGGCCTCAGCGGCGAGTTCCGTGTTTTGTCGATCCCACAAGACAAGGTTGAAAGCGAAGAAATGCAGGCGCTGTTCGGTCGCCCTGGGCGCGGAATGCTCCAATTCAACGGCGATGTCTACAAGGGCCAGCTGACCGATGGCCAGATCACGGCTCTCGGCTTCACGCAATTCGTGGGCACCCATGCCGGTGTCTCCGACGATGTTGTCTATGAAGCCACCAAGGCTTTCTGGGACAACCTGGATGAGGTGCACGGCACTGCATTCTTTCTGAAGGACGTCACCACAGACAGTGCCTTCACATCTGTCAATGTGCCGCTGCATCCTGGCGCCATTCGGTACTACGATGAGGCGGGAATTGCGATCCCGGATGCCTTGCGCCCCTGATCGTTCGTGACTGCCGGGTGTGGGTGTCTTGTGCATCGTCATCTGGCAGGGTCTCCGATCTTTTCTGACTGTGAAGGCACACCATGACCGATGCGGCTACGTCTGCCAGCGTCACGACCCGTCTGTTCGGCTTCGCGGCAGCACTTGCCTGCTGCGCCCTGGGTCTGATCACGCTTTACAGCTCAGGCATTGGCCTGATCGATCCCAAGTTCCATCGTGCGGCCGGATTCGGCCTCGCCCTGATCGTTGCGGTCGCGGTTTCGCAGAAGCGGCGAGGGGCAACAAAACCACTGCAGCTTGTGGTCGATTTGGCGCTGATCTTGGCCGGGCTCTGGTCGATCTGGTCGTTCTATTTCGTTCAGACCGAAATGGAGACGGCACTCTACGATGTGACAAACCGCGATGCCTGGCCGGCGCTGGCCGGACTGGTCGTGTTTCTGGAGCTTTGCCGCCGCCTCTGGGGTCGGGGTCTTTTTGCCGTTGGTGCGTTCGGGGTGGTCTACCTTCTCTACGGTCAGGACCTGCCGGGCATCCTTGCTCATTCAGGCTTTTCGCTTAAGGAAGTTGCCGAAGCGCTCTGGTACAACACCAACAAGGGTGTTTTCGGTTCGATCACCAACATCGTGCTCAGCACGGTTTTCATCTTCATCATCTTCGGCGTGCTGCTCGAGGGCACCGGGGCAGGCGACACCCTGCTGAAATTCGCTTTCCTGGCCACACGCCGCACCCGGGGCGGCCCGGCCCATGCGGCCATTCTTGCGTCCTCGATGTTCGGCACAATGTCAGGCTCGACTGTCGCCAACATTGTCGGCACCGGCACATTCACCATTCCGATGATCAAGAAACGCGGGTTTTCGCCAACGTTCGCGGCCGGGATCGAGGCGACAGCCTCGTCAGGCGGACAGATTATGCCGCCGATCATGGGCGCTGCTGCTCTGGTCATGGCTGATCTCACGGGAGCCGGCTATCTCAACATCATCGTCGCCGCCCTGTTACCGGCGCTGTTCTACTATTTCAGCCTGTTTGCGGCTGTCACGGTCGAAGCCCGTCGTCAGGGGATCGAAGTGCAGGAGATGACCGTCGATGATCAGATAACCCGGACAGATCTGGTCAACTCTGTACTCTTCGTCGGCCCGATTCTCGTCGTTGTCGGGTCGCTTGTGGCCGGTCTGTCCACATCTGCCGCTGGGTTCTACGCCGTCGTTGTCCTGCTGGTCCTGTCGGTCATCAACCCCGACGTCCGGAGCGATCCGATCCGGCTCTGGAGGTCTTTTCTGAAAGGGGCCGAGTCCGGCGCCACACTGCTGATCGCGATCGCCGCCATCGGCATTCTTGTGGGTTCACTCGACAGTACCGGCCTTGGCCTCAAGCTTGCCAACGTAATTGCCAGTATCCGGGGAGAGAGCCTGTTTTCCGCGCTTCTCGTGGCTATGGCCGGCGCACTGATCCTCGGGATGGGAATGCCGACACTGCCTGCCTATCTGATCATCATACTGGTGATGGGACCGGCCATTCAGGAACTTGGCGTCTCGATGCTGACCGCACATATGTTTGTCTTCTACTATGGCGTGGCCTCGTCGCTGACCCCGCCCGTCGCGATTGCCGCCTATGCTGCAGCGCCCATCGCCCAGGCCAACCCTCTGATGACTGCATTCATGTCCTTCCGATTGGGCATGGCGAAATTCATCATCCCGTTCATCTTTGCCTTCTACCCGACAATCCTGATCATCGAGGAATTCAGCCTGTTTCCCTTCCTCTGGATCGTGGCGCGCACGTGCTTCTGCATCTGGCTGTTCTCGTCTGCCTTGTCCGGCTTCGATCGCCGTAAGCTGACGGTGCCCGAGATCGTTATCCGCTTCGCGACTGCCTTCACGTGCCTTGCCACCGATCCGATGATCCACATACCGGCTATCGTTGTCGGGCTGGCGCTCATTGCGTTCGATATCCGTGCAGGCCGGGCCAAAGACATGATTTCCAGGGCATCCCAATGACCAAGAGACCCAATTTTCTCTTTATCATCACTGATCAGCACAGGGCCGACCATCTGGGGTGTTACGGCAATCCGGTGGTGCAAACGCCGCATCTCGACCGGATCGCGGAAGGCGGGACGCGGTGGAACCGCTTCTACGTTGCCAACCCGATCTGTATGCCCAACCGCGCCTCGATCATGACCGGGCGGATGTGTTCGGTTCATGGTGCCCGCCACAACGGCATTCCCCTTTCGAAGGACCACACCACATTTGTCGAACTCCTGCGCGACGCCGGATACAACACCGGCCTGATCGGCAAATCACACTTGCAGAGCTTTACCGGGCTGCCGGCAACAAACCGGTTTGAAGCCAGAGAAGGTCTGACCACACCGTCGGCGCATCTGCGCGATGCCTACAAGAACAACCGTCATTCGAGGGAATACGATCTCGAGGTCGTTCCCAATTGGGACGCGCCACTGGCCGAGCGGCTCAAAGGGGATTTCTACGGTTTCGATCACGTCGAGGTTGCCGCCGATCACGGTGATCAGGCGTCCGGCGATTATCTTTTGTGGGCCCGTGCGCAGACCCCGGGTTTCGACACGCTGACCGGTCCGGAAAATGCGCTGCCGGACAATCGCATCAAGGCCCCGCAGGCCTGGCGCACCGCCGTACCTGAGGAGCTCTATTCCACATCCTGGATTGCCGAGCGATCGCAAAGCTGGCTTGCGGACCAGGCAAACCAGGACGCCCCGTTTTTCCTGCAAATGTCGTTTCCGGACCCGCATCATCCGTTCACGCCACCGGGGCGGTATTGGGACATGTATGATCCGGCGGACATAACCTTGCCGGCATCATTCGGACTGGGCGATCTGCCACCGATCAGGGCGATGAAAGAAGCTATGGAGAAGGGGACTGATCCACGGGACAATCAGAACCCGTTCGCCGTGACCGAAGACGAGGCCCGGGCAATCATCGCGCTGACTTATGGAATGATCACCATGATCGACGATGCCATCGGAAGGGTTCAGAGCAGCCTCGAAGCACTGGGGCTCGCTGACAATACGATTGTCATTTTCACCTCCGATCATGGCGACTACATGGGCGACCACGGCCTGATGCTGAAACTGCTTTTGCACTACCAGGGAATCATCCGGGTACCGTTCATCTGGAATGATCCCTCCGCCGCTGTCAGTGGCAGGGTTGATCATGGACTGGGATCGTCGATCGACATCGCGGCCACGGTTCTCGCGCGGGCGGGAATACAGCCCTACAATGGCATTCAAGGCCGGGATCTCTTCTCCACGGAACCGCCAGAGGCCATCGTTGTGGAAGAGGACAGCCAACGCACAATGACCGGCTTCGACCGCCCGCAGCGTGTCCGGACAGTCGTCACAGAGCGTTATCGGATGTCACTGCGGGAAGGTGAAGAGTGGAACGAGTTGTATGATCTTGAGACCGATCCGAACGAACTCGCCAATCTCTTCGAAGCAGAGACTTCAGCCGAGGTAAGGCGCAGCGTAACGGAAACCATGCTACGCCGCATGATCGAACTGCAGGATCGTGCACCACTGCCTGCTTATCGCGCCTGAGAAAGGCTTTTGAGATTGGAGCCGCTTAAAGGGCACTATGTAAGGCAATGAGGCAAGCGGCTCTCAAAGGTGCGCAATGTCTCAAGGTCAACGACCTATTTGTCGCAATCCGCCTCTGACGAGGCATCGCAGAAATACCATTTCGGATGATCGGAGTTGCAGTCGTAGTGATCGCTGTGAATGCCTTCAGGCACATCTGTGTGACACTGGATGCCCGACGATGTTGATTTGTATTTGATGGCAACAGATGTGCCGACCTCGTCGTTGATCACCCAATGAAGATCAGCGGTGAAGTCCGACTTCTTCTTGATATCGATTTCAAACGTGACGCCTTGCCCGGCTTTGATTGTTGCCGGCATGCCGGTGATCGACACGTTCTTCTTGTTTTGAATATAGCCGCCGGTGAAGTCATAGGTCGTGTTGTTGGTGACGTAGACCGTTTTGTCATCATGGGCACTCGCCGTCGTTGCGGGTATGACGGACAGGGTTGCAATGGCAGCGATAAAGGCAGTTCTGAGCATGGGAATGTCCTCGTCTGATTGCTAGACAAAGGTCAGGCTACAGAAATGAAATGCACGCGAAAATTGTCAAACTGATTGATACATCTTGCGAAAAGTTAGACCTTGCCGAGAAAATCGGGAGACGCGACTTGTGGATCCAACCTGGAAGAGAAAAGGATGATATGAGAGAATCTGGATCGATACCGGTCCTGCAATTCCAACAAACGAGCTCTCCAGACCATGTCCAGCGAACCGGGAAAGAAAACCTTCAATCCGCCGTCGGTGCGTGCTCCTTTCGGAGCTTACAATCACGGTCTCTATGTTCCCCCCGGCGCAAGCCTTCTGGTGACATCGGGTCAGCTCGGCATCAGGCCGGATGACACCATTCCGGCCGACGTCACCGGTCAGGCCGAGATCTGCTTTGAGGCGATCGGTGCGATTTTGCGCGAGGCGGGGATGAGCTTTGAAGACGTCATCCGCATCTCGGGTTTTGTCATCCGGCGCGAGGACTTTGCTGACTATATGGCCGTCCGGGACAGGTACACCGGATCGATCAAACCTGTGTCGACGCTTCTGGTCGTCGGCGGGTTTACACGCGCCGAATTCCTGGTCGAGGTGGAGGTCACGGCCGCGAAGGTTCTCTGAAGAAGTTTCGCGGCCAGGAAAAGGCGCACGTAAACGGCTAGGTGTCAGAAACGCTCCATTTCCTCACCGACCTTGTTCAGGAAGGCGGAGGTCGTCTCCGGCGTGCAGTTGTTCATGTCATAGTGGGCAAGATACTTGACCGGCGCGCCGATCTTGATCTGGGCCCGGATCACGCGCTTGACGATCTTGCGTGGCGGATCGCCGACAAGAAGAGCACGCCACCGGCTGCCGCCATATGTCATCACGGCACCAAGTTTCCTGATGTGACTCAGGGTAGGGGTCAGCTTGCCATCTTCCAGATCGAAGGATACGCCCGGCAGCCAGACCCGGTCGAAATAGCCTTTCAGGATCGCAGGAAATCCGAAGTTCCAGACAGGCGTGCACAGCACGAGCCCTTCGCAGGCAAGCAGCCGCTCGCAATAGCTGTCGACAAGCGTCCGGTTGTCCGGGACCGTGTGATAAATATCCCGGTCGTGAGCGGACAGGACCGGGTCGAAGCCTTCGTCGTAGAGATTGCAGCGGTCGACCTCGTGCCCGGCCTTTTCCAGGCTTTCGCACGTCTTGTGAAAGAGGGCTCGGCCGAAGCTCGCCTCCTGCGGGTGGGAATGCAGAACCAGAACGCGCATCGGATCAAGCCTCGGCGAAGGACTGGAGGCCGGGGAAGAGATAGGTTCCGCCGGCATTGAAGTCAAAATCCGGGTTCTCCCAAGCGATCATCTTGCCCGGGTTGAGGAGGCCTTTGGGATCGGTTTCCTTCTTGAAGTCCAGCTGTACCTGATCTGTCCGCTTCATGCCGCCTTCTTCCAGCGTATATCTGTGCGGATTGAAGACCGGGCATCCGTTTTCCTCGTGCAGGCGGATGATTTCCTCCAACCGTTCTTCCGTGGTGAACCGGATCAGCGGCAGACCCGAGCACTGCACCTGTCCGTCGAAGCGTAGAAACTCCAGATGACCGAAGATCTCGCCGGGAAACATCTCCGTTGTCTTTCGAACCAGTTCGACGTGGTTCGGACCCGGATACTGCGTCTGCAGGTAGGTGAACGAGTTGTCGAACTTGAGCGCGCGCAATGTAGTGTGGTTCCACGCAAGCTCGTAAGCGTGCGGAATGCCCTTCATGCTTTCCACATCGTCGGAGCGGAAACGGATGTTCCCATGCATACGTTCGGCGAGTGCCAGGACTGCGGACATGGACTGGGGCGCGACCATGAGCACCGTGACGGCTTCACCTTCCTTGAGCCAGGGCTTGTGCCGGGTGAAGTAGTCAAAGGGGATCGGCGCGGCGATCGGTGCGACTTCCTTCAGAAGAAGGCCGTTGCTGCGCGCAAGCCGGTCGGAAAAAACAACCGCATCCATGAACGTGTCATGGCCGACAATCACGTCGACCCAGTCATAGGCCGTCGTCAGCGGCATTTCGACTTCGGTGATGATGCCGTTGGTACCGTAGGCGTGGCTGACTTTCTGAAGATCCCAGGTCGACAGTTCAATCACGCGCGGCTCGGCTTCCATCGTGACGATGCGCAGCCTCAGAATGTTGCCGAGATCGCGCAGGCCGCCCCAATGGATGGATCCGACGCCACCGGAACCGCCCGCAATGAAGCCGCCGATTGTCGCGGTTTGCGCCGTAGAAGGATGAAATCTGAGTTCCTGGCCGGAATGTTCCCGGGTCTTTGCGTCCAGTTTGGCTATGACGATCCCTGGTCCGCAGACGACCCGCCCCGGTGCGATTTCCTTCACCTCATCCATCCGCGACATGTCCAGGACAATACCGCCAGAAAGCGGCATGGCCTGGCCGTAGTTGCCCGTGCCCGTTCCCCGGGGCGTGACCGGAACGCCGTGCGCAAAGGCGGTCTTCAGCACCCGGATGACCTCGTCTTCGTTCTTCGGTGAAACAAGAAGGTCTCCGGTGACGTTGTCGAGCTGGCGTTTCAGAACTGGAGAATACCAGTAGAAATCCCGGCTTTTCGCCTGTACGAGACGCGGATTGTCTTCCACCGCCACACCGTCGAGTTCAGCCTTGATCTGTTCGTAATCGGCCATCATCAGCCTCTCATCAGCGGGTCAAGTTCACGATAATCCGGCAGGCGGCGGTCGATGCCCATGCCATTCCGCATCACGATGCGGTCCGCCTGCGGACGGGATAGAAATTCGCTCCAGGTTCTGGCGTTGAAGAGGACGAGATCTGCCGCATGCCCCTCCGCAATCCGGCCAAATCCGGGTTCTTGAAGAATGCCTGCGGGAATACGTGTCACCAGTCCTGCAGCGTCGTCGAGCGGATGGTCGAGATGGGCGATCCTGACGGCCTCGCGGAAGACCTCCACCATGTCGAGGTCGCCGTAGGCATAGAACGGATCGCGCGTATTGTCCGATGCAACGGCCACCGGAACGCCCGCTGCCATGAATTCGTGCAGAAGCGTGATCCCGCGCGAACGCGGTGTCCGGCCTGTATGGCGGTCCTGGAGATACATGTTGCACATCGGCAGCGAGACCACCGACAGACCGGCTTGCCGGACGCTTTCGATTGTCACCGCCGCCGTCTCTTCGTCCTGGCGTGCCAGAGAGCAACAGTGTCCAACCGTGACAGAACCTTCGAAACCGGTGCGCTGTTTCGCCTCGGCGATCTGGGCGAGTGTGAGCACACCGGCATCCTGTGTTTCATCGACGTGTAAGTCGACATCCAGACCCTTGTCGGACGCAGCCATAAACAGGCGGTCCAGACGCGTGTCGAGATCAGGCATCGGATAGGTGACGCCACCGAGCAACGCGCCATGTTCGGCGACGACCTGTACTAGGTCCGTGAAATAGGCGTCGTCGTCCATCGCGTCGATCGGGAACAGGGCGACGGCCTGCAGCTTGATGCGGTCGTTCCAGCGCGCGCGCATATCTGAAAACACTTCGAACGAGATGCGGTGTTGCGGTGCGAGGCTGTCGATATGGGTTCGGAGCAGATTAGTCCCGTGGGCATAAGCGCAGCGCAGCGAGAAATCCATGCGGGTTTCGACATCTTTTGCGTGCCAGTTCGCTTTCGTATCTGCTCTGACTGCCGTGAGCGCACCGTCGAAGTCGCCGGTTGGATTGGGCTGTCGCTCCCAGATATGACCCTTGTCGATATGCGTGTGCATGTCCACGAAGCAGGGCCAGACCATCCGGTCTTCAAGATCCAGGCCTTCGATCTCCAAGGGGGCCGTACCTGCTTCGAGAACAGCTTCGATCCTGCCTGCTGAAATGATGAGGTCTGCAGAGCAAAGTCCGCCTTTCGCCGGGCTTGCGCGCTCAGGAGAAAGCGCGCTTGGAAGCGTCGCGGAGCGCAGGGCAAAGCGGTTTCCTTTGGGAAGATCAAGCTGCATCAGTTTTCCCGCTTCAAACTGCTTTCGTGCCAGCGATGCAGGGTCCACCAGGAAATGAAAGAAGTGAGCGCAAAGATCAGAACACCAAGGCTGGCGAGAAGGAAAAGGGACGCAAACAACCGAGAAATGTTCAGTCGGAATTGTGATTCCAGCAGACGGAAAGCGAGACCAGATCCGGCCCCGGCAGATCCTGCGGCAAACTCGGCAACAACGGCTGCAATCAGGGCAAGTCCGCCACCGATCCTGAGACCCGTCATGAAGTAGGGCAGGCAGGAGGGCAGTTTCAGGTAGATCAGCGTCTGCCAGCGCGTTGCGCCATAAAGTTCGTAGAGATTGAGCAGGTTGTGGTCGACGCTTTTAAGTCCCTGAACCATGTTGGAGAGGATCGGAAAGAACGCGACCACGAACGCACAGATCAGGAGCGCAGCCTGTGTTGTCGGCGCATAGATCAGGATCAACGGTGCGATCGCAATGATCGGCGTGACCTGCAGGATGACCATGATCGGATAAAGGGCCGTTTCGATCCAGCGCGACTGGACAAGGAGTATCGCCATGCCGCCGCCACCGATCAGGGCCAACGCCAGCGACATGAGCGTGATCTTGGTCGTAACCCAGAGTGCAGGCAGGAGAATGTGCCAGTCGTTGACAAGCGAGTTCACGACCAGCCAGGGACCGGGCAGAATGTAATGTGGTATCTCGTTGACAGTGACCACGATGTGCCAGAGCACGATCAGCGACGCGATCACGCCAAGCGGAATTGAGATCGTGAGAAAGCGCTCCCGGCGTTTTTGCGCCGCAGCCGTTTCCTTCGTTGGCAATTGAACGGCTGAATTGGCGGATGCAGGCGACTTGTCGAGCGAAAGTGTCATGCGTGTTCCTCACCCCCCATTGCTTCTGACAATCTGGCGGAGACTTCAGAACAGGCCTGCCGATACTCTTCCGAAGTCCGGTAATGGCTGTCCCGCTCCAGGCTTGTGTGAAGCGGAAAGTCGGAATCAACCCGGCCCGGGCGCGCCTTCATGACGACGATCCGATTGGCAAGATAGGCGGATTCGAACACCGAATGCGTCACGAAAACGACCGTGATCCCTGTAGACTTCCAAAGAGCGAGAACGTCATCATTAAGTTTTTGACGGGTGATCTCGTCGAGCGCGGCGAAAGGTTCGTCCATCAAAAGGAGCTTTGGTTCGGTCACGAGTGCGCGTGCAATGGAGACGCGCATTTTCATGCCGCCGGACAGTTCCCTGGGGTAAGCTGCGTGAAAATCGGCCAGACCAACGCTTTCAAGCGCTGACATGATGCGTTCACTGGCTGCTTTCCGGGAGATGCCTTTCAGGCGCATCGGCAGGTAGACGTTGCCGAATACGGTCTGCCAGGGCATCAGGGTCGGTTCCTGGAACACGAAGCTGATATCGCCATCGGGCAGGCCCCGCGAGTTGATCCGGAAGCTCGGCCAGTTGATGATCCCCTCCGAAATGCCTCCAAGACCCGCAATGATCCTCAGGGCTGTCGACTTGCCGCAACCTGACGGGCCGAGCAGACTGATAAACTCGCCAGGCATCACGGTCATCGTCATGTCCGAAAGGGCAACGGTGCCGTTGGAGAAGACCTTGGTGACGTTCTTCATCTCGACAAGAGCGCGAGATGCTTTGGGGTCAGCGGTCGGTTGCAGTTGTGTTTCTGAGCTGCCTTGTTCGGCTATGACCATGTTGAACTCTGAAAGTGTGAGCGCCGCCCCGCACGGGTGCGTGCGGGACGGGAATAAATCCGGTTCGACCTTACTTTTTCAGGTCGAGCCCAACCCCCTTACAGACAAACTCAACGGTATATGACTGCGTGTAGTCAAGGGATGCATCCACAACGCCGATCGAGGCAAGCGTGTCGAAGAACGTCTTGTAGTGCGCGTCGGTCATGCAACCGATGCCCTTTTCGAGCGTATCGCCCGAGTCCACGATGCCGTATTCCTTCATCTTGGCGAGGGAATAGGCGAGCTGCCCGTCCGTCATTTCAGGGTTGTCATTCTTGATCAGTTCGTTCGCGGCGGCATTGTCGCCATAAAGGTAGTTGTACCAGCCCTCGATGGACGCATCCACGAAACGCTGAACCAGATCCGGATTTTCGTCGACCAGCGCCTTGGACGTCGTGATCATGGTGGAGTAGGGCGTCCAGCCCTCGTCGGCCAGGAGGAACACTTTGGGTGCCCAGCCGGCCTGTTTTTCGATCTCATAGGGTTCGGACGTCAGATAGCCCTGTTGCGCCGACTTCGTGTCGACGATGAAAGGTGCCGGATTGAACGTGTAGGGCTTGTATTGGGCATCTGTGAAGCCGTCGAAGTTCTTCTTCATCCACTCGAAGTAGGTGACGTATCCATCCTTGCCCATGAAGATGGTTTCGAGTTTCGTCAGGTCGGTAAACTTCTCGATCCCCTGATCCGGATGTGCCGTCAGGATCTGGGGGTCTTTCTGAAACATGCTGGCGACGTTGATGAAAGGGATGCCTTCCTTCACATAGTCGAAGCCTTTCAGCGCTCCGCCCATGTAAAAATCGATCTTGCCAGAGATCAGGAGTGCATCGTTGGCCGCCTGTGGACCGCCCGGTGCGATGGTGACTTTCAGGCCGTACTTTTCGTAGGTACCGTCGGCAACAGCTTGGTAGAAGCCGCCATGCTCCGCCTGTGCCAGCCAGTTGGTGCCGTATGTGACCTCGTCCAGGGCGAGTGCCGGGGCAGCCGCGGTTCCAGCCAAGAGAACAGTTGCAAGAAGCGTCCTTGCAGACGGGAAAACGGTCATTTCATACCCTCCAATAAAGCAAATCTGCCGTGTAACCGCACTTTTCAATAATATTTGAGCCCTTGAAGTGCACGTTGAAAAGCATCAAAATTCGCCCGCAGCGATGACTATTAGTCATCACGGAAAATGAGTGGCGATCATTTGTGCTCCATGCACAAAAAGGAGGCGGTTGTTGACGCACCTACATTCCCGCAAGCTTCAGTATCTCGATGAGATCGCCCGGTCCGGCTCGATCCGGAAAGCCGCGGACCGGCTCAATGTTTCGTCCTCGGCAATCAACCGCCAGATCCTTGCTCTTGAAGAGGAATTCGGTGTGCCGTTGTTTGAGCGCCTTCCCAGGGGGCTGCGCCTGACGGCCGCCGGTGAGTTGTGTATCGAACATGTGCGCGAGGTCCTGAAGGACTTTTCCAAACTCGAAACACGTATCCGGGCACTGAAGATGCCGCAGGCGGGGCGGATTTCACTGGTGACAACCGTTGGGCTCGCGTCAGGGCCTCTGCCGGAAATTATCGGACGGTTCATCGAGCAGAACCCGAGGGTTCATATCAAACTACGCAGCGACGGCGGAACGACAACGGTCAATCCGGTTCTGACGGGAGATGTGGACATCGGCCTCGGATTTAACATCGCCGCGATGCCGGGCATCCGAACCCTGGCAACCTTCGATATTCCGATCGGTGCCGTCGTGCCGCCCGAGCACAGGCTTGCCGCAAGCTCGGGCCCGGTCGATCTCGTCGATCTTGTTCAGGAACGTATGGTGCTGGCGCAATCCGGGACCAGCCTCAGGGATGTCATCAATCTCGTTCTGTCTTCGGTGCCGGTTCCGGTTGAGCCTGTTCTTGAAACGAACTCTTCGGAAACCGTCCGGCAGCTTGTACGCAGGGGAATTGGCATCAGCCTTTTGAACCCGCTCGATGTGGTGGCGGAATGCCGGCGCGGCGAACTGGTGTTCCGGCCGCTTGCCGCCATGCAGACGCATCACCAGCCCATGAAACTGTTCACGCGGGCAAGGGCTTCGGTGGATGCATCAACCAGCCTTTTCATCGAGTTCCTGTTGAAGGAACTGGGGTCGCTCGTTGCCGACCTGCAGAAAGACGGCAACCTGCCGGCGCAGAAGGGATCAATCGGGCCGATAAAGGCCTGACAGCGGATAAGCGGCGAAATCACTCAGCATGTCGATAAACCCGGACACCTGGTATGCGCAGATGGCGGACCCTTTGTCCGCCGTTGCATTGGACGCATCGCCGACGACACCCGCTGGATTGAGGTCGTGTGCGATCCAAGCCAATGCATGAGGTGGGGTCGGCTGGATGTATTTAGAGGCTTCTTTCATGTCCTCGGCCCTGGACCGGAAATTCTCCGCATTCTCCATGCGCACGAGGTCGGGGCGGAAATGCAGCATCAGCGAGGTTTCCACATCGCCGCCATGGATACCATAACGGGTCTCGTGCTCCGAAATCATGCCTTCGGGATGTCCGAAACGTCCCCAGTGTGTCACCAGAACGGCCATGTCGAAGCGCACACGAAGCTCGCGGGAGACGATGCTGATGATGTCGGTGTTGCCGCCATGAGAGTTGACGATCACCATCTTGCGGACGCCGGCTTCGCAGACCTTCTGTCCAATCGCTGTCCAGGCCGGTATCAGCAGATCGGCGCCGAACGAGAGCGTGCCCGGACCGTATTTGTGTTCGTTGGCCTTGCCGATTTCCTGGACCGGCAGCACGAGAACATCCAGGTCGTCGGGCAACTGCCGCCGGGTTTCATCCAGCATGCCGCGCGCAATGGAGACATCGGTTGAGATCGGCAGGTGCGGCCCGTGCTGTTCGGTCGACGCAGTCGGAAGGATTGCAATGACCCGCTCCGCGTCCAGATTGGCGAAATCTGAGGTGTTCAGTTCGTTCCAGTAAAAGCACTTTGCCATCTGCGTTACCTCAAATCACCTAACACTCTCCCTGATTGGGGTAGGAAAATCGGCGCGTCATGAGAAGCATCATTATGTCCACGGGATGCTGCCTTTTTGTGGACGGTGCCGATGCATCGTGAAGCTGCCTGGGTCCGGATACAGGTCGCTGCAACCATCCGGCACTGGGGCGGGGCGTTGTTTCCGGGATCCGCTTTGCGCTTCTTGACAGGAATAAATCTTTTGACTGCTTACAAGCCCGATCCAGATACACGGGTTCGCGCGGCTCGCGGAAAGTGTTTGACGCAAAGAAGCATGTAGTTGTTAATAGGAATAGTTAAAAAAAGTCCCGTAACGGGAACTGTTTCAATTTTGGAATGTACGATTTTGAGAATAGCTTTGACCGTTAAGCATTCTCATTAATGAAAATGTTTACAAAGTGCGCGATTATATGCGCATAAGGCACTGAAAAATAAGACAAAAAATAACAGCTGAAATCGAGTTTGGTTTTGGCAAAAGAATTGCAAATCAGTCCTCACGAATAAACCGGAGGAGTTATTTTAATGCTTTCCCATGCCGAGTTTACGTCCTTTGACAAACGATCCATCTCCGTCGCTGAAGATGTCTTTGTTTTTGACCTTGCGGCACTGGTTCCTGGAACCTGTTGCCAGATTGATCATGATTTTGCTGTCTACCTTCGTACCTTTGCAAACGCCCGTCAGTGTTACCTGCTGACAAGCGTCTCCTACAATGAACTCATGGCGCGGCTGCCAACCAGCGTCAGAAAAGCATTCAAGGGGGTTTTTGCTTCTTCCGGAGCCGAGCACTGGCGCGCCGACGAGGTGGTCGAGCGTGTGGAGCATACGTTCTCAGATGATCTCTACGAATACCTCGTGAAGGTCGTTCAAAACAGTGCTTACCCGGCCAAGGACGCGCCCCTGATCGAGAATGGTCCGGCAACGTTGAGAGTCTGTCTCGCCGGCACGAAGGCCTCGATCGGGCAGTTGAGCACTTACCTGAACTGGGAAACCGAACACCGGGAATTGCCGGTCATCGTCAACGAACTCAAGGCAAAGTTTCCCGACCACGATGTCCATCAGGACAGTGAAACAAGTCTGCTGATTGCGCCAGCCACGGTTTCAACGTCTCGCATTCATCACCACATCGCAGAGACGCACGCCGATGCGCGGATCGTTTCGTGCCTGTCCAGGCGCTCGGCGGACGGATTTGCAGGACCGTTTTGCAGGTCTCTTTCGGACGCAGATCTCGTTACCGAGATTGGCGGTCCAAGCGACGTCAGCCAGCTCATGAGCTACGAGATGCGTCGAAGAACAGCTGGCGAACTGCTCGCAGCCGAATAGAACCAGCGAGATGCCGCAGACCTGCGGCATACTTGGGCGAGTTCACAATCCCGGACCAGCGCGTCCGGGATTTTTGCTGTTGGAACAAATTCGATCCAATCCGGAGCCTGAAAGACGAGAGCCAGCCGTCGAAAGGCGTCGCCAGTTGCCAGATCCGGACAGAGATGAAAGGCTGTCGGGGCAGGGGATTGGAGGCAGCATGGATCATTGGGTAGCTCAGGCGGTCGCAAAAATCACTGCAGATGCGCACCGGTCGGCGGACACGCACCTTTTCAAGCTGCAGATACCCCGACTGGAAGGGGTCGATCTTTACCTGAAAGACGAAAGCACGCATCCGACCGGCAGTTTGAAACACCGGCTGGCGCGCTCGCTGTTCCTATACGCGCTTTGCAACGGCAAGATCCGGGAGGGGACCACGGTGGTGGAGGCATCTTCGGGCAGCACCGCCGTATCGGAAGCCTATTTCGCAAGGATGATCGGCGTTCCCTTTATAGCGGTCGTTCCCGAAAGCACTGCGCACAGTAAGATCCGGCTGATCGAGCTTTATGGCGGCAAGGTCGAATATGTCGCCTCCGCACCGGAAATGCACAGCGCTTCGATCGAGTTGGCCCGTTCGATCGGGGGCTACTTCATGGACCAGTTTGCCTTTGCCGAACGGGCGACAGACTGGCGCGGAAACAACAATATTGCGGAGAGCATCTATCGGCAGATGGAATTCGAGCCCCATCCCGTACCCAGGATGTTTGTCATGAGCGCGGGGACGGGCGGCACGTCCGCAACCCTTGGTCGTTACATCCGATACAAGGGGTACGACACGGAACTCATGGTGGTCGACCCCGAATACTCGGTCTTCTACGACAGCTACATCTCTGGCGACCGCAGTCTCACTTCCGGGAAGTCCAGCCGGATCGAGGGCATCGGCCGGCCGGAAGTCGAGCTTTCCTTCCAGCCCGATGTTATTGATTCCATGATGAAGGTGCCGGATGCGGCCAGTGTTGCGACGGTTCTGTGGCTGGAAAAACGGATCGGCAGGCGGGCCGGGGGTTCCACGGGAACCAATCTCTGGGGAACCTTGAAGGTTGCCCGCGAGATGATGGACCGCAGCGAGCGCGGATCTGTTGTGACGCTGATGTGCGACAGCGGCGAGCGCTATCTTGACACCTATTTCAATCCGGACTGGGTGACCCAAAATATTGGCGATATCAGCTCTTATTCCGAAGCGCTTGATCAGTGGGGATAGACACGGGGGTCGCACGGCCAGCCTGAAGGCTTCGCAGGCAGAGGGATTTCGCTGTCTGCGGCGAGGCCGCCTAGCGGTCGAAGGCCTGAAGCAAGAGCGACATCACGTTGAGAAACTCGTCGCGTCGGTCGTGGGGGAGTTCGTTCACGTTGGAAACGCCGTAATCGAGCGTCAGGATCATGTCCCACATTTCGCCAAGGTTGGCCTTGTCGACGGCTGTCTTCAGTTTGAGCGGCGACGTCGTGGATGGCGTGACGTGTTCGGGGACATAGGCCCCTAGCGTCTTGTGAAACTGATGATGCATGCGCCCACTCTGTAGCCGTGATTGTTGTGTTTTGCGCTGGCCATTCCGGCCTGCATTTTTCTTGAGCGCGAGATACTCGAGGGAAGAAAAAAATATTCACCCATTCACGCTAAAGTAGCTATTAGCACATGTTGCGTGCCGGTGTCATCTCACCATTGGGCCAATATTCAGAAAGTTCAGGCAAGGAACACGCCACATTTGCCTGGCCGGATGAGAGGTTACACTGAGACAGGACTGAGACAACAGAGTTGACTTCCGGGCGAAAGATGGGAAAAAGCAATTCAGACGGTTGAAACACCGACCATCGGATCAGGGAACACAGACATGGTTGCGCGCATCTATCGCCCGGCAAAAACCGCGATGCAGTCCGGCAAGGCCAAGACCCAGCGCTGGGTTCTGGACTACGAGCCGGAGGTTGCCAAGTCGGTTGAACCGCTGATGGGCTACACCTCGTCTTCCGACATGAAGCAGCAGGTGCGGCTCTATTTCGACACGCAGGAAGAAGCGGTCGCCTATGCCAAACGGCACGGCATCGCGCACCGGGTTGAAAAGGCACAGGAACGCAAGGTGCGCGGAGCGGCCTACGCGGACAACTTCAAATTCAACCGGGTCGCACCCTGGACCCACTGACATCTGGAAACGGTGCTACTACCCGATTGTCTGTTGAAACCTTGAAAGCCGCATCGACACAAACGCGAAAACAGATTTTAAGACATAGTTCAACCGGCCTTTCGGTTGTTTGATCTCAGGCCCCGTAGCTCAGCTGGATAGAGCACTCGCCTTCTAAGCGAATGGTCGCAGGTTCGAATCCTGCCGGGGTCGCCAACCTTCTAATCCTTGTTTAAGATATTGTAAAATAACAATAAAAAATTATGTATCTAATCGTACTCGTACCACGTTCTCGTACCACATTTGAGTACTGGACGCTTGTTGACGGCATAGGGCACGAGGGTAGTAATCAGTCTACATCTAAGTTTCGTCGTAGATAATTTTCGCGGAGTATCTTTTTTCGACTATCCCTTCAAGGAACGTTATATGCTCAGACAATTCTGCGGACGATACACCTTCAACCACTGCAGCGTATTTTAAGCGATTTCTAACTTCAAAAATCTTGATTCGTTTTCCTGAAACGAACCCCCTTCCAATCTCTTGCCCTCCTTTAGCAGCATTTGAATCCATCGATGACTTTCCTGGAAATATTCTTGAGTCACGGTGCCACAAAAGAAAGTCTTCCGCTGTGATTGCTTCAGAAAAATCCGCTGAGTTAATTAGGTCCAAAGATGTTTTTTCTAAATCATATCTCAAAACGGATTTTGTTTTAGTTTGAAGAAGAGCTTCAAAAAGCGGAAAGAAGTCGGTATCTGAAGTCATAATTGTGGCTTCGTCGATGTTTCCACGCACCGCATGTTGCAAGACATCTATTGCAAGAAGCACATCTACGCCCTTCTGCTCTCTTCTTCCACGCGCTCTATTTTTTGTCAAAGCTGTTCTAACACTATAATTTCGGTGCCTCGAAATTGTGTTGAATTGGTCTTCTTTGGCTTTGTATTCAGCATCGTACGCCTCTGGTTCTTGTGTTTCTTTTTTCTCTGGATATGCGTCGTAATAGAAGACCCGATCAAATCCACCGCCGAGAACTTCGTAGTTCATCGTCAATTCATCAACGAAAGAAAACTCAGCTCTAACCCTTTCCCGCATTCTTTTGTTGAAGCTTTGCAAAAAACCCGCGTCGATGAACAAGTATTTACGAGGCAATGGTTCGTCCCCTGTTTGAGGTGTTTGATTGTGACCTAGACCAATTCCAATACCTAGTCCCAGCATTACACAACTGCTCCCATGAAGGATTCGGACGCGACACCTTGAATTTGGTTGCGCTTCTAATTTAATCCATTTTGAATTGTCTTTAGTTGGTAAAGTGTCGAAATATTTTCAGAAAAAATCTGTGACCCTGGATATATAAACACACATATTCAGTTTCCCCTGTGCCCCTATAAGGAACTGCCGGAAACAAAAGGGCCTATTGGGGCCGCCAAGGCTGGATTTCCAAATCAATGGATTACAAATCCTTTGGAACCTTAGAGAAACCTTAGGGTTCTTGAGTGCTCAGTGACATTTCCTGTGACAAATGAGTAGTGCCACGCCGATCTTCGTCCGCTGCGTTCTTGGCTTTGCACTGCCCTTGGGTTGATGTGGGGTGTTCTTTCGTCTTGTTACGTCTCGAAATGAGAAATGAAGCTCTCAGCCCCTAACAGCACCTACAGGCTCTCATAGGCCCTTACCGACCCTTTTAGTCCTATCAGACCACATGAGGTCACTTCAGGTTGGTTGGTGATGTTGGTTTGAAGGTATCTTCCAGACCCATGTGTGCACATACACGGGAGCCACTCGCTCGGCGAAGCCATCGCTCGCGGTCGTATGGGAACCACATGAACCCGGAAGGGAAGACAATAAAGCCTTCGGCTGGGAGACAAACCTTGGTCAGAACTATGATGGTTGATCAAGATGAGTGCTGATGGTGTTGCGCCGCTCTGTTGAGCGTCGCTCCTACAGGCAACTTGAAGGTCTTCAAGCACTTCAAGGGTCTTATATTTTTTGAAAGTTTTCTTTAAGAGAGGCCTCTGTAACTCATTGAATTAGAGAATAAAATTCTAGACTTGCTACTTTTCAAATGTAGCACCCAGGCCCGTGTCTACATGCGGATAGCCAAAGGCGAGCCGACGCTTGAAGACCACTGGCACATTAAGTAGAATCATTACTTTGTTGCAGGCACAGCCAACGTTACGCTATCGCCGAACCTTGTACTCCAACGCAAACACACGAAGCTCCGCTGCTTGCTGATTGATCTGCTGAATAAAGCGTTCTGCCCACTCATCTTTCCAATCGTCGGTACCGAACTCTTCCAACACTGACTGCCTAGTAATATTCCTTGTGTGCAATAGGTTTGCGATTTTCTCCACAAGCAGGTCGGAATGTTTCTTGTCGCCTTCTTCCAATGCAAAATGTAACCGGTTTTGAAATTCGCTTAGGCGCGAGTAAGGAGGCATATTTGCGCCTATTCCTCCACCACCGACAACGCGTGTTAGTTCTCTTACTCGATTATCAGTTGATGTATCAAATGACTCATCAATTTGAAGCTTAGCCAGTATTTCCGTCCATATGGCTGCAATTTCCTCGGCATCGTCGGCAATTTTTTCAATATACTCCGCACGGTAATCGTGACCTTCGCTTTTGGCCTTCTTGTACTTTAATAATAAATCCACCGACCTAATAATATCTCCAAACATCTATATCATCCTCTCTACTACGACAGCGGCAGCGCTGCCGACACAACCGGAAATTACTGTTTAATAGTACATGGCCTAACGCTTGTAGTTCAAGGCGATGACTTCGTTCTTCACCCACTCCTTGAGTGACCGCGAAGACGGGATCTCTGCCCTTGGAGCGAGCTTGTACAATCCCTGTTCAGATATCAGGATGTACTTGGTCTGCCCGACCCGCAGCTGAATGTGTTCCGCATTGTTCAGCCGCTTAAGAATCTCGTCCATGCTCCTATAGTTCAGCACCATTTTGACATCGGCTATTTCAAACCAAGGCCGTTCGTTGATGAACATGACGCGGAATTGTCTGCTCCCACGGAACAGAAAACTTTGGATCTCGGACACAATAAATTCCTCAGAAAAAACAATTTAATAAAAAATGAGACACGAGAGACTGTCCCTCGCATCCCTTGTCGTGTCAGCTACTTACAGCTCAATCACATTGAAGTCTTCTGCTCCTCTTAGGGCTGGAAGGAGGTAGAGCAGGGTGTGAACACACACATCCCAATGGCTCTGACCTTCAACTTTTCTATTGAACTGCGGAAGGGGCTTGTCGTTCTTGTCAAAGAATTCGACCTTAAAATTTTCCATTTCCTATCACCTTGCTTATATCTTGTATGAAATTTATTGAATCTAAAATAAGTATAAGTGTCAAGAAATTTAGAATAACGCATGTGGATACTTCATTATCGAAGATTTTTCATGGATGAAGGTATTTCCGATATCGAAGGAAAACATGCCTAAATAGTAAAGTTACTCTATGTGGGGAGGTAGAAGCAAAACCGAGGCAATTAGCCAACCTCCTTAAATCACTCCTGCTTGGGAGTGCTCATGTTCAATTCAAAAAAAAAACAACTGAAAAAAGAAGATCCGACATGAACAAAAAATACCGTAAGGCGTTGAATGTCCCTGTCTCCGAAGACACACGTACAGCGCTGATGTTCCTCCAGAACGTCATAGAAGAAAAGACAGGTAAGAAGCCGCCTCAACAGGCTGTCATTCGCAGCCTGATCAAAGCTGCCTATCATCAGCAGGTTGCCTGAGCAGCAACGAACATACCAAGCCGATCACCCGTGTGAGCACCCGGCACTTCCCTTTGAAGATATGAGAATATGAATGAACGCACACGCACATACGTTCGTGGCTGATGGCACCACTGTGTCCAAACCCATCGCAACGATCGTTGACCGCCCATGCGGTTGGGGCAAATCATCTCAACTGATCGGGTCCTTTAAGAAAGACAAACGTTACCTGTTGGTCCTTCCGACACTCGACGAGATCAACAATCGGTATTTGCCTGAGACGAACGCGCTTTACGGCGAAGGGTTCTTCACGGCCCCAACCATTGACGAGAAGTCTACCAAATATGAGCACATAGAAGAGCTGCTTATCGAGGGTAGGAACATCATCACAACCCACGCGCTTTATACCAACATCGTCATGCTCGCAAAAGACGGTTTGCTGAGGGACTACGATGTCATCATCGACGAGGTGTTGGATTGCGTGAAGCAATATCCCGGCCCCAAACCTGATACGTGGCGGGAAATCTATAAAGGCAAATGGGCTGACGTTGATCCTGATGGCAAGGTCATTATCAAACCTGAGTGGACCGAAAAGGTTGAAGAGCTAGACGATGCGCTCTCCGTTGGCTTCTACAAGGCTGCACGAGCTGGCTGTCTGTACCTTGTGAAGGATCGCTTCTGGATCTGGACACTCCCAAAAGAGCTTTTCACGCTTTCTAAATCAGTGACGATTTTCACCTATCTGGCTGAAGGCACCTTGCTGCTACCATATCTCCAGAAGATCGGCGTTCAGGTCGAACATGATGTCGACGTAGATGCAAACGAAGAAATGAAGCGACGCTGTCGCGAGCTGATCTCTCTGTATGACATCAGCTCTTTGAACAAGGTCAATCTCTCTGACAGCAAGCAGGATACATATTCCTATAGTTCGGTCGAAGCGAAGAAGGTGTCTTCGGCGTTGTCCATTCTCAAGCAAAGAAAAATGAGTGAGGTGTCAGAGGCGTCGATATTGATCACATGCAAGAAACGTATGTGGTTTCGCGGCGGCAAAGAAGCCCCAAATCCCCGAACAGGGCCGTTTTCGTATCAGTCGAAAATGTTCAAAGGCACCAATTGGATTCCGAACACCACGCGCGGCACGAATGACTACAGGCACTGCACGCACCTGATCTACTTGTACAACCAAAATCCAGCGCCACAGGTCGTAGACTGGCTTGGTCTTGAGGGTGGCTATCACGCAGCCGCAGATCGTTTCGCGCTGGCTGAACTGATCCAATGGGTCTTCAGATCTCAAATCCGAGACGGCAAACCTATCACGCTTTATCTCGCTGCACCGCGAATGAAGACCCTCCTTGAAAAATGGATGAACAGCTAAATCAATGGAAAAACTAACTGCGAGCACCATGACGCTCGAACAGATCAAGGAGATGTTTGTCCTCGATCCTATCACGCACAAGGTCCGGCACAATCCTGACCGGCCCCGAAGCACCTTTCAGAACGATCGCTCTATGAGGGCCTTCAAGAGCTTGTGGGCCGGAAAGCCTGTGGCGTTTCACACGAACAGCATTGGCTACCAAGTGAGCGTGTCGATGCGCGTACGATCACGGATTACCTTCAGTGAGCATCACCTTGTCTATGTCCTTCACAACGACAAGCAGGTCGATCCTGGAAACATCGTTGATCACATAAACCGCGTCAAAGATGACAACCGCCCTGAAAATCTCAGAGAGATTTCGCGATCAGAGAATGCAGGAAACTCGATTTTCTTTTTGAACGACAAAGAGAGCGGCGAAGGAAAGAAGCGGATGAAATACTCTATCGAATGCCTGGCTGATGGTAGCGAACAGCTGGAACTTTATTTCGCTGATGGACAGTGCTTTTTCAGCCATGTCTTTGAGACGCGTTCTGAAGTCGAAGCAGCGATCAACGGCGCAAACATTGTCGCTGACTGGGCCATCAACTCCTTGGAGCTGATACCACCCAATCCACCTGTCTATGCAAAATGGGCTGACCAACAAGCTTGTGTGCTTGGGGGGAATGCAATGGGGCAGGTCTTTGATGCGTTTTACGCCGTCGCCCAAGATCATCCTTCAACCGATGCCCCGACTTTTCACTAAGAAAGAACTTGCGTTGTTCGGCGGCAAGCCCCGCAAGAAGCGGAAATTCAAAAGAGACCCCCGGTTGCGATATCGCGGCATCCCGATCCCGTCTGACAACCGGCTTCATTTCCGCGATCATTCCCCCCACGACACCAGATCCCCAGGGATAAACCCGCCAGATGCCGTGTGCGCAGCGGAAGGGTGCAACGAACTCATCAACGATAAATTCGGAAGATATTGTCCTAAGCACAGGATGCGTTATTCCAGTTGGGGGGACCCTCTTGAAGGTTTTAGTGTCCGCAAGTGGGTGATCGTCGAAGCGATCAAGGTGACGAAGGTTCTGCTCAAACACCACGTCTCCAAAAAAGACAACGACGCCTTCAATGCCAAGATCAAGGAGTTGACGCCATCCATGCGCCGCCCTCGTTCGTGGCTGCCTTCAATGGCCGATTGGAGCATCGATATTCAGGCCCGTCAGCAGTCCAAAGTTGGTCATGCGCTTCTTTGGCATCGTCCAAGGAATTATGTGCGCCCGGACAACGCGACGCACTCAACGCTCGCAATGGGGCACAATTTCCTGAACACCCTTGCAGTGTCTGGAATGATTGGATGCAGCTTTGCGAAGGTTTCGGCCCCAGAATTCTGGGACAAACGCATTCGGTACTTAGCCGGTAATGTCCTCCACAACTCCATGCATAGGACCTGGAAAGACGCTTCAGCTCCTTTGGGTGAGGTCGAATTCGATCTTAGCCGCAAAGCCAAGTTCTGGCTTGGTGACGACTACATGGAATTGGTCGACGAGATTTACGGGTCTGATTTTTGGGACCGTGAACTCACACTAGATTCCGGGCGAACTCTGACTTTCCGAGAGTTCATGCACGAGACCATGAACAACGTCTTCCTTAGCCACAAGCTCGTTAAGTTTGACAGCAAAAAATACACAGAAAGAATTCAACGATAATGTCACGACAACTCAAGTCCGAAGTGGCTACTGAGGGTACTGTCAGCAAGTATCACGACCCAATGTTTGGGGTGCCTTCTGAAGCGCCCCCTGTAACCGAACACGGCACAGACTTGCACAGCTACAACGCTGATGCTCATCCACCAGTCACTGGCTACAGCTACGAACCCGCACCGTTGAACACTGATGGCACACAAGCAATGTGGTCTTCAGAGTTTGGCTGGGTCGATCCGGAAGTTTACGTAGGCGATCCGGAAGATCTCTTCGACCATCCTGAAGATGCGCCTCAGCCTAAACCACTTCAGCAAGTCAAACAGGATCTAGATGATCTTCACGAAGCTGATGACGATGATGGTGTTGACGACCACCATTTGACTGAAGGGGCGAGCCTTGGTGAAGAAGCCGAAGACATTGTCGAAGTCTTGTCTGAGAGCCCTTTGGCCGATGACTTGGGCGAGCTGATCAGCGGTGATCGCGAGGCAATCGAAGCGCTTGACGACGCCCAACTAGGACTCAGGTCCGGTGATCTTGATCATATGATCGACAAGATCGAAGAAGTCCTTGATCAATCTAATGAAGACGCCAGAGCCACCTACATCTCAATGCGCGAAGCAGCGCTGGAAAGTCTTGGTGACTACATTGGTGAGGCGCGAGCACAAGGCCTGTTCGCGTGGGCCGACAAAGACGCCAACGCTCGTGCGCTGTCAATCGATTTTGCTCTCGGACGCATCAGCGGTGACGACATGGAAGCTGCTTATTTAGATTGGTGGGATTCGACGTTTGGTGATCAATCCACTTCCCAAAGCGCTGGTTCTTCAAAGACCAACAAGCACAAATATCGCAAGTAAGAACATAGAAAGAAAACAAATATGCCTGCAAAAAAAGACTCAACTTCAGTCGACCTTTCAACTTTGTCGACATCCGATCTAGAGGCAGCACTTGCAGCCTCCCGTGAAAACCAGCAGATCATTGAACTTGAAGCGAAGATCCAAGAACTTGAAGAGAACAACTTAGATCTAACTGAGAAACATCAGGAAACAATAGAAAAATTGGACGCGTATGAGCAATTAGTTCGTTCGATTGTTGGAGACATAAAAGGGCAGATCGCAGATTTTGATAAAAAAAATACACCCATCAAAAAGACCGTAATGACGGGTGACAAACTCACTTGGGGTGAGAAGCAGATGGCTAGAGTTCAAGCTTCAAAATTAGGCCTTCCTGCTCCGGAAATGTATTTGGAATTTGAACGTATGAAAGATTCTGGGAAGGACCTTTCCACCTTTGATCCTCGGGCAATGTCCCTAAGAACTTCTCGCACTCAGAAATCTGCTTCAGCTCTCGATGCTGATATTTCTAAAACAATCGAAGCTGTTCAGAACATGCCGTCCTAAGGCATCTCAAGTCCCTTGAGCACAGGGTCACAGGCTCATTCAGACAGTTTGTGTCTAAAAGGTGGTGCTTCAACGAGGCCAGGTGTTTATGTCCGCCTGTTTAGCATCTCAACTTCCAGTCTATGAGATTTCAACTTTGCCGTAGGTCCTCCGGGATCTGCGGCTTTTTATTTGTTTTGAATTTAAGGAACGAACATGCCTGCACCCATGCAGTCACAGACACCTATTTATAAAGACACGTCTGGCATCAAACGGTTCCAGACGAACTATGCCCAACATACCCCGCAGCGGGAAGCTGGCACAGCGCTAGCCAAGGCCCTTGGTGCGTTCAGTAATGTTGCCGCTGATCAAGCCAAGCAGCAGAAAGCCAAAGACCTAGAAGAAGGTAAGCACCTAGCAATGATGGGCGTCCAGCGTGAGAATATTGGTGAAGCCGCTTCAGGCCAAGGTGTCTTTTCTGGTGTTGGTGGCTGGACCCTTCAAGGCTACGACATGCAGCGTGGCATTGAAGACGCCTTCATTCGTCATCAGCAACTTGCTGAAGATTTTGCCGCATCAGGATTGTCCGAGAGTGACGATATTGGTGCCTTCCAGTCCTTCGTCGATCTTCAGCGTGAAGCTATCTTGGCTGAACTAGCTGAAGCTCCGGAATACTACCGGGAGGGATACCTTGAAGGGATCGCCCCGGCATTTCAGAAGATTGGCCGGTCCTTCGCAGCATCAGCAGACACCTTCAGAGGTCATAAGAAGAGTGCTGCTTTCAAAGACCGGGTTCGTGCTGGTCTTGTCCTTGGCGATAACGAGAGTAAGGTCCTAGTTGGGAATGCCCCTAAAGACAGCGGGATACCAACTCAGCAAGCTGCAGAGCTTGCTGGCGATGTTCTGGTTGAGGAAGTCCGAAAAGGCACCGTCAACATCGATGACGTAGATCTGAAGGCGTACAAGAAAGATACTCAAAGACGTGTCCAGGAAGCGGCTGCTGCGAGAGCTGAACGCGAAGAGGCTGAGCTGGTTGCCTTCGAACTGGAAAGTCGTCGTGAGATCCGTCGTCTTAAAGACCGTGCCGTCTCAGGTGATACAACGGCCTGGCAGACCTTGAAGACCGAACACCCTGAAGAGCACGACAAACTTCTAAAGGGCACTTCAAACGCTGTAACGCCCTCTGAAACGCATTCTAAGCGCATTGATACGCTCGTGAAGTCTTCCCCGGAATGGGCGACCGAACAGATGTCCGAGTCCATTCTGGAGCTGTTTGAAGCCCAGCAGATCAATCAGGACCAGTATGTCCGTCTGACGACCGAGAATAACAATGCGGTAGTTGCACGTCAGATCTGGCAGGACAACGCAGCAAACAACTTCATCGTCGTCCAACGTGCCGCAGATCTTCAAGGAGACCAGAGACAGATCTTTGAGGACCTGATGGATCAGCAAATCTCGGAGTTCATCAAAACCGAGGATCGACAACCCACAGCCTCTGAGCTTTCTTCTATGGCTAGTGACGCGGCCCAGATCGTGAAAGGGGAACTGTGATGGACCAACCCCTTGAATCCTTGTCTCAGCAGCCAGCCCTGCAAGACGGTCAAACAGACAGTTGGCTGCGTTCTCAGATCACCGGAGAAACTTATGTCGACCTGACAGCTCCAGTCCCGACTGACCTGCCGACGCTCGCAGAGCTGGATAAAGACCCTGAAGATCGGACATGGCTTGAGTATTTCGCCGGTCCGTCTTTTGTGGATGACGTTGAGCTGACAGTGAGCGGCACGGTCAAAGGCTTCATCGGCGAAACTGGTGAACTGATTGGCGCTGTCGGTGACTATGGTGACAGCCTTCTGAAGGAGCATGTCGGAGATCTCGGGGGCTTCAGCCTCAGATACAATGACAAAGGTGAGGTTGTTGGTGTTGGATTCGATGCAACCACTGACAACCGTCACGATGCCTCTACAGCGCTGTCGGCCCCTTTCGCGCTGGATGATACTGAAGCGGACCATATAGGTGCGCAGATCGGTAACTCGATTGGAGAGTTCCTTGGTGCCCGTGGTTTGGCCGGGGGTGTCTTAAAGGGCGTCAAGCCAGCTTCGAAGGCCGGTAAGTTCGGGAAGGAGGTTGTCCTTGATACTGCG